>VFQS010002555.1_pt1 | contig 14788 bp, 14 predicted proteins | sample 3512361 | NCBI WGS metagenome assembly VFQS01 (sample SAMN10412375, study PRJNA504923) | tailings metagenome | isolation source: Relicate 1 Philex TSF3 active mining | place: Philippines
AAAAATACTGAATCTGTATCTGCACAATAAAAAATATTTTCTACTTCTGTTTCTGCTGCAATTCCCTTATATACCATTTGTCCATTTGACTTGGAAATAGAAAGCACATTGCACAATTCATTTGCTGGAGAGTCTACTAAAGACAACTCCATCAAAGCATACTTCTTGATAAATCTTACTGATTGACCTGTGGCTTTATTAACCTCATTATCAGACTCTATAATTTTCCCGCCAATAGAAAATCCTGAAAGGGTGCCGTCCAAAACCTTTTCCCATGTGTCTTGTGCACCTTTTGAAACATATGCGTCTACATAAATTCCAGTATGCATCTCTTTTGACTTTGGATCATAAAAAGTTTCTGGTCTAAATGAAACCATTTTGCCTACCGCCATTGGAGTATGCATTTCTCTGATATTTCCACGGAAGTTTTCAAACGCTTCCATGCTAGCTTCTGAAGTTACGAGATCTCCAGTTTGATCTATGTTATCGAGTGTTGCAAAACCAGAAACCATTCTGCGTTCCCTGTTAACTTTTGTAAACGGGACAGAAAGGCTGATAGCGTCGCCAGAGGCAGACCAATATGATTTTTCAATATTCATATGCTTAATTTTATTACTTTAAATATAAAAAGGCAAATAAGCAGTTGAGTAAGACTACTCAACCTGTCTTCCGTCACCCTTGGCATTTCTGCCCTCTCCTGAAGAATCTGGAGAATTGGCTGACCTATTTTGATCTCTGGTCCTAGACTGTAGAGCTTGAGCCTTTACTTCTGCTGCCTGGGCTGCTAAATCTACTGGCTCATCTCCGCCATCTCTTGGGACTAATCCCATTCTAAGTCTAATTTCATTAGGAGTCAAAACCTGGAATCTTAAATATCTTTCATCAATTTTAGACTGAGTATCTTCATCCGTTAATGTTAATTCATTGAATTTAATTTTAAGGGCATCTGTCATTTCTTCAATTATTTTATTTATTTTCTTTTCTAAATTTTCCTGTGCTGGCCTGCAGACCTGCTCTTTAAATGTTTTATCGGCATCTCTCGCTGCTGCTAAATTAATACCTGCTGGAGTTCCAATTTTATTTATTGGAGTTCTGTGAGCCATTAATATTTCATCTCTGTTTGAGGTTCTATAAATATTAAATGATGATTCTTGGGCTCCCGCTTCAACTGGCTCCATCTTAAATTCTGTTTTAGAATCAGCTGAATCTGGTGGTAGCGGTATATATAGAGATCTGTGGTTTTTGCCCTTTAGGCCTACCTGGAAAAACTCTAAAAGCTTTCTCTCAGATTCAGAGGATAGCTTGGCACCCTTTACTGTAATAATATATCTTGGAACTGCCTTGTTCTCAAAATAATCTAAATTATATTTACCAGCAAACTCGTTGCCAGCCATAGCGTTTGATGCTGCAACTATATCTGGAATTCCATAGTAATTATTTTTTGGTGTATATTTCTTTAGATGAATAATTTCATTTGGCCTATCAAGTCCTCCCGCGATTGGGTTAGGTGTTTCTTGGTCTCCAAAATTTCTGAAGAACACTGCCTTGCCATATAGCAATTGAATAAATCCATCACGAAGTCTACGAACACGCATTGTCTTTGCAGGGATATGTCCTATGTAACCAATCTTGCCAGATGTGGTTCTTCCTATTTCTAAATATCCGTTACCCGTTGCCTCCACATCTGTGTAGAACTTAACAAGCGTCTCTTTAAATGTTTCTTCTTCGTTGCAATCTTCTAGCCAGTCATGTAGGTCTTGTCTTATTCTGCTTAGCTTTCGTCGTGCTCTTTCTAATTGCTTGTCATCAGTTATTTCATCAAGAGCATCATTTGTTCTTCTGGTTTCAACAAAGTCAAATCCTAATCCAACTATATTTGCAACCTTTGCATTAATGGCTGCATAGTTATATGGAGATATTTCATAAACAGAAGACAAATACTCTAAATTATATGGAGGCTCAACAAGATCAAACATTGCATACCCTGTAACTGCTGCTTGCAAAAGATTTTGTTGTGTTTGTGCGCCATCAATTCCAGTAAAGCGTTTCTGTAAATCTCTACTTACTTTTCGTCTAAAAGTTGGAGACATTCCTGAAATTTTTAATATCTCATCGCCCTCTATAGAAAAAGGGTCATTACTTTTTTGTACTGCTGGTGTAGAAAATCTCATCCAATCAGCTGTGTTAGATATTTCAATATCTTGTGAGTTATCGTTATCTTCTTCAAATTCCATCATTACTTCCCACCCTTTTGTTCTTTCAGGCTATCTTTATATACTCCAATATCAAGAGGATCTGGAGTAAGGCCCCACTTTAAACGTTGCTTTTGATATTCAAATTCTTCGTCATCAATCTTTCTTCGGCCAGATAGGAACTTAGGTTTTCCTTCGTCTATCCCGTAAGACCTGACTGCGTTTGCAAGCAAATTCATTCTACTCTTGTCTCCTTCTTTTGAGGTTATAGACAAGAAGTTGCCGTCGTCATCGCCAATCCAACGCCCGTCTGGCATTTCCCAAACGTATATGCCAAGTGTTGTTTCGTGATCATTTACCTTAAATCCAGTTCTTTTAATATCCATATGCTTACTATTTTACCACTTTAATCAACTAAAGTCCATATCTTGTCACATTGAATGACAAAATTATATATTTTGTATCACAATCCAATCATTATTATAGTAATTTATTGAATTTTCTGTCAGTGCAAGTGACCCGCCGTCGGCAATAGTAGAGATATTCCCCACCCACATATCATAATGAGCCTCTGCAGTACCTGCATCTAATTGGCTCTCATATATGGCAAGATATTGAAATAGAGCCTCATTCGATCCTTCATTAAAAGCAATCTCTTCTGTTACTGAATTATTAAATACCAGGATAACGTGATGTATTTCTCCAGTGGTAAATAGTCCTGATACTAGGGTCTCTGAGGTTTTGTCTATTCCATTTACATATATGGATAGGATATTGGATTTATCTAGGGTTCCCGCCCCGTCCCACGATAGCTGATCCATAATTGATCCAGCGTCTAGGGATTCTGGTGTATAGAAGGTTTCCAAGGACAGGATATCCTTGTCTGTATATATGCTGAATGGGTCTATTGAGCGTAGCCCGTTATATTTGGATTGGGATAATATTGGGTAATTGTTCCACGTGAAACCAAAATCGTTTCCGCCGCCCGTTGTTTGTGCTACGTGGTCTGCTGAGTTTAAGGCGTATATCTTTAGGTCAGTGTAAAATGATACCTTTAAAGAATATAATCTTGGATTAAACCTTTGAGCATCTGAAGAGCTAAATGTTATCTTTAAATAAATAATTCCTTTTGCGGTATCGGTAATTGGCAATGGCATACCATTTTCACATGGATAAAAGGTAGAATTATCTTGAGATATCTCTACAGAGATTCCGTTATCGCCTTCCCACTCAATTATCGAATGGTTGTAGTCTTCTATAGAAGGTATCGATAAAATGTCCAGGATCGATTCTGAGACGCTTCCATCCGTTTTGCCTAGTTCTATGTACCCGTATCCCGCATTATATTCTATGGGGCTGCTAGCAATTTCTTGCCATCCTTTATCTATAGGGTATGAAAAAGTATATTTTTTGTTTATCGCCCTATCCTTAAATTCAAATAAATATCCATTATCTGGATATGATATTTGTATTGGTGGGGTATTTAATATTTGAATATAGTGATCATATATTTGATCTGAAGATAGGCAATATCTATAAACCGCCGCCGCATTAATATAGAATGAATCTTGCTGATCTACCACTGGGCCAGACTGGAAATCAATGTCTTCCGCAACAAAAACAAAATTACTCAATTTAGTTTTTGACTTAAGCAATGAGTCGATAAATAAAGAAATGTGGCTGCCGTCGTAGGTAGCAACAATATGAATAGATTTATTAATTGAGGATAAAGAATATTCTGTTGTTTGGCCCTCTACTTTAAACACAATATTTCCATTTTCATAAAATATTCCTGTGTCATTAGTAATATCAGCAAAAATTGTAGTTTGATATTCGCTTACTATTTTAGGCAACGCCCATACCTCTATCGTAAATTCGTTTTTAGAGCTATTTTTATTTGCTATAGGAGGGGATTGTGTATCTGTATAATAATCATTATTTAGTGGAAATGAAATATAGCTTGTCCCTGCTATTTTAGTAGCACTATTTCCAACTGGTGCTAACGGAAGGGTGCTTAGGATTTGGCCTGCGCTCAACGCATCATTATTGCATCCTGAAAAATCTTGTAGCCCAGAGGAAAGCTTCCAAAATCCTATGGGGTGATCTCTTAAAATTCTAGACGAATAAGACATTTTTATATTATATCAGAAAACTCATAAACGGCATAATAATGATCTTGATCAAAAAGACCATTGATTTTATACTCTGTTTTGGGAGGTAAAATTACTAAGGACCCTTTTTCAGGAATAAATTCTGATTCAAAATATTCATTTTTATATGAAAATGGTTTGCTATCTAAGGAAGACGTTATAAAAAGTATACACATGTATTGTTCAGATATGGCAGCTTGCTCATCAAAAATTTCAGACTTTTCTTGTTTGTATAGATTGATACTTTCACCTTTAACAATAGGCTTTTTAAAGTAATTGATATATTGCTCACTACAGAATAACATTGGCATCTTTAAACTATTAATCAAATACATAGTTTTATTATCCAGCTCCGAAGACTCAGATATTGCTATAGGCTTATAGTATAAGTTATATTTAGCATAATTAAGTTTGACATCAAAGCATTGATTACTTGAGTCGTTTTTTGGAATCCAGCCCTCGGAATACAGCAACTTAATTTTTTCTAAGTAACCGTCTATGTCTGTAAAACAATTTTTAAAATAACCAACTCCTCCATTCAGCAAAGTGCCAGTCATCATGGGTATTGATGATGTCATTAAAATGCCTCCTTATACCAAAATAAAGGTATCATGTATTTATTTCCGCTTATAATTTTTTGAGGATGATGAATATATGGCTCTACTGATGGAAAAATTATTAAGCTGCCAGCTTCTGGTTTTATTTTTAAATTTTGATTTGGAAAATTAATTTCTCCTCCCTCGTAATTGTCATTTAAATAAATTACTCCAGAAAGAACTGGGTGGTTAATGTCAGTAGGGTCACTTGAGTCTACATGTGGCCCCATGTCCGCCCCAGGAATATATTTTTTAATAGAAAAATAATCAGGTAGCCACGGTTCTTTTATTCCGTAGGATTGACAATAATTTCTGCTGCAAAAAGAAACTATGCTTTTTATCTCAGAAACTATTTTTAATATTTTAAGATCAACTTCATCAACTGATGAAGTTGTTGAAAAAATTCCATTTTTGTTAAACCCGTATTGTATACTTTGATCTGTACTTGCATTCCATATTTCCCAAGCAGACAGGTTTCTATAAGCATTACAATATTTATCTAAACTTTCTATTTGAGATATAAATGTATCAGCATTATCTATTATATTTTTATAATAAACAATTCCATCATACAATTCTTCAATTATCATTTTTCCTAAATAAGAATGAACTATTTCCTGCTTTTTTTGCCTTTACAAAAAATGGTGTTGATTTATCAATTTTAGCATTTATATTATCTGGATAAACAACATATCTATGCCACTTCCCAGACGCCATTTCTTTTTTTAATTTTTCTTTATTAATCTTTTCCCATTCATCTTTTCCATACTTATCGTGGCCTTGCCACCATTCTTTTGATCCTTCATACTCATATTGCCAAAAAGTTCTTATTAAATATTTATCCCCATTACTTATTTTATCTACTCCATGAAAATAATGCGATGTTCCAGTTACTGGATCTCCTGATGGAAATACAACAACATCTCCTGCTTTTGGTTTATAATCAATAACATCTCCAGTTTCTTCTTCTAAAAATGAAAGGCCGCCGCCTTCGTAGTCATCATTTAGATACATTGTACATGTTATAGCAAATTTTAATCCTGGAGCTTCAGCATTAGCTCCAACGTAGTCAGTATGATAGTGCATAGCTAAATGATTTTCTTGAGCAGTTTCATAATACTTACATATTGAAAATCCTGAAGGATGCCAATTTGGCAACGATATAGAATATTCATCTATATAGTCTTTGGTGATTGAAAAAAATACACTATCTAAATCTTTTAAAAATTCCATCTGCTTAACAGCATATTCATCATTTAAATCCAAAGAATTGCCGTTCCAATCATTATTATATTCATGATCTTTTGTCATTCCTAAATTCATCATTAATCCAAAACCATACCAATCATCCCACCCAGTAAATAAATGAGCAGGCTTTTCGGATTGTGATCTTTCAAGTAGATCTACGTACTCTTTGTGTTTTGGTATAGCATTCTGATATACGTTTACTCTTGGATATAACATTATTTTATTCATAGGATTCCTTTATTATACCATTAACCAATTTGTATAGATTGTCCACCTATACAGGATGACTTCTCATCAAATAATATCTCTACAATATCTGCAACATTTTGTGGTGTTAATTGTATCCCTATTGGTTGAGATTCTACCAGCGCCTTCCACTTATTTTTATCTAAGGCGGTCAGCCTAGTCATATCTGTTTCTATCATCCCAGGGCATATACAATTTGGTCTTATCTTGGTATGCTTCAACTCTTTTGCCAATGATGCTGTAAATCCATTTAGTCCAGCTTTGCTTGCAGTATAAATTGTGGCATCATTTGTTACAAAAGAAGCTATACTACTAATATTTATAATTGGAGTATGTTTATTTTTATCCATTAGGTCTAAAAAAATAGAACATGTATTTATAGATCCTATTAAATTAGTTTCTATTATTTTTTTATAATCTTCATATTTAAAATTATTTATTGGCCAAGCGGCAAATAATCCAGCAGCATTTATTAATCCAGAAACTCCCCTATATTTTATTTTTTCATATATTAAATTTAAATCTTCTATGCTAGTTACGTCTGCCTGCTCTAATTCAAAAATAGTTGGTGAATACTTATTATCTTCTATTGTTTTTTTATATATTCCTAAAACATCATAACCTTTTAAATAAAGCCTTTCAGCTATAGCTCTACCTATACCTCTGCTTGCTCCAGTTACAACTACTGTCATTGTTCACCATATTTTCCAACATACCCTGGCTCAAAACCAATCTTTTTATTATTTTCCCACTCAACAAATGTTATTTTTTGCTCAGCTCTAGTTTTTTGCAACTTCTCTTCTCTTTCTTTTATTTGTTCTTCTGTATAAAAAGAGTCAGCATTGTCCCAAAATGATCCTACAGTATATCTTGTTCCATCGTGAACTTTTGTTACTTCATGTTCATTAGTATGTCCGCCAGCGAAGAAAGCTATAGTTCCTTTTTTGGGATATATTTTTATATCATAATTTTTAAAGTTTAAATAGCCTCCACTAAAGTCATCGTTTAAATATATAAAAGCAGCATACTTACTTCTTTCAAACTCTGAAGGAGTTCCGTCGTCGTTAGAATTATCAGAATGAAAAGACGCAAATGCTCCTGGCAACCATTTTTGTGCGTGATAGCTTACCTCAGAGAGTTCTCTTTCTAAAAGCATTTCTCCAACTTCTTTTATCTTTTTCTTTAGTGTTCCGTGAAAATAATCTTTTGCAAGTCCAAATTTTTCACATCCTCCAGTTGGATCCTCGTCCCAAAATCCCATAGCATAAGAATCGTAAAAAGATATTTGATTCCATTCAAGAATATTATTTGAATATAGCCACTCTACATAATTAATTATTGAATCGCATTCTTCATCTGTTAAAAAATTTTCTACAGTGAAACATTCATTCTTATGTTTTGTTATTTTCATTATTTTTTGTGCTCCTTTATGGTCCAAAAATATGGAAGAGTATACCTTGTTCCTTGTGTTATTGGCCTAACGCCATGAATATAATTTTTGTCTCCAGGGAAGAAGTATCCCGCGCCTGGCTTTGGTTTAAATTCAATTCCTTGCAAAGGAAAATATAATTCTCCGCCTTCATAGTCATCATTTAAATAAAATACTGTACCTATGTCATACCAAGGAAACGCATTAGGTTTTCCAGCATCGGGCCCTTCGTGCATTTCTTTATCTGCATGAGGCTCCTGTCTTGTGCCAATTGGCCATCTTACAACACATGGGCCTGTTGGATGAGCATCAACATTAAAAAATTCATCTATTGTTTTTTTCATTCTTAATATAATACTACTTAAAACTGGAATCATTTCTGGAGCATATTTTTTAAAGGTTTCTGTTGTGACAACTCTATCTGTCCATATATTTGCTTGATAAATTAAATTGCCATCTTCATTTAATTCATCTTGAGTTTGATCAAAATATTTATTTTGTCTCGCCCAAGGCAATATTAAATCAATTTCTTTTTGTGTAACTGCATTTAAAACTTCAACAATATTACTTTCTTTATTGCCAAAATACCCAGACGGAGTTATTGACTTGGCTGCAAAATTTGCCATGTTATTGCTGGTGTCGTGTTTCATATCTTTATTCTACCACATTCAATCTAATTGCTTTTACTTCATGATCTCCAAGCTTTTCACCCTTCCAATTTATTGCATTTTTATAAAAATTTGTCCATTCTCCCCTACGATATATCTCATCTCTTGTCTTTATCTCATCCAATCTATCTATTTGAGAAGTTTCTTGTTTAAGTTCTTTAAAAATTATTTCGGAATCTTGTAATTCAGTTAAGGATATGGGAAATATTGTACATACTGGGTCATTTGCTTTTATTGTTATGATCTTATTTGGTTCAGTTATTCTGTAAACTATTGGAATTGGACCCTCAAAAAATGAAGTGCTCATTATAGTTGTAAAACAGGTTGCACCATTAACAAAATAATTAGATGGTGGCATAACTAGCATACTTAAATTTTTATCAGTTTTAAATTTTAAATTACTATCAAAACTTACTGTAGCATTAGCTCTTTGTAGGCCAGTGTATTTTTGGCCAGATAGGACTTTAACATGACTGTCCGAGGCATCAGAAATTCCATCCCATATGAATGATATGTCTTCTGGGAAAGATATTCCCCACCCAAATCTATTAGTAAGGGTAACTGGAAAACAGCTGTAAGCATGTTTTTCATATGTTTCATCCATCCACCATCTCTTTACGGGCATTTGAAAAATGTTAGCAGCATTTGGTGAAGTTTTATAAACATCTATTTTGTACATTATAATAAGTTTTGATTATATTTTTCTTCCAGCTTAAAGTATTCTGGAGTATGTGCTGTTTGTAAATAATCCAACATGGTAACTATTGAATATTTTGTTCCCTCTGTTACTGGCATTGCTGCATGAGAATATATAAATGAAGATGGGAAAAGATATAAATCTCCAGCCTTCGGTTTAATTTTTAAATTAAATTTATCAAAATATAACTCGCCACCATCGTAATCATCGTTAAGATATCCTACTGATGATAAAACACAGGTATATGAATACCCGTGATCAGAATGTACCTGGAAGTGTTGATCCTTTCCATATTTTACATAATTAAATGATTCCCAGTATTTTAGAGGAGCCATGTTGAACATAACCCTATAGTCATTTACTGGATCAACTTGAGGCAAATAAGAATCATTCCATATCGATTTTAAATTTATTTCTGTTTCAGAAAACATTGAGCTTAAAACTTGTTCATTATTTGTAGTTAATGAATTGTCATCATTAAATCTGATTTTAAAATCAAAGCAATCTCTATAATTTAAATCTTTATGCGAATACCCTGTGTAGGCTTGATTCCATTTATATTTGGTGCTGGATTGTGCACCCAGGGTATCCTCTAATCTTTGTATTAAATTTAATTCCTTTTTAAATACGTCTCTATAAACAACAATGCCTGGTCCTAAAAATTCTGCGTTACTTAACATATTTCTCCTTTATACTATTTTATCATAATAGTTAAATAATTGGAACCCATACTCCTGGTTCATTGTTTTTTAAAGCAAAAAGTGGGGAAACATAAAATTCTATTATATTTGATTCTTCTGTGACACTAATATTAATGAGATCTGTTGGTTTATTTATTATTAAATCCCCAGGGGAAACGTCCTGATGATGTATAATCTTATTATTACTAAACTTTAGTTGTATCCCATCTCCAGATGCAAAATAAAAACCATGCAAAAATGGAACATTTATACCTGGGAAGTCATACCAATGCTTGTTTGTTTCTGGATAATATTTTATATTTTTAGCATAAGTCATATATTTTTGTTTTGATTTATTTATATCATATGACCAGCAGGCATGATCTACAGCTATAGATACGTGTTTATATAGATCATAACAAGATTCGGTATATATAGAAAATATGTTTTTAGGCTCAGTTATTATTGTATTTGTTTTAACTAATTTACCATTTTCAACATTATACACATCTTCTTTTTTGACTCCAATATGCTCTATATCATGTATTAAATTTTCTAAAATTCCAATTTGTTTATGTATTATTTTTGTTTTACTCAGTGTCTGTTTCAACGTATACAACTCTCTTATCAAAATAAATTACAGGGAAGGAGTAATTTCTAAAATCAAATATTTCATTTAAATCTATTTTATGATAGTTATTTTCAAATCCTAAATTATATATTGAATTATATAATTGATCTCCTGCTGGAGTTCCACTAGAATCTGAATAAATTTTAGACCATACTTGATGTCCTAAGTGGTTGGCCAGCATATCATTTGTAATTATACAATATTTAGCTATATTTTTATTTCTATAATACGGATCAACATACATCCTATTAATTTGATAAGACATAAGCCATGCGCTTTGAGCTATTGGAAAATCATTATATATTTTATTAGAAACAACTATATCACCAGTTTTGTGATTATTATTATTATATGCTCCGCACATTACTCTAATATCCGCTTTTTCATCGTCTATAAAAGCAGAGTAACACCAAATCCCCTCAGACTCTAAATCTGAGGGGAATGAGGCATATGAAATATCTTTTACTATTTCCTTTTCATCATTTCCATATAGGAATTTCATGAAAACCTTTCTATATTAGATTATAAATCCCATGCTACTGGATATGAATCGAATGTCAATCCATTTTCTGTAAAGAAAAAGTCTTGAGGTTCAACGTTAATTGTATAAACCTGAATATTTATTTCTGTATTTTTCTCAAGATTTTCAATTGGCACAAAATCTTTTTGTCCATAATTATAAATTAAATCTGATGCTAAAAGCTCTGATGATTTAATTGTTCTTATTACACCATCTCTTTTAGCTACCAAGAAGTGATCTAGCGAATATATATCTGTATTTACTACGACTGCTCCTGCAGAATCATGCAAAGCAATAGCATTTACTGTTGCAACAACTTCTTCTGCAGCATCAATTTGTTCTTGTGTAAATATAAATACATTTTCTCCGTTGTGAATTTCCATAAAGTTATCTGGAATTCCTGGTATTGATAAGCTGATAACTTCATCTCCAGCTTGTAGCTGACCTGCAGCGACCATTCCATTTGGAGTTCTAATTAATGTACTAACACCAACGCTCTTATAGTTAAACCCTGGTGGGCTAAAGAACCCTGGTGGGGCAAAGAAGCTTGGTGGGCTAAAGAAGCTTGGTGGGCTAAAGAAGCTTGGTGGGCTAAAGAAACCTGGTGGGCTAAAGAACCCTGGTGGGGCAAAGAACCCTGGTGGGGCAAAGAAACCTGGTGGGCTAAAGAAACCTGGTGGGCTAAAGAAGCTTGGAGCTTGTGTAGTAACTGAGCTTGAATATCCAGAAAATGCAGAGCTTCCATTTGCATTTCTTGCTCTTACTCTATACTGTTGAGAAGTATTTGCTTCTTGTGATACAGTAGCACTTGTACTAGATACCGTACCGCTCTTGCTATCCGTTGACTCCCAGTAGTAATCTAAAATTGCAGATCCACCGTTTGCTGGAGCTGACCATGTTATTGTATCTTGATTAACACCAGCTGTAGCTGATGGCGCTCCTGGTGTATTTGGAATAGTAGTTGCTGTAGCGCTAGCGGTATTTGAATCTGATGCTGTAGCATAGGCATCATATGCACGAACTACATAAGAATAAGATGTGTCTGAAGACAATCCAGTATTTGAATATGTATTAGTTGGATGAGATACTGTTGCTATTTCAGTTCCACCGCGGATAATCTTATACCCTGTTGGTGTATTACCAGTAGATGGATTTGTCCAAGACAAGTCTATTCTTCCATCATTATAAGATCTCCCAGATCCTACGTCTGTTGCTGTGAGGCTAGTTACTGGATTTGGTCCAATAAAGTTATCTTGAGCAGAGGACTTGGTGCCTTTTTTAATTGTTGCCATATGTTATATCTCCTTATCCTTATGCGCTCAAGTCGCCCATTACGACCCATGTATCTGTTGCTCTCTTGAACAGGGTTGCAGAAGACCATTGCGCTCTTAATTTTAATCCTGGTGTTGCGTTAACTGTTACTCCAGCAGCTCCTGCCACAGTCACCTGTCCTGCTCCTGTCTGTAGGATATCTATAGAAGTACCTACTGGATAGGCAACTGATGAATTTGCTGGTATTGTTAAGGTTAAAGCAGAAGCAGAGTTCATTTCAATTAAATCGTCTCGCTCTGCTAAATCTGAAAGCGTATAGCTTGCAGTTTTTTGAATAATAGTAGTTCTTGAAGGTATGCCTTCTTTTGTTTGAGTCCCGTCTGTAAAGACAACTCCAGATGCTGAAGCTGTTATTGCTCCAGTTGCGGTTATTGCTACCGCATCTAAATTATTTACCTGAAGATCGTCTAGCGATCCTTGTGTGAAATCAACGGTTGTTGATGGCTCTGTAGTAACGCCTTTGAAAAGCTTCCACTTATCTGCAGAAACGTCTCTCACAATACCAGAGTGCTTAGCTGAACCATCATTATAAGCTACAACCAAACCAAGGTCTACAGTATTTGCAGCATTTTGATGTGCAAGCTGAACCATATTATCTTCAATAACAATTGATGTTGAGCTAGCATTAAACGTTGTACCGTTTACAGTTAAGTCTCCATCTACCGTAAGGTTTTGATCAATTTCTACTGAACCCGTAAATGTCTGGCTGGCAGCATTTAGGTATGCTAGTTGTGCTGTGTCAGAAATTCCGTGTACTGAAGTAGTATCAGAATTGTGTGTAGAAACTGCGGAATCTGCATATCCTTGAGCAGCTGTCTGTGCTGTGCTTACATCAGTGCTTGTTGCAAGTGCAGATGTATCTGCTATTCCGTGTACTGAAGTGGTTGCTCCTGTATGTGAATTTAGGTCTGCGTCTAGCGCTTTAGCTGCTAGATCCGTTGTCAAGTTAGCAATCTTAGACTGAGCAATTGATGCTGAAGCAGAAATATCGCCATCAACTATAGTCCCGTCTGCAATTTTTGCTGATGTTACTGAGCCATCTGCAATTTTTCCAGATGTTACAGCGCCAGTGTCTAACTTAGCCTCAGTTACTGCGCCATCTGCTAATTTACCAGAAGTTACATTTAAATCTATAATTTTTACTGTGCTTACTGAATCTGTGCTTAATTTTAAAGCAGTAACATTTTCATCTGCAATTTTATCAGTAGTAACATTTGCATCTGCAATTTTTGCAGTAGTTACATTTGCATCTGCAATTTTTAAAGTAGTAACTGCGTCATCTATAATTTTAACTGATGTTACTGCATCATTTGCAATTTTATCAGTAGTAACATTTGCATCTGCAATTTTTGCAGTAGTTACATTTGCATCTGCAATTTTTAAAGTAGTAACTGCGTCATCTGCTAATTTGCCAGTAGTTACATTTGCGTCTGCGATTTTATCAGTAGTAACATTTGCGTCTGCGATTTTGTCAGTAGTAACTGCTGAATTTAGAATTTTATCTGATGTTACTGCGGCATCATTAATTTTTGCAGTTGTAACATTTAAATCAGTTATTTTTACTGATGTAACACTATTGTCTTGAGGAATTCTTTGATCTGATAATCGAACATCATCGGTATAAACTAGGTTTGCTGTATCTGAAATTCCATGTATGTTTGTAGTTAGATTGGCATGTGCAGTTACTCTAGTATCGGCTACTGTGTCTACATAACCTTTTGGTGATGCATCAGTTGCTATAGTAGGAGTACCCAAATTTGTTATTTTGTTTTCTCCCATATTAAGTACGCCACTCATTGTGTCGCCAGCCTTGGCAACTTTTTCTGAAATTGAGGCTGTTAATGTTCCAGCCAAGTCTGCGTCATCATTCAAGGATGTTGCAATTTCAGCTAATGTATTAAGTGCTTCTGGGGCTGCGCCTACAACTGCTTCAATTGCATCTTGTACGAATGCAGTAGTGGCAATTTGCGTTGTGTCTGTTCCCAATGTTGCTGTTGGGGCAGTTGGTGTTCCAGTAAGAGTTGGTGAAGTTAGACTCTTAGAAGTTAATGTTTGTGTGTCTGTTGTTGTTACTAAAATTGATGTATCTGCAATTCCATGGACATTTGCTGTCTCTGAATTATGATTAGAAATTGCTGAGGTCACTTCTGCATCTAAAGCTGCTGCTCCTGGCAGCTGCTCTAGTGGAACAAGTCCATTGGAGTCAAGTGTAGCAACTCCGTCTGCTACTCCTTTTTCTGAAAGTGGAACATAGTCATCTATTGCATTACCTAATGAGTAGGACAATGCGCTCCATGCTGTGGAGCCATCGCCAAATTTAAAATCGCCAGTGTCGGTTTCAAGACCCATTTCACCAGCCGCTAGTACTGGATCAACAGAAGTCCATTCTGCTGACGTTC
>VFQS010002557.1_pt1 | contig 14784 bp, 21 predicted proteins | sample 3512361 | NCBI WGS metagenome assembly VFQS01 (sample SAMN10412375, study PRJNA504923) | tailings metagenome | isolation source: Relicate 1 Philex TSF3 active mining | place: Philippines
CCGCATTTCTCAAGGTCTTTGAGGGCATCCCCGCCTAACGCCTGAACCCGCCCTAAGGTGGGATCACCGACGAAAGGAAACCAAGACATGACCCTAAACCCGCTTGCCGCACTTATGGCCTGTGTGACAGCCATATTCGGTTTCACGACGCTCTACGGGGCTCCTAGAGGCCTCTCCGAGCCTTTGAGCACCACCCCGACGACCGTGTGGGTGGACAACGGCTACACGGATGCCCCGACCACCACGACCACGATCCCGACGACGGTGGCAAGCTGCGACGACGCCCTGGCGATCGCCGAGGCGGTCGGCTGGCCTGTTGAAGAACTACCCACGCTGGGCATCGTGATGGCCCGGGAAAGCGGCTACAGCTGTGCACCGACCGCACACAACGTCGCCGACCCCAACGGCGGGTCATACGGCCTCACCCAAATCAACGGCTTTTGGTGCCTACCAAACACCCAATGGCCGATCGGCTGGCTACAAGCACAAGGTCTCATCGACCAATGCGACGACCTGTTCAACGCCGAAACAAACCTACGCGCCGCCCTCGCCATCTGGCTGAACTCCGGATGGGGCCCGTGGGCTGCAACCAAACCCTGACACACCTGTGATAGAACATCCATACATCGATCCCGACGACACATTGAGCAAGGAGACACGACAGATGATGGCTAACAACTTTGAGCCTGTCAGCGCAACCGACCGACACGCTCAAGCGATACGCGACATCGTTGACACGATCTTCAATCCGCACAGCGATGTCATCCGACGGCTACGCACGTTGCGCGCCGCGATGACCATGTGCGACCCTGAACCGCTGTACGACATTGAGACGCTGGAAAAAGCGATTGCAGCATTAGAGCGCAAATGACCACCTGCCGCATCTGCAAAGGCACGATCGCCTTCCCCGACATACAAGGCAACACGCATTTCGTGTGTGACGGTCGAGTACCCCCCGCCACCGTCAAAATCAGCCCCTACGGGCAAGCCATGCAAATCAGCCAGGCAGTAGCCGACGCCAAGTGGACACCATTCCAGCAACGCCAAGTCGACGAAGCAATCATGTGGTGCGCCGACACGCTCGGCCTGTTCACAGCTGACGACGTGTGGCGCCGATTAGGGCAACACTTTCCGGTCACTAAAGGTCTCGCCGGACGGCTCAACGCCGCCGTGAAGCGTCAAACCATCGTAAACACGGGCGCTACACGCCACGCCAATCGTGGCGGCGAGCATGATCACGCACAAAGGCTCACGGTATGGCGTTCGATCTGAACAACTACGAGACCGTTCACGAGCGTCTAGCCCGATGGTGGGCCGCCTACCCAGACGGACAGATCCTCACGTCGATCCACCATTACGACGGCGATGTCGTCGTGTTCCGATGCGAAGGCATCGACGGGACCGGCAAGATCGTCGCTACTGGCTACGCCGAAGAGATCCGCAACTCGAGCCCAGTCAACAAGACCTCATTCCTCGAGAACGCTGAGACGAGTTCCGTGGGCCGCATGATTCAGAACTCGCCGATCGCCGCATCCAAGGAACGACCCTCTCGGGAAGAGATGGAGAAGGTCGTTCGGGTGACGTCTGGGGGCGGAGGCCCGGTCATAGCCTCATCGGAGCGCTCCCAGACGATCACCACGATCGGAGGCCAGCAGATCCGCACCGAGAAGCAGGGCTACTTCATCGGCTCCCTTGCGAAGCGTCTCAAGCTTGACGCCGAGGGCCTCTTCCATTACGTCCAAAACGTCCTAGGCGACGACTCGAAGGTCCCGGAAACCATCACGATCGCCGACGCCAAGCTTGTGATCGACGCCATGAAGCGAGATCTCGGTGAGTGAGAAAGACTTGAAGGATCGTCTCGTGAACCTTGCGAAGTGCCTCGGCTACCTCGTTCATCACGACCTCCCGGCGATGAACATGAGAGGCCGATGGGCGACCCACGTCCAAGGCGACGTCGGATTCCCCGATCTCATCCTCGTCCACCCGAAGGGCGGAATGGTCGTCCTCGAGCTGAAGTCGGAGCGCGGCAAACTCACGCCCGGGCAGAAGATCTGGATGAACGCCTTCGAGCGAGCCGGAATCCTTGCCTACGTTGTGAGGCCGTCCGACATGAACTTCATCACTAGAGTCCTCGAATCGCACAGGTACGCATAACATCTAAAAACTTCATAACGCTGGTCCCCGAAACATTGCGAATGTTGGGGCTAAGTGCGAACAAAGACCAGGCAATGGTCTCGGAGCCAGCAACATGACCTACCAAGGGTCGCGCCTTGGATGGATGACACCCGGTAACGGGGGTAGATCGACGCGTCCGTGAATCGCTACACGAAGAGGAACGGCGAAGCGTCGAGAGCGATGGTCAGTAAGTCAGCAAGTGGGACCCGGGTAGAGGCAAGCCGGGGGGTGGGCATTACACATCTAGGCTTTTACACGGGTTTGAGGTCGTGTATCACGCCCCCTGGGGTCGTGTATCACGCTTCCTGGAGATGGGGTATCCCCACCCCTGACAGGCGAAGATACCCCGCTCCATGTCTAGCGCACACAGATCCACTAACGTCGCAAATAAACCAACGCGCGAGGCTCGAACCTGACATGACGGCCCTACAACTACACCGAGAGCAAGGCGACAACGTCGCCGCGCTAGCCCAAGCCGAAGGCGCGGGAGTAAAACGCGGCGGTCGACCACGCGGGTCAAAACAACTCAACCGTCGACCAATTACCAGAACCTGCATGCGATGCAGCTCTACCATGATCCAGTATGGATCAGGAGCTCCACGCAAATACTGTTCGCCACGATGCCAACGACCGAAGAGCCAACGACCGAAGAAAGGCCGACAACCAATGGCACACGAAAAGTACTCCAGCGAATACAGCAGCCCACATTACAAAGCTGCACGAGAAACCCTGCTCGCAGACAACCCCATCTGCCATTGGTGCCGACGCCGACCTGCAACCGAAGCCGACCACCTAGTAGAAGTTGAACGCGGAGGCACATTCCAAGACGGCTTAGTTCCATCATGCAAACCCTGCAACAGTTCCCGCGGTGCATCATTCCGAAACAAGAAACTGGCTAACGCCAAACGCCAACGCGAACAAGCATTAGATGACTTTTTGCACGGGATGCACTCCACCCCGAGCCCCAATCTCGAATATCCCCAAACCAGCCAGGATCAGCCTGAACTGGCGGTGACCAGCCATGACCGGCCTCGACTGGAAACGATCAGCCCGGATGGGGTCGGATCGTTCGGGCCGCTTGTGGGGGACATATGCCTAGACGCTCTCGGCATCGAGCTCATGCCCTGGCAGGTGCATTTTCTTGACCGTGCTTTGACGTTTGACGGCAACGACATGCTGGTGCATCGTTCGGCGTTGGGGTCGGTGGCCCGTCAGAACGGCAAGTCAATCATCCTCAAATCGGTCATTCTGTTTTGGCTGTTGGAGATGCCGAAAATCCGTGGTGAACGTCAGACGATCGTGAGCGTGGCGCACCGCCTTGACCTGGCCGTCATGGTGTTTGACGATCTGGCCGACATTCTCGAAAACAAATACGGGGCGACGGTCTCTCGATCGTATGGTCGCAACACCGTCACCATGCCCGACGGGACGAAATGGTGGATCAAGGCGGCGAAACATAACGCGGGTCACGGCATGTCGATTGACCTGCTGATTGTTGACGAGCTGTTCGACGTTGATGCCGAAGTGGTCGAGGGCGGCCTCATGCCTGCACAGCGCGCCCGCAAAAACCCGTTTGCGCTATTCATGTCAACGGCCGGCACCGAGGCCAGCACCCTGTTCCAGCGTTGGCGTGAACACGGACTACGCGCCATCGACACCGGGAAACCGACTGTCAACTACATGGCCGAATGGTCACCACCACCGCACATCGACCCGCTAAACGAAGCCGCCTGGTATTGGGGCAACCCGGCTATTGGGCACACGTTGACGATTGACACGCTGCGCCAAGAAAGCGAAAACCCCGACCGGGCATCGTTCCTGCGGGCGTCACTCAACTTGTGGGTCACCGTCGCGCGGGGCTGGATCGCACCCGGCCGCTGGCCCGAGCTGGAGCACAAAGGCCCGATGCCAATGGGTGGCGTCATCGCTGTCGAAGCCAGCCTGGATGAAAGCCGATATGCAGCTGTGCGCGCCGTCAACCTGCCCGACGGTCGCACCGTCACCACCATCGCCTTTGTCGTCGACACCATCGGTGAGCTGTACGATCGTCTGGCTGAAGCTGCCGCCGACCCTGCTGTTCGTTTCGCCATGTCACCCACGATCGACGCGCTATGCCCACCAAATTTGGAGCGTCGCCGCGTCGTCGTCGGCTACGCCGAACTTGGCAAACTTACCCCCGTCGTCCGTGACCTGATCAACCAGGGGCGCCTGCTGCACACAGGCGAAACCATGTTGGCTGAACATGTGCAACGTGCTGTTGCCGTCAAAACCCAAAACACGTTGGTGCTGTCATCGCAACGATCGCCCGGCCCGATCGAGCTAGCCCGATGCATGGTGTGGGCCGCGGGCATGGTCGCCCGCCCAGCGCAAACGGGGCGCCCCATGATCGTCACCGTGTAACATCGGTACGCACCCGCCCTGTCTTTCGTCGGGAAAGTGTCCGGGGCGGGTGCACACAAACATCGACGCCACATGGCACTATGTAGGCATGGCATTATTTGGCAAAAAGGTTGCTGCAATCTCCACCACCTCTGAGGTGACGGCAGCTGTGGGCTACACGTCAAACGCGCAAGGCCCAAACATGATCGGCCAGTACTACACCTATCAGGAAGGTGAAGCCCGCAACCGTGCCGTGTCGGTGCCCGCCATCAACCGTGCCCGCGACCTGATGGCGTCCGTGATCTCGTGCATGCCGCTACGCATGTACAACGAAGTGTGGAACGAACTTGAAGAAGAAATGACGAAGGTGTATTTGGCGCCGCGTTCGTGGCTTCGCAAACCTGATCCGAGCGTCCCGTTCGGTCACATCATGGCGTGGACGTTCGACGACCTGTTCTTCTTCGGTCGCGCGTTTTGGTACATCACGTCACGCACCGCCGACGGCTACCCCGCCACGTTCACGCGTCTGCCGTCAGGCTCGATTACGACGCCCGATCAGGTCGGCCCTGTATGGTTTGCGCCATCTAAGCAGGTGTATTTCAACGGCGGAGAACTTGATCCCGCCAACCTGGTGCAGTTCCTGTCGCCGACACAAGGCCTGATCTACTCAGCGCCAGGCGCGATCGAGACCGCGCTGAAGGTCGAGGCGGCCCGCAACCGCAACGCATCAAGCGCCATCCCCGCAGGCGTGCTCAAACAAACTGACGGCGAGCCGCTATCGGCGCAAGAACTCACCGACATCGCAGCCCAATTCAACGCGGCTCGCATGACCAACCAAACAGCTGCGCTGAACCAGTACCTGACCTACGAGGCGTCGACCGCCACCCCGGACAAAATGCTGCTGATTGAAAGCGCCAACTACTCCGCGCTCGAAGCTGCCCGCATCGCCAACGTGCCGCCATACCTCGTAGGCGTTTCCACCGGGTCGTACTCATACCAGTCAGCGCAACAGGCGCGCGCCGACCTGTACATCTTTGGCGTGAAGCTGTACGCCGAAGCGATCGCCGCCACCCTGTCAATGGATAACGTGCTTCCGCGCGGCACCTATGTCGAATTTGATGCCGAGGACTACCTGTCCGAGGAATACATGGCCGACAAAATGGACGAACCATCCGACGTCACAATTCAAGAAAACACGCAAGAGAGGATCGCAAACCGATGATCAAACTTACCGCCAACGACTTCAGCATTACCGCTGGCAAAGGCTCTGGCCGACGCGAGATCAGCGGCGTCGCCGTACCGTACAACGTGCGCGCCGAAGTGTCATCAGGGCAGGCTGTCATCATCAAGCCGGGCGCCCTGCCTGTCGAAGGCAAAGCCCCACGCCTGTTCATGTACCACGACAGCACGATGCCCGTCGGTGTCGTTACCGAGCGCGTCGACACCCCCGATGGCATGATGTTTACCGCCAAAGTGTCGGCATCCAGCCAGGGGCAGGACGCCATGATCATGCTGTCCGAAGGCGTCATTGACCAGGTATCGGTCGGGCTCAACCCCACCAAATTCACGTTCGCTGACGACGGCACCATGATCGTCGAGGCCGCAGACTGGATCGAGCTATCGCTCGTCCCGGTCGGCGCGTTCGGCGACGCAGCTGCGATCACCGAAGTCGCAGCAAGTATCCACCAAGACCCCGAAGAAATCGGCAATACTGAACAAGAGACCCCACAAGAGGAGAACCCAGAAATGGAAGCAGCACCAGTCGTCGAGGCCGCCGCAGTCGAGGCCACGATCCCCACCGCACCAATCCCGGCACAGCCAAAGCGCAACTACGGCATGCCAACCGCAGGCGAATACCTCGCCGCCATGCACATCGGTGGCGACACCTTCCGCAAGGTCAACGAGGCCTTCATCGAGGCCGCCAAGTCGCGCCAGTCGGCGTTGCAGGCAGCCGCAGGCGACGTCGCAACCACGGACACCCCTGGTCTGCTCCCGGTCCCCGTGGTGGCTCCTGTTTTCGCCGATCAAAACTACATCCGCCCGGTCGTCGCAGCAGTCGGCGCTCGCGCGATGCCAGACGGCGGCAACCAAAAGACGTTCATCCGCCCAACCTGGACGACCCACACGTCGGTCGCCAGCCAGGCAGCCGAACTCGGTGCAGTTTCGGCTACCACCCCGGTCATCGCATCCAACGTCATCAGCAAGACCACCCTTGCGGGCCAGGTCACGCTGTCGGTGCAGGACGTCGACTTCACCAGCCCGGCCGCGATGGAAATCATCCTGCGCGACCTCGCTAACCAGTACCTGCTCAAGTCCGATGACGTCGCCGCTGACGCGATCGTTGCAGGCGCTTCGGCATCAGGCTCAACCTGGACGATTACCGCAAACGACCCGTCCACGCTGATCGCAGCGCTGTACGACGCCGCGACCGACATCCTCACCGCCACCAACTTCTTGCCTGACACCGTTTTCGTCAGCCCGAACATTTGGAAGTCGTTGGGCAGCCAGCTCGACGCCGACAAGCGTCCGGTATTCAGCTACACGGGCGCAGCGGGCCTCATGGGTGTCAACGCGATGGGATCGGCAAACGTCACCCAGTTGAACACCTTCAACCCGTTCGGCCTCAACCTGGTCGCAGACTTCAACTTCGCGAACAACACGATGATCGTGGCACGCTCCACGGCCATCGAATTCTACGAACAGGTACGCGGCCTCATGTCGGTCGAAGCACCAAGCACGCTTGGTCGCACGTTCTCGTACTACGGCTACGTCGCAACCTTCATCGCAGATAGCGATCAGGTCAAGTCCATCGCGATCGCCTGATCGGATAGGTAGGCCCACTTATGGCCACCTACACGGTCACCAACAAATACCTGGTAGACGATTACGCCGTCCTACAGCTGCTCACCCCCACCGAGCTGACTGTAGGCGGCGCGATCACCGTCGCAGGCGTCGACGCAACCTTCAACGGCTCCTACACGATCCACGCCCTGCCGCAATACCTGTATCTGGGTGTCGACACCGAAGGCGACCTTCTGTTCGACTACCAGGTGCCTATTCAGAACCAGGTGCTGTACGCCAAAACCGCAGACGACGTCGAACGCACCGCCGCTACAGGCACCGTCACATTCACCCCAACCTGCACCTGGATCACCGCCACCGACATCGAGGACTGGCTCGGCATCCTGACCGCAACCGCCGCCGACGCCACATTCCTGACCCTGTGCGCCGCAGCCGCCAACGCATTCTGCTTCCGACGCCGCGTCGAAGCCGGATACATCGACAGCCTGACCACCGTGCCCAGCCAGGATGTCAAGCTCGGCACCGTCATGTATGGCGGCGCCCTGTACCGTCAGCGCGGCTCCATCGACCAGTTCGCGTCGTTTGACGGCATGGCCACCGCCCCCGTCACCGCCATGTCAGGGATGGTCAAGCAGCTGCTCGGAGTTGACCGCCCGCAGGTGGCCTGATGCCTGCCGCATACACCGACCTGTTCAACGAGGCAATCGACGACCTGACCGCCACGTTGCAAACCATCACCGGGCTACAAGTCGTCAACGACCCGCGCAACATCAGCCCGCCCTGCGTATTCATTGACGCCCCATCATTTGAGGCATGGAACTACAACATCGCCAAAGTCACGTTCAGCGTCAAAGTGATCAGCCTCGGCCCATCCAACCTCGACGCCATGCGCTCAATCCTCAACATCTGTGCACAGCTCATGGCCAAGAACGTTGCGGTGACCGCCGGGCGACCCACCAGCCTTGACATGGGCGGCAGCCTGCTCCCCGCCTACGACCTCACGATCGCGCTACAAGCACAAACCAGCTAGGAGACCCATGTACGTCATCGTCAGCCCCCGCCTCGGAACACCAGGCGACAAATACGAACCGCAAGACGGCGTCAACATTGAAGCGCTGCTTGAGGGCGGCTTCATATCCACCGACAAACCGAAAAAGTCGTCTAAAGTCAAGAAAGAACAGATCGAGGAGTAACCCAACATGGCAACCAGCGTCTACTTGTCCAACCCGAGCGTCACCATCAACTCGGTCGACCTGACCGACCAATGCACCGCGGCCACCATCACCTACACGGTCGAGGCGTTGGAAAACACCGCATTCGGCTCGACGGCCCGCACCTACACCGGCGGCCTGGAAAACAACAGCGTCACCGTCACCCTGTACCAGTCCTACGCAGGATCGGAAACCGAAGCATCGATCTACAGCCTGGTCGGCACTCAAACCTCCATCGTCATCAAGCCATCAAGCGCAGCTGTGTCGGCAACCAACCCGTCCTACACGTTCTCGGCGGCCTACTTGGAAAGCCACACCCCGATCAACGCATCGCTCGGCGAGCTCTCCACGATTGACCTGACGTTCACCGGCGGCTCAATCACAAAGGCCACCAGCTAGTCATGTTCTCGCCAGCCCGATCGGGCGGCGCTGAAAACAACCAAAGCAAGCCCGCGCTGGCGGAGCCTTGCCCGACGAAAGGCACACTATGCGAGTAAAACTGCGCGTCGACCTCAAAGACGGTCGCGGGCCCCGCGAAATGGTCACAAACATGCTGGCCATCGTTGAATGGGAAAAGATCGAGAACCGACGCAGCGCCGACGGCAAAGGCATCGGCTTTGCCGACATGTGCTGCTGGGCATACGTTCTCGCCAAGCTCGCGGGCGACAAGGTGCCCGGCACCTGGCGCGAATGGGTCGCCGAACACCCCGACATGGAAATCACGCCCGTCGAAGAAATCGTCGACGAAACCCCTACCACCGCGGCACTTGGCGACGCTCCCTCGCTGAAGTCTTAGTTATGACGGGCTACTGGCCGCCGCAAGTGGAATTCGAGACACGGGATCTGACCACCGTGTTCTATGTGCTTGAGCAACAAGCCCAACAACAGAAACGCGGCCGCTAATGGCCAGCATCGAAGTCCTAGGCGTCAAACAGGTGTTACGCGACCTCAAAACTATTGACCCAGAGGCCCGCAAACAATTCGCCAAAGACGCCAAACAGATCGCCGCGCCGATCGTCGTTGCAGCTCAAGAGCGGTACCCGGCACAGGTGCTGTCAGGCATGAAATACCGCTGGACACAAAACGGGCGACAACTACTGCCGTGGGATCAACGCAAAGCCCGCCGCGGCATCACCGTCAAAGTGGATGCAGGCAAACGATCCGACGGTGTCGTGACCGTCATTCAAAAAGACCCAGCGGCAGCAATCATCGAGTTCGCGGCCGACAGCCGTTTGGGTCGTTCGCTGTCAACGCTGGCGTGGGGCGCCCCAGCGCGTGTCATGTGGCCTGCCGCCGAAGCCCACGTCACCGACGTGCAAAACGAAATGACCAAAGCTATTGACGAAGTTGCTAAAACAATAAATCGTAAGATTGTGGCCATATGAGCGTTCGCATTCCGATCATCAGCGAGTTTGACGACAAAGGCATACAGCAGTCAATCAAAGCGTTTGACAAACTAGAAACGAACGGCGAAAAAGCCGCGTTTGCGCTGAAAAAAGGTTTGGTGCCCGCAGCTGCGGCGGCTGGCGCATTGGCGGCTGGTTTGGGCATGGCCACCAAAGCCGCGGCCGAGGATCAGGCTGCCCAAAAAGCGCTACAGGTGCAACTAGAGAACTCGACAGGGGCCAGCCAAGAACAGATTGCCGCCGTAGAGAAATCCATCAGCGTCATGTCACGCCAAGCGGCGGTCGCCGACGACGTGCTACGCCCAGCGTTTGCAGCCCTCGTGCGCGGCACAAAAGACATAAACGAAGCCCAAAAACAAATGAGCCTGGTGCTCGACATCAGCCGGGCAACATCCATTGACGCCACCACCGTTGCTGACGCGCTCGCTAAAGCATACGAAGGCAACTACAAAGCGCTGCGATCCCTCACGCCAGAAATGGCCAACCTCATCAAAGAAGGCGCCGACCTTGACACCATCATCAGCGTGTTGGGTGGCACGTTTGGCGGTGCCAACGCCGCATTCGCTGACACCGCTGAAGGCGGCATGGCAAAACTCAACATTGCGTTCAGCGAAGCCACCGAAGCGATCGGATCGGCGCTACTGCCCGTCATGGAAAAACTATTGCCGGTCATCACAAACGTCGCACAATGGGTCGAAGAAAACAGCGGGCTGGTCGTCAAATTTGCTTTGGCAATCGGTGGCTTATCAGCCGCCGTGGTAGTCGCCAACGGCGCGTTACGTGCATACGAAGCGGCAGCAATCGCCACCAAAGTTGTCAACCTCGCATTGACCGGATCGTTCTACAGCACCCAAGCGTCAATCGCCGCAATGAGCGCCAGCCTGGCAATCGTCACCGTCACCATCGGCGCCCTCTATGAGCTGTATCGCGAAGGCCCACGCGCCATCGCCGAATTCCTACTACCGTTCAAGCAATTCGGTGTAGCCATAGCCAACACAGTCATATTCGTCGGTAACGCAATCAACACCGTCATCAACAGCGCAATTCAGGCCTACAACATTCTGATCAAAGCCATGAACGCAATCCCAGGCGTAAACATCCCAGAGGTCGGCTACCTCGACAGAATCAATCCGATTGCAATGCCCACGTTGCCAGGCATCAGCACAGGCACTAGCGGCTATGCGGGCGACAAAAACTTAGGTGTGCCGATTATGGGTGGAAGCGCAGCGCCAGTTGTGGCTGCTCCGTTGCCAGCCCCAGCTGCAGGTGGTGGTGGTGGTGGTGGCGGGCAATCCGTCGCAATCGTCAATGCCCCAAACATGCTTGGCGCAGGCATTGCCAGCAACCCGTTCACCTCAAGCGCTCGCAACGCCATGCTTGACAACATCACCATCAACGTCAGCGGCGGCATCAGCACATCAGCCGAGATCGGGCAGGCGGTCGTGGACAGCATCCGCGCCTATAACCGATCGTCGGGGCCGGCCCGCATTGAGGTCAGCGGGTACGTCTGATGCCAGGCACAGCTGTCGTCCAGTCTGGCAACTATGCGTTAGAAATCGACGCAGGCTTCCAGATCGACGCATTCACCCTTGACGACGCCACCAAAGGCGTACTCAACAATACGTCGTATGTGTTGGACGGCACCACCCAATTTGCTGACGTCACCGACGGCACCCTACAAATCAGCATTCGTCGAGGGCGCCGCGACCAGGGCGACACGTTCAGCGCAGGCACCATGAGCTTCACCCTCAACGACACGCTGGCGGGTGGCGTCTTCAACCCGTTTGACACATCCAGCCCCTACTACGACGCCAACCAAAACGTGCCAGGGCTCGCCCCGATGCGTCGCGTCAGGCTGTACCGATACGACGCATCCAACACCGCCGAGTACCTGTTCAACGGCTACGTCGTCAACTACGACTACAACTTCGCGTTGGGCGGCACCAACACCGTCAGCGTGTTCTGCGCCGACCAGTTTTATCTGCTGTCACAGACCTACATGGACGAACTAAACGTCGACCCTGAAACATCAGGCGAACGCATCGAAACGGTGCTCGATCTCCCCGAGGTTGATTTTCCGACCGGGCCAACCGCCCGCAACATCGCCACAGGCACCGTCAACTTGGGCCACGACGCCGCCTACACGGTGCCCGCAGGCACCAACGTGCTTGCCTACCTGTCACAAATCAACGACAGCGCCGAATTCGGCCGCCTGTTCATGTCCCGATCTGGTGTTCTCACGTTCCAAGACCGCATCGGCAGCACCCTGTCAGCGCCCGTCGTCGACTTCCATGATGACGGCACCCAAACCCCCTACGACCGGGTAGGCATCACCTTTGAGGCCGACCAGGTAGTGAACCGGGCAGTCGTCACCGGGCTAGACGGCACCAGCGCCACAGCCACCGACGCCACCTCGATCGCCACCTATTTCATCCAAACCGACAGCATCGGCAACAGCCTGCTGCACGTCCAGGCACAAATCGACGCAGCTGCCGCCTACCTGCTCGAACCCGACCCGGAAGCCCGATACACCGACGTCAGCACCCAATTCACCATGCTGACCACCGCCCAACGCGACACCGTTGCAATAGTCGACATTGGCGACACCATAACCATTGAAAAAACATTCCCAACAGGCACAAGCATTACCAGCCTTGCCCAAGAACTCTCAGTCGAAGGCGTAGAACACCAAATCGACTATCAAACCGGGCATCGCATCACGTTCTACACCGCCCCAACCACCATCGTCTACCAGCTCATACTTGACGACGCCGTGTATGGCGTACTCGACGCAGACAATGTTCTAGGCTAAAAGGAGATCCACTATGGGAGCCAACGCACAAACCTCAGTACCCGCCTTTACCGCAGGCCAAGTACTCACAGCTGCACAACAAACGCAAATCAACACGGGCATCCCCGTATTTGCGACCACCACAACCCGCGATGCCGCGTTCGATGGCACAGGAGAAAAGACGCTGGCCGAAGGTCAAATGTGCTATTTGGAAAGCACAAAAGCGACCCAGTTTTACAATGGCACCGCGTGGAAAAACATATTTACGCCTTGGACGTCATTCACGCCGACGTGGACTGCAGGCTTTACCGCAGGAAACGCAACCCAAACATGGAACTACCAAATCGTGGGCGATGTAGTCACCGTAATTGGGCGAACGGTACTCGGATCAACGTCAGCCGTGAGCGGCAACCCAACATTCACATTGCCTGTTACCCGTGACTCGTCAGGGATCATGTCGCTTGGTTTTGGAACATTCCAAGACACAGGCACAGCGACTTTCCAGAACTATCCAATCAGCACATCAAACACCAGCTGTACTTTGTTCGGTGTTCTCGTGAATGGCACATGGGCACAAGAAGGCACCGTTGGGGCAACAGGCCCATTCATTTGGACAACCAACGACGTCATCGGCGTCAACATCACTTACGCACAGGCATGAGCCGATGGATACTTCGATTGTGGTGGCTGTCATCGCTGGCGCTTTCTCTGTACTCGTTGCGATCATTCATCGGTTCCAAAAAGAAAACCATCAAGATCACGGACGGGTACACGAAGCATTGGGCCGAATAGAACAAAAAATCGACCATCACACGGAGAACCACAAATGAGCAAACAAACCAAAGCAATGCTTGCAAGTTACGCTCGATCCGTCATCGCCGCCGTTGCAGCTGTCGTAGCCACCGGAAACACCGACCCGCAAGACCTTGCCAAAGCAGCCGCAGCCGCTCTCCTGCCCGTCATCATGCGATGGGCCAACCCAAACGATCCGGCATACGGTCGCCAAAATGGCAACAAATAAAGCAAAAAAAACCAAACCGCAAATAAAACCTGCGAAAACCACAAACACGCGACCACCAGGCGCCACCGACTACATCGGCAACGCCGACGGCCCCGCCAAAGCACCTCGCCCAGGCATGGACGAATGGATCCGCCAAGCAATCAAATACGCAAACGGCTCCCTATGGAATAACGGGTCGTATGGGCAACGTGACATGAAAGGCAAACCAGGCACCCTGTCCGTACACGCCACCGGGCGCGCCGTCGACCTGTCCTACCGTGACATGCCCGACCATCGAGGCAAACCCAACGGCCGCCAACTCAGCAAAGTATTCATCGACGCCTGCGTCGCCAATGCAAACGAACTCGGCTTACAAATGGTCATTGACTACTGGCCCCAACCGTTCGGCCGGGCATGGCGCTGCGACCGCATGGCCTGGCAGGTCTACCAAAAGCCCACCGTCTCGGGCGCACCCGGCGGCGACTGGTGGCACGTTGAGATCACCCCTAAAATGGCTGACGACCCAAATCTGGTCAAAGCCGCATTTCTCAAGGTCTTTGAGGGCATCCCCGCCTAACGCCTGAACCCGCCCTAGGGTGGGATCACCGACGAAAGGAAACCAAGACATGACATTGAACCCATTAGCCGCACTCTGTGCCTGCGTCACAGCCATTTTTGGTTTTACGACGCTCCTAGAGGCTCCTAGACCCCTCTCAGGGCAACCTAGCGCCACAACCACACCGCTGTCGTGGGACATTTACCCGCCGACAACGGTCGAACAGACCACCGTCACCGAAACCAGCCTGCCGACCACCATCGCCACATGCGATGACGCAGTCAACCTGGCCCGGCAGGTCGGCTGGCCCGAAGATCAGCTTGACACGCTCGCCGTCGTCATGCTCCGCGAAAGCCGATGCACACCCACCGCCCACAACATTGACGACCCACACGGCGGCTCATACGGCCTCACCCAAATCAACGGCTTTTGGTGCCTGCCTAACGCGTCATGGCCGATGGGCT
>VFQS010002558.1_pt1 | contig 14778 bp, 17 predicted proteins | sample 3512361 | NCBI WGS metagenome assembly VFQS01 (sample SAMN10412375, study PRJNA504923) | tailings metagenome | isolation source: Relicate 1 Philex TSF3 active mining | place: Philippines
GCTTGCCGCGCACGACCTTGGGGTCGCTGCCGTAGCGCGTGCGGCGGGCGTCCAGCCGCTGCCGCAGGCGTTGTTCGAGCTCCTGCCAGCCTTCCTCGTCGACAAACCGGGCGCGGACGGCGTCGATGATCGTGCCCTCGATCCACGCCATGTCCAGCGGCAGCGACTTGCAGTGCTCGGCCCCCATGTAGAGGTAGCCGGCGCAGTAGTAGGCCAGCGCCGTCTGCTTCTCGCCGCGATGGTTCGTGTACTCGCGGCGCCGACCCAGGAAGTTGTTGCCGCAGCACTCGCAGCGGATCAGCCTTCCGAGCAGGTAGTTGACCGGGCGGTGCGGGCTCGTGTGGACCGCGAACTGGCGCGTCTGCGCCGCCTCGCGGCGCCGCTCGAAGGTCGCGCGGTCGACGATCGCCGGGTGCGCGTCGCGGACGACGATGCGCTCGTCCTCGCCGGTGCGCGTGCGGCCCGCGCGCCCCTTCTTCTTCGTCTTCATCCAGACGAGATCGCCGCAGTAGACGGGGTTTCCGAGGATGTGGAGCACGGTGGACGGGCGCCAGTTGCCCCCTCCGGAGGGCGGGACCCCGCGGGCGTTCATCCGGTGCGCGATGACCTTGCCGCCCAGCCCCTCCTCGACGGAGAGGCGGAAGATCTCGCGCACGGTCTCGACCTCCTCGTCCTTGCCGAGGACGTAGGTCCAGTGCTCGCGCCCCGCCTCGTCCGTGACGCGGGTGCGGGCGTAGCCGAAGGGGGCGTTGCCGCCGTTGACCCAGCCGCGGCTGGCGTTCTCACGCATCCCCTTCAGCGTCTCGGTGCCGAGGTTCATGCTGTAGAACTGGTTGATGACCTCGATCATCCCCTCGTAGAGGAAGCCCTGCGGGGACTCGGGGTCGAACTGCTCGGACACCGACTTCACGGTGACGTTGTGCTTGCGGAGCAGGCCCTTGAAGAGGATGGACTCCTCGCGGTTGCGGCTGAAGCGGTCGAGCTTGTGGACGAGGATGAAGTCCACGTCGTTCTTGCGGCAGAAGCTCACCATCTCGCAGAAACCGGGCCGCTTGTCGGCGGGGGCGTAGGCGGAGATGCCCTCGTCGACGTACTCGCCGACGATGGTGAACCCGGTGTTCTGGGCGACCCAGCTTCGCAGGGCCTTGCGCTGGGCGGGGATGGAGTTGTCTTTCTCGGCCTGCTCGTCGGAGGACACACGGCAGTAGGTGACGACGTTCGGCATGGGGTCTCCTGGTCACGCCCCAGGGGGGACGTGGCGTGACCGGCCAGTGCAGGAACTATGCCATGCCCGGCGGGCCTCCGCACGCATAAGATTACGTAAAGTCCTGGGTTTTTGGCTTCCCTGCGCCCATCGCGCGGGCCTCCCGGGTGGTCTTGTGCGGGCCAATGCGAACCACATCGCGGCGCTTGCGAACCAAGCCACGCCGGCTGCGCACCAGCCGGCGCTGACTGCACACCAAGCGCGCCACCCTACGCACCGCGCCGGCGCTCCCGCGCACCGCCGGGGTGGGCGGGGGCGGACGAAGGAGCCAGGAGACCGAATAGCGAGCGTTTCGGCTTACTTTTCATGCTTGGCACAAGTCCTGCTCTGGGCCTCGGCATCGCCCCAACCGGCAACCGAGGAAAGCCCACCGTGTCCCGACCCCGCCGCAACACGCTCACCGTTCGCATCGTCGAAGTTCACGATCCGAACGCCGCCGAAACCCGCGACCGTATCCTCGACCTGCTGGCCGACGCGCTCGCCGACATCGCCATTCAGGAGGCCCGTGAGGAGGTCGCCGCGCGTCTGGGGGTGACCCCCGAGAGCATCGACCGCGAGGCTGGCGTCCTCGACCCGAGCGCCCGCGCCTACCTCAAGGACGTCCAAGAGCGGGGTGCCGCATGAAGCCCCACCTCGCCACGACCCTCGCGCAGGAGGCGGGCTCGCTGACGGCCCGCGCCACCTTCGAGGACCCCGACGTTCGCCTCGTCCCGGCCGGCGACGCGCCGGCGGTCCTCACCATCGAGGAGGGCGGCGTCCGCGTGGACCTGGCCTTCCCGAACCTCACCTGCATCCGTCGCTTCCAGCGCCGCGTGGGCCGCGTGCCCGTGCCGCCCGACGACGCCGAGCGCTGACCTCCCCCTGCCCCTCGCAGGAGGGGCGTCCACCGCCCGGCCCTCCGGGCTTCAACCCACCGAAGGAGCATCCATGCTTCCGCTGTCCACGCACCTCCACGACTTCGAGGGCCAGCCCCTCGTCACCCTCACCTGGGACGGCCGGCCCTGCTGGGTCGCCCGTCAGATCGCCGCCCGCATCGGCTACGGCCACGACGGCAAGCGCCTCCCCAACAAGATCCTCGGCGACTGGTCGAGCGAGTTCATCCCCGGCCACGACTACGCCCTGCTCCAGGGCGCGGAGCTCCAGGCCTTCCACGCCGCGGTGGCTGAGGCGGGCGTGTCGACGCGCGGCCTGGGCCGTGGCTCGCTGCTGGTGCTCTTCGAGAGCGGCCTGCACCTGGTCCTCGCCAAGACCGACCTGCCGGTCGGCAAGCGCCTCCGCCGCTTCCTCGTCGACGAAGTGCTCCCGCAGATCGCCCGCACCGGCCGGTACGCGCCCGAGGCCGCGCCGCAGGCGCCGATGGCGGAGGCGAGCGTGCTGATGCTGTTCCCGGCGCTCGCACCTACGCCGAGCCCCGCGCAGCGCCGTGAGGCGCGCCTGGCGCTCCAGGCCCGCACGCGCGTCCGCTGGGTGGACCTCTGCGACCGTCGCCTGCGCGCCGGGGCGCTCCACCGCCTTGTGGACGCGCTCGGTGACCAGCTCGACGCCGACGCCCGCACCGCCATCGAGGTCGTCGCGGCCGAGATCGCCACCGGGCTCGACCTCGCGGAGATCGTGCTCCCGGACCCCGGCGCGGACGCCGTGTTCCCCGACGCGCTCCGCGCCTTCACGCCGAAGGCGGCCTGAGCCATGCCCGCGCAGCCCCACGTCGCCGTGCAGGACGTCGTCCTGCACGCCGCCCACTTCCAGGACGAGCGCGCCCGCGTGCCCGCCGCCTGGCAGGGCGTGGCGCCCGACCTCATCGGGCGCCGGCACGTCGTCCGCGCGCACAAGCGCGGGACGCCAGCCTTCTCGCCGGTGGTGTACCGGCCGGGAGCGGCGCGGGGCAAGCGCGGGATCGCGCACGCGACGGCGCTGGTGCTCGACTTCGACCACCTGACGACCGAGAGCGCCGAGGCCGTGTGGAAGCGCCTCGCGGAGCGTGGCTGGGCGTGGGTGGGCTACTCCTCGTTCAGCCACCTCGCAAACGGGCCGGACGACGCCTGCTTCCGGCTCGTCATCTTGGTGTCGCGGCCCATCCTGCCCGAGGAGTACGAGGCCGTCTGGCTCGCCGCCGACACCGCGCTCGGCGGGTTCGCCGACCGCAACGCCCGCGACATCAGCCGCATCTGGTTCGTGGCGTCCTGCCCACCTGAGCGCGCCGAGGCCGCATGGGTGCGCGCTGGGGACGGTCGGCTGCTCGACGTGTCCAACGCCGTCGCCGCCTACCAGCAGCAGCGCCAGCGCGTGCGCCGCCGGGCGCGCAAGCCCACCGGCGGCGAGGGCGCGCCCATTCCTTCGGGCGGCCGCAACGCCGCGCTGATGAGCCTCGCGGGCGCGATGCGGCGACGGGGTGCGGACCGCGAGGCCATCCTCGAGGGGCTCCGCGCCACCAACGCCGCGCGCTGCACGCCCCCGCTCGACGACGCGGAGGTCGAGCGCATCGCCGAGAGCGTGGTCCGCTACGACCCGAGCTCGGTGCTGCTCACCGCGAACCGCACGGACGTCGGCAACGCCGAGCGCTTCGAGGCCTTCGCCGGGGAGCGCTTCCGCTACGTCCACCCGTGGGGGACGTGGATCTGGTACGACGGCACGCGCTGGCAGCGCGACACCGACGGCGAGGCCGTCCGCTCGGCGCGGGACACGCTGCGCGCGACCGCCGCTGAAGCCGGCACGCTCCCCGACGAGGAAGAGCGCGAGAGCCTGAACAAGCACGCGCTCGACTCCGAGAGCGCGTCCCGACTGACGGCGATGCTGACCCTCGCGCAGTCGCTCCTGCCCGTGGCGACCGAGGCGCTCGACGCCGACAACGACCTGCTCAACTGCGCGAACGGCACCGTCGATCTCCGCACGGGGGTGCTCCGCCCGCACGACCGCGCCGACCGCATCACCCGCAAGAGCCCGGTCGCCTACGACCCCGCGGCGACCTGCCCCCTCTGGGACGCCTTCCTGGCCCGTGTGCTCGGGGGGAGCGCCGCCCTCGTCACCTTCCTGCAGCGGGCCGTGGGCTACTCGCTCACCGGCCACACCAGCGAGCAGGTCCTCCTGCTCCTCTACGGCATCGGCGCCAACGGGAAGAGCACCTTCCTGGAGACCGTGCGGGCGCTGCTCGGCGACTACGCGACCCAGGCCGACTTCACGACCTTCCTCAAGCGCGAGGGCGAGGGCGTCCGCAACGACCTGGCGCGGCTCGTCGGCGCGCGCTTCGTGTCCGCCGTCGAGGCCGAGGCGGGAAAGCCGCTCGCCGAGGCGCTCGTCAAGCAGCTCACCGGCGGCGACACCATCACCGCGCGCTTCCTGTTCCGCGAGTTCTTCGACTTCCGCCCCGCCTTCAAGCTCTGGCTGGCCGCCAACCACAAGCCGCAGATCTCCGGCGGGGACCACGGCATCTGGCGCCGCATCCGCCTCGTCCCGTTCACGGTCACCATCCCCGAGGCCGAGCGCGACCCGCAGCTCACCGCGAAGCTCCAGCGCGAGCTGCCCGGCATCCTCGCGTGGGCGGTGCGCGGGGCCGTCGCCTGGCGCGCCGAGGGTCTGGGCGCGCCCCCCGAGGTGCAGGCGGCCACGGCGTCCTACCGCGACGAGATGGACGCGCTCGGCCCGTTCCTGGAGGAGGCCGTCGTCCCCGAGGCTCACACGCGCGTGACCGCCCGCGAGCTCTACGAGGCCTACGAGGCGTGGTGCGCGTCCAACGGTGAGCGGCCGCGCAGCCAGAAGAGCTTCGCCATGGGCCTGCGTGAGCGAGGCTTCGAGGCCGTGAAGGGCGCGAAGGGCGTCCGCTGCTGGGCTGGCCTGCGCCCCCGAGAGGAGGCCGATGTGGGTGGCGGGTGGCGGATCGGTGGCGCGTTTTCCGAGAAGCCTCCTATGGACGATGCTGTTGCCTACGCGACGTACGCATCGGTTGAGCCCAGGGGAGAGTACCCGCCCGAAGCGCCATCCATCTGCCACCCGCCACCCGTCGTCGCGCCCTTCGAAGACGCGGTCGAGGAAGGTGAGCTGTGACGGCCCCGGACACGCTCCTCGCGCTGATCGAGGTCGGCGCATCGCTTTGGGCCGACGGTCGGCGCCTCCGCTACCGCGCCCCGGTGGGCGCCATCGACGACGGGCTCCGTGCCCGCGCCGCTGCCGCACGCGGCGCCCTGCTCGCCCTCGTGCGCGCTGGCGCCACCCTCCCCGTGGACCGCGCCGCCTGGCCGTCCGCCGCGCGGGAGGCCTTCGAGGAGCGCGCCGGCTTCCTTGAGTTCGACGCCGGGCACCCCCGCGTCGCCGCCGAGCGCGAGGCCGAGCGCCTCGTCCGCGTCGACCACGCCCGCGCCTTCATCACCCGCTCCGCACTTGTCGTGAACCCCGAAGCCGGCGCTGTCGCAACCACCCGGCCAGGGAGCGACCCGCACCGGCGTCCGTGAGGACGCTGGGCTCCCCCGCCGGGAATGGGCTCGGCGGGGGGGTAGGGTCGGCGCGACGCGGCACTTCCGCGAGGCAAGCATGACCGCCACCGAACGCTACTACCTGCACGGCGACCCCAAGGAGGGCGCCGTCGACACCTACTACTGCCAGCGCTGCGACCTGTTCGTGGACCGCGCGCACTTCGCCGGCTGCACGCTGGGCACGGTGCACCGCTACGGCGCCCGCTACGTCGAGACGCATGAGTGGCGCTACGTCACGCAGCGCCGACGCCTGTTCCAGACCTTCGTGGTCGGCGACCGGCGGCGCATCGAGGACGACCCGGGCAACCTGTTCCGCACGGGGACGCCGTCTGAACAGGCGCTGCCGCCGCTCGTCCGGGAGGGTGCCGAGGTGGCGCCGCGACCGATGCCCGAGCCCGCTCCGACGCCGACGGTGGCGCCGTCGGCAGGCGAGGCGCTGCCACCGTTGTTGGCGTGGATGAAGCGTCGCGGCTGATCAGTACTCCTCGGGCTACGCCGCCTCCACCGCCGCCTCCCCCAGCACGCCGAGCGGCACGCTCGCGCGCATCCCGGGGCGCAGGCGCACCCACGCCTCGGCTACCCGCGCCGTGCCGTCCACGGACAGCCCGGCCTCGGGGCCGCGCACGATCGCGTCCCCGAGCTTCTGCCGCAGCCAGCCGGCCATGCCGAAGGGCACGGTGAGGACGAGCAGGCCGGCGTCGTTGCGGAAGCCGAGGTCGCCCCACTGGCCGAGCGGGATGCTGGCGCCTTCGCCGGGCGGAAGCGCCAGCGGGTAGACCTCCAGGGCGGGGCCGGCCTCGGACGGGCGGCGGGTGATCGGCCCGACCATGAGCGGCTCCAGGAGGTCGGCGAGCTTGGCGCCGATCATCTGCTCCAGCGGGTCGAAGCTGAAGGGGCCGAAGCCGATCCGGGTGACGGGCATGGCGAGGTTGACGCGGACGGGTGGGGCCTCGGGGCGCGGCGCCGTGGCGGCGCGGGCACGGTTCACGCCGCACCCGCTTCGGCGTCGTCGCTGTCGGCGTCCTCGTCGTCGTCGGCATCCTCTCCGTCGTCGTTGTCGTCGTCGCCGTCCGCATCCTCGTCGCCGGCCACCGCCGCGGGGCGGGCGTTGGCGCCGCGGGCGGCGGCCGGGGTGGGCTGCTCGTCGTCGGCGTCGTCGTCCTCGCGGTCGTCGTCGCGGTCGGCCTCGTCGGGGTCGGGCAGGCTCGCCTCGATGGCGGTGGTCAGGCTCTCGGCGACCTCGTCGAGCAGGTCGCGGACCTGGCCGAGGATGCGCTGCGTGCCGGCCTGGGCCTGGAGGTTGAGGAACAGCAGGTGAGCGACGGCGAAGGACTGTTCGCCCTCGTCCATCTCGGACCACTCGGCGATGGACGCGGCGAGCTCGCGCTTGCGCTTGTGGTCGAAGGCCTCGCCGTAGAAGGCGCGGGCGGCGTCGAGGAAGGCGGGGTTGGTGGGCATCTTGCTGGGCTTGGGCATGGCGATCTCCTGCGCCGCGGCCTGCGCCGCGGACGGTGGTTGAGGGGGGACGGTTCAGGCGGCCTGGGGCGCTGCCTGTCCTTCACGGAGGGAGCGGGCCTGCTGGGCGGCCTGCCGGAGCATCCCGGCGAGCATCCGCAGGTTCGTGGGGTCGTGCATGAGCACGCGCACGTCGGGGTCGTTGAGCGTCTGGACGAGCTCGGGGCTCTGGCCGATGGCGCCGAGGGCGTCGGCGAGCTCGGGCGTGACGCCGCGGGCAGCGAGGAAGGCCTTGGCGGCCTCGCCGAGCTGCTGGAGCGCCTGCTGGGCGAGCATGGTGCGGGAGTCGTCGCTGCGCTCGCTGGCGCGCCGCTGATCGGCGAGCTCGGCCTCCGCGGCGCGGTGCGTGAGGAGCGCTGCGACGAGCTGGTCCACCTGGTCGCGGCTCTGCTGGAGCTGCCGGTGCATCTGCCCGAGCATGGCGTTGTTCACGCCCTGGAGCTGGCCGACGGACCCGAGCAGGATCTGCCCCCACTGGGCGTAGTAGTCGCCCAGCGCGCGCATCCCGCGGGTGGCGGCGCCGGTCTCGATGCTCTCGAAGGAGGGCGCGGGGATGCGGAGCTCGGCCGCCGGAGCGAGCTCGGCCGCCGCCGGGTGGCTCGCCTCTTCGAGTTCGGCGTCGTCGTCGCGCACGGCGAAGGAGGCGGTCTCGACGGTGCGCTGACCCTTGGGCGAGTAGGCGCGGACGCGGAAGCGCCGCACGCCGTCACCGCCCATGTTGCGGGCGGCGATCTCGCGGACCCAGCGCATCGCGGCGACGGCGAAGTCGGCGGCGCCGGGGCTGCGGCCCAGAAGATGCTCGGCGCGGGCCGCGAGGCGCGCGTCGTCGTCCGGAGATGCGGGGGCCTCGTCGGGGGCCTCGCCCATGCCGAAGGGGTCGTCCTCGCCGTCCGCGGCCGCGTCGTCGTCCTCGTCGCGGTCGATGAGCTCGTCGGCGTCCTCCAGGTACGGGAACGCGTCGCGGAGCGTCAGCTCGAAGCGGCCGAGGGTGTCCTCGTTGCGGCGGTCGGTGCGGTCGTAGACGACCAGGTAGGCCACATCCTTGGCCACCCGGCGCAGTCGTTTGTCGAAGAGGTCTAGTCCATCGAAGGTGTATCGCTCACGGAGCACCTTCCTCCTTTCGCTGTCGCCTTCCCAACTTGCCCGCGTGGGATCGCCTCCGCAAGGGTGTGGGAAGCGACGCGGAAGTGCCGCGAAAACGCTGAGTTCTGCGCTTTCGGATCGGGGAAGCGTCACTTTCCGACGCATGGGGAAGTCCCCCGGCGCGCTTCCCACCCCCGCTTCCCCGAGGAGCGCCACGAACCATCCGCAGATCCGCGCCGGGACGCGCTTACCGTGGGAAGCGGAAGCATTGGTCGAAGGCGGGTTGCCGGCCGTATGAACCTCGTGACACCCGCGGCGTCCTCCGACGTCGCCCCACCCGACACACGAGGCACCCACGAATGGCTGGCAAGACCGCAAACACGGCGCTCCAGACCGCGATGCAGGGCGGAAAGGTCAGCGACAAGGCTGCCCACTCCGCGCTTGGACAGGCGGTCGACCGCATCGCGAACCTGACGAAGCGCGCGAACCAATCCAAAGAGACGATGATGGAGACGGGCACGCTCGTCCTCCACGTCGCCGAGACCCAGGGCTCGCTCTTCCTCTCCTCCATGGCCGAGGGCTACTGGGGCGAGGACAAGATGAAGCTCGGGAGCGTCGATCTGCGCGCTCCGGTCGGGCTCGTCGCGCAGGGCTACGGCCTGTACCAGACCATGAGCGGCCAGCGGGCCGGCGGCGCGCACATGCTCGCCATCGGCAACGGCGTGATGGGCTCGTGGCTCGCCTCGGTCGCCCGCAACGCCGGCCGCACGCTCGCGGAGAAGCGCCAGGGCGCCGCCCCGCCGGCCGCCGTCCCCGCAGCTCCCGCCGTCCCCGGCCCGGTCGTGCTCCAGGGCGCCCCGATGCTGATGGGACCGAGCCTCCTGCCCGAGCCCGGCCTCGCCGGCCCGATGCGCGAGGTGCTGCTCACGCCCGAGCCCATCGCCGCTGGCGACGAGGAGCTCGGCCGCCGCTTCGGCCCCGGCGCCCGCGCGCGCCGCCGCAACCGACGCATGGCCAACCGACCCCACCGCGGCGGGCGCTTCGTCCGCCCCGCGCCCGACGAAGACGACGGCGCCGACGACGATCTCACCTGATCCCACCCACCATCCAAGAGGAACACACACCATGGCCGCACGACTGGACAACCTGGGCTACGCCCGCGTCTTCCGCCACCCCCGCACCGGCGAGCTCGTCGTCGACACGGACAGCCTGCGCCGCAGCGGCGGCGGCTTCTCCGGCGTCGACTTCGGCGAGGACCTCGAAGGCGACGACTTCGAGGGCGACGAGGACTTCGGCGACGACGACTACGACGACGAGGACGACCTCGACGAGGACGAGGAGTTCGAGGGCGACGACTTCGAGGGCGATGACGACCTCGCAGGCGACGACGACCTCGCGGGCGACGACGACATGGCCGGGGACGCCGACATCGGCGCCCGCGGCTCGCGCCGCCGCCGCCGCATCAAGCGCCGCCTCGCGCGGCTCAACCGCCGGGAGGCTCGCCTCCGCAAGAAGCTCGGCAAGTCGCGTCGCCGTACGCGGAAGGGGAAGAAGGTGCATTGGGGCATGACCGCTGTGTCCGGCACGGACACGCTCACCGCCGCTGGCGCCGCCAGCGTCAAGATCCGCCTCCAGCACGATTTCCGCGCCCAGGACGTCACGTTCACGGGCTCGGCGTCGGGCGCGAAGGTCACCAGCATCTTCTTCGGCGACCGCGTGGTCTGGTCGTCGAGCGACGGCATCGACGTGTCGGTGTTCGGCTCGACCTCCTTCCTCCGCGGCCTGCTCAAGGGGCAGAGCCTGCGCGCGGGTCTCGACATCACCGTCAACGGCAGCCTCACCGGCGCGGGCGACTTCGCGGTCACCCTGGTCGGCAGCAAGCCGGTCACCCCGCACTGCTGAGCCCCCGAGCGAGGTGAGCCGTGGCCCGACCGGGATGCGGGATCGAACTGACGACGCGCGCGGACCAGGCGGACCTCCCGCCGGTCGGCCTCACGGTCGCCGGTCCGGTCCCCGCCCGCCCGGTCGAGCTGCTCACCAGCGAGGCCGAGCTGGACACCTGGCGCATCGTCGAGGTGTTCAGCCGGACAGGCCTGCCCTTCGAGGTGGACCTGTCGTGGTCCTCGGGCTCGGGCAGCGGCGCCAGCGCGCAGGTGACGGTCGCTCGCTCGACCCGCATCTGCGTGCTGGCCCGCTCGCTCAAGATCCAAGCCACGAACCTCGGCACCGTGCTCAACCGCGTCGGGGTCACCGTCGCTGACGGCTTCGCGCCCACGCGCAACCAGTGGGAGGTGCGCGGCACCGTCGGCGAGGGGTCGCTGCTCAACACGGCGATCCCGCCCTTCGCGGAGCACGTCCGCGTGGACGTCGCGCAGCTCGGCGTCGTCCCCAACACCACCCTCCAACTCTTCGACGCGCTCGGCGACCTGCGGAGCACGACCGCGGCGGGCGCCCAGCCCAGCCCCGGCGTCCCGGTCGGCGGCACCGCCAAGCTGCGGGTCGCGTCCACCGGCCAGCCCACCCGGGCGCGGGCCGTCTTCCTCCTCTCCCTCTGACCTCCTGGTGACCCGATGCCCGTCCTCCGCAACAGCGCCACGCTGCTCAACCGCCAGACCTACAGCGCCAGCGCCGCCGACAGCGGCATCTGGCTGCTGCGGCCGGTGGACAGCGACCGCACCGAGGACCGCGAGCAGGACTTCGTGCTCATGCTCTACGCCGAGCAGCAGGGCGCGGGCGCGGTCAACCTCGAGCTGCTCACCAGCTTCGGCGACGGCTTCTGGGCCGTGATCGGCCGAAAGACGCTGCCGGCGCCCGGCGGCTACCTCATCGACCTCCGCTCGCTCGACGACATCCCGCCCTACGTGCGCCTGCGCGTCACCGGCGCGCCCCCGGCGGGCGGCGGCCCCGCGCCCACCTTCCGCGTCTACGCCCGTGTCGCCAGCCCCGCGGCGTTCACGTCGGTCCCCGCCAACGTCCCGAGCACCATCGAGCGCGCGCTGCCAGGAGAAGGGATCTTCGCGGCGCCGAACGGCGGTGGCGGATGAAGATCGCGGTCAAGCTCGCCTTCGACGAGAAGGCCGCCGTGCGCCTGCTCAACTGGCTGGCGCAGGAGAACGCCATCATCGTCCGCGCGCAGCCGGAGCTGCCCCTGCTCTACGACGCGGGCGTGGTCTACCGCCGCGAGGTGGACGAGACCTGGTGCGACTACCTCAACATGCTGGTCCAGGGGCACGAGGACTGCGACGGGCTCGCCGCCGCGCGTGCCGGCGAGCTGCTGGCGCGCGGGCACGGGGCGCTTCGGCAGGGGGACGCCGGCTTCGAAGAGGCGGCCAGGCTGCGCCCGGCCACCATCCCGGCCGAGGTGATGCTCACCACGCGCTCCACGCCCGACGCGCCCGGCCTCTACCACTGCATCGTCCGCTACCGCGTCGGCGGTCGCTGGCACCGTGACGACCCCAGCGCCCGCCTCGGCATGAACGGCGGACGCATCGACCCCCTTGTGAAGGCCCGCTGGGCGGCCCGCGCCAGCGCGCAGACCCGCCCCGAACGCGCCTGGAGGACCGCTTGATGAAGTACGCACCCGCCATCGCCATGAACGCCCTGTCCGAGGACTTCGGCGGACCCGAGGAGCGCGCCGCCCGGCGTGCCCGTCGCCAGGCCCGCCGCGCCGCGCGCAAGGAGAAGAAGCTCCGCAAGCTGCGTCGGGAGACGCGCCAAGCCCGCCGCGAGGCCGGCCTGCCCGTCCGTCGCCGCCGGGGGGCCGCCGCCGCGTCGAGCACCGCGCTCGTCGCCACGCGCGCGCCCGCGCTCCAGCCCGCGCCCAATCGCCTGCCCGACGACGAGCCCATCGACGCCGAGTGGGAGGACGCCGAGCCGGCCGACGGCGCCGACGGGGGCGCCGACGACGAGATGGAGGGCATCGGCGCGTTCCAGCCCCTGCGCCGCCTCGCGGATCGGGGACGGGCCGCCGCCAGCCGCGTCCAGTCGGGCGTCGCCAGCGCCCGCGCCGGGGTTCGCGCTGGCGTGTCCAACGCCCGCGCTGGGGTCCGCGCCCGGGTGGACGCCCGCCGCGCCCGCGTGGACGCCAGGGTGGACGCCCGCAGCGCCCCCCGCGCCGCCCGCGCCGCGCCCGGTGCGCTCGCCGTCCCGACCGGCCTCGCCGCCCCCGAGGCTGGCTGGGGTCCGTCCGTGCCGCTCGGGCGGCAGCTCCGCATCCAGGCCCGCATGGGACACCGCGCCGCGGTCATCGACCTCAAGCCGGGGCTCTTCCTCGTGGCCGAGATCCCCGAGGCCGTCACGCGCACCGAGTTCGGCATCGCGCCGCTGCTGGCGCCGCTGATGGTGAACGCCGCGTCGCAGGCGCTCAACCCGAACCAGCCCCCGCAGCGCCGAGGGCCGCTCGCGGCGCTCTTCCAGCGCGGGCAGCGCGCGCAGCAGGGCGACAAGCCGCTGCGGCTCTTCCGCGCCCGCGCGAAGGCCGCGCCCAACGCGCCGACAGACGGGAGCCCGGCGCCCCTCGCGCTGCCCGGCCCCGTCGCGTCCCCGCCCGGCGGGAGCTTCCTGCTGCCCGCGCCCAACGTCGGCTGGGCCGACAACGCCACCGTCGCCGAAGTCCTGGGCTGTGAAGCCTGCGAGGAGGGCTGGTGACCACCGTCGTCCCCACCTGGGCAGACATCAAGGCCGCGTGGTCGTCGAGCTGGAAGGCGCTCTCCGCGCAGGCCACGGCCGCCTACGCGAGCGCCGCAAGGCTCGACCCCACGGGCACGCTCGCCAAGGTGCAGGCCTTCGTGCAGGCGCTCACCGACAGCCGCGCCGCGCTCGACCGGATCGCGGCCAAGCTGCCGAACCCGCCCGTGACGCCGGCCGACCACGCCGCCGTCGCCCAGTACCAGGCGATGGAGCGCCGCTACCACGACCTCGCCGCCGGCTTCTACGGCGACGCCACCCCGGCGCCGGGCGGCGCGTCCGCACCCGTCCCGAGCACCGGCGCGGCGCCCGCCGTCCTCATCATCGGCGGGCTCGCCGTGGGCGCGGTCGGCGTCGCCTGGGCCGTCGCCGCCTACCAGTACGCCGTGAACCTCCGCGAGCAGACCGCGCTGGCCGAGCGCGAGCTCGACGCCCGCGTCGAGGCCAGCCGCGAGGGACGGCCGCTCCAGGCCTCCACGCTCCCGCCGCCCCCCAACCCCACGGACGACGCCAAGGGCATGGGCCTGTGGCTGCTCGGCGGCCTCGCCGTCGTGGCCGGCGCCCTCACCCTGCCCGCGCTCCTCAAGAAGTGACCCCATGACGACCGACGCCCCCCGCAAGTTCCGCATCGACTTCGTGAACGCCGCCGAGGACGTGCCCCGGCTCGCGCGCGCCTACGGCCGCGCCTGCGACGGCGAGTTCGCGCTCGTGCTGCGCCCCGCCGAGGAGCGCGGCGTGCTCGTGCTGATGCGAAAGCAGGACGGCGCCCGGTTCTGGCGCGCCCCATCGGCGCCCACCGAGACCAGTGACGCCCCCGCCATGCCGTCCTGGCCCATCGAGCCCGCCGAGGCCGTCACGCTCGTCAAGACCGAGCAGCGGGCCGTGCCCAAGGCCGGCCCCATCACGCTGCGCGGCAACTGGCGCGGCTACCTGCACTGTGACGGCGGACAGCCCCGCGTCGAGCTCTTCCGCAAGCTCGCCGCCTACGGCACGCTCCGCATCGTGTCCGCGCCCGGCGTCGGCTGGTCCTGGACCGTCGAGCGCACCGAAAAGTGGTTCAGCAAGCCCGGCTCCGACACCGGCACCGCCGCCACGCTGCTCAAGGCCATCGAGGGCGGCCTCGCCCGCGCGATGGGCCTGCTCGGCGAGGTGTGCAGCGTCCGCGACAGCCGCCGCCGCGCCGCGCTCGACACCGCCTACGCCGTCGAGCACCCGATCCGGCCCGCGCGCGAGGGCAAGGACCCCACCGAGCGCCTCCAACCGCGCGAGCCGCGCAAGAAGCCGCCCACCAGCGGCGGCTGGACGCACTACGCCCACGACGACGAGGCCCCCGACGCCGACCCCATCGAGCGCCCGTCGCGCGCCGTCCTCGCGCGGGTGAAGGCGGGAAACCTGCGGCATGACCCCGGCGCCGGGACCTTCCTCGGGCGCACGCTGGAGGCCTTCCATGGCTTCGCGGTCGGGTCGCTGATCTTCCGTGAGCCCGAGGACAACGCCGGGTTCTACCTGCACGCCCCGCTGGAGGAGGCCGTGCCGAAGCCGCGGGCAGCGCGGGCGACGACCGTGCCGGCTGCGGCCACGCCGAGCCGGCCGACGCGCGCGGCGGCGAAGTCGCAGCCCCCGGCGCCGCCGATGGGCGGTGGGGACGTCGACGCGGCGAAGGACAAGGCGCTGCTGGATGCGTTCAGCCAGGCGATTGCGGCGGCGCTCCCGTCGGCTGAATAACCGCGCGTCCCCATCGTCGAATCTGTCTATTAAAATACCAAC
>VFQS010002559.1_pt1 | contig 14772 bp, 32 predicted proteins | sample 3512361 | NCBI WGS metagenome assembly VFQS01 (sample SAMN10412375, study PRJNA504923) | tailings metagenome | isolation source: Relicate 1 Philex TSF3 active mining | place: Philippines
CCCCCCCCCCCCCCCCCAGGGGGGGGAGGGGGGTATCCCCTTGGGATACCCCATTATACCCATCCCCCCAGGTTTCTGTCAAGCATTTTTGTACGATTTTTTTTGTGCATTTTTTCGAAAAAATTCGTTGACCGAAACGGATTTTTCAGATAGATTGTTCCCAATGAAAACGCAATCAATGACCGCCACACTGGACAACATCAGCCTCCGCAATCTGGGTCGCGCTCGCTCGCTCGCCATTGCTGGTCGCTCTTGCGTCACTTGCGGCAAACGCGCTGACATCTTCCGCGACTCTCTCAGCGTTAAGGAATACCACATCAGCGGTATGTGCCAGAAATGTCAAGACGAAGTTTTCGTGGAAAACGAAGAATAATCGGTTGACAACGACGAAATTTTGCCCCACACTCTACACATGAAAATGAAAATTGAAATTGACATCAACGATCTTGTTGCCCTCAAGGTTGCCCTTGGCAACGCTGAACGGCGCATCAATGAACTCATGAACGACAAGCCTGATTGGCGCAATCTTTACGAGTTCGACAAAAATTCTGTGGAAAAAGCGCAGAAAGTTCTTGCCAAAGTGATCGCGAACAGCTAAGGTATTCCCATGAAATACGAATTGATTCTTGAGACGGTGAACTGCGACAGCTTCACGAATTTTCCCCATACCCGCGAGGGTCTGACCGCCGCTTTCGTTCGCATCTCCGAAGAACGAGTTAAGGAAGGTTTTCAATCTGCCCGAATCGTTTCTGACCGTGATGGCGAAGTTTTTGCCCTTGACATGAACCTTGTTTCCGCTTAATCTTAACTTGTAAAAAATATGATCCGAGAAATTCTTGCTCCCTTTGAACGTGTTACCTACATCCGCGAAGACGGCAACCAAGCTGTCTACAAGGTGTTTCGTCCGACGAAACACCTTTTCACCAACAAAAAGCGTGACAACGGTCGCGTGGTTGGCTTCCGCGCTTGGAAGATGCCTGACACTGGTGCCGACGAACGAATGGGTTGGCGCAGTTTTCGGTTTGACCGAATTGCAAGCCGAAAGTTGACTTTCGTCTGATTTTTCCCGAAGACTCGGGAACGTGTGGAATGGTGTGCAGAGAGAATCTGCAACGAGGTTTTTTACGAAAGGTTTTACGTTGGGGTTGAGCCTTTTGGTTTGTACCTCCATGAAACACCACACGATTTTTTTTCTTGACAATAAAAAATAGTTGACATACAATGGGACCACCCCCCCTCCCCCCCTGGGGGGGGGGGGGGGGGTAGCACGTTCCGTGCCACCCTTTGCAGAGCAACCTTTGTGCCAACCTCCAGATCCACGCCAAAATAAAATAAAAAATAAAAATCGACTTTGAATGTTCCATGTGGAACAATTCCCACGATGCAGAATAAAAATTGGATTCCCCGGTCCCAACGCTGGACCGATGCCGAACGTCAAGAAAAAAAATTGCAAGCAAAAAATGCGCGAGAAATTCGTTGGATGTTTTGGCGCGAAAGTCAAGCACTTCGTGAAAAAATAGAAAAAGAAATATCCGAAAAAGTTCTTGCAAAACGTGCGACTTGGGAGTAGATTGTATCCATGCAAAACGAGATTGCTCAAATGACGGTGAAACAAGCGGTGGAGTTCGTGGGCGGGTTTTCCGCGCCCAGCAAAATGCCTTGCCAAGGGTTTTCGATTCCTGCGTGGTTTTGCAAAACGGGAATGAAGCTTCGCAACGTGTCGGGCAGCATTTGTTCCAAGTGTTATGCGTTAAAGGGACGATATGTTTTCCCCAATGTTAAAAATGCATTGGTTCGTCGCTTTAATAAAATATCCGATCCGTTGTGGGTTAGTGCTATGACTATTGCAATTGGTGGAACTGAGTCAAGCGGTTACTTTCGGTGGCACGATAGTGGTGATATTCAATCTCTCAAACATTTGACAGACATCTGTCAGATTGCAAAGAATCTGCCAAACATAAAGTTCTGGTTGCCGACTCGGGAATATTCAATTGTTGCTGAGTATGTTAAACAGAACGGCGCGTTTCCTGAGAATCTTACTGTGAGATTGTCTGCTCTTATGTTAAATGCACAACCTCCTGTGTCAATTGCCAATCGTTTAGGCTGTGTTACTTCCGGTGTGTCTGACATTGGTTTCACTTGTCCTAGTTCTATTCAAGGAAACAAGTGTTTGAATTGTCGCGCTTGTTGGGATAAGAGTGTGTCAAATGTTAACTACAAAACGCATTGATAATATGATAATTGTGTTGTTGATTGCAACTTTGTTGTTGATAATCTTAAATAATAAAAGCGAATGAAAAAAACCGCTTTAATCCGTTTAACAAAAAATCGCGTTTGTTATCTCACAAAAATCTTTTTGCCAAAGAATAGTGTTTTATACGCCGAACATGTGATAAAAGATGTGTGGATGATAAATAATAACAATATCAGATTGAGTGTTATACAATACGAGGATTTTGATTTCATGAACGAATAGAAACAAGGGTTTCTTCTGAGAAACCCTTGTTTATAAATAGTCGCCGCCGCTGTTTATAAATAGCGACCCCCTCCCCCCCCTCCCCCCCCTGGGGGGGGGGGGGGGGGGGGGGTGGCGTTAACGTTATTTGCTTATTTGTAGATTAGCTATTTCTATTTCGTATTTAGTCGTTCAGCTTCAACTATTAAATAAAAAACCCCGCACATGGCGGGGTTCGTTATTTTATTATATTAGTTCGTGTATTACATCAGTATCTACATCGAAAGAATCTTCTATATATTCTGCATTTTCAGGCAATGGTAAATGCCGCGCTTTTTCTACAGCTTCTTCTATATTAGAAGCTTCTATTTCATATGTGCCGTACATATGCCAAGTGCAAGGGATCTTATATGTATTCATATTACTTTTTATTCCTCAAATCATTTGCATCTTCTTCATTAAGAAAGAAACGATCATCAAAAGCATCAGTTGCCAATACAATATCATGTAGTGTCTCGTCTTGTTCTGCTATCTGATTTAGAATAGCAAAAGATTTCTCACTGATACCGTTCTCGTCGTCTAAGACAGAGATGATAAACTCACGCAATTTTTCATTCATATTACTTTTTGATTTGTTTTCTGCAACCTGTGATTTCGTATTTACCCCAGTCAATCTTATTCACGCCAAACTCATAATCAGGAGGAACAATAAGATGGTTCTTTAGTAGATATTGTTTAATCTTACGTTGAGCGTTGTTGTTGCTGGCGAACTGCATACCAACGATCTCGGGAGCAAACTTAGCATTGGCTCGCGGATCTTTCAAGCCTTTTTTTAGTGCTTTTTTTGCTGCTTTTTCTGCTTCCATTGCAAGCATTTTCTTTTTATTCTCGAAAGCTTTCTTGAGCGCAAGCGGTCTACCCTTCAAGACGCGAACGGGATCAGGCTTCTTGTCGTTCTTGTCAAGGGGATTTCCTAGGAAATCGGTTTCATTGGAAAAGCCTCGGCGCTTTTCCCATGCTTTGTATTTTTCATTGAATTGTGTGAAAAGTCCAGGCGGCATATCTGCACCACCGACATCCCACCAAGCAAAACTCTGTTTAATACTTCCGCGATATTGGTCACTCATGGTTTTTATAGATAAGATTTAAGAGTATAGCGATTAAAAGAATCAATCCGATTATCATTCTGGCGGCAAAACTTGTTCAAACTCGACACTGGACCCACTCAGATCCCGAATCAGTTCACGACTAACACTATCAAGAGTCTTGCGTCCAGTCAACTGAATAAATACGCTTTCTTGCTTCTTATCGGCAAACTTCTCGCGGCGGACACCATAGATATTCTGAACGTAATACTTAATCGTGGTCTTCATTATGTTTGGTCTTTCTTTTGTACTGTTTTTTGTTTTTGTGTTTAATAGTTGGCGGGGGTAGTAACTTGCGAACCGACTGAAATAGTTGAAGGAAAGATGGTAGCTTTTTCATATAGTTTTTTCCACATAACTCTTGTGCCGCATTTCTTGCACGAATAGTTCGCGCCTTTCAATATACGATTGTGAACAGTAGTAGATACATAGAGAGTATCAGTGCATTTGCAAAAATACTCATTCTTAGTAACAACAGCGAAATTATGACAGCGTTTGGGTTCTTGATGGCAAACGTTTCTCATAACGCTTGCCCATTCGCGACCATGAGCATCAACAGCAAAAGAATAAATCTTTCTTGTAATAATATGCGCCGCTTCATGTCCCGGCACATCTTTAATAAATGCATCACCATTCTGATGAAGCATATCGTTGTTGATGGCAATAACATTCTTGTATGCCATAGCGTAACCTCCACGGCTACCTTTGAGCTTGAAAGTGACTGTCGGCAGGTTGATTTTGAAACCGTAAAAAGTTTCAGCCTTCGCGCAGACTTCTCGGATTCGTTCGATTGCTTTGGCTTGCAGTTCTGTCATGCGTTTAGACTAGCACCTTGCATTACAAGCGCAAGGGGAAAATGCAAAAAAGTGTGTCAAGCGAAAAAAATAAATAATCGCCAGAATAAATAATTGGCACAGCATCTGCTGCCACCCCCCCTCCCCCCCCTGGGGGGGGGGGGGGGGGGGATTATAACATGCCCCTTGGGGGCCGTCAAGCAGAATAAAAATTTATTTTTGCTTATCATTGTCCAGGTTGGCACGATTTCTGTCGTCGTCCCCCAAGGGGCCATGAAAGATTTCCGAAAATAAATCGCTTTTCCGCTTGCAAGATTCCGAGGTATCTAGTAGATTGTCCCCCGTCAGTCAACCACAACACATTGCAGAAAGAAAAAATACTATGGCAGCTCATTTGGAAAATCGCGACGTTCAGGCTGGAATCGAACAGGCTTGGCACGGCCTCACCAAGGTCGTTCCTGTTGTTCAGTTTGAGGATGCGTTCCCCTACGATATCGAACGCCTTCCGCTCCTCGTCGCCAACGACACTCCGCTGGAAGGCTGGAGCTACTTCCGGTGCAGCGACGACGGTCAGCCTGTCGGCGTTCCCGTTGCGGATACTTATTCCGCCATCACCAACTCCCGCTTTTGGGAGATCGTGCAGAATGCGGTGGGCGGCTCTGGTGCCACCATCGAATCTGCTGGCACGATCTATGATCGTTGCCGCCGTTTCGTTACGGTGAAGCTTGGCACTGACCTTGACGTTTTCAAGGTTGGTGACCGCGAGTTCAAGAACCGCTTCAGCCTCCTCGACAGCATCGACGGTTCGACCAACTTCTACGGGGTCAACTCTTCGACCTGCGTTGTCTGCGCGAACACCTTCGCGGTCGTGATGGGTGACACCAGCGGCGAGTTCCGCTTCAAGATGCGCCACTCCAAGAACCTCCTGCCCAAGATCGAGAACATGGAAAAGGCGATTGACCAGTTTGTTGGCGTGACCGCTCAATTCCAGAAGGCTCTCGTCATCGCGAACGAGATTCCAGTAACTCCGACTGACGCTCGTTCCCTGTTCGCTGGTTGGGCTGCTGCTGAAACCAACGGTCTGTCTTCGCGGACGTTCAACACCGTAACCCGCCTGACCGAATTGTTCCAGCGGGGTGCTGGTAACAACGGCGAGACCCTCCTCGACGCTTTCTCTGCGGTGACCGACTTCTACTCGCATGAGTCCAGCGGCGGTGCGGATCAACCCGGCTTCCGCATGAAACAGACGATCAGCAGCGAGTTCGGTTCCGCCTCACGCAAGAAGCAGGACTTCTTCAACTCTCTGTTTGTCACCAAGCAGAAGGATACGGCCTTCGACCGCTCCTCGTTTGATACTCTGGTGCGGACTGGAGGCGACCTCATCAAGGCGGCTGAATCGGTGCTGGTCGCCAACTGAGATAGTCAAGACAAATCCTCCCGAAAGGGAGGATTTTTTTTTTCGCTCAAACCTGGGTCTTGGCATGGTTCCTGCTACCCCCTCCCCCCCTCCCCCCCCTGGGGGGGGGGGGGGGGGGGGGGGGCTGCACTTTCCGTGCCAACCTTATTTGTTATTTTATACTTTATCTTTCAGCTATTTTACTTTATTTGATTATGTTGTATTTAACTATGTATATTTCACCTATAAGAAAGTAATGTAATTGAACTATAAAACAAAAAACCCGCCTAGAAATAAATCCAGGCGGGGCTGATATTAATTTAGATTGTATTTACTTGCGTGGCTTTCGGAATTGCACCTTGCCACATCGTGCGTATACTACCGAGGCGGTAGGTACAACACGATTTGCATCTGCATTTACATCATAAAAGCGTACATTCTTATCTGTAGCGCTTGAGATTTGAGCGCAATAAGTGTTATTATTTGCACCCTTGTTCACCACCAGCGTTGTAAAACGACCGGCTGTCCTATTTAGTGTCTGTGTAATCGTCATAAATTACTTACACAGATTATATGAGAAATCTAGTTTTGTCAACAGATTTTCATACTTTTTTGCTACTTTTTTGAAAGATGATCAGTAGTAAACTTATAGATATAATTATTAGCAACATTCATTTCAGCAAATATAAAGTGAATAAATAATAGAAGGCACCGTTTTTTATGTGATTGCGGCGCGGGATAGTTTATGAAAACACAACATAATCGGGTTACTGGAATTGTTCACATATTTATATATACGCAGACAATCGTATATATCTACCCCCTATTTTACTTCTATTATTTAAAAATTGTATTAAACTGCGTTGAGCTTACTCAGCTTGTATAGAGTAATGGTCATATCTCCGTAAGGATTATCCTTGATATGATCAGCGTCGATTTGAATAACACCATTTACAATAGTAGCCTCATTAAGAGTCTCGTTTGTAATTATCATTTCGCCAATCTCTCCATCGACATTGACATTGAACTCCAGACCTTCGCCAGATAGAAATGAATTACCATAGGCAATTCTTTCTCCAACTGGGCCGTGATCAACGTCTACTGCATCAGCAGACATAATCTGATTAACAATGTCTTGCGCCTTCTTCGTCAACTTAACTTTCATATATATTTTATTTAATTATTACCGAGAAATTGTGCAACATCTTCTGAACTCAAATTGTATTTGATGCATTGCTGCACATCATGGTCCACATACTTTACATAAGATATGGTATACAAGTCAAGCCCAATTTGATGTACGACGATCATATTATGCGGCGGCAGTTTGTGTTTCATTTTGCGGCAGTTCTTCTATCTTCTTTATTTCAGAAATTAGAGTATACAATTTATCGCTGACTTCCCACAGATTGCGGGTTGCGTTTTTACGAATGAACTCGTTGATGAGGAATGCTTGATCTTTATTAAGCATATATATTATATATATTATTTACTCTTTAACAGGAACAAAACCAGGATGAGAATGATAAGCCATCTCATAATATGGATTACAAATCTTAACAATGTCGCCAACCTTCATTGTCATAAAGTTCTTGCGCGGACTGGGTGGCTGCACTACATATACTTTCACGAACTGGGGATACGGCACTTCTTTCATATAGATTTCAGTCAATTCGTCAGCTTCGACGATATACTGTTCTCCTTTTGTTGCATCGCCAGCACGGTTACCGATGTATTTCCATTTCATTTTTTATGCAAGTTACATGGTTGATCTCTTTGACGCGACCATCTTAGCACGAAATACGGCCTTGTCAAGGGGTCGATGCAATTATTTTCGCAAGCTAAATATTATAAATAAAATTATTAAAGCTAGTACAATTTTTTCTTTATTGCCTAGTTTTTCTGGATCTATATACATTATCATATATAGTATACAGAATATAATCTTCTTACATATTTAAGACATAGTATCTAGTTATTTAGGAAAATATCGTTCACCTTTTGAAAAATTTATCCTATATTTGATAATACTGTGTACATATATTTAGTATGAGTGATATCAACTATACATGGAAAGTAAATAACGTAAAATGTTATAAAGATTTAAACGGTTATCAGGATTATGTTTATCAGACATACTGGAACTGTGCTGCTGCCACATCTGGAACCGCTGGAGCTTATGATGCAAGCTTCGCTGGCGCAACTCCGCTCGGCACTGGCGCAGCCAGTACATCTGGTTACGCATTCAAGCCTTTTAGCGAATTAACACAAGATGATGTGTTGAACTGGATCTGGACATCATTACCTAGTGGTGCTGGAAAAGAATATTACGAACAGAAAGTTTCAGGAGAATTGGTATATAAGATGAATTATGTAACAGAAGAACCTGCTCTGCCTTGGAATCCCCCTGCGCCTGTTCCAACTGGCACTGTATAATTTACATATATCTTATTACGCAAAAAGTCGCTCACCTTTGAGCGGCTTTTTTTATTTGGACTTTCTTCTTTCAGCTTTTTCTTTATTTATCATATCTTCTTTTATTATTCTATCTAGTCTATCGTATGCTGATTTTTTATTTAGACAAGTATAACCATTGCTGCCCCAGCTATTGCTGGTAGGATAACATTCGCTCGGCGGTATTTTATTACCAGCTATTTCGTATCCATTATGAGATTGTATTTTTATTGCTTCGTAATGTTTTTTTTCAGATGAAATATGATGCCGCTCATATATTGCATACATACCTTCTCTATGTATCTGTTTATATTTGTAGCCGACACTTTCGAATTCTTTATCTAGTTTTTTCATAATTATTTTTTGAAATTAATAAAATATTGTGTACTATATATTAGTTGATGATTTTTTAGACAGAGTATTGTGAATGCTACGGCTCACTACACAAGAAATAATCTAAATAAAATGATCAATTACTTTCTAAATAATCTTTGTAATTATGTATTTAGAATTTTAATATAACCTATAAATTATGATTGTGTGATGATGTAGTTTTTGTCGCTCTGTTCTCTCATTACACTCTGGTAAACTCAAAACAACTTGACTCAGATAAAAAAGATTTTAGCATTTCGCTTTTTTATTAAAATACAAAATGCATTTTATAAAAAGTTTTTCGTGATTGAAAGGCTGTAATTTTTTTTTGTCTTTATTTGTAATAAAATACTTCAAAATCCGCGCAAAGTCAACAAATATCTTCAAAATCATTTAAATCGCCGCAAACTTAATTATTCTTATTTATATCTTCTTGTATAGCCTTTGTGGCTTCTTCGTGCGAAATTATGTCAATTGTTTTTGAAATGCCGTAGGCTATCCCTCGGACAAGTAAAAAATAACTAAACATAACATGATTTAATAAAAAAGCCCAATAAATAGGGTTATTTGGATGTATATTTGCCTTATACAGTATAGGAAATATAAACAATGTATGTAAAATACTTCCAAATTTCAAAATAAACAGATTAAATTTTTTTGCGATCATTGTTATTTAGAGAATAAATATTCGCACATACCTCTATCTTCTATGTACATCCATCTATTCTATCCTTTATTATCTTTATTATGTATATTGTATTATATATTTATCCTATATATATCTTATCTTATTTGACCTATATATATCTATCTATCTTTATGGTATATAGCACCTATTTCTTCTTATCTAATTTCCTGAGAAATACCCAATAAATAACGATAAAGTAAACAATAAATAACAACATGGGGGCCATGCTATTATTTACACTTTTTTATCTCATTTATTATAGGTAAAATCACTCATCTTTTTGTCTTATTTATGCAATATATTCTCACCTATTATTTAGGCTATTTTATCTCATCTATCTTCGTCTGTACTAAGGCATATAACAAAGAATATAATCAATACAGAAACAATCACAAACCAAGATATCCAATCTATTATCATTCTATCCATGATGTAAAATTACCAATTAGTTATTATTAACGATAAAGTTGTTCACAATTTTACATAAAAATGTATCAGTCAGACCAAGACATGACATCGCCGTCATTCCAGTCGAAACGAACACACTGTACTACTTTGCCAGCTTGTATAGTGCAGATATATGCAGCCGCCAACTCCTGTTGATATTTGGCGACAAACTTAAGTTCGGGATGATCTTTGGAAGCAGCCTTCCAGAAGTCAACGAGGAAATCACTCTTGTGATTAAAGAATGTAATAGCATCATAGCCGCCATTCTCCCAAGGCTCGTAACTGTAAGGTAGAGCATTATACTTCTGTATAAAATCATACACCTTATCTGCATCACCAGATACAACAACATTGCCAAAATATTCAACGCTCATATTTAATCAAGTTTCTTTCTAAGTATATAATATCCGATAGCATTAATAGACAATCCAGTAAAAAATGGAGAAATATCTATCTTCCATAGCTTAAACAGCAGTATAGAAACTGTCAAGCCTAAAGCTGCGGAAATAAATATTAGACTAAAGAGTTTCATTATTCGTATTTAGTCAAATTAGCTACTCCAGTATCCCAATTATAAGAACTGTTCAGTTTGGCGCGACCATTCTCATACACAATCAAGCCAACAGTAATGAGTTCATGAACAAATCGAAATATGATTTTTAGAGAAGGATATTTGATACTCGCTTTCTCAATCTCATCGTAAGGACAGAAATAACTGCTAAACTGCAATATGGCAGATCCGCCTTCGATCTCCCAAGCAGCGTCATCATAAGACTGCTTGCTGAAATCTAGGTCTTTAGTAACTTTTTCGAGGTCATCATTTGAGCCTTCAATATAAAGATGAATGGTATAATTGTCGCTCATACTCTTACTTTAGCTCAACGATCTTAGCAGGAAAATCCTTGCTGACAAGCTTTAAAACAGTTTCTGCAAGGTCTTTACTCTTCAAACGGGCATACTCTTCCCACTTGCCGCCGTCCTTGATCATTACCATGTATTTTTGCATATTATTTGTTTCTTTCATAGTCTATATTATAAGTAAGAAATTGAACCAACGCTCGCAAACCCCATGATTCAAAAATAGATATTTTTTTAGCAGATAACAGGTCTGTCATCAACCAATTCCATAAATAATAAATACATATAATAATTATGGCATTAATTAATATTTCCCAAAATAGCTTCTTCAGAAACTCTTTCATATATTTTTAATCTGTCTGTAACCTATCTGTCACTCCCAACGGTTAAAATAAGGTAGCATGAACTGCCAGCACTGTCAAGCACCTTTCGCCGTAAAAACAAGATTCCTCGCCAAAACTTGCGGTTGCGACGAGGATGAGCGATTTTTAAATTTCGAAGACTGGTATTTTATTATTTTCGGGATAAGTATTTACGATCTTATTCAGTAAGCGTTGTCTCTTCTAGCTCGTAATTATGATTATCTTTAAAAGTATTAATGTACTTTTGTGCGTTTTCTTTTTTAAGATATACTTTTTCAATCACTCTTTCATTGCTTCTATAAGTGATTACATAGTATATTTTTAATTTAAGATCATTTACTGCGGCGATTGATATGGCAGCAATTAAAATTAGAATTAAGTATTTCATTAAAAATCTATTTTCTTACAGCTTTTCTTTTCATTCCAACCTTCAGGAGCAAAGTAAACTATCGCTTCATACTTATAATTATGAAAGCATACATATTCCATTTTTTTATCAGAATCTTTGTAGTCGAGCATGACTTCAAAACCGGGATAAAAAACACTATGTATAGTTTCGTCTGTAAATGGAAACTCTGGGAATTGCAATTCAACACCAACTTGTTTAGTGCTTGAACTTGTCGAGCAACCTTGTTTAGCGTATTTAATCTTATGAGAATCTGTCTTGCTATTCCATTCAACAACAACGACAATAAATCCATTCTCTAGTTCATAAGCGTTGGTAATCTTCGCGCCGAAACCAATCTTATTAAAGTGATCAGCCTCTTCATCAGAATGCCGAAAGTCAAGATATGTTCTCATATATTATTCACTAACATCTTTAACCACCACATTACAATTTAAGAAGTCTTTCTTGTTTAAGATAAGAATTGGTTCTTGGATGTAAATATATTCGCTACTTTTGTCGTTTAATTGTTTGTAAATATCATCTACTATCAATCGCAAATCTTCTTTGATTTTTTTTGAATCATTATCCATCTCTTCGGCATTATTAGTTTTAACTTCGTAACGATAATAGCTAGTATAGGCTTTATCATCTTGAAGATATGTAATGTCTAAACTAACTTGTTTCTTTTTTGTGACTGCGTAAATTGGAGCAGCCATAGCTGCAATTTTTGGACTTTTTTTATTAAAGAACATATTAAAAATAATGAAGGTAATACTCTTTTAATTTGGTCATGAATGCTTCAAACTCTTCTTGATTCATAGATACGCGAACTTGTTTCTGTTCGTCAATATCAGAAAGCTGAATAATGATCCTTGAATCAGATTTATTTTGCCCTTCGTATATTCCTATACCATAGGTAAATTTATTGTCGAGACTTTTTATTGGATAGTTTATCATATTTTTTCTTGGCAGCGTCGGACAAAGGAAGAGTCTTTGCCAACTGTTCTAGGGCAGTATGATCGTCTTTGAGCGGATTGTCAAGGCGATCTTTGAGCGTGGGGAACTTTTTTTTCATGACTAATAGTGTAATATAAGGTGATGAAAGTCAAGACTGTTTTTATTAGCGATTGCCATCTTGGCAGCAGCTTTTGTAATCATCAGAAATTAGTAGATTTTATATCTAATATTGAGTGCGAAAAGCTATATATTGTGGGCGATTTCATAGATGGTTGGTTATTAAAACAAAATTTTAAATGGCATAATAATTATAATCTAATTATACAAAAAATATTACGTCTAAGTAGAAAAGGAACGCAAGTATATTATGTCTACGGTAATCATGATGACTTTTTAGAGCATTATAATGGGTTACATTTCGGTGACAACATTACATTGTGCCGCGAAACTGATTTTACATCAATGCATGGCAAAAAATATCTTATCATACATGGCGATCAATTTGACGGCATTATCACAGAGCATAAATGGATACAACACGTTGGTTCTTTTATTTATGAAATAAGTTTGGGGCTAAACAAATTATTCAGAATATTTAAGTTTAGCTTTAGTAATTTCTTAAAACAAAAAGCAAAAGAAGCAGTAAAGTATATTAGTAATTACGAATATGTTTTATCTGATTATTGTAAAGGTAAAGGTTATGATGGCGTTGTAACTGGTCATATTCATCAACCGGCAGACAAAAACATTAATGACATTCATTATCTTAACTGCGGCGATTGGATAGAAAGCAATACAGCAATAATAGAAACAACTGAAGGACAAATTAAATTAATAAATCTATGAAAGTATTATTTGGCGTACAAAGTGAAGGCAACGGACATATGACCCAAGCATTATGTGTTCAAGAATATTTAAAAACAAGGAATTACGAAATTGGCCCCGCGCTTGTAGCTAAGAAAAACAAAGGATTAGCAAAATATTTTACAGATGCATTTGATACTTTTGAATATGAAGGTTTTGATTTTGTATTCGGAAAAGATGGTAAAGTTATTATCTGGCAGACTTTCTTAAAAAATTGTATAGAGTTGCCGAAATTAATATACTCTTTCATTAAAATATGCGCCAAAATTAAAAAAGAAAAACCAGATGTAATTGTTAATTTTTATGAGCCACTTGTTGGCTTGACCGCTTTGTTTTTCCACGATATTAAATATATTAGTTTTGGGCATCAATACGCAATGGAATCATCACGATATCCAGAAATAGACGGATTTTTATTTCAGAAAATATTCTTGGGTATAATAAATGGTATTACGAGTATAGAATCTAAAATTGTAGCTTTAAGTTATTATAACTTTGATAGCGAAGATATGATTGTTTGTCCGCCTATATTAAGAAAAGAAAGTTATAACACATCTAATAAAACAGAAAACTTTGTTCTAGTTTATTTAATGAATGAAGATATGGTTTCTGGGTTAGTAGATAGTGCCGCGCTTCATCCTGATTTAAATATTGAATGTTTTACAAAGCTTACGCGCAAACATCAAACAATATCTAATGTAAAACTATACAATTTGGACGGCCAACTCTTTCAAGAAAAGATGAAAGTATGCAGTGCAGTAGTATGCAGTGGCGGTTTTGAAACAAGCGCAGAAGCTATATTACAACATAAACCTTTGTTAATGGTTCCGTTGCCGAATCATTTTGAGCAATACGCAAACTGTAACGACGCAAAATTACATGGTTTTTGTAATTATAATTCGCGTATTGATTTGTCATTAATACCTAATAAACAAATGAACAATGACGAATGGTTCAACAGCTATAAAGAAGTATTAGATAAAGTTTTTGAATAAAATTTTATCCTTGAAAGTATCTTATGCCATCTTTGAACTTTTGATCACATTTTTCTTTTGAATCTTTATCGCTATGATCTAATGGATCGGGCCAAGGAATATCTTTTTCATCATCCACAATTGTCATATCAAATTCATTAATATCGCATAATTCACCATCTATTCTTTCTTCGCCCATTTTATACCCAGATCCAATAAGTAATTCAGTAGAAAATTGGCAAATACGAGTGCCTCTTACTAAAATAGTTCCTGATTTAAGACATTCATTGTATGACTCAAGCGTAATTCTTTTGTCAAACTCATTGTAATCAAATACTTCTGTTCCTGCCTTAAAGAAAGTATTAGGTTTAGCGATTAATTTTACATATTTAGTCATATCAATCAATTAGTTCATCTTCTAATCGGGTTACTTGTCTACGCAAATTAGCAATTTCTTGCAGCAACTTTGTTCGTTCCTTAGCCCATTCATATTCACTGCTATGACGCAATGCCCATTTTGGTTCTTGGGTATCTCTATGTCCATAGTTTCCGCATAATACCCATTCAATATTATGTTCGTCTAATTGCTGTTGCGTTGCTCCAATAGGTTTAGTCATA
>VFQS010002560.1_pt1 | contig 14769 bp, 8 predicted proteins | sample 3512361 | NCBI WGS metagenome assembly VFQS01 (sample SAMN10412375, study PRJNA504923) | tailings metagenome | isolation source: Relicate 1 Philex TSF3 active mining | place: Philippines
TGATGAATTAATGCGTCTTTAAACTCAGGTAAGAGCTCTGAAACATCTTTACATAATTGTGAGACACGCTCTGCTTTCTTTGCATAGGCAGGATCGTTTGCTAACAAATGACCATAGTCTTTGACCATGACCCCGCAGCCCGATGCATTTATCACAATCGCTTCTACAGAGTCCTTGCCATTCTCAATCAATGGCCACCATGCATCGATATTGCGTTTCGCATCCGCTAGGCCGCCGACTTGGTCGTTGAGGTGATACCGAAGCGCACCACAGCAACCCGCCTTAGGAGCACTGATTAACTGAACGCCCAAAGCATCAAACACACGCAGCGTAGCATGGTTGATGTTGGGCAACATGCCAGGCTGAACGCAGCCATCGAGCATTAACATTTTGCGGGCGTGCTGTTGATTGGGCTTTGGTCCTGCTGGTAAGCCATTGGGCACCTTACGAGCAAGGGAGGTGGGCATCAGTGGCCGCATGATGCGACCGATACGCATCGCTGAATCAAACAAAGGTTTATTCGTTAATCCTTCTTTTAGCAGCCAACGCGTCAACTTCTGCCCAACCGGGCGTGATGCTGTCTTTTCTTCAGCCCACTTGCGGCCAATATCAACTAACTTGCCATACTCGACACCGCTGGGGCAGGTACTTTCGCAATTTCGACAGGTTAAACAACGATCCAAATGGGTTCTAGTCTTTTCCGTGGGAGCCTGACCCTCAGCCATTTGTTTGATCAAATAAATACGACCACGAGGCCCATCTAACTCGTCACCTAATAGTTGATAGGTTGGGCAGGTTGCGGTACAAAAACCGCAGTGCACGCATTTGCCTAATATACGTTTTGCTTCAATACCGTCCGCGGTATTGATGAACTCAGGAGCTAATTTTGTTTCCATACTTAAGGTAAGCGCCCAGTTGTAAATACACCAAAGGGATCAAAGGAGTGCCGTAACCGTTTTTGCACGGCTTCTAAACCAGCGGTTAAAGGATTGGAATCGAACCGAGTAAAGCGTTCGAATGCCTCAGCGCTTAATGATCGAAAGCAGGTCATATGACCGCCATGCTGGATCGCAAGACCCTGTAACACCTGCGCCGTTGATTGATTGGCAGGACCTTGGATCCAACGCTCTTGTCCGTGCCACTCCATGATAATTTGTGGTGAACAATCCTTGGGCAACTCAAGCACTGGGCAGTTGGATGGCAAGGAGAGTCGCCAAAGCGCATGGTCATTTGGCATCTGGTTAAACCAAGAAAGCCGCTGTTCACGAAGATTGCGCCAAAATAGATCAGCCTCTGAATCATCGAGTGCGGTAGCGCCCAGTCGATCTTGCATCATTTGACTGGCAGAGGTAACCGCTGCCTTCGCCCCCGCCAAACGAATGGTTAACTCACCCTCACCATGTGCATCACCAATCCAAGCGCTGGCATTGAGGGGTAAAGGTTGCCCAGCCCATTCATTGAGTATTTTTAATGAATCACTAGTACCCATCTTGCAGCGAAGACTCGCAGTTGCAGCCGGCTTTGGTAGAACTTTTACGGAGGCCTCTAAAAGTAGAGCAAGTGTTCCTAGAGAGCCAGGCAGAAGGCGCGAGACATCGTAACCAGCAACGTTTTTCATGACCTTGCCGCCAAAAGAAAGATCTTCACCGCGCCCATCCATCAGCCGGGTTCCCAAAACAAAGTCTCGTAAATTTCCGGTACTAATGCGAGCAGGACCAGCGAGGCCTGCAGCAATCACCCCACCAAAGGTTGCATCGTCACCAAAGTGAGGCGGCTCAAACGGCAGGATCTGATTATTTTTGGCCAAGGTCGACTCGATTTCAGCAATTGGTGTACCAGCACATGCCGTGATCACCAACTCTTCGGGCTGGTAGTCCAATATTCCCTGATACGATGTCGTGCTCAAAATTAGCGACTGACTTGGGTTGCCGTACCATGATTTTGTATTGCTACCTTGAATCGATAGCGCCTGGTTCTGTTTACCAGCCACAATAATCTGCTCACGAAACTGCGAGAGTACTGTTTCGTTCATGCCTAGAAGCGCTCCAGTTCGGGGTGGGGTAATACACCACCACTGACGCGCATCCGTCCATATTCGGCACAGCGATTGAGCGTTGGAATGGCTTTATCAGGATTTAAAAGACGATCTGGATCAAATGCTGCTTTAACACCCCAAAAACGCTCACGCTCCTGTTCACCAAATTGAACGCACATCGAATTAATTTTCTCGATCCCTACACCATGTTCACCAGTGATGGTGCCCCCGAGTTCAACGCAGGCCTCAAGGATTTCAGTACCAAATTCTTCAGCCCGGTGCCATTCATCCGGATCGGCACCATTAAACAAAATGAGGGGATGCATATTGCCATCTCCCGCGTGAAAGACATTGAGACAGCCGAGACCATATTTGGTCTCCATGCCTTTAATGCGCTTCAGTAGGGTTGCAATGTGGCGCCTTGGAATGGTTCCATCCATGCAGTAATAATCTGCCGCAATCCGTCCAGCGGCGGGGAAAGCATTCTTACGTCCACTCCAAAAGCGCAAGCGCTCCGCTTCACTTTCAGATACTTGAATGCGACTAGCCCCTTGCTTTTCTAGCACAGCATTCATGCGTGCGATTTCTTCTTCGACCTCTTCAGGGGTCCCATCCGATTCGCATAATAAGATTGCTTCTGCGTTGAGGTCATAGCCGGCGTGAACAAATTCTTCAACGGCGCGCGTAGTTGGTTTATCCATCATTTCTAAACCAGCCGGAATAATCCCCGCAGCAATGATGGCGGCGACCGCATTGCCACCTTTTTCAATGTCATCGAAGCTGGCCATAATGACACGCGCTAATTTTGGTTTGGGTACAAGCTTTACCGTAATCTCAGTGACAATGCCAAGCATTCCCTCGCTACCAATCAATACAGCGAGTAAATCCAATCCTGGTGAATCAGGTGCCATGCTGCCAAATTCCACCACATCACCATTCATAAGGACGGCGCGGACACGCAAAACATTGTGAAGCGTCAGGCCATACTTTAGGCAGTGCACTCCACCCGAGTTCTCATTAATATTTCCGCCAATCGAACAAGCAATCTGCGACGATGGATCGGGTGCGTAGTACAAGCCATGCTTTGCAACCGCCTCTGAGATCGCAAGGTTTCGGACGCCTGGCTGCACGACTGCAGTGCGTGTAAATGGATCGACCTGCAAGATCTTTTTAAACTTTGCTAAGGATAAAACCAAGCCTTGCTCAATTGGCATTGCGCCGCCCGAGAGACCGGTGCCCGAGCCCCGCGGTACTACAGGAACCCCAAGGGCTTTACAGGCCTTAAGAATCTTGACCACTTGGTCCTCATTCTCTGGAAGCGCCACTGCCAAGGGCATTTTGCGATAGGCCGCCAAGCCATCGCATTCATAGGGAATGGTGTCTTCGGGCTGCCAAAGCAGGGCATCTTCCGCTAGAAATGGCCGTAAGGCATCGACCAAAATAGCCTGTTTAGCTGGCAGAGATTGGATTTCGGCAGAAGAGGCAGGGGCATTCATTCATCTATTTTAGCCATTTACCTATAATCTGTTCATGGGAAATCGACTATCAAAAATTGCAACCCGAACCGGTGATGCCGGCATGACCGGCCTTGGTGACGGAAGTCGCGTTGAAAAAGATCATTTACGTATCTGCGCCATGGGCGATGTAGATGAACTGAACTCGCAAATTGGGGTTTTGATGACCGAAGATCTCCCTGCATCGATTGCTTCTGATCTTCAGGCATTGCTACTGCGAGTCCAGCATGATTTATTCGATCTGGGTGGCGAGCTTTGTATTCCTAATTACACCCTATTAAAAATTGAGCAGGTCGAGCAGCTCGATACTTGGTTAGCTCACTACAACGCCAATCTTCCTCCGCTAAAAGAATTTATCTTGCCAGGAGGAAGCCGTGCAGCGGCACAGGCGCATGTGTGCCGAACCGTTTGTCGACGTGCTGAACGCTCCATTGTTAAATTAGGTTGGGTCGATCCAATCGCCGATTCCCCACGTCAATACGTTAATCGCTTATCTGATCTTCTCTTTGTGCTTGCCCGAGTTTTAAACCAGGCTGCTGGCGGTCAAGATGTGCTGTGGAAAAATCAAAACAAAGTACAAGACAGCTAGAAAGAAAAAACGCGGCTTGAAGCCGCGTTCCTAATGAACTAAACAGGTAGGCTAGGCGCGTCGCCGTTTGCGAACTGCCTGCGCAAGACGCTCGAGTACTTTCACAGAATCATCCCAGTTAATGCAGGCATCGGTAATGCTCTTGCCATATTCCAGCTGTTTTGGATCATCCTTGCCAGGTGTGAACTTCTGAGCGCCGGCGTTTAAATGGCTCTCAATCATGACCCCAAAAATCTTACGGGACCCACGCTCGATTTGTTCAGCAACATTATTGGCAACATCGATTTGCCGTTGATGCTGTTTACTTGAATTGGCATGAGAGAGATCGACCATTAAAGAAGCTGGTAACTTTGCCGCTTCTAGTTCAGCACAGGCTGCTTCGACATACTTTGCTTCGTAGTTGGGCTCTTTACCGCCGCGCAGAATCACGTGACAGTCTTTATTACCCTTAGTTTCAACAATTGCAACTTGACCATTTTTATGCACCGATAAAAAATGATGTGGCCGATGCGCTGCTTGAATCGCATCGGTCGCAATTTTGATATTGCCATCAGTACCGTTTTTAAATCCGATTGGCGCAGATAGTCCAGAACTCAGTTCGCGATGCACTTGACTCTCTGTCGTTCTAGCGCCGATTGCACCCCAGGAAATTAGATCGGCAATGTATTGAGGCGAAATCACATCCAGGAACTCACTACCGGCTGGCATGCCCAAGCGATTAATTTCCATGAGGACTTGGCGCGCAATACGCAGGCCTTCTTCAATCTTAAAACTCTCATCGAGATAGGGGTCGTTGATGAGTCCCTTCCAGCCAACCGTAGTGCGAGGCTTCTCAAAATAAACACGCATGACAATTTCTAGATCATCCGCTAAGCGAGTGCGCTCTTTCATGAGACGCTGGCAATACTCTAATGCTGCGGAAGGATCATGGATTGAGCAAGGGCCAATGATCACCAAGAGGCGATCATCTTTGCCATGAATTAGGTTCCGAATCTTGTCCCGAGTACGCCCGATCAGCTTTTCAGTAGGTGTACCTACGATTGGAAAAAACCGAATCAAATGCTCGGGGGGCGGTAAAACAGTAATGTTACCGACGCGTTGATCATCGGTCGCAGAGGTTTTATCTAAGCTTGCGTACCAGTTTTCTTGGGGGGTATGGGGTTTTGTACTCATACCCTCTATTCTAAAGCCTGATAGAAGTCAGTGCGATCTATTAGAAGCGCATGCAAATCAAGCTGTGCCCCCAACGGTCATTTCATCAATGCGCAAGGTTGGCTGGCCCACGCCAACCGGGACACTTTGTCCTTCTTTGCCACATACGCCCACTCCACTATCTAGGCGAAGATCATTACCGATCATGCTCACTTGCTTTAAGGATTCTGGGCCATTACCAATAATGGTCGCCCCTTTGACAGGGTATTGGATCTTGCCTTTTTCCACCCAATACGCCACCGAGGCAGAGAATACAAATTTGCCACTCGTGATATCGACCTGCCCACCCCCAAAGTTCACGGCATAGAGACCACGATCAATACTGGCGACAATTTCTTCTGGATCATAATGACCAGATAGCATGTAGGTGTTCGTCATGCGGGGTAGGGGCAGTGATGCAAAACTCTCACGCCGTCCATTGCCTGTCAGCGGCATTCCCATCAAGCGCGCATTAAGGCTGTCTTGAATATAGCCTTTTAAAACACCATCTTCAATCAGGGTGGTGCACTGCGTGGGCGTGCCCTCATCATCCATATTGAGTGAGCCGCGTCGTCCACTAAGTGTTCCATCATCAACCACCGTAACACCCTTAGCGGCCACCCGCTGACCAATGCGTCCAGAAAACGCAGAGGATCCTTTGCGATTAAAGTCCCCTTCGAGGCCGTGACCAATGGCTTCATGCAGCAGTACACCGGGCCAGCCCGGCCCCATCACAACGGTCATTGGACCTGCAGGTGCTGGACGGGAATCGAGATTCAGGAGAGCCTGATCAACTGCTTCGTCGACCCACTGATCGATACGCTGGGTATCAAAAAAACCGTAGTCGGCGCGTGCTCCACCGCCGGCAGAGCCGGATTCTCGACGACCATTTTGCTCGGCAATGACATGGATGGAGACGCGCACGAGCGGTCGAATATCGGCGGCTAATAAGCCATTCGAGCGGGCCACCATGACGACATCAAATTCACCCGCAAGGCTAGCCATGACTTGGATGATGCGTGGGTCACGCGCTTTAGCGCGTCGTTCAATTCCTTCCAAGAGAGCAATCTTTTCTGGAGGCGTTAATGAGTCCAAAGGGTTGAGGGCACTGTATAGGGCTGGGTTGGTATACGTCGATGCGGAGAGCGGGGCGCGGACTTTGACTTTGCCACCCTTGGCGCCAATGACACGAGTAGCATGCGCCGCCTTTAATAAAGCCTCAGAGCTAATCACATCCGAGTAGGCAAATGCTGTTTTATCGCCTGAGATCGCGCGAATACCAACACCTTGATCAATATTGAAACTACCGGATTTGACAATCCCTTCTTCTAAACTCCATTGCTCACTGCGCGTGTGTTGAAAATACAAATCCGCATCATCTAAGCGATGTGCATGCATCACCCCAAACAGTTGATCAAGGTCAGAAGGACTCAGGCCATTAGGCTTTAGTAAAAAAGAATGGGCAATATCGAGAGCCTCTTGCGGGCTTGCTGATGTTGCAATGTGTGGGATAGCAAGTGAGTTCATGGTAGTTTTCAGACAAGCTTACGATGTTTTAGGGCGGGCAGCTTAGAGCGCACTTCCTCGAGTGCAGTGGAGTCTAGCTCACCGAGCACGCAGCCTTCCCCAGTGGTAAGTTCAGAGACGATCTTGCCCCAAGGGTCGACCAGCATGGATTGACCCCAAGTGCGGCGTTGATTTTGATGAAGGCCACCTTGGGCGGATGCCAGAAAATAGCACTGGTTTTCAATGGCCCGGGCGCGCAGCAAAATCTCCCAATGGTCCTTGCCGGTCGTATGGGTAAATGCAGCTGGAATTACCTGGCAGTCAACCTCGACTTGCTGTCGATATAACTCTGGGAAACGAAGGTCATAGCAAATGCTTAAACCAAACATCCACTCATTATCCTCATGCAAAATGCGAACTGTTGTGGTTTGATTACCCGCTTCAATCGTTTCAGATTCTTGGTAGCGCTCATGCGACGTCTGAAAACCAAACAGATGAATCTTGTCATAACGAGCAATGCACTGACCCTCTGGATTAAATACTAAGCTTGCATTTAGAACCTTGAGTGGATCACTTGCCTCGAGCGGGATGGTGCCAGCAATCAAAAAGATGTGATACTTTTGCGCAAAGCCTTGAAGCGCATCTTGAATGGGACCATGGCCAAAGGGCTCACGCACTTTGACTTTATCGGTATCGGCAAGACCCATTAGGCAAAAATATTCAGGCAGCGCAATGACTACTGCACCCTGGTCAGATGCATTTTTGATTAGTCGTTCAGCTGTGCGCAGATTGTCTGCCAAACTCGCAGATGAAATCATCTGAATCGCTGCCACCGTTAATTTATTTGCCATACCACTGAATACTAAAGCTTTAGTCGCTAATTGGCAGGTGCTGTAGTGCTTGGGGCAGGTTTTGTCTGGGTTGGAGGCATCTTTTGCTCGCGCAGCAGATTTCGAGAGCGAATGGTCTCGAGCACCTTTGGATCTAAAGGCTGGCCATTTTGGTCCAGTGGGATTACATCAGGCTTGTCCCAGCTTCCCTGCACTAGGTAATCGGTCTGGAGTGTGCGATTTAATTGATTGCTAATTAAGTATTGACCAATGAGGGCGCTTGCTCCAATGATTGGATTGACTGCAAAGAGAGCAAGAGCGCCGGCGGTTGCATCAATGGTTGGGAAGATGGTAATTCGTAAATCTTGGGTTTGCTTGGGAATATTCACGAGACCGCTGGTTGCAACTCGAGCTTGATTGAGTTGCATCGTGAAATTCTGTGTTCGGGCAATACCGTTGCGCAAAATAAAGTCACCGGAAAGAGTGTTGAAGGCGGTTCCCGAGGTCACTACATTTCCAAGGCTGCCTTGAAGGTCAAAGGTTGCGAATTTTAATAAGCTTTGCAAACTAAATACCCCAATGATTTTGGCAAAACCCGAGTCCACCTGAAGTAAGCGACCATTTTCTAGATTGATCTTCACATTGCCAGCCAGAGTATCAAAGGAAGGATCATAGGGAGGGCCGCTCCAATCCAATTTGGCGCTGATTGTTCCTTTGCCACCCTCAACCGCTTTGGGGCTGCCCCAATATGTAACGACGGCCCCTAAATCCTTGATCTGTGATGTTGTATCAATGATGACACGCTCATTATTTCCTTGGGCATCGCTCGTCCATTCGCCAGTGACTGTTGATGAAGAGCTTGGATTATTAATTTTGAGACTCTCAATCGTGATGCGGTTTGTACTATTACGCGTCTTGATTGCAATCGCGCCAGGTTTGTATTGATTGAAATTAAAGTCATCAATACTTAAATCAAGCTCAGGAATTGCAGTGAGCGATACCTCCTTGTCAGATGACGCTCTTGAATTCACCGGATTTGGTAATTTTGGAGGAATGTGCAAACGAAGCAATTTACCTTTTAAAAGATCGGCATTTTCTCTCTCTAGATACTGAACATCGCCCTCAAGGTTGGGAGACTTTAAATTGACCTGCCATGCATTGCTACCCAATTTGGCACTCACACTCAGATTCGGCCATGAGCGATTCATGGCAATCGCTTGATTGATGCGCGCTGTAAACACCTGAAGGCCATTAGCGTTATTCGTGGAGCCGGCCATGTTGGCAGCATCGGGTTTGCTATTTACTCTATCATTTGAAAATAACAGGCGGTGCCAAGCATCAATATTGAGATCGTTTGCTTGTACATTGAGACCCAAACCACGTTCAGGGATGATGGCCGCAGCCCCTATCCCAATTCCTTGCGCAACAATCCCATCCGTACCTTGTTTTCCTTGTAGCGTGATTGTTTTCCCAATTTGTGCTGACCATTGAGCGATTCGTTTGGGCGCCCCCTCACTGGTGTTCGACTGATATCGAAAAACCCCATTTAGTTTGTTTCCCTTCTTGATGCTTAGAGGTTCCGGAAGGGCGGTGCTTAGACCATTGAAATCTAAGTCGAGATTGAGATCCGTTGTGTTGCTGGTAATACCCAGCTTCCCTTTAAATCCAGCCTTACCATCTAATGCCTTCAAGAGTTGCAGAGATTGACGACCTACTTGATTGGCATAGTGACGCTCAAGGCGGTCAAGATCAATTGTGCCATTCAGATCATAGAGATCTTGTTTGATTTGGGATTGCGCCGTGTTTTGTCGAATGTTGATGGTGCCACCAAAGAACTCTGCGCTAACCTGTTCAAAGCGAGGCAGATCTTCGGTGATGCGAATGGTACCTCGTACCTGATTAAATGGGGCAAGATCAGACCAAACGACGACATTGTTATCTAAGCTCAGTAAAGCGTTTAATTTGAGGTCATCCGTGTTTTGTAGAGGCAAAAGCATTTCTAAATCAAGTTTTGCGGGTCCCGATAATTTCAGACTTTTTGCTAATTCTGGACGAGTGAGAAGAACCGGTGTTGTTCTAAGATAGTCCATCATTTGATTGATCGGGCCCGTAATGTTTCCTTTGAGATTGAGGACAGGCTTCGCGCTAGAAACATCTGGAATTTCTGCATTGACATTTTGAATTTGCAGACCTTGATAGCGAGCATCCTTGATTGCCACCATGAGCTTGGCTTGCTGCATCAAAACGAGACCGTTCACTTCCGTGAATTCAGGCCAAACACCTTTTGCAGATGGGAATAGAGGGGCTGGTCGAAAAACCGTTCTGGCGATTGGTAGATTCAATGTAAATTCGCCAGTTCCCGAAGCATCATAAGGCGCTAAATTGGGATCCCCCTTCATTCTGAGGCGCCCATTATTGATCTCGCCCCCGACGAATGCCTTTTCAATATAGGCACGCGCGTCCTTTGACATTTCTGCAGGGAGGTAGCGGTAGATTGTTTGCGCCTTTCCTCTAGGAAACTGAATATTGAGATCCAAAGTATCAGGCGCCTTCTCTTTACCAATTAGGTAATTGCCATTCGCAATTAATGCGATATCCGGATTGTTGACGGAGAGCTGATCAAACCCAATTTGCCATTGCTTATTTTTTAATGACCAATTTAGCATTCCACTTGCGCTATCGAACTGCAAACGTGGCTCTGCTAAAAAATCAGCAATCACTAACCCTAAATTTTTTGAGTTCAGTTTGATGCTGCCTTGGTTTTGATTAGTGGTAATCGTGCCGCTTAAATTGGTAATGCTTGGGATGGTGTCCCGGTAAGCTTTGATGCCTACCTGATTAAGGGTGCCGGTAATGCTAAATTTCGGCCCTTGGCCGCTTAAGAGCCCACCGATCAGGGGAATATTGGATTTTGGTTCAGCCCAAGTGATTTCGACATCGATCAACTCTCCACGCGGTTCGGTTTGCTCTAAGATCTGACGGATTCGATTGGGAATCGGCAGATTCATCGCAAACAGAGTGAGGTTTTCGAGACTAATTTTTGCCGAAGAGAACGCAAACTTTTCAAGCTCGCCATCACGCTTGGGAGCCTGCCAGCCAATGGTCATGGGCGCCAGAGATTCCATTGAGGTTCCGGGCTTTTGATTCTTATTTAACCAGGCAAAGCGTTGTACTCCCAGCGAAATAAACTTCCCAGATGTGAATTGCTTTGCTTCCATTTCTAGGCGTCCAAATTCAAGCGCCTGATTGCTTTTTGATTGTTGAAAAACGGGCTGCTCGATCGCAAGTTTGAACTGTCCGCCATCAGGGGTGCCCTTATTTAGGGCAATCGATCCCGAGGAGCTCAAAACTCCGCTTAGCTGTTTAAAGGGAATCTCAAAATCCCGGCTAAATTGCCCAAGATCAAGTTGTTCAACATTCCACTGAAAGTCACCAATCCAATCCCGCCAATAGCCTGCTTGCCCGCCGAGACGATGAGAAAATTTTCCGAAGAGAGTTAGCGTACCTTGATGCCATGGACTATCAATAGCGGCTTCAAGCTCATGTTGCCGAATTCCGTTTTGTAGTTGCATGGATTGAATTTGCAGATCCGCGGCATCGACCTTGGACTTAGAGAAATCTTTCCAAAGAATATTGATATTGGAAATCTTTAAATCATCTTGTTTGAATAGCCAATTTTCAAGATGAAAGTCATCCCCACCATCGCCTGCAAGAATACCCGCTACATACAAGCGCTTTTGCGAGTCACGTGTCACTTGAATTACTGCATCACTAGCGTGTAATTTCGTGAAATAGGGTTTGAGGTGATAAAACGATGACCAACTCAGTTCTCCTCGGATCTCAGCAATCTTCAGATGTGGTTTATTTGAGATGGCAGACGGATTACGTTTGGCATCAACCACAAATTCTAGGTCGCGAATATCAAAAACTGGGCGGATCCCTTGCCAATAGACATTCAGTTCATTGATTTTGACCTCAACGCCAATGCGCTGTGACAGTAACTTTTCGACAGCCGGTTTTGAGGTTTCGAGTTGCGGCCAAACGATGAATCGGATTACCAGATGCCCAACAATCATGAGTCCGACCGTCACGAGAGCCAAAATTGCCAGACGGCGCGACCAACGTGACCACGAGGTGGCGTCGGGCCGCATCGTGAGAAGGTCTTTGAGGCGTAACGGATACTTTTTTTCAGTCATTGCTATCCATTATCCGATACCCTTCATTGATTGGGCTAGTAGCGATTAAGATAAGGCATGGTTTCCAATGAAGATGCCCTTTCTTTTCTGGAGAAAAACTCCGTCTATGCAAATCGCTGGTTAAGTGCTCATGCGGATTGGCGCACTTGGCTAGAGGAGCGTATTCATACGCAGGTCGATGTCACGCAAATCGATCAGCTGCTCTTACCAATAAGCCGTGCTCTCGATCATCGGCAGTTGGATGAGGCGACTTTGATGAGTCAGCTTCGACTGGTTCGTCAACAGTTGATGCTTTGGATTGGTTGCCGAGACCTTAATGGACTGGCCCCTTTATTAGAGGTGACCCAGGCGCTCAGCTATTTTGCGGAGCAAGTACTTGGGCTAGTCGTGCGTTATCTTCGTACGGATCTCCAAGAGCGGTTTGGTCTACCTTGGGCTTGGACCGAAAACTACGAGCTGCCACTCATAATTGTGGGGATGGGTAAATTGGGTGGTCGCGAACTCAATCTTTCCTCGGATATTGATCTGATCTTCTTATACGAGGAAGAAGGCGAGACCCAACACGGGGCAAGTTCGATTTCAAACCACGAGTGGTTTACGAAGCTAGGGCGGCGCCTCATCAAAATGATTTCTGAGCACGATGCCCATGGATTTGTATTCCGAGTGGACATGCGCTTGCGTCCTAATGGCGATTCCGGACCTTTGGTTTGTAGTCTGGAAATGCTCGAAGAGTATTTGTTTGTGCAAGGGCGTGAATGGGAGCGCTACGCGTGGATTAAAGGCCGCATGATTTATCCGCCGGTATCACATCCCGATTATGTTCGGTGCGAGAAGGGGCTTGAGCAAATTATTCGGCCATTTGTTTATCGTCGCCATTTGGATTACGGTGTGATTGCAGCCATTCGGGAGTTGCATGCACAAATTCAGCGAGAGGCGGATAAGCGGAGTAATCAACGCAGCGGCCGATCACGCGATATTAAGTTAGGTCGGGGTGGAATCCGTGAAATTGAGTTCTTAGCCCAGATGTTTCAATTAATGCGCGGTGGTACCGATCCGCGCTTACGAATTCGTCCAACGCTTGAGGTCTTAGATCGGCTTCAAGAAGGCGGGCTGATGAATGCAGAAGAAATTCAGACCCTTAAATCTGCTTATGTGTTCTTAAGGCGCTTAGAACATCGTATCCAGATTTGGGAAGACCAGCAGACCCATTATTTACCTGAGCAGGATGATGCGAGAGCTCAGTTAGCACAAGCTATGGCTGGACCCAATCAAGAGGGTCGTCTTGAAGAGTTTATGCAAACGCTCACCGAGCATCAAAACCAGGTGGCACGTTATTTTGAAAAGGCGTTTGCCTTGGACGAAAGCACCCGTTTGCAAATTGATGCAAACGACGTAACCTGGCAACCTAATGCTGATTTATTCCCCAAGGCTAATGAGCGGTGGAGCGCCTGGCAGGAAAGCTCCCGCGCCAAATCACTGCCTGAGAAAAGTCGACTCACGATACGGGGTTTGTTAAAAAAGGCAGCGAATGATATCGAGGCTGATCATCCAGACGATGCGGATCAAACCCTCTTGCGATTTTTTGATCTCCTGGAGGCGATTTGTCGTCGCAGCGCTTATCTGTCGATTTTGGCTGAGAACTCCAATGCTTTGCAAAAGGTATTGATGCTTCTCAATGCCTCGCAGTGGGCCGCCCAATATTTAGCCAGACATCCTCATTTATTGGACGATCTGTTATCGGCCAATGCGCAATCTGAGCTGATTCATGATCCTGAGAGCTATTGGTGCAAAGTAAAGGCAAATCTGGATCTGCGTTTAGATGATGCCCTCGCAGATGGGGCAAGTCCAGACCATGCCATGGATATCTTACGGGTCACGCATCACACCGAAACTTTTTTAATTCTTCTGGCTGATTTAGGAATTGGTGCTCCCGAGGGTCTGAGTACTGAGCGGGTGAGTGATCGCTTATCCGCGCTGGCCGATTTGATACTGCAGGCAACCTATGAACGCGTTTGGCCAGCGGTTGCGGAGAAGTTTGGTCTCAGTCCTCAACATCTACCACCATTTGCAGTGATTGCCTATGGCAAGTTGGGAGGAAAAGAGTTGGGCTATGCCTCCGATCTCGACCTCGTCTTTTTGTATGACGCATCGCCGACGGACTATGCGGCTCAGGAGATTTATTCGTTGTTAGGTAAGCGCATGATTAATTGGCTAACGACCTTAACTGCTGCCGGTACTCTGTTTGAAATTGATACGCGCCTGCGCCCCAATGGAGCTGCAGGATTTCTGGTGACCAGCCTTGACTCTTTTCGACGCTATCAATTGCGCGAAGGTGATAATGCCGCCTGGATTTGGGAGCATCAAGCCATTTCTCGGGCGCGCTTTGCTGCAGGGGATCCAAAGGTGGGGGCCCAATTTGAAGAGATACGCAAGGAAGTTCTTGTCCACGAACGAAATCATTCTGACCTCAAACATGAAATTATTGAGATGCGCCATAAGGTCCATGCCGGCCATCCCAATTCATCGACTGATTTTGATCTCAAGCACGATCCCGGTGGCATGGTGGATATTGAATTCATCGTTCAGTATTTGGTTTTGGCTTACGCTCGCAGGCACCCTGAATTATTGGGCAACTTAGGCAATATTGCGCTTTTAGGAATTGCCGCAAAGCACCAGTTGATCTCGGAGATGGATGCGCTTGAAATCGGGAATGCTTACCGTATGTTTCGGGCTCAACAACATCGATTACGTCTGGACGGAGCGGAAAAAATTCGGGTATCCATCCACGAGCACCCTGATTTTGCGAAAGCAAAGGCGTGTGTGACAAAACTTTGGGAGCTAGTCTTTGGCGCCCCCTCGCAACCGGCTTAATTGATTTTAGGTCTGGTTTAATAATTCTCTGGCGTGT
>VFQS010002561.1_pt1 | contig 14767 bp, 18 predicted proteins | sample 3512361 | NCBI WGS metagenome assembly VFQS01 (sample SAMN10412375, study PRJNA504923) | tailings metagenome | isolation source: Relicate 1 Philex TSF3 active mining | place: Philippines
CAATTAAAAAAGAATTTGTGTAAAGTCTAGTAAAATGTTATATTTGTAACATTAACACAACTATTGGTTACAATATAAAAAAGTATGAAATTCGGTATTATTAAAGAACGCAAAAATCCCCCAGATCGAAGAGTTGTTTTTACGCCAGAAGAATTAGTTCGCTTACAATCAGAACATCCCAATGCAGTTATAAAGGTGGAAAGTTCAGATATTCGAATTTTTTCTGATGACCAATATCGCGAATTAGGGTTAACAGTTGCAACTGACATGACCGATTGTGATGTGCTTTTTGGTGTAAAAGAAGTGCCTATTGACGCTTTAATTCCAAATAAAAAGTATTTTTTCTTTTCGCATACGATAAAAAAACAACCCTACAATCGTAAATTATTACAAGCCATTTTAGAGAAAAACATCGAATTATTTGATCATGAAACGATAGTGGATACTACCAATCATCGTTTAATTGGATTTGGTCGTTATGCTGGTTTAGTTGGCGCATATAACGGTTTTAGAGGATTCGGTATCAAATATGATTTGTTTACTTTGCCAAAGGCCGAAACCTTAAGTGGTAAAGAAGATTTAATTGCACGATTAAAACGTCAAACCCTTCCAAACATTAAAATTGTACTTACAGGTCATGGTAAAGTAGGAATGGGAGCTAAGGAAATTTTAGATGGTATTAAAATCAAACAAGTAACTGTTGAAGATTTTTTAAACAAAAAATATACAGAACCGGTTTACACTCAAATTGACGTATTAGATTACAATAAACGTATTGATGGTCAGATTTTAGATAATAACGATTTTTATAAAAATCCACAGGAGTACGTTTCTGATTTTGAACGCTTTACTAAAGTAGCGGATATGTATATAGCGGGACATTTTCACGGAAATGGTTCGCCAGATATTTTAACTCGTGATATGTTACGTGCAGCCGATAATAAAATTCAAGTGGTTGCAGATATTTCTTGTGATGTTGATGGTCCGGTGGCGTGTACTCTTAAAGCGTCAACCATTGCAGAACCGTTTTTTGGTTATTTGCCAAGTGAACATAAAGAGGTACCATATACGCATCCAGCTTCTATTATGGTAATGTCGGTAGACAATTTACCTTGTGAGTTGCCTAAAGATGCGAGTGAAGGTTTTGGTGAAATGTTTATGCAACATGTTATCCCTGCTTTCTTTAATGGTGATAAAGACGGAATCTTACAAAGAGCTAAAATTACCGAAAACGGTAAATTAACAGAGCGTTTCAACTATTTACAAGATTATGTAGACGAAAAGCAAGAAGCTTTAGTAACGAAATAATTTTGAACCCGATTTTCATCGGGTTTTTTTATTAGTTAACACGAAAACGTTTGCGGATAAAAAAAAGATACAGATGTTTTTAAATTAAAGTTGAATAAATGTATATTTAACCCTATTATTTGATTTTTTCAAACTTTAACCAACAAACTAAACTTACTAAATTATGCAAGTAAATCAAGTTAAGACGAATTGGGCTCAATTCATTCCATTAGTAACGGTCTTCTTTTTTTGGGGATTTGTTGCAGCGAGTAACGATATTTTAATTCCTGTATTTAAAGAAGCTTTTGATTTAACACAAGGGCAAAGTCAATTAGTTTCAGTTGCTTTTTATGTGGCTTATACGGTTGGCTCAATCATTTATATGATTATTTCTTACCTGACTAAAGGTGATTTGATTAACCGAATTGGTTATAAAAATTCCTTAGCATTAGGATTAATCATTTCTGCTTTAGGAACCTTGTTGTTTTACCCCGCAGCTAATTCGGGTTCATTTGAATTAATGCTATCTGGTTTATTTACAGTAGGTTTAGGTTTTTCACTTCAACAAACTGTTGCAAATCCATTAGCCATTGCTCTAGGTCCTATAAATACAGGTTCTCAACGTTTAACCTTAGCGGGAGGTATCAATAATTTAGGAACAACTATTGGTCCGTTAATTGTAAGTTTTGCAATCTTTGGTTCGGCTACTTCAAAAACTACAACTTTAGATATTGAAAGTGTTAAGATTCCGTATTTGATTTTAGGAGCAGCCTTTTTATTGGTAGCTGTTTTTCTGAAATTTTCTTCCTTACCAGATAAACCAGAAGCCGTTGTTGAATCTGATGATTCTATTTCTAATGATAGAGGTCATGCTTTAAAATATCCGCAATTGATTTTAGGAATGATTGCTATATTTGTTTATGTTGGCGTTGAAGTTTCAACAGCAAGTAATTTGCCAGCATACATGGAAAAAGATTTGGGTTTTCTAACTAAAGATATTGCACCATACATTTCATTGTATTGGGCTAGTTTAATGATTGGAAGATGGACGGGAGCTATAGAAGCGTTTACTGATAAAATGGATTTACAGAAAATATTGCGTTTTATAGCACCATATTTAGCATTTGGCGTATTTTTATTGGTAAATGCCATTGCAAAACATGATTTAACTCCTTTTTATGTTTATGCATTAATCATTTTAGTGCTTATAGGTGCTGATATGGCAAGTAAAGGAAATCCAGCGCGAATGCTTTTGATTTTCTCAGGTTTGGGAATTCTAGCTTTGTTAATTGGTATGACAACCACTGGAATGACTAGTGTTTATGCTTTTACTTCAGTAGGTTTATTTTGTAGTACTTTATGGCCGTGTATTTTTACTTTAGCGGTTAGTGGATTAGGTAAAAATACAAGTCAAGGAAGTAGCTTTTTAATTATGATGATTATGGGTGGAGGTATTGTGAGTTGGTTACAAGGAGTTGTAGCAGATGAAACTACTATTCATTCAAGTTATATTGTTGGAGTACTTTGTTTTGCATATTTAGCATTCTATGCTTGGAAAGTAAAAGGAATATTAAAAGATCAAGGTATTAGTTTTGAAAGTAAAATTTCAGGCGGACATTAATTTTTAAATGCTAAAAAAAACCTCCGATTAAACATTCTCAATCGGAGGTTTTTTTATGGTTATTTATTCCACTCAATCTTTCTCGAGAAATACATAACAGCTGCTAGTATTAAGAATAATCCAATACTTCCAACTAATAGCGCTTAATCTTCTAATTGAATAATCACATAAATAAAAGTATATAAAACACTCAACGAAGCGCCAATGAACATCGGAAACTTTTTATCTTTTAAAATGGAAATCGAATAGAGCGAAATCATCACAATTACCGAAGCTCCCGCAACTAAATAGGCAAATGAAAACGAACTGTGTTCTGTAATCGAAATCAGTAAAGTGTAAAACATGATTAATGCAATTCCAATCATTGAATATTGAAAAATATGAATGTTGATTTTACTTATCGACTGAATTAAAAAGAAGATTAAAAAAGTTAACCCAATTACTAAAAAACCATATTTAGAAGCGCGTTCACTTTGTTGGTATTCATCAACTGGCGTAATAAAGTCTACTGCAAAAGCATATTTACCTAATTCAGGTAAAATATCAAAATAGCTTTGCGCAAATGGTCGATTGAAATGTAATATTTTCCAATTAGCCTCAAAACCTTTATCCGTAATATCTCTCGAAATAGGAGAGAAGTTACCATTAAAGTTAGGTGAATTCCAATTCGAAGTCATTTTAGCATCGGTTGTTTTTCCAATCGGAACCATTTTTACTTGCTTGCTTCCGTTGAACGAAATGGTAAAGTTGAATTTTGCTTCGTTTTGTAAACTTTGGTAATCAAAATAATTGGTTTCCAGGCTTTCAATACTGTCATTTGTACTGCTTGCTACCGATTCAAAAGCCAAGTTCTGATTGCCTATTTTCATTTTTACTTCGTCTTTCAGACTTTTTAAATTGGTAGTACGAATCAAAATTTTAGCACGATTCCAATAAACGTTTTCGGCAGGAATGCTTTTTGAAGCGAAATTTGGAGTGGTATAATTACCATCAAATTGCATTTTGGTGGTAAATACATTTGATTTGTAAATGCTTCTTTCCAAGGGTTTTACCATCGTAACTTCGGTTTTATTATTCAAAGTTTCTGGAAAGAAATAAGCGTAATTGTTGGCTCCCGACATTGGGTCTTTGTAAGGCACCTTTAAAATCGGACCATAAAAATAAACCGAATTTCCCCATTTGGCAGTGGTTTCGGTGATGACTTCTTTTTGACGTTGGCTTCTTTCTACAATTAATTCTTGCACTAAAGCCAAGGGAATGATTAATACTAAAGTTAGAATCCCAACCATAATCATTTTTGCGGTTGTGGTTTGAAAGAATGATACTTTTGGTTCTTGTTGCATTTGTGTTTCCATGATGGTTTTGATTTATAGTTTTATTAAGTTTATGTGTTTATAATGTATAGATTACAATTAAAAAGTAAGCGAATGAAATTGGAACATTAGTAAATAGAATTAATGCTTGTCGTTCAATTTTAGATCTATTTAGAGGTTTAGTTACCCAATCAATTATGAGTTTTAGAAGCATTAATCCATTTACAAGAAATGCAATCAATACATAATAAATTCCAATGGGTATTATTATATCAGAATTTTTAAATACGAAATGAAGTAGTAATAATAGTGAACCAATTCCAAATGAAACAATCGCCATTTGGGTGGACAACGGCAATTTTAAAAAATCTTTTTCCATGTGGTTATGAGTTTTGTTTTTGTTTCTGATGATAGGTTTTTGATGATTTCCATTCCGATAAAGAATAAAATTCCGATGGTCATGCTGATGTTGATTAGTTTGTTCATGTTATTTGATATTAAAAGTTTGTTGAATGTTTATGATAGGAATCGAAAGCATATTCAAAAAATCCAATCCGTAGAATTCATGCGCTTTCTTTCCTCTCTGATATTGTTGTTTGAAATAGGAAAATCGAGTAGGATAGAAGAGTGTTCCTGATAGGATTACCATCAGTAAATACAAGCTTCTTTTTCCGTTTCCAAGTAAATAATATTGCATCCCGATTTCTTCCACAACTGAAATTCCGGTATTGGTTAATACGTGAATAATATCGTGGTCTTCTAATTTGGGTTGAATTTCAAAATTGTATTTCAATAAAAAGCAACCCAAATGAAATCCTAAACTATCACTAGGAAGTTGTATCAAATCATTGACATTGATATCCCAAGCCTTTCCTTTTTTAAAGAATCTTTGATAAGGTTTCTTACTAATTTCGTACATTTTTTCGATAAATAAATCTCTCATAATTAGATATTAAAAGTACTTTGAATTTCAAAGTAAATAGATAAAAAAATAGCGTTAACTTTTCTTGATTAATTTTTCAAGTGCTTCAATATGAGCTGTGAAAGCTTCACGACCTTCTTTGGTAGCACTGTATTTTGTATTGGGTTTTTTACCAATAAACTGTTTCTCAATTTGAATATAATTTTCAGCCTCTAATGCCTTTGTATGCGAAGCTAAATTGCCATCGGTTACGCCTAATAACTCTTTCAACATATTAAAATCAGCACTTTCATTGACCATCAATATCGACATAATCCCCAAACGAATTCGGTGATCAAAGGCTTTGTTGATATTTTGGATAATGTTTAACATGATTTTAGTTTAAATGTTTAAGGTTTAAATGTTTAAAAGTTTTGTTACGATTAAAAAAATCAAGACTATGATAATAGAGTAAATTAAACAAAATGGATAACCAAAAAGATAAAATTGGTTTGTACCATTGTCAATGATGATATCCATTTCTAATTGTTCATATTCATTGGTTTTTTCATTTCCATCAATTTTACCATTATTATTCAAATTAAATTTTTTCAATTCTCGTTTATCAATATAATCAAAATACTGTAACGACATAATAGAGATTAGATATAAACCTATTGATGATATTAAAATTATTTTAAAGTAGCTTATATTTTTCTTTCTTAGCCAATAAATGCTAAAAAGGAAAAGAAAACTAAAACCAATTAAAAAGTACATCTTATTTTCTCTCGTATTTGAAATACATTAAACTTCCATATAAAATATGACAACCGCCAAAGCCTAATGCCCAAAATAACAATCCGTAACCCAAGAACCAAGTCGATAATAAACCTAAAGCAATCATCGTAATTCCTAAATAGCGAACATCGCCAATGGTATATTTACTTGCGTTTACACAAGCTAGTCCGTAAAATATTAAGGTTAGGGGAGCGATGAGTCCAAATATGTTTTTTTCGATTAAAAAGATAATAAAAAATCCTCCTGTTGCTAACGGAATCATGAAATTGATAACCAATCGCTTTGAAGCAGTGTTCCAAATGCTTTCGTTAGTTTTTCTTGCTTTACGAATGCTTAATCCAATTCCGGTTAGAATTGACAAAATCAATACCGAAGCTGCAATTACTAGCAAACGAATGACAGCTTCCTTCGAAATTATTAAATCGCGATAAGCACCCATTGTTGAAGTGTCAAAGTAAATCGTTTTGTAAGCCATCCATGCACCAACTATAGCATAAACGCCTGCTAAAATTCCAGACAAACCACTTAAGGAAATAAAACGTGATGATTTGTTCATCAAATTTTTAATTTCGCTAATGTCATTTAGATATTTTTCGTTTTCCATTTTAAAGTACTTTGAAATACAAAGTAAATAAGAAATAATTTCTTGACCAAACATTTTTTGGTTTATTTTTGAAAAAAAAATAAGTGAAAGTTTTAGGTTACTTTTTGAAAGCTATCAGCATCTTTTTTTTCATCATTTTATTATTTGCAATTTTTGATATTATCTCGCAAATAGAAAATTATGTAGAGCAAGGAACAGCTTTTCTAATAGGATATGTTTTAGGTCTTATATTAGGTATTCTTGGTTTTGGTTGGATTTTTTATAAATTACATAAATTAGGAAATAATCTTATTTCTAAAGCAAATAGTAATCAATAGATTATTTGGAATGAAACCAACAGAAGTTTACATATTAAATCAGCCAGAAAAATATCAAGACATGATGTTGCATGTACTATCTGTGATGGAGCAGGAGTTATCGCAATCTGAATTGCTATTCAAATGGGGAATTCCGTATGTATATTATAAGAAGAAGCCATTTTGTTATTTAGCTCCTAATCATAAAAAAGGGTATTTGGATGTTGGTTTTGCTAAAGGTTTTGAGTTGAAAAGAAATCAAGAAGTTTTGGTTGCTGAAAATCGGAATACGGTAAAATCACTTCGCTATTTTTCTATTGAATCGATAGATAATAAGGTCTTAATAGATGTGATTAAAGAGGCGACACTCTTATACAACTAACTTAATTTTAGCTTAATTTAAGTTTAATTAAATACAATTCCATTCATTTTCTCGTTACATTTGGTATAAATTTAAATGAAATGAGAAATTTACTTTTTTTAATTGCCTTTTCGGTTTCCAACTTATTAGTTGCTCAAGATTGGAGTCATAATTTTGAAGAAGCAAAAAAACAAGCTGTTGAGCAGGATAAAAATATAATTATTGTTTTTTCTGGTTCTGATTGGTGTGCACCGTGTATTAAATTGGATAAAAATATTTGGCAATCCGATGCTTTTAAAAAAGAGGCCGAAGAAAACTGGATTATTGTTAAAGCCGATTTTCCAAGAAAAAAAGCCAATACGTTATCTAAAGAACAAACAGATCACAATAGAAAATTAGCTGAAAAGTATAATCTAGAAGGCAGTTTTCCTTTAGTGGTAGTTTTAGATAAAACGGGTAAAGTATTAGGAAAAATGGGATTTAAAAATGTATCTCCAGAAGAATATATCAAAATGATTCATGCATTAGAAAAAAAATGAGACCATTAATAATTTCAATATTCGTTTTCAGCTGCTCTCTTATTTTTGGACAACAAATTTTTAAGAAAAAACAAAGTTTGTTAGGAAGTCCTTTTGAAATTACGGTAGTTGCCCCTGATTCACTTCAAGGAAACCAGTATGCCGATATGGCAATTGCTGAAGTTAAACGAATTGAAAACTTAATTTCAGATTGGATTCCCACTTCTCAAATATCAAAAGTAAATCAGAATGCTGGAATTAAAGCTATAATAGTAGATAAAGAGGTTTATGATTTGGTAGAAAGAGCTATTAAAATTTCAAAATTGACATCAGGAGCTTTTGATATTTCGTATGCATCAATGGATAAGATTTGGAAATTTGATGGAAGTATGAAAGAAATGCCATCAGAGGAAGCTATCAAAAAATCAGTTGAAAAAGTAGGGTATCAAAATATTATATTAAATCCGAAAGACACATCAATTTTCCTTAAAAACAAAGGAATGAAGTTAGGATTAGGCGGAATTGGTCAAGGATATATTGCGGATAAGATTAAAGTATTGCTTCAAGAAAAAGGATGTAAAGCTGGCTTAGTGAATGTTTCAGGAGATATTAACACTTGGGGGAAACAACCAAACGGAGAAATGTGGACAGTTGGTATTGTAAATCCAATGAATAAAAACAAAGTATTTGCTACCTTTCCTTTAGATAATAGTGCTGTTGAAACTTCGGGTAGTTATGAAAAGTATGTCACGTTTAATGGCAAGCGGTATTCTCACATTATCGACCCTAGAACAGGTTATCCGGCTTCAGGTATCATTAGTGTTTCTGTTTTTGCAAAACAAACCGAATTAGCTGACGCACTAGCTACCGGAATTTTTGTTTTAGGAGTAGAAGTAGGTTTAGATTTAATTAATCAGTTAAACGGTATAGGCTGTATAATTGTAGATGATAAAGGAAATATTCATGTTTCCAAAAATATAGACATAAAAAAATATCAATAATGAGAAAAGTAATTTTAGCAGGGTTAGTAATTTTAGGAATGACATCTTGCAACTCGGTAAAAGAATACGACAAACAATATATTAATGACCCTGATATGAAGCTTTCGGCGAGAAGTTCAGAACGTTATGAAACTACTTTTCAAGTGTATCGTGAAGCAGCTTCGGGTGCTAATGGTGGAAAAACGGGTGGTGGTTGTGGATGTAATTAGGTTATGGGTGAAGGGTAATTGGTAATAGGTAATTGATTTATGAAAAATATAAGTATAATAGTTTTTGTTTTTATAACTACATTGGGTTTTTCTCAAAAGAAAGATTCTACAGAAGTGGTATATAAAAAACGGGTTTTGGAGTCTACAGAAGTGGATTTCTTACTTAGTTATTACAAGCAAGACGGAGTACATTCGGCTGTTTCTGGCGGTATAGGTTCTGAGAAATTAACAGATTTGGCATCAAATATTGTAGTTTCAATGCCTTTGAATGATGATGCTGTATTAACAATTGATGCAGGAATATCTGCTTATACTTCTGCTTCTTCAAGTAATATTAATCCATTTAATGCTTCTGGAGCTTCAGGTGGAGGCGATGACGATGATGATAGAGCTCCGAGTGGACCTACGGGTACTCCTTGGCAAGCTTCTTCTGGAGCGTCTGCACAAGATGTTTATGCTTCTGTTGTTGCCAATTACAGCCATTCTAGTGAAGATAGAAATTTTATTTGGAATGTAGATGTTGCCTTTTCAAATGAATATGATTATACATCTGTTGGGTTTGGAGGTGGAATAACAAAACTATTTAACGATAAAAATTCAGAAGTTTCATTAAAAGTTAATGCATATTTAGATCAGTGGAGACCAATTTATCCAACAGAATTACATGAATATGCAAGTTATGGAGCTGGATTTCAGTCTAATGGGTATTTTAGTGGGGTTACTATATTAGATCAAAGTGGTAATGCTACAACTTCATATTTGCCATCTGATTTTAAAAACTGGAATAGTTCCAACAGAAATTCTTATTCAGCTTCGTTTGCTTTTTCACAAGTAGCTACAAAGAAAATGCAATTTTCAATATTTTTTGATATACTATCACAATCAGGGATGTTATCAACACCTTACCAAAGAGTATATTTTGCAGATAAAGCAAACTATTATATAGGAGAAGCACAGTATATTCCGGTATATACAACAAGCCAAAACCTAGGAGTTTATCAATTAGCTGATGATATTGAAAGATTGCCTGGAACAAGATTTAAAATTCCAGTAGGTTCAAGATTAAATTATTATCTTAATGAAAGACTAGCTATCCGAACCTATTATCGTTATTATTGGGATGATTGGGGTGTAACTTCTCATACTGCAAGTATAGAAATTCCAGTGAAATTATCTGATAAATTTACTGTTTTTCCTTCGTACAGATATTACACACAAGGGAAAGCAAAATATTTTGCACCTTATGAAACGCATTTATCTACTGAAAAATATTACACTTCTGATTATGATTTGTCAACCTTTAATGCTAATCAATATGGTTTTGGAGTAGGTTATACCGATATTTTTACCTCTGCTAAAATATGGAAATTTGGGTTGAAAAATTTAGATCTTCGATACAGTCATTATGACAGAAATGATGGGCTAAATGCTAATATTATAACCTTAGGGATTAAATTCGTAGAACAATAAACACAATACTTATGCATATATTAGTTGTAGAAGATGAAAAAGGTATAGTTGATTTTTTAAAACAAGGTTTAGAAGAAGAAAATTATACTATTTCAACTGCTTTTGATGGTGTTGATGGTTTGAAAAAAGCACTAGATCTCCCAATAGATTTGGTATTACTCGATTGGATGTTACCTAAAATGCAAGGAATTGATGTTTGTAAAAATATTCGATTAGAAAAAAGTAATTTGCCTATTATTTTCTTAACAGCTAAAGATACGGTTCAAGAAACGATAGAAGGTTTAAAAGCAGGTGCAAATGATTACATAAAGAAACCGTTTTCATTTGAAGAATTATTAGAGCGTATTAAAATTCATTTCCGTACAAAAGATGAAATAAAAGTTTTAACTTTAGGTAATATTACTATTGATAAGTCTAAATTTCAAGTTTTTGTTGACAATAAAGAAGTATCTTTGACACAAAGAGAATTTGAGTTACTTGAATATTTAATTAAAAATAAAGGTCAGGTTTGTACACGAACCAATATCATAGAAGATGTTTGGGATATTCATTTTGAATATGATACTGGAGTTATCGATGTGTTTATGAATGCTATTCGTAAAAAACTAAACCTATCAAAAGACCAAGAATTAATTAAAACCATTAGGGGAGTAGGGTATATCGCAAACGAGATTTAGCATGCCAAACACAGAAAAAGCAATTAAAGCAACATATTTTAGTATCATTGGAAATACGCTATTAGCCATAATAAAAGCGATTACAGGATATTTTGGAAATTCGTATGCTTTAATTGCCGATGCTATTGAATCTACTGCAGATGTATTTGCTTCATTTTTAGTGCTTTTTGGTATAAAATATTCGAATAAACCAGCAGATGAAAATCATCCATACGGTCATGGTAGAGCAGAACCTTTAGTAACCTTTTTGGTGGTCGGCTTTTTAATTACTTCGGCAACAATTATTTTTTACGAAAGTATTCAAAACATACAAAACCCTCACGATCTTCCAAAACCGTTTACGCTTTTTGTTTTGGGTGCTATTATTCTTTGGAAAGAAATTTCATTTCAAATAGTAATGAAACGAAGTATAGAAACGAATAGTAGTGCTCTTAAAGCTGATGCTTGGCATCATAGAAGTGATGCAATAACTTCTGTTGCTGCATTCATAGGAATTTCTATTGCTTTATTTTTTGGAAAAGGATACGAAGCTGCTGATGATTGGGCTGCTTTATTAGCATCGGTATTTATTTTGTACAATTGTTATAAGATATTTCGTCCGGCATTAGGTGAAATTATGGATGAACACTTATACCATGATTTGGAGGCTGAGATAAAAAAAATCTCTCAAACAGTAAACGGTGTTATATGCATTGAAAAATGCTTTATTAGAAAAGCAGGTATGAAATACCATGTAGATTTACACGTTATGGTAGATGGTAATAAATCGGTTAAAGAAGGACATGATATTGCTCACCTTTTGAAAGATACACTACGAAAAGAACTTCTAGAATTAGGTCATGTACTAATTCATATTGAGCCTAATTTTGAATCAATAGAGCGATAATTATGTTTTCATTTTCATTCAAAAATAGAATTGCTTTTAACTATATTGTAAGTGGTGCTTTTCTTATAGCGATTGTTTTTCTTTTTATTTATAATATTGTAAAATACAGTGTTAACAAGCATATTAATGAAGAAATTCAAGAAGAATTATATAAACATTTAGATGATGTTTCTACAGATGTAAATGACACCTATTTAATTCAAGTTGACCAATGGAGAGCACGCGAACACAACTCTATTAGCGTAAATCCTGTTTTTGTACAGTTTTATGATAACAACAAAGAAGTAATTGATAAATCGCCTAATCTAAAATATTCTAATCTTCAATTACTTGTTGCCAAAAACAATACATTTGTAGACACCAAATTGAATTCAATTCCAATTCGACAAATTCAAACTGCAATTATTAACAAAGAAAAAGTGGTTGGTTTTATTGTTGTAGCCATGTCACTAGAAGATTTTGAAATTGTATACATATTAAAGAATATTCTTTTAATTACCTTTCCTCTTATTCTAATTTTATTATTCCTTATTGCTCGATTTTTTGCTGGAAAAAGTATTAAACCTGTTAGTACAATTATTGCTACCTCTAGTCAAATTACTAAAGATAATTTAAAGGCTCGAATTCCATTACCAACTAATAAAGATGAATTATATCTTTTGTCAGAAAATATAAATCATCTTTTAGATCGGGTAGAAAATGCAATCGACCGAGAAAAACAATTTACTTCTGATGCTTCCCATGAGTTAAGAACACCATTAGCTGTAATTAAAGGGACAATGGAAGTTTTAATTAGAAAGCCAAGAAATCAACAAGAATACGAAGAAAAAATTCAGTTTTGCATTTCAGAAGTTGACCGATTGAATCATATGGTAGACCAACTATTACTATTAGCTCGATTTGAAAATCAAAAACAAAATATTAAGAAAGAATCTATTTATTTAAATGCAATTGTTTTAGATAACTTAACTCGATTTTCTGATAAGATAGAAAGTAAGAAATTAAAAGTCATTACTTCTTTTAATGATGATTATTATATTAATTCAGATAATTATTTAATTTCAATTATTTTAAGTAATTTAATTTCAAATGCCATAAAGTATTCCAAGAATGAAACAGAAATCAATATCAAATTATTGAGTGAAAATGATAATGTATTATTTTCGATTTCTGATAATGGAATTGGAATTGTTTCAGAAGATATAGATAAGATTTTTACGTCCTTCTATCGTTCTAATGTAGCCAATCACACCCAAATTAAAGGAACTGGATTGGGTTTGTCTATTGTAAAACGCTTGTGCGATTTATTAAAAATAGAAATTAATCTAACTAGTGAAATAGATAAAGGAACTACATTTATCATACGATTTCCTGAAGTAAACCTTAAGTAGTTCTTAAGTTAATTCTTGTAAACAATCATTACTTTTGTATTGTAGTTTTTAGTAATTTTAAGAACTTATTAATTCATACAAATGAAAAAGTATTTTGCTTTAATTTTACTTTCAATTTTCATGTGTGCTAACACATCGATTGGGCAATTACTAAAAATTCCTAATCTAATTGAGCATTATATTGATCATAATAATGATAGTTGTGTTAATTCTATTTCATTTGTTGATTACCTAATTTTGCATTATTCTAAAAACGTAGAAAACAATTTAGATCATCAAGATTTACCCTTTAAAACATTTGATACCACAAGTAATTCTTTGTTTGTGGTTTCTCACTTTAATTATCAAATTTCACCTGTAAAAACTTTGGCAACTAACTCCAAATTGTTTTTATATAATGAATCTTTTCAATCCAATAGTATAGCTGCTATTTGGTTACCTCCTAAGATTTCCTAACATTATAATGTGATTGATTTCCATTGAAATCAATTGTTTGTATCGTTTCAGATGCTTTTTATTAATTATTATAAAATACTAAAATGTTAGAAAAAATTATTGCTTTTAGTTTAAGAAACAAGCTAATTGTGTTATTGTTTACTTTGGCTGTTTTTGGATTTGGATTATTCTCTGTATTTCAAATTTCAATTGGAGCTGTACCTGATGTAACAAATAATCAGGTGCAAGTAATTACTACTTCTCGAAATTTATCAACTCAAGATATAGAACAATATATTACGTATCCTGTTGAAATTGAAATGGCTAACTTGCCAAGTGTAAAAGAAATACGTTCCATTTCAAAGTTTGGATTATCTGTAGTAACTATTGTTTTTGAAGACGAGATAGGTACGTATTTACCACGTCAGTTAATCGCAGAAAAAATCAAAACGGCTTCGGAAAAAATCCCTCAAGGATTTGGAACTCCAGAAATGGGACCCATCACTACAGGGTTGGGTGAAATTTATCAGTACACTTTAGAAGTTAAACCCGAATTTAAAAACCAATATACCGTAACCGATTTAAGAACTATTCAAGATTGGATTGTTAAACGTCAGTTGTCTGGAATTAAAGGTGTTGTAGAAATTAATACCTGGGGTGGCTATTTAAAACAATATGAAATTGCGATTCATCCAGCAAGTTTAAAAGCAATGAATATTACTACTTCTGATGTATTTACAGCTTTAGAGAAAAATAATAGTATTGCTGGTGGTTCCTATATTGAAAAAACCAATGAAAGTTATTTCATTCGTGGAGAAGGAAAAGTAAATTCCATCGAAGATATCCAAAATATTGTGGTAAAAAACGATTTTGGTACTCCAATTTACATCAAAGATGTTGCACAAGTTCAATTTGGTCATGCCAATCGTTTTGGTGCTATCACAGGAAATGGAGAAGGAGAAAAGGTGTTAGGACAAGTAATGATGCTAAAAGATGCCA
>VFQS010002562.1_pt1 | contig 14759 bp, 14 predicted proteins | sample 3512361 | NCBI WGS metagenome assembly VFQS01 (sample SAMN10412375, study PRJNA504923) | tailings metagenome | isolation source: Relicate 1 Philex TSF3 active mining | place: Philippines
TCAGCGACCTGTTCCCAGATTCATTTGAGGATTCGGAACTGGGTGAGATTCCGAGTGGGTGGCGCATTGATTCAATATATGCAGTCGCCTCTGTAGTTTATGGCGCACCATTTTCGTCATCACTCTTCAATGGTGAGGGCAGTGGTGTTCCTGTCACAAGAATAAGAGACCTTCCTGGCGAGTCGCCAGGCGTATACACCACCGAGGTTCACCCCAAAGGAACTCTCATCCTGCCTGGGGATATCGTAGTAGGGATGGATGGAGAGTTTAGAGCGTATCTCTGGGGCGGGGAAGAGTGCTGGATGAACCAGCGAGTGTGCAAGTTCATCCCAAAAGAAAAGTCGAGAACTTGCTTCCTTCGGGAGTCAATCCGCAAACCCTTGAGAGATGTAGAGATGTCTGAGACAGCAACAACCGTTATTCACTTAGGCAAAGGCGATATTGATGGGTTCAGAGTAGTAGTCCCCACGCAGGAGATCCTTGACGTCTTTTCCGCAGCGACCACGCCCCTCTACAAAGAAGTAGTAGCAAACAAGCAGCAAACAAGAGTTCTTGCGAATATCCGTGATGCCCTCCTCCCCAAACTCATCTCAGGTGAAATGCGAATACCTGATGCCGAGAAGATGCTTGATGAGGTTGGCGTCTGATGGCACTCATCACAGAAGACCATCTGGAGCAACAGTGCCTTGAGTGGTTCCAGGAACTGGCTTACACCCACGTCTTCGCACCCCAACTCGATAGCGACGGCACCTCACCAGAACGCACCGACTTCAGGCAGGTCATCCTCACGGGGCGACTGCGCTCAGCACTCCAGCGTCTGAACCCAGAAGTTCCAGCAAGCACCATCGAATCAGCGGTGCTCCAACTGGCGAACCCCAACGTGCCTGGTCTGCTGGCATCCAACCGCAACTTCCACCGCTGGATCACCCAGGGCTTGCCCATCACCTATCTGGATGGGAATCAGCAGGTGGGCATCCGTCTCAAGGTCATCGGGTTCGACGACCCTGCCTCCAACGACTGGTTGGTGGTGAACCAGTTGGCGATCCAGGGCACCAAGCACAACCGCCGCCCTGATGTGGTGGTTTATGTGAACGGTCTGCCGCTGGCAGTGATCGAACTGAAGAACCCCGCCGATGAGAAGGCAGACATCTGGGCAGCGTTCAACCAGCTGCAGACCTACAAGCAAGACATCCCCGACCTGTTCACGCCCAACGTGCTGCTGGTGATCAGCGATGGCATCCAGGCACGGTTGGGTTCCTTGAGTGCCGATCGGGAACGCTTCCAGCGGTGGCGCACCATCGAGGGCGAGAACGATCTCGATCCGCTGGGTGCCCACCGTGATCTGGAAACCCTGGTGCGGGGGATCTTCCACCAGGGGCGGCTGCTGGAGTTTGTGCGCTCCTTCTGCCTGTTTCAGGAAGACGGGCAGATCATCAAAAAGATCGCTGCCTACCACCAGTTCCACGCCGTCAGGGCAGCAGTGGAGCGGGTGGTTGAGGCAAGCAGACCCGATGGCGACAAGAAGGGCGGGGTGGTCTGGCACACCCAGGGCGCTGGCAAGAGCATCGAGATGGCGTGTCTGGCGGGCAAGTTGCTCACCGATCCACGCCTGGAGAACCCCACCCTGGTGATGGTGACGGATCGGCAAGACCTCGATGGGCAACTGTTCGGGGTGTTCGCTGGTGCGGGTGATCTGTTGGGCGAATCCCCCAAGCAGGCAGACAGTCGACAGGAACTCAGGGATCTACTGGGCAACCGACCCAGTGGCGGCATCATCTTCACCACCATTCAGAAGTTCGCCACCGAACCTGATGAAGACAAGTTCCCTGCCCTGAGCGACCGCCACAACATCGTGGTGATCTGCGATGAAGCGCACCGCACCCAATACGGGTTCAAGGGTCGCTTCGACACCAAGACAGGGGAGATCAAATACGGGTTGGCAAAGGCATTGCGGGATGCCCTGCCCCAGGCGACCTTCCTTGCCTTCACGGGAACGCCCATCTCCCAAGACGACCGTGACACCCAGGCGGTGTTCGGCCATTACGTGTCCATCTACGACATCCAGCAGGCCGTGGAAGACGGCGCCACGGTGCCGATCTACTACGAATCACGCCTGGCAAAACTGGCGCTCAAGGAACCGCTGCTGCCCCAGGTGGATCAGCAGGTCGACGATCTCTTTGCCGATGAAGACGACATCCCTGCTGCTGAGCGGGCAAAGAGCAGGTGGGCGGCCCTGGAGGCACTGGTGGGTGCAGAACCACGCCTGAAGCAAGTGGCAGCGGATCTGGTTGCCCACTTCGAGCAGCGCTCCCGCACCCAACCAGGCAAGGCGATGGTGGTGGCGATGAGCCGCGACATCTGCGCCCGCCTCTACGACGCCATCGTTGCCCTGCGCCCGCACTGGCACGACGACGACCATCTCAAGGGCGCCATCAAGGTGGTGATGACGGCATCGGCCTCCGATGAGCAGCACCTCCAGCCCCACCACACCAGCAAGCAGCAGAAAAAGGATCTGGAGAAGCGCTTCAAGGATCCTGCCGATCCACTGCGACTCGTGCTGGTGCGCGACATGTGGCTCACTGGATTCGATGCTCCCTGCCTCGCCACGCTGTATGTGGACAAGCCGATGAAGGGGGCGAACCTGGCCCAGGCGATCGCCCGCGTGAACCGGGTGTTCAAGGACAAACCAGGCGGCCTGGTGGTGGATTACATCGGCATCGCGCCCCAGCTCAAGGAAGCCCTGGCCACCTACACCGCCGCCAAGGGCAAGGGATCACCCACGATCGACACCAGTGAGGCGCTGCGGATTCTGAAAGAGAAACTCCAGGTTGCCCGTGATCTGCTCCATCCCATCGACTGGAGTGGGTTCAGAGATCCGAAGACAGCAATGGCACTGCTGCCCAACTGCCTCGATCACATCCTGGCGATGCCCGATGGCAGGAAGCGCTTCTGCGACACCGTGCTGGGCATGACCAAAGCCTTTGCCCTGTGCGGCACCACGGATGAGGCCATGGCCCTCAACGATGAAGTCGCTTTCCTGCAGGCCATTCGCGCGCCCCTGGTGAAGGGTGATGGGGGCGGCGGCGATGGCGGTTCGCCTCGCGATGTGGATCTTCAGTTGCGTCAGCTGCTCTCGGACGCCCTGGTGGCCGATGGCATCACCGATGTGTTCAAGGTGGCGGGGCTCAGCAAGCCTGATCTCAGCATCCTCTCCGATCAGTTTCTGGCGGAGGTGAGCAGGATCCCCCAGAAGAACCTGGCGGTTGAGCTGCTTCAGCGGCTGCTGCGGGAGGAGGTTCAGACACGCTTCAGAACCAATGTGGTGAAGCAGAAGCGCTTCAGCGAACTGCTGCAGGCCTCACTCAACAAATACGCCAACCGCACCATCGAAGCGGCCCAGGTGATCGAGGAACTGATCGCCATGGCCAGGCAGTTCCGTGATGAGGCCGACAAGGTGGCGGCGATGGGGCTCTCCGCTGCCGAGGTTGCCTTCTACGACGCACTTGCGAACAACCAATCCGCCCATGATCTGATGGGCGATGAGGTGCTGATGGCCATGGCGCGGGAGCTGGCGCAGAAGCTGCGCGCCAACCTGAGCATCGACTGGCAATACAAGGAAAACGTGCGTGCGCGCCTCCGCACCATGATCAAGGCCCTGCTCAAGCGTTACAAATACCCGCCCGATCAGGAGGCGGCAGCGATTGAGCTTGTGCTCCAGCAGACGGAAATCCTCTCCGAGGATTGGGCCAGCCACGCCTCCGGCAGCTGATGTGCCCGTGGCCTGAGGCTCTCAGAACCAGGGCGGCAGGTGGGTGGCGATCTCCACCACGGCCAGGCCGAGCAGGGCCGTGATGGCCAGAAGTGAACTCAGGGAAGACAGCACCCGCCACACCACTCGTCTGGTTGAAAGTTAAAGCAAATCCCAAAAGCCGGATCCATTCCGACTTGTTTCCGCTCAAAACAGAACATTCCGCAACCTCGCCGCGGCCTGTGGTGTGCCCGGCGGCGTTCAGAGGTCGGCGCTGGCGCTCCAGGTGAGGCCGCCGCTGCCCGTGGCGCTGCAGCGCAGCCGTCGCCGCTCCAGCTGGCACTCCCCCCGCGCCAGGTGGGAGGCGGGCAGGCCGAGCGCCAGGCCGCGCGGGTCGTAGCCGCTCTGGGCCACGGCGCTCACCTGCAGCCGCAGGGGCCAGCGGGGCCTGCAGCGGCCGTCGCCGCAGCGCATCGGCGCCGACCCTCCGGCCAGCACACCCGCGAACACCAGCTGCTGGGAGGACTGCCTGCCGGCCGCGGCGGCGGTCACCAGCCGCACGCTGAGCAGCCCCTCCAGCAGCTGATCCAGCCGCAGCGTGCTACAGCCGTGGCTGGTGCCCGAGGCCGGCGCTTCTGCCGTCGCCGGCGCAGAGCTGATCGTGATCCGGCAGCGCCGCAGGCCGTGCTGCCACCGGCCCACGTTCTCCTCCTGGGCAACCGCCGGCCACGCTCCCCCGGCCAGCAGCAGCCCCCCGAGCAGCAGCGCCGCCCGGCTCAGTAGCCCGAATCGGCGACGCACATTCCCTGGCAGCTGATGCCGTTGCTGGCGGTGCGGCCGCAGTGGCCGCAGAGGATCGGCTCCTGCACCGCAGCAACCGCGCTCGCCGCAACCGTGCCCGCCGGTGTGCCTGCGGGCGCGCTGGCGGGCGGGGCAGCGGGGTGGTGGGGGGCTAGGGCGTCCATCCGCGGCGGGCAGATCCGTTCGATCATGGCTCCCATCCTCCCGCCCCGTGATGCCGATGCCCGCCACCCCGCCCGCCTCCATCGGCGTGGGCACCTGGGCCTGGGGCAACCAGTTCCTCTGGGGCTACGACCCCAGCCGCGACGCGGAGCTCGAGCAGGCCTTCCGCCGCTGCGTGGCGCTCGGCCTGCGCTTCTTCGACACGGCCGACTCCTACGGCACCGGCCGTTTCAACGGCCGCAGCGAGGAGCTGCTGGGCCGCTTCTGCGCCGCCCTGCCGGCCGACCAGGCCCGGCCCCTCTGCCTGGCCACCAAGCTGGCCCCCTTCCCCTGGCGCCTCGGCCGCCACGGCTACGACCGCGCCCTGGCGGCCTCCCGCACCCGCCTGCAGGGCCGCCTCGACCGGGTGCAGCTGCACTGGAGCACGGCCCGCTACGCCCCCTGGCAGGAGGGCCCCCTGCTCGATGGCCTGGCCGATCAGGTGCGGGCCGGCGCCGTGGCGGAGCTGGGGGTGTCGAACGTGGGGCCGAAGCGGCTGCGGCTGCTGCAGGCCCGGCTGGCTGATCAGGGCGTGCCGCTGCGCAGCCTGCAGGTGCAGTTCTCGCTGCTGGCCCCGGAGGCCCTCGCCCCCGGTGGGGTGGTGGAGGTGTGCCGCGAGCTCGGCATCGAGCTGATCGCCTACAGCCCCCTCGCCCTCGGGCTGCTGGGCCGGGCGCCCGGCCCCCTGACGAATGTGCCCAACGGGCCGCGCGGCCTGCTGTTCCGGCGGCTCTGGCCCGGCCTGCAGCCCCTGCTTCAGGCCCTGGAGCGCGTGGCGGCCAGCCATGGCGGCACCAGTGCGGCTGCGGCACTCAACTGGTGCCGCGCCCACGGGGCCATGCCGATCCCCGGCGTGCGCAGCGTGGCCCAGGCCGAGGCCGCCGCCACTGCCCTCGGCTGGGAGCTGGCGGAGGAGGAGCGCCGTGAGCTCGATGCGCTCGCCCTGGCCGCGGCGGCCGCGGGCGTGCGCATGCCCGCCAACCCCTTCCAGAGCGCCTGATGGCCTGCCCTCAGCTCAGGCGCTGGCGGCCGGGCTCGGGTCGGGGGTGAGCACCACCGGCAGGGCCGCCGGCCGCGGCTGGGGGGCCTCCGCCCGCTGCAGCAGTTGGATCACCTGGGGGTCGTCGCCGCCCTCGGCGCCGCCCTCGGGGGAGGGGCCGCAGGCGGCCAGCGCCTCCTGCAGCAGCGAATCGAAGGTGGCGCCGGGCAGGCGGTGCCGGGCCAGCTCCAGGAAGGCCCGGGCCAGGGATTCACCGGCGGCGGCGCGCAGGGCGGGGTTGCTGCGGCGCAGCTCCTGCTCCTGGGCGATCGAGGCCAGGAAGCGCTCGGTCACGTCGCGCTTGGTGGTGGCGCGGATGCGGGTGTCCTGTTCCGCCTGGGTGAGGAAGTTCTGGCCCTCCAGCTCCTGCAGCCGCCGGTTCAGGCTGTCGAGCACCTCCTGGGCTTCCTTGCTGATGTGGGTGAGCTGCCCGTCGGAGAGGCGGGGCAGGTCGGCCACGTACACCTTGCCGTGGTCGCGCAGGGTGAGGAAGGTGGGCCGCTGGCCCCCCGGTGAACCCTCCCGGTACCCGGGGCCGGCTTCCCGCAGCCGGGGTCGCGGCTGCTGGGGGCGCTGGGGGGGTACGGGCCCCGCCGAGGAGCGGCGCCGGGTGATCCGGGAGGAGGTATCGAACATCAGCGTGCGGAACGGTATGGGGATCTATCGGGGCGGTGGAAGGTATCAGCCACAACCGAGCGAACCATAAGGAGGAGCCCTTCGCCCGGCCAGAACATCATCAGTACGGCAATCCGGCGAGGGGCTGCCCTGCGGCGTCGCCGGCGGCCACCTGGCCCAGGATCCAGGCCTGGTGCCCCTCGGCAGCGCAGATCCGCAGCGCCGGTTCCACCGCCGCCTCCGGCAGCACCAGGCAGAAGCCCACGCCGAGGTTGAAGGTGTTCCAGAGGTCCTCCTCCGGCACCTCGCCGTTCTCCTGCAGCCAGCGGAACAGGGCGGGGCGCTCCCAGCTGGCCGGATCGATCACGGCGTGTACCCCCGCCGGCAGGGTGCGGGGCAGGTTCTCGGGCAGGCCGCCGCCGGTGATGTGGGCCATGCCGTGCAGCTCCACCCCGGCGCCGCGCAGGGCCTTCACCAGGGAGGGATAGAGGGCCGTGGGTCGGAGCAGGGCCTCGATCAGCGGCGGGCCGTCCGCGCCCAGGCGGGTGTCGGCGTCGACGCCGCGGGCCTCGAGGATGCGCCGCACCAGGCTGAAGCCGTTGCTGTGCACGCCGCTGCTGGCCACCGCCACGATCCGGTCGCCGGCGCGCACGGCCCGGCCATCGATCAGCTCCTCCTCCTCCACCACGGCCACGCAGAAGCCGGCCAGGTCGTAGCGGCCGGCCTCATAGAAGCCCGGCATCTCGGCCGTTTCGCCGCCCAGCAGGGCGCAGCCGCTGCGGCGGCAGCCCTCGGCGATGCCCACCACCACCTCGGCCATCGCCTCGGGCGCGAGCCGGCCGATGGCGATGTAGTCGAGGAAGAAGAGAGGTTCGGCGCCGCTGGTGATCACGTCGTTCACGCACATCGCCACCAGGTCGATGCCCACGTCGTGGTGGCGGCCGTGGGCCTGGGCCAGCTCGAGCTTGGTGCCCACCCCGTCGGTGCCCGACACGAGCAGGGGGCGGCGCATCCCCGCCGGCAGCCGGCAGAGGCCGCCGAAGCCCCCCAGGCCCCCAACCACCTCCGGCCGGCGGGTGGCCTCCACGCTGCTGCGGATCCGCTCCACGAAGGCGCGTCCCGCGACGACATCCACACCCGCGGTGCGGTAATCCATGGATCTGATGGTGCTGCCTGACCCGATCCTGCATCCCCGCCGGCCGCGCCGCCGCCCCGGGGCGTGGACGGTCGGCCGATTGCCACATGCTCCCATCAGCGCGGCTGATCTCTGGCATCAGATCAGCTGATCAACGCCCGGTGGTCGGCTGTGCGATCGGCCCAGTGTTGAGGGGGAAGACGGCAAATGATGAAGAAAACTGATCGATCGTGGGCGCTTGCGGTGCTGGTTCCCAGGCCCTTGTTTGCCTCTTACGGTTGCGGCGTTGTTGATTCCGTAAGGAGCCCGTACGGCACATCCGCGTCACGAAGGTTTCGCATCTGAATCCTTACGAACCCGGATCCACGCTGATCCCGCCCGATCCACCCGGATCCCCTGCCTCGGCCTCCGGCCGTCCAGGAGCGGACCCTTCAGCTCGTTCGCCGGCGTGTTCCGCCTGTCATGCGTCGCACTCACCTCCTGGGCACCGCCGCCCTCCTGATCGCCACCGGCAGCACCGCGCCTGCCATGGCGGCTTCCTTCCCCGCCCCCGCATCCACCGCCACCCCCGTCGCCATCCGCGACTCCGGCATGGCCCCCAGCTGGGAAGAGCAGTTCCTCAGGCAGATTCCCCCGGCCCCCCTTGCCCAGGGCCTGATCGCGTCCTCCGCCGGCACCGTCATCAATGGCCAGGCCAGCTGGTACGGCCCCGGCTTCTACGGCAATCGCACCGCCAGCGGCGAAGTGTTTCGCCCCGGCACCTTCACGGCGGCCCACCGCACCCTGCCCTTCGGCACCCGCGTGCGCGTCACCAACCTCTGGAACGGCCGTTCCACCGTGGTGCGCATCAACGACCGCGGCCCCTTCCACGGCAGCCGGGTGATCGACCTGGCCCATGGTGCCGCCTCCGAGCTGGGCCTCACCTCCAGCGGCGTTGCCCAGGTGCGCCTGGAAGTGCTGCCGTGATCGGCGGACGCCCCCGGGCGTCCCTTCCCCGGCCCATCCGCTCCGCGCGGGTGGGCCTTGTTCATGGCACCCCATGACGGCCACCCCGCCGCCGCTGCTGCGCACCGTGGCCGAACTGGAGGCCTGGCGCCGGGCCGAGCCTGGGCGCCCCATCCACTTCGTGCCCACCATGGGCTCGCTGCACGCCGGCCACCAGGCCCTGATCCGCCGTGCCGGGGCCCCGCGGGCCGCCGGCCTGCCGCGGGTGGTGGTGAGCGTGTTCGTCAATCCGCTCCAGTTCGGCCCCGGCGAAGACTTCGACGCCTACCCCCGCAGCCTCGAGCGGGATCACCAGCTGGCGGCCGAAGCCGGCGCCGCTGCCCTCTTCGCCCCCTCCGTGGCGGAGCTCTACCCGGAGGGGGAGGCCGGCCTCACCCGCGTGCAGCCCCCCGCCAGCCTCCAGGCCGGCCTCTGCGGCCGCCACCGGCCCGGCCACTTCGAGGGGGTGGCCACGGTGCTCTGCCGCCTGCTCAGCCTGCTGCGGCCGGCGCGGATGCTGCTGGGCGAGAAAGACTGGCAGCAGCTCACCGTGATGCGGCGCGTGGTGGCCGACCTCGGCCTGCCCGTGCGGCTGCAGGGCTGCGCCACGGTGCGGGCCGCCGACGGCCTGGCCCTCAGCTCCCGCAACCGCTACCTCAGCCCCGAGCAGCGCCGCCAGGCCCTGGCCCTGCCCCAGGCCCTGGCGGAGGCCGGGGCGCTGCATGGCCGCGGCGAACGCCGCGCCGAGGCCCTGATTTCCGCGGTGGAGCGGCGCCTCGGGGCCGCCGGCCTGGCCGTGGAGTATGTGGAGCTGGTGCAGCCCCATAGCCTGAAGCCGCTCTCCACCGCCACGGGGCCCTCCCTGCTGGCGGCGGCGGTGCGCTGCGGGCCCGCCCGCCTGATCGATCACTGCGTCCTGATGCCCCGTCCTCCGATCGTCGCCATCGACGGCCCCGCCGGTGCCGGCAAGAGCACCGTCACCCGGGCCCTCGCCCAACGCCTCGGCCTTCTCTACCTCGATACGGGCGCCATGTACCGCGCCGTCACCTGGCTGGTGCAGCAGAGCGGGGTCGACCCCGCCGATGCCGCCGCCGTGGAACCCCTGCTGCACACCCTCGATCTCCGCCTGGAGGAGGGTGAGGCCGGCGATCAGCGGGTGTGGATCAACGGCCGCGAGGTGAGCGCCGCGATCCGCAGCCCCGAGGTCACCGCCCTGGTGTCGCAGGTGGCCGCCCACGGCTGCGTGCGCGAGGCCCTCACCCGCCAGCAGCGGGCCATGGGCGAGCGCGGCGGCCTGGTGGCCGAGGGCCGCGACATCGGCACGGCCGTTTTTCCCGATGCCGAGTGCAAGGTGTTCCTCACGGCCACCGTGGCCGAGCGGGCCCGCCGCCGCGCCGAGGATCTGCGCCAGCGCGGCTTCGCGGTGCCGGAGCTGGCCAGCCTTGAGGCCCAGATCGCCGAGCGCGACCGCCTCGATTCCAGCCGCGCGGTGGCGCCCCTCTGCCGGGCCGATGATGCCGCCGAGCTGATCACCGATGGCCTCGGCATCGAGGCCGTGATCGAGGCGCTGGTGGATCTGTTCCGCGAGCGGGTGAGTGAGGAGGCCTGGCCGGGCCCGGCCGCCTGAGGCCTCAGCGCAGCGCCGCCAGCAGGCCGGCACAGGCGTCCTCGAGCAGGTCGAGCACCTCCTCGAATCCTTTGCTGCCGCCGTAATAGGGGTCGGGCACCTGCTTCGGGCCAGGCCTGCGGCAGTAGGCGGTGATCGGCTCGATCACGGCCGTGGCCCGGGTTTCGCGGGCGAGGCCGCGTACGGCGGCCAGATTCTCGTCGTCCATGGTGAGGATCCGGTCGAAGGCCTGCAGGTCGGCCAGGCTGATCTGGCGCGCCCGGCTGGGCAGGAGGATGCCGCGTCGCTCGGCCGCCGCCCGCATGCGCGGATCGGCGGGCCTGCCCACGTGCCAGCCGCCGGTGCCGGCGGAATCCACCAGGAAGCGGTCGTCGAGGCCCTCCCGCTCCATCAGGTGCAGGAACACCCCCTCCGCGGCCGGTGAGCGGCAGATGTTGCCGAGGCACACGAACAGCAGCCGGGTGGGGGACGGGGTGTCGCTGGCCATCGCCTCAGCCCTCCAGCCGGCGCAGGGCCAGTTCCGCCCGCAGCCGCACCACCGCCGCCTCCTCCTGTGGGCCGGCGAGCACGCTCAGGCTGGCGCGGGCCCGCTGCTGCTGGCCATCGCCGGCGCCCAGGGGCAGCGCCAGGCCCTCGCAGGCCACCGCCACGGCGTAGCGCACCACCCATTCGCCGTCGGCCCGGGCCGTTTCCAGGGCGCCCAGGCAGCGCTCGCGCACGGCCGCCCGTTCCCCCTCCGCCAGTTCCGCCAGCCGCAGGCCCCCCAGGCCCCGGGCCGCCGCCCGCCGCACGCTGGGGCCGATGTCGTTGCCGAGGGCCTGCTCCAGCAGGTCGAGGCCGCGCACGTCGCCGATGCCCGCCAGGGCCCGCACCGCCCAGGCCCGGGCGCCGTAGTTGTGCTCATCGAGGCCATCGAGCAGGGCGGGCACCGCGGCGGTGCCGATGGCGATCAGGCCATCCACCGCCGCCACCGCCGCCCCCGGGTTGTTGAAGCCCAGGATCTCCACCAGGCAGCCGATCACCTGGGGTGGTGCCTCCGCCCCGCAGGTTGCGGCCAGCACCTGGGTGGCGCGCAGCAGCTCTGCGGCTGTGCAGGCCTGCTCCACGGCGGCCACCAGCTGCAGGGGATCGCTGGCGTTCGGGCTCGAGCTGAGGGTCATCACGGGTCAGAGCAGGGCGTCCATCGCATCGAGCAGGGCATCGGTGCCGGGATCACCGCTGCCCTGCTCCACCAGGCCCCGCAGGGCGATCAGCTTGAGGCTGTTCTCCGCCAGGGTGCGCTGGATCGGCTCCAGCGCCGGGCGCCAGCCCACCGCGCCCAGGTCCATCAGGGCGGCCCGCCGCACCTGCAGCTGGCTGTGCCCCAGCAGTTCGAGCAACCGCTCGCCCCAGCGCGGCTCCCCGGTGAGCTGCAGCAGGGCCCGGGCGGAGGCGCTGCGGATCAGCGGCCGCTCGTGCTCCAGGAAGGGCTCGATCACGGCCAGCACCTCCGGCGCGCCGTGGCCGATGTCGCCCAGGGCCTCGATCAGGGCCTCGCAGGGTTCCCGCAGCCGCGGGCTGTTCTCCTGGGGCGCACCGGCCACCGCCGGTCCACCGGCGAGGCGGGCGCAGAGGGGCGCCACGGCCTCCGGGGCCCGCAGCTCCCCCAGGGCCCGGGCCGCGGCCTCCCGCAGGCCATCGTCACCATCGGCCAGCACCGCCAGCAGATCGGGCACGGCCTGGCTGTCCTCCAGCTTCCCCAGGGCCCGTGCGGCGTTGCGGGCCACGGCACCGCGGTCCACACCGCTGTCGGCCGGCGAGGCCGCGTGGCGCCGCTGTAGCGCCGCCCGCAGCAGCGGCACCGCCTCCGGGTGACGGCTGCGCATCCGCCCCAGCCACCAGGCCGCGTAGTACTGCAGCGAGAGGTCGTCCTGCTGGCGCATCCGCCGCAGGGCCTCCTCCTCGCTGATCGGTTCGCCGGCCCCGGTCAGGGGGGCGTCATCGGCGCCAGCCATCGGCGGCCTTCCGTCATCGCGCGACCCGATGCTGCCACTCGGGCGCCGCACTCCGGGCCGCGGCGGGCGGGCCTGTGATGGATCGGCAAGAAAAAAGGGGCCCTTGCGGGCCCCCAGTGGAGCTGAATCAGCGGAGCCTCACTTGAGGGCGTTGATGCAGTAGTCGATGTAGTTGTTGGCGATGACGCCGGCATCGCCGGAGACGCCGTGGTTGGCCTTGACGTACTCAAGGGCTTCGACGTACCAGGAGGGGGAGAGGTCGAAGGCGCGGTTGATTTCGTCGAGACCGGCGATCAGGTACTCGTCGAGGGGGCCGGTGCCACCAGCGATCAGGGAGTAGGTGATGTGACGGAGGTAGTAACCGATGTCACGGGCGCACTTGGCCTTGCCGCGGGCGTCGGAGGCGAAGTTGGCACCCTGCTGCTGGGTGGTGTAGGGGTACTTGTTGTAAACGGCCTGGGCGGCGCCGTTCACGAGCTCATCGGCCTTGGCGGTGAGGGCCTTGGCGGCCTCGAGGGCGTTCTTGGCGCGCTCGAAGCGACCGAAGGCGGCGTTCAGCTCGGTGTTGCTGAGGAAGCGGCCCTGGGAATCAGCGGCGGCGACGGCCTCGGTGAGGGGGGTCTTCATTGTGGGAAGAAAGAGAAGGTGAACCGAAGATGAGGCTGGATCAGGCGACGGCCGCGGCCGCGCGATCGAAGTAGGTGCCGATTTCGGACATCAGGGCGGAGCAATCGCCGGGGGTGATGCCGTTGCGATCGTTGGCGATGGCGAGGGCGGCGTCCTTCATCTTGCGGATGCCTTCAGCCACGGAAGCGCCGGGAACGCCGAGGGCGAGGTAGGTCTCGCGGAGGCCGTTGAGGCAGCGGTCTTCCAGGACGGAAGCGTCACCGGTGAAGGTGGCGTAGGTGATGTAGCGGAGAACGATCTCCATGTCGCGCAGGCAGGCAGCCATGCGGCGGTGGGTGTAAGCGTTGCCGCCGGGAGCGATCAGCGCAGGCTGCTGGTCGAACAGTTCGCGAGCAGCGTTGGTGACGATCTTGGAAGCGTTGGAGGTGATGCGGTTCACCGAATCCATGCGCTTGTTGCTCTCGGCCACCATGGCGGCGAGGGCATCAATCTGACCAGCGTTCAGGAATTCGCCGCGGGCATCAGCCTGGGCAACGACCTTGGTGAAGGCGTCGAACATTGATTGGCTCCTGTTCTCGACTTGGGAGTCGGGATTGGGGGTGGGTAAGGGAGAGAAAGCGGAACGGCGCATCTTGGGCCTGAGGCCCGGGCGCCGGTGCGCTCTCGTGTGCTGAGCACCCCGCTATTGTCATCAGGTTCGGCTGCGGTTTTCCCGGCCCTTCACAAAGGGTCACCGCCCTCCAATCATGTAACGCGGCGAACATCCAGGCGGCCACACTGCAGCCTTTTTGCAGCAGAAAGCCCGGCGCCCAGAGGGGCCGGGCCGAAGGGGCTGGCCGAAGGGGCGGATGCACCGCCCCGGGGTTCCGCAGAATCCGGCGCCGCTCAGTTCACCGGGCTGACGCTCACCACGCGGCCGCCCTGGCGGTGGATCATCTGCTGGGCTTCGAGCATCTTGTCGAAGGTCACGAAGCGCACGGTGTTGCTGCGCTTGTGCAGGCGGTAGTTGTTGAGCGCGCTCACCTCGATGCGGTACACGCGGGCCTTCTGGCCCACGCCCTGCATCATCTGGGTGATGGCGCTGCTGGCCACGCTGGCCGGCTGCTTGGCAGCGGTGCCGGCATTCGGGCTCACCACAGGCACGGCCCGATCCTGATGCAGGGCTCCGCCGAGGCGGAAGCTGGTGCCGGCGGTGTCGCCCTTCACCGAAGCCGCCGCGCCGCGGGCCAGCTGCATCAGCCAGGAGAACTGGCGCCCCTGCTGGCCCACGGAGTAATCCCAGCCGTGCAGATAGGGAACGGTCTCTTCGCCGAAGCGGTTCTGATACTCGGCGCTGTCGATGTAGGAATCGATCTCGGCGTCGTAGCCCTGCTCCTGCAGGATGGTGAAGTGGTGCAGCATCTCCGCCTTGTTCTGGGGAGCGCGGCCGAGCAGATGCTTGAAGTTCAGCTCGATGAAGTGGTAGGGGTTGCAGTTCTCAAAGAACCGCGAACGGTAGAGGCCGCTCTTCGCCACCATGCGCACCAGTTCGCGCACGCTCAGATAGCCGTTGCGGAACAGGGATTCGGCGCCATCCAGGCGCTCGCTTGCCATCACATACTGATGACCCAGCACCTGTTGGTACACGCCACGGATGATCGTGCTCTTGTCCTGATCGGAGGCGTTCGACCAGTTCTCCTTGTTGCGGTCATTGGCAAACCGCTGAATGCCCAGATAGGGCGCGTTGACCAGCGTCATGGCAGGGGCTACGGGTTTAGGGAGAAACCAGGACACACGCAGGCGTGGTGCGTGCACCTTTCCGGATCTTATGGGGACTTTCAGGGCTTGTCTGAAGCCGTGCTCCCTTCTTCACAGCACTCAAGATCGCATCCGGTCGGCTTCTGTTTTCCGCGGTGAGGTGCGGCAACTTGCTGCAGATCGGCAGGCGCAAACAGGCAAGAAAAAAGGGGCCCTTGCGGGCCCCCAGTGGAGCTGAATCAGCGGAGCCT
>VFQS010002564.1_pt1 | contig 14740 bp, 15 predicted proteins | sample 3512361 | NCBI WGS metagenome assembly VFQS01 (sample SAMN10412375, study PRJNA504923) | tailings metagenome | isolation source: Relicate 1 Philex TSF3 active mining | place: Philippines
TCGACCTGCCCTGGCGCATCATGTCCATCGGCCTCAGAGACTGGGCTCACGCGTCGTGATTAATGCGGATTGGTATTAGTGGAGCAGGGTGGGCCCTTGTCCGCAAGGCGTGGACCTATGTGGCGGGTGTGATCTGTCCGTCCGACAGATTCACACGGTTATCTGCCTGGTCGGTGATACGCATGTCATGTGTCGTGACGATGACGCCACATTTCTCTTCCTTGGCGAGCTTGCGCATCTCCTGGACGACCAGCATGGCGGATGCGTAGTCGAGAGAGGCTGTCGGCTCGTCCGCGAGCAGGAGATCGGGCCTGCCGATGAGGGCCCGGGCGAGCGCCACGCGCTGCTGCTGTCCGCCCGAGATCTGCTCCGGCCATCGCGTTGCAAGGTCTTCCAGACCGAGCACGTCCAGCAGGTAATGCGCGCGGTCCTTGAGTTCACGGTTGGTGCCCTCCGAGAGGAGCGCGCCTGATGTCACGTTTTCCAGCACCGTCAGGGAGCGCAGCAGATAAGGCCTCTGGAAGATGAAGCGCAGACGTCGGCGGCGGGCCGTCAGATCCGCGGACGAAGCGGCGCCCATGTCCTGCCCCCAATGCCAGACGCAACCGCGGGGCGGCGTCCGGAGCAAGCCTGTCAGCGCCAGCAGCGTCGATTTCCCCGAGCCCGAGGGGCCGGTGAGAGCCGTAACCTGCCCCGCCTCAAGGCGGAGGTTCACCCCCCTCAGAACAGGGCGCTCGCCGAAACTGAACCAAAGGTCCTGTACCTCCAGGAGCGGCGCTTGCTGTGTGTCAGGCGTTGGGGTGGGCTCAATGGTCAGCATCAGAGCAACTTGGCGGGATCCGCAGTCATGAGCTTGCGGCCGGTGAGCAGACCAGCCACGACGGCCGTCAGCGCCGACAGCCCGATAATCTTCGTAGCACCTGCAACCGTCATCGCGAAGGGCAGATCCGTTGCTCTGGCGGCCACCTCGTAGAGTGCCAGAGAGGCACCCAGAGCAAAGGGAGCCGCCGTCAGTACCAAAAAAAGGCCCGTGAACACGATGGCGAGAACGAACGCCCCGTCTGGCATGTCCATGGTGCGCAGAACGGCATATTCCGAAAGGTTCTCGTCGACCGTCTGGACCAGCGCCTGGCCCACGAACACCGCGCAGATGAAGATCCCTAGTGCCGCGCTCAGATCGAGGAAGTATCCGATGGGCGTCTCCTCGCTCCAGAATCGCTTCTCCTCCGCGATGAGTTCGGCGATGGTAACGGCGCGAACGTGTTCAGGCAGCAGAACGTTGAGTTTCGCGGCAACATCTTGCGCATCGGCACCGGCGCGAAGCTTCATCACCGCGACGTTCGGACGTTCCGCACTCTGCCCACCCAGCTCGCGAAACGTGTCTGGCGAAACGATCATGGAGGCTAGAATGGTAATGGACGAGCCCATACTGTAGGTGCCTACGATGGTGAGTGGCGATTGCAGGGTCAGGTTCGCCATGGCGGTGTGCATGTCCACGGATCCGGCCCTGGCGATGGCGCCTATGACATCGCCCCAGTGATGCTGCGAGCGTCTGTCCCACAGGGCGTTGCCTGGAATGAGGATCTTGTTGAGGTCGGCTCCAATCTTCGCGGGGTCTATGGCAGGCGCATAAGGATCGATGCTAAAGATCAGGAGTTGCTGGACCCGCTGACCCGTGATGGCGCGGACGGGGGGGGCCGTGATGGAGAGGAACGTCATTTCCGCGATGTCCGGGTCCTCCGCGATCACGCTCAGCGCGTTGCGCTCGAACCAGACGGGGTTCAGCATCATGTCGAACTCTCTGGGAACGACTGCGATTTCACCGTTCAGCGTTCGATGCAGGCGCACGGCGCTTTCGTAGAGAGCGTCCTGGATGCCGGTCTGTGCGAATGCCAGCACGAGGCCGCCGACGATGCCGATGAACGAAGCAAGGCTGCGGCGCGCGCGGCGGGAGGATTGCCGTGCGCTGAGCTTCACAACGAACTGGAGAAGCCGCAACTTCAGAAGGTGACGCAGGGTCATGGCCCGGCAGAAAAATTGAAGCTGACAGAGAGCTCCAGCCCCGCGATGCGCGGAATGGCGTCGGCAGCAGCGAGTTGCAAGTCAACTTCGATGAAGCGTCCGCCATAGCCGGTCGCAGCGTCTAGCGGCTCCCGGTTGCCGGTCATCACGAATCTGCCGATCCTGGTCACTTTCGCGGTGTAGGTTTGCGTGCCGCCGCGCACCTTGATGTCCGCGCTCTCACCAACTCTGATCTGCTCGATCAGTCGCTCATCAACCTCGGCAACGATTTTCACATGGTCAAGGTCGGCGAGTTGTAGGATGCTTCCACCCGTCACGGGTTCGCCGGGGCGGGTGTGGATCCGCAGCACCTCGCCTGCGTTCGGCGCGCGTACGATGGAGAGCTCCGCTTCAGTTTTTTTCGCAAGAAGCCTCGCTTCAGCAAGCCTCACTTCCGCCTCGGCGACGGCAACCTCGGCGGGCGATACCTCGGTCAGCGCCTGAAGGTTCGCCTCTGCCACCCGCAACTCCGCTTGAGAACGGGCAAGCGCGCCTGCCTCGCGCACCTTGTCCACTTCGGAGCGGACGTCTGTCGCGAGGCCGTCGCGCCTCTTCAACTGGTCAGCTGCCAGGTCGACGTCGATGCGGCGTACATTGGCCACTGCCTGCAGGGCCGCGGCTGCGCCTTCCCTGTAGGGCTTGCGGATGTACTCGAGTTTGCGTTTTGCGAGCTCGACCTCAATCTCGACGGCCCGGATTTCTGCGCGCAGCAAACCGGCGGTATCCAGTTCGGCAATCACTTGGCCCGCTTTCACCTGGTCGCCCGCGGCGACAAACAGCCGCCCGAGCACGGTATTCGCCGACTGCGAAAAACTGCCGACGTTGAGGATCCCTCCAACGGGTTCGAGACGGCCTCGGAATGCCATGCGGCTGACCTGCTTTTGCGCAGCGGGTAAGGCGTACTCCGTCTCCGCTGGTTTGGTGACCAGTTGAACGTACATAAATGCTCCAGCGGCCCCGGCCACCGCTAGGACTAGGCCGCGCATCAATTTTGCTCGTGCCTTCATTCGACTAAGTCATCAAACGCCTAGACTTCCGTGCGCCGAAGGGAAGCAAGACAAAAATCATCTCCGGTCCCCCGAAGAGGGGGCGTGCACGCCCTGTCTCAAGGCCGCCTCTCTTGCACATCAGGGCAGCAACGCGCGGGTCCGCCGTCTCCGCGACCAGCCATTGATAGTTCAATGTAAGGTAGTCAATAATGCGCTCAGTCGAGCGGGATCTCGAGTTCATCGTGCCAAAAAAGATAAGGTGTGGCAGGTGCTTCAACCCCTTGTGCGCCATGCCGAGCGTGCGTTCCATGGCGAGCATGCGGTGGATGCGCCGGGGCGAGCACGCTTTCAACACGGGCAGGATCAACCGCGTGTAGGCCGACAGGCTCAAGTCGTGATCGGCATGCACGCTTGCTCCAACCACTGCGCAGGCATCCTTCTCATCGGTCATGATGAAGCGCGTGCCGGTATGCTCGATCGCCCCAAAGTATGTCCGCAGATATTCGCCGATGGCTTCATCTCTCTTGCCATCCTCACGGAAGAGCCACTTGTTGTGCGGTTCGTGCGCGAAGGCTTTCAACAAGATCTGAATGATGTCTTCGGTCACCTGGCTGTGGATGGTGATCCCTGGCCCCGAGATGTAGCTCAGGGTCTGATCCTTTGGCAGAGAGGCATCAATCGATTGAACGTCAAGCGCTAGGGTATTTCGGTACGTCATTTCGCAGTTAAACACAAATCTACGTACCCGGCCTATATTCCCGCAACCGGGTGTAGTGCAACCTGTTGCTTCTACGATTAGGTTCGTCCTACGTTAGACAAGCCTAAGTGCTACATTTAATAGCTCGTGAATATACACTTGTCCCGCCTAGATGGCGGGCCGCCAGGCTTACTATGTTGTTTTTGGGATCGGCACTCACGACAGCTTAACGACGCCGCTGGAACCCCCTGAGGCGGACCGAAGATCCGAATGGATCAGCGGTGCGGACTCTCGTCGGCCGCCAGCCGAGCTCCTGCATGAGCTCGGCCAACCGATGCATCGAACGAGCCCTTTGGTGCTGCGGTATTTCCAAACAGTCAAAGAGTTCTGCCGATGAAACACGTTCGAGACCGTCTACACTCATACCAACGGCTCTCGGGTCTGATTCACGCAGGCTTCCCCTGTAGTTGGAGTTCTGATTCATTAGGCGCGAGGAGGATTCGCGCCATGCCAGCAGCAGTACCCTTACGGACGGATTTTTCGGCACGTGAACTTCGCCGGTTGGCGAAGCAGTCTCGGAACAACAATCAAAGCCGACGGCTTCTATCGCTGGCGGCGGTTTTGGATGGGATGAGCCGCGACGATGCGGCCCGGATCGGTGGCATGGACCGCCAAACGCTTCGCGACTGGGTGCACCGGTTCAATACGGGAGGTCCCGAGGCATTGCTGGATGCCTGGACCAACGGCCCCACGCCACGCCTGTCATTGGAGCAGAAGAGCGAACTGGCGGCCCTCGTTGACGCCGGCCCCGATCGACAAGCCGACGGTGTGGTGCGCTGGCGGCGTATCGACCTCAAGCTGGTGATCAAGAAGCGGTTCGGTGTGGACTTTCATGAGCGGTATGTCGGGACACTCTTGAAGAAGCTGGGGTTCTCACACGTCAGCGCGCGTCCGCGCCACCCCGGGCAGGATGTTGAAATCATCGCAGCGTTCAAAACGTATGGCCCGCCCCGTTGCAAGTGATATGTCAAGAATGCCATGAGCAGTCTGCTTCAACGCATCCGGTCTCGGGTATAGAACCCGGCCAAGATGGAGATACGCGCGCTCCGGTCCTCATAAAACTTCCGGCGTCACGCGCCGTTTTTGAACCAGGTTTCTAGAACGCCGTTCGACAGTCAGGCCATCTCGTTTCCACCACTCGCGAACTTCGCCAGCCGATCAATAGAGTTGTTGCTCGGCTATTGGCTATGCCGCCACGTCTCGTCCCTTGGCGTTAAGCTGTTGTCCAGTCCGAAGGACCGCCCAGCTGATACGCGCCAGCTTGTTGGCAAGAGCCACGACGGCGACATTGGGATGAACACGGACAAGCAGATCCTTGATCCATCTTCCGAGAGGGGTATCGCGTTCAGCGACATGCGGCAACGCCGCCCGGGCTCCATGGATCAACAGCTTTCGGAGATTTCGGTTGCCTCGTTTGCTGATCCCCAGCAACCTTGGCTTGCCGCCTGTCGTTGACTGGCGGGGAACAAGGCCTAGCCATGCAGCAAGGTCGCGTCCGTGCGTGAAGGTCTCGGCGTTGCCAATCGCAGCAATGAACTCCGTCGCGGTTATCACGCCAACGCCAGGAATTGTAATCAGCTTCCGGGCATCATCACTTTCCTTGGCATAGGCAACAAACTCAGCCTCGAATGCCGCGATCCGCCGATCGAGTTCCCGCCATTGTGCCTGCAGGTCGGCGACCAGCATCCTCATTCGCACGCTCAACCTCGGTGTTTCTGGTTCCTGCAACAGTTCGACGAGATATTGCTCCAGCTTGCGCTTGCCTTGGGGGACAATAATGCCGCGCTCCAGAAGCACCGCGCGGAGCTGATTGATCAGAGTCGTCCGTTCGCCCACCAGGCGTTCCCGAGACTGGTGCAGCGTCTGCATGTCGAGTTGCGCCTCGGTCTTGATCTCCACAAACCTCATGGTCGGCCGAGTTGCAGCTTCCGCAATACCCTCGGCGTCCCGATCATCATTCTTCTGTGCTTTTACGTAAGGACGCACATATGCCGGCGACATCAAACGCACGTCGTGTCCCGTGGAAGCGAACAACCTGCCAAGATGATGGGCGCCACAACAGGCCTCCATGCCGATAATGCATGGTGGTAATTTGACCACATAGTGAATCAGTAGGTCTCGCCTGTTCCGCCGGCGCATCACAACGGCGCCGTTCTCGTCGAGGCCAACAAGGCTGCAGACATTCTTGCCGAGGTCGATTCCAAGCACTGTAATTCTCATAACCCCTTCCTCCAGTTGATACTCCAGCAACTCTACACCGCTGGGGATAGGGGCGGGCCATTCCATAAAACTTCCCCCAAACGCTGAGTGCCCATCTCGCTGACTCGCCAGAGACAACGCCGGTGGAGATATGGTTCCAGGACGAGGCCCGCATTGGTCAGAAGAATGGCATCGTCCGCCAGTGGCGCAGGCGCGGATCAAGGCCCCGCCAACCGGCCGATCAGCGCTATGAGAATGCCTATCTATTTGGCGCCATATGTCCGGCACGGGGAACCGGTGCAGCTATTGCAGTGCCATATGCCGATACCGAGGCCATGCAACTGCATCTTAATGAGATATCCCGCCATATCGCCAAGGGCGCCCACGCCGTGCTGCTTCTCGACCGGGCCGGATGGCACACAACGACCAACCTGGACGTGCCCGACAACATCACGCCAATCTTTTTGCCCTCGCGCGCGCCTGAACTCAACCCCGTCGAAAACATCTGGCAGTACCTTCGTGCCAATTGGCTCTCCAACCGCGTCTTCGAAACTTACCTCGAGATCATCGAAGCAGCATGCGACGCCTGGCAGAAGCTCATTGCCAAACCTGAGACCATCACCTCAATCGGAATGCGGAAATGGGCTCATGTCGGTCAGACCCAATGACCGTTGGTGTGACGCCGAAAGGCGACAATGACCGCCTCCTCCTCGATCGACAGCACGCTTGAAACCGGCGCTTTCGGGTCCGTTGGCATATCTGCCACCGAAGTCCGCTTCTTCCATTTGGCAACGGTCTTCTGGTTGATCCCATAGCGCTTGGAAAGCGCACTCAGGCTCTCTTGACTATTCTGTATTGCTCGACGGACCGCCTCATACCAACCCGCATTGATCAGAACGCCTGAGCCCAGTCTCTGAGGCCGATGGACATGATGCGCCAGGGTTGGTCGACGAGCTTGTTCCAGGCGAAGCAGCAGTGATCGACAATGTCTTCGTAGGACTTGAAGATCCTGTTGGACAGCCAGTTGTCGCGCATGAACTGCCAGATGTTCTCAGCGGGATTGAGCTCGGGGCATTTCGGGGGCAGCGCCAGCAGGGTGATGTTGGAGGGGACTTTAAGACGCGCCGACATGTGCCAGCCTGCTTGGTCGAGTAGCAATACGGCATGGCGGCCGGGCGCCACCTCGGCAGAGATTTCGGCAAGATGCAGGTTCATTGCCTGGATGTTGCAGGCGGGCAAGACAAGCGCGGCGCCCTTTCCCTCGGTGGGGCAAATGGCCCCAAAGAGATAGGCCGAGGCTGTCCGCTGATCGCGGGGGGCTGATGGGCGCGTACCGCGCTTTGCCCAGCGCCTGGTGATCTTGTTCTTCTGCCCGATGCGCGCCTCATCCGCGAACCAGATCTCGATCATAGTGGGAGAGACGCCCCTTTGCTTCGCGATCTGCTCCAGCTTCGCTGGGAATGTTTTTTAAAATCCTCAATTGCTCCCTCGACTTGAGCATGATGGCGTGGCCGTGCCGAAAGCTTCCGGTATCCCATTGCCCGCAGCTGTCTGCTTACCGTGTCCTCGCTGACCGACACGCGGAACTCCTCCCACACCCATTGGCAGAGATCGATGATACGCCAGCGAACGACGCCATGGCTGGCCGGTATAGGGCCGCTCTCTACCATCATGGCAAGCGCTGCCAGCTGCTCAGCCGTCAGCTTTGGCGGCTTGCCTGGCGCCTTGCGGTTGATCAACCCATCAGGACCCTCGGCGTTGAACTTCTTGACCCAGTCGCAGACGATCTGGACGGTGACGCTGCCCAGTGCCGCCGCCTCGCTACGGCTGGCTCCCTCATAGATCGCAGCAATCGATAAGAGCCGGCGGGCTTGCGAAGCATCCTCCGAATGCCGTGCCGCCAGCCGGCAGGACTTGGCGTCGAAATCGGTGCGAAGTGGCAAGGCGGGCATGGCATCACTCTCTGTTTCCAGCCTTGATGAATCATCTCGCCACTGATTTGGGAAGACCTCCTGAGTCACCCTCAATGCGGCTTGGTATCAGTCGTTGTGGCGCTGCCGTGAAGAACCTGGCCCGTAGTGCCTCCTTCCATGCTGGGAAGAAGATTGCACCATCAAACCCTGGGATCAAACACCTAGCGTCCTCCCAACGAGGCCTCCCATATCTTCAGCAGTCTCTGACGCTTCTGGCGGTCGTTGACTGCCAGAAGATCCGGCCCGATAGGAATGGGCCGCGTGATGCCGGCTTGCGCCTCGGCCCCTGCTGCATCCACGCCCTCCGGCAAGGCCGCGCCCTGCGCGAAGTAGAATGAGTTCCTGAGCACCACCTGCTGGCCACGCAGCGACAGCAGGTAGTCGAGAAAGGCTTGCCCCGCCGCGCGGTTTTCTGCTGCGGCCGGAATAAAGGCGGCGCGACTCAACACCAGCGTGTAGTCGCGCGGCAGGACGATGCCGATAGGTGCCCCCGCCTTCAGTCGCGCATAGGCATAGGAGCCGAGCAGATTGTAGCCGATCAGGATCTCGCCCCTCTCGATGTTTTCCAGCAATTCTCCAGTGCAGCAAAACAGCCTGGCGCCCGCCCGGCCGAACGCCTCGATGAGCCGGCCGAAGCTGCTCGACTCCTGCGCATCGAAGAAGGCGAAGAGATAACCGATGCCGGACTGCGCGATGTCATAGGTGCCGATTCTGCCGTCGAAGGCGAGACTGTCAGTGCGCAGGAGGTCTGCCAGCTCGTCCCGCGTGTGGGGCACTTTCGTGGCTGGCACCAGCTTTTTGTTGTAGACGATCACCGCGGGCTCGAAGGTGAAGCCGAACACCTCGTCGCGCCAGCGCGCGTGAGCCGGCAGGCGCTCGGTCTCACGTGAGCGGTAGGCCTTGGCGCAGCCGTCATTGGCAAGCTTGACCATGTGGTCGACGGATGATGAGAACACCAGGTCCGGCAAGCCTTCACCCGTCTCGCAAGAGGAGGCGAGGCGGCCGAAAAGCTCATTGGTGAGGGCATCGACATAGGTAACGGCGATACCAGGGTTGGCCTCCTGGAAATCCCGGATCAGCGGGCCAATCGCCTCGATGTCACCCGAGCCCTCGATGCGGAGGCGCGTGGCATTGGCCTCGGCGGCCTCGAATTCATAGGTCTCGCCCCAGGCGGGAGCGATCCAGCTCAATGCGAACAGCAACACAGCCAGCATCCTCATGGCGTCTGCCCATTGAACACCATGCGTACCGCAAACTCGCTGTTCGCGTTCTGTGCGAAGGAGAGCTGCGCGCCATGCGCCCTTGCGACGTCCGCGGCAATGGCGAGGCCCAGACCAAAGCCTTCGCCGGCGTCCGGCGCCCGCCAGAATCGGCGCGTCACCATCGGCCAGTGCTCCTCGGGAATGCCCAGTCCGTCATCGGCGATCTCCACCGTCACGGCATGCGCCTCCGCCATCACCGACAGGCTCAGTCGGCTGCGCGCCCCGTGCTGGATGGCATTGTCAATGATGTTGCGCAGCGCCTCGCGCAGCGTCACAGGATCGCCCTCGATCAGCACGGGCTCCGGAGGCAGGTTGAAGTTCACGGCGATGTCTCGGTCGAGGGCGGCAGGCACAGCGTCTGCGGCGGCCTGTTTCAGCACCTCGCGCAGGTCCAGCTGCTCGGGCGTCACGCTGCGGGCGCGGTGGCTCACCAGCGTCTGGCTCAGCAATTGGTTGGCAAGCCGGCCGATCTGCTGGGTGCGTGCGGCAATGCGCTCGATCTGTCGCTGACGCCGCTCGGGCGAGGTCTCGGACTTGAGAAGGTCGACCTGCGCGGAGAGCGCGGTGACGGGCGTGCGGATCTGGTGTGCGGCATCGTCGATGATGTGGCGCAAGTCCTCCATGCGGTCTGACAGCCTTTCAATGAAGCGGTTGATGGCGGCGACCAGGCCGGCGATCTCCGGTGGGGCCTGCACCTCAAGCGGGGTCAGCTCGTTGGGTTGGCGCGCGGCGAGTGCCGCGGAAATGCGGTGTAGTGGCGAGAGTGCGAAGCGCACCGCCGCCGCAACTCCCGCCAGTGCCAGCACCGACATGATGCCCAGCAACAACAGGGCGCGCAACGTCAGGTCGCGGGCCAGTGCGCTGCGGCTGCCCGTTGTGTGCGCCACCACCACGGTCGCCCATCCTGGCTCGGGTGCCGCCGCCATGAACTGGCGCAACGTGGCGATGCGCACTTGCACCTTGCGGTAGGTTGCATCCCACACCGCGTCGCCTGCCGCCGCCTGGCCCTGCGGGGAAGCAGGCAGGTCGTCATAGCCCGTCAGGGTTTCGCCTGCCGGGCCCACGACGCGGTAAAATACCCTTTCCTGCCGCGACAACGACAGGGCGACGAAGGCTGAAACCGGAATGTCGGTGGTGATGGCCCCGTCCTCGATACGCAAGGTTTCCCGGATCTGCTCGGCAGCGCCCACCAGCAGCCGGTCATACGCATCCTCTGCCGCGCGCCCGGCATAGTTGGACGCGGCATAGGCCAGCAGTGCGGCGCCCCCCAGCAGCACGGCGGAGATCGCCGCCATCAGGCGGAGGAACAGCGACGAGCCGTTAGCCCTCATGCTCCACCGCCTGGTAGCCCATGCCGCGCAGCGTGCGGATCTCGAGGCGCGAGGAGCCCAGCTTTCGGCGCAGCCGCCCGACATAGAGCTCGATGGCGTTTTCGCCCGCCTCCTGGTCGAAGCCGAACAGCTGCTCCATCAGCTCGGACTTGGTGAACAGCTTGCGCGGCCGCAGCATGAACACCTCGAGCAGCGCTGTCTCGCGGCGCGTCAGTTCACAGACCCGCCCCGCGACCATCACGCTGCGCGAGGCCTGGTCGAACTCCACGTCGCCCATTTGCAGCCGGCTCACCGCCGCACCGCCGCCGCGCCGCAGCAGCGCCCGCACGCGCGCCTCGAACTCGCGGAAGTCGAAGGGTTTGGTCAGGTAGTCGTCGGCGCCGAGGTCGAGCGCATTCACCCTGTCGTCGATACGTGAGCGCGCGGTCAGCATCAGCACCGGTGTCACCAACCCCGCCGCGCGTATACCGCTCAGCACCGCGATGCCGTCCTTGCCCGGCAGCATCACGTCGAGCACCACGAGGTCATAGGCCTGCACGCCCAGGGCGGCTTCCGCGTCTGGTCCCGTCCTCTGCCAGTCCACGGCATGGCCCATGCGCTCCAGCCGGGCCGCCACCGCCTCGCCCACGTCCACCGTGTCTTCCACAAGCAAGATGCGCATCGCGGCCAAGTCTGACAGTTACATGACAGTTTGCAAGCCTAAGGAGAAATGCAAGCCGATGGCTATCGGGCACGCCGGGCATGAACCCGGCGGCACAATTTACGTTCAAAACGGGAGAAAACAAATGATCAGACGTCAATTCTCGAGCGCTCTCCTCGCACTTTCGCTGGCGGCCGGTGCGGCCTTCTTCGTGGCGCCGCCGCCCGCCCAGGCGATGGATGACGTGCGCATCATCGCGCCCGCCAAGCCCGGCGGCGGTTGGGACCAGACGGCGCGCGCCCTCGCTGAAGTGATGGCCGCCAACGGCGCCAAGGGCGTGACGGTCGAGAACGTGCCCGGTGCCGGCGGCACCGTGGGCCTGGCCCAGCTCATCGACCAGGAAAAGAGCAAGCCCAATGTGCTGATGGTGAACGGCCTCGTCATGCTCGGCGCCATCCTCACCAACCAGTCGCCCGTCAACCTCACCATGACCACACCCATCGCCCGCCTCACCGGTGAGTATGAGGTCGTGGTGGTTCCCGCCTCCTCCGAACTCAAGACGCTCGCCGACCTCGCGGCCAGGATCAAGGCCGATGCCGGCTCGGTCGCCATCGGCGGCGGTTCCGCCGGCGGCACCGACCACATCCTGGCGGGCCTCATCGTCAAAGCGGCGGGCGGCGACGTGACCAAGCTCAACTACGTGCCCTTCTCCGGCGGCGGCGAGGCGCTGGCGGCAATCCTCGGCGGCCATGTGGTGGCGGGCATCAGCGGCCTCAGCGAGTGGAGCGGCCAGATCGCCTCGGGCGAGTTGCGCGTGCTCGGCATCTCCGCGCCGGAGCGGCAGGCGGGGATCGACATCCCCACACTCAAGGAACAGGGCATCGACGTGGAACTCGCCAACTGGCGCGCCATCGTGGCGGCCCCCGGCCTCGACGACGCCCAGAAGAAGGCGCTGCTCGATGCCGTCGACCAGACGGTCAAGAGCGAAGGCTGGAAGAAGGTGCTGGCCGACAAGAAGTGGACCGACCTCTACCTGCCGGGCGATGATTTCGCCAAGCTGATCGAGGCGGAAACGGCCCTCACCACCGAGGTGCTCAAGAGCGTCGGCCTCGTCCAGTAGTCGCGGCACAGGTGAACGGCTCCCGCAGCAGGTCCGTGGCCGGTCTTCTGATCGGCCTCGGGCTGATCGCCATCGCCGCGGTGATCGCGGCGGATGCGATGAACATGCGCGTGCCCCCCGTACATGCGAGGGTGGGGCCGCGCGTCTTCCCGCTGCTGGTGTCCTGCGGGCTGGCGCTCTCGGGCGCCGCCATCGCCTGGCAGGTGTGGAGGCGCTCTTTCATCGTCGAGGCGCAGGAAACCGACTGGGGCGCCGTCGCCGTCGTCGCGGCGGGGCTGGTCCTGCAGATCAACCTCCTGAAGCCACTGGGCTTCGTGCCTGCCGCCATCATCCTGTTCATGAGCGTCGCCTTCGCCTTCGGCAGCCGCCGCTTCCTGCGTGACGGTCTCGCGGCGGTCATTCTCGCCATGGTCACCTATCTCGCCTTCACCCGTCTGCTGGGCCTTCAGCTGCCCGCCGGCCTTCTGCAAGGGGTGCTGTAATGGAAGCCTTTGCCGCCTTGATGGACGGCTTCGCAACGGCGCTCACGCCTATCAACCTCATGTGGTCGCTGGTCGGCGTCACGCTCGGCACCCTCATTGGCATCCTGCCCGGCATCGGTCCTGCGCTCACCATCGCGCTGCTGCTCCCCGTCACCCGCACGCTGGACCCGACGGGCGCTTTCATCATGTTCGCCGGCCTCTATTACGGCGCCATGTATGGCAGCTCCACCACATCCATCCTGCTGAACACACCGGGCGAATCGGGTTCGATCATCACCGCGCTCGAAGGCAACCAGATGGCGCGGCGCGGCCGGGGCGCCGCGGCGCTCGCCACGGCAGCGATCGGCTCTTTCGTCGCGGGCACGGTGGGCACGCTGCTGCTCAGCTTCCTCGCACCGGTCTTCGTCAAGATCGCCATCATGTTCGGGCCGGCGGAATATTTCGCGCTCATGGTGCTGGCCTTCGCCACCGTCTCCACGCTGCTCGGTGCCTCAATGGTGCGCGGCATCACCAGCCTGATGATCGGACTTGCCTTCGGTCTAGTGGGAACCGACATCCTCACCGGCCAGCCGCGGCTGGTCTTCGGCATTCCCAGCATGCTGCGCGGCATCGACACGGTTGTGGTGGCCGTCGGCCTCTTCGCGGTGGGCGAGGCCCTCTACATGGCCTCGCGCCGCGACCTCCGCGAAGCGGTGATCCTGCCCATCCAGGGCTCGCTCTTCATGACACGGGAGGAGTGGAGCCGCTCTTGGAAGCCTTGGCTGCGCGGCACCTTCCTCGGCTTTCCCTTCGGTGCGCTGCCCGCCGGCGGAACGGAAATTCCCACCTTCCTGTCCTACTACATTGAAAAGAAGCTGGCGAGGAACCCGCAGGAATTCGGCCAGGGCGCCATCGAGGGCGTTGCCGGTCCCGAGGCTGCCAACAATGCCGCCGTGGCGGGCGTGCTGGTGCCGCTGCTGGCGCTGGGCCTGCCGACATCGGCCACCGCTGCCATCCTTCTGGCCGCCTTCGAGCAGTACAATCTTCAGCCCGGCCCGCAGTTGTTCACAGCGTCCGGCTCGCTGGTGTGGGGCCTCATCGCCAGCCTCTACATTGGCAACGTCATGCTGCTGATCCTCAACCTGCCGCTCGCCGGTCTGTGGGTGCGGCTTCTCTCCATCCCGCAGCCACTCCTCTATGGCGGCATCCTGGTGTTCTCCACCTTGGGTGTCTACAGCCTCAGCAACTCGGTGTTCGATCTCGTGCTGCTGTTCATCGTGGGCATCATCGGTTTCCTCATGCGGCGATATGATTTTCCGGTGGCGCCCGCCATCATCGGGCTCATCCTTGGCCCGCTCGCGGAGGCCCAGTTCCGCCGCGCGCTCACCATCAGCCAGGGCGATCCGTCGGTCTTCGTCACCCATCCGTTGTCGCTGGCGCTGCTGGTGATCGCGCTGCTCGTGGTGGTAGTCCCCATGATAATCAGCCTGTTGCACGCCAAGGCACTACGCGGCGCTGCGTCGTAGCGCAGCCCAGAGGGTGGCCTGCCACATGGCGTGTCTGTGAACTATCAGGCGATACCCAGCTTTAAAAATTGTCGTTACATCCTATCTCGAGAGGCCCTTGGGACGGGATGCCGGTCCGGCGAGAGCAGTGAGTTCCACGAGCCTGAGTGACCTCGCCAAGGGGGAGGGATACACCATGGGATCTGCAGTTCTTGAGGCGCGTTCTGAGAACGTGCTCATGCGCCAGCTTCTAACGCCGATGTATCAGGAGATTGGCACAATACCTTGAGTATGAGCTCGGCATCTCTTCGACAAACTCCTTGGGTCTGCCGATGAGATTCGAAATCCAGTCGAGGTAGAGAACAACGAAATCAATGACTTAGAAGCAGAGATGGGGTGGATGCCGCTCTTCCCCTGGCGGCGGCACAATGTGCCAAACTTG
>VFQS010002565.1_pt1 | contig 14735 bp, 26 predicted proteins | sample 3512361 | NCBI WGS metagenome assembly VFQS01 (sample SAMN10412375, study PRJNA504923) | tailings metagenome | isolation source: Relicate 1 Philex TSF3 active mining | place: Philippines
GGGTTTGATGGCATTTTGGAGCTGGAGAACTATCTGCAATATTCGTTATTCAAAGATGTTGAACATTCAAAAGACTATTTCTGATGGAATTTATTTGGAACGAACATGATTGCTGTGAAAATCCCAAAAGGATTACATTCAAGTGCATCAAAAGACATGAATTAAGAATAGAAATTGCCAAGGCTCCCAATGGAAAATGGGCATACGGAATGAATTTTATTGGGCATTATGAGGGTTTCGGTTTTGGTTGCTGGTTACATGTGGCAAGATTTCAAACTGAAAATGAATGCAAACAATTTGCTTTATCTGAATCTATTGAGCATATTCAAAAACGTCAATGTGCTGAAAAATACAAAGGATTGATACAAATTGTTCAATCTGAAATCAAAGCCATTTCATTTCCAGCACAACCAGTATTTGTACAACTATCAATGTTTTGATCATGAAAAAATGTAAGAACTGCAAACAGCCATTTACTCCCAAGTTTTCGACCTTGGAAAAGTATTGCACACAGGTCGAGTGCCAGGCGAAAAGAGCCATTGAAAATCTGAAAACAATGAAAGCCAAACCCAAGACAGCTTGGGCGCGAGAAAAGAAAGTGCGCACCGAAAATCTACGTTCACTTGGTGACTGGAAGAAGATACTTCAAACCATTTTTAATCGTTATATCAGGCTCAGAGATGCCAAAAAAGGGTGCATCAGTTGTGGCGCAAATCTCAATGGCAAGTACGATGCTGGTCATTTCTTTTCAGTTGGGGCATTTCCCAATCTTAGATATGACGAGGACAATGTCCACGGTCAATGTGTGAGGTGCAATATGTACTATCATGGGAATCTTTCCAAGTACCGAGAGGGGTTAATCGCTCGAATTGGCGAACAGAGATTCCGCGTTTTGGAGCAAAAAAAGACGGAGCCATTGCACTTGACAATGGATGAAACCATTGAGAAAATCAATCAATACAAACAAAAAATAAAGTCAATCAATGTTTGATTTAGAATTTTACCCAACCCCAGAGGCGGTCATTGAGAAAATGCTGGGCGGTTTGGAGATTGCCGGGAAAGTGTTTTTAGAACCATCGGCAGGCAAAGGCAACATCGTAGACGTGATAAAGAAATGCGGTGGAGAGGTCATTGCTTGCGAAAGGCATCCAAATTTGGCCACAATCATAGCCAGTAAAACAAAGTTCCTGAAAGATGATTTCTTTGAGGTCACAGCTGACGAAATAAGCCACATTGACTACATTGTGATGAATCCACCATTCTCAAACGCGGATAAGCATATTCTGCACGCATGGGATATTGCTCCCAGTGGTTGTCAAATTATTGCACTGTGTAATTATTCCACATTGACTAACGCATACAGCCGAAATAGATCGCGTTTATCAAATTTGGTGGGTGATTATGGTTATTCGGAAAATTTAGGAGATGTATTTTCTTCTGCAGAACGAAAGACAGGCATTGACATTGGGTTAATTACCTTGATGAAACCGATTGATAACGATTCTTTCAATGCGTTTTTTGACATGGATGATGTGGAGGAGGAACAATACGAAGGCATTATCAAATACAATGCGATTCGAGATGTAGTCCAGAGGTATGTCGGAGCCTGTAAATTGTTCGAAAACGTGGCCGAAAACGCGGTACAAATGCACAATTTAATAGGTCAATTCAATGTCGGAAAAATAGTTTTCTCAATCAAACAGGATGATCGCGAACAAAGCATTTCAGAGTTCAAAAAGGAACTTCAAAAACAATGTTGGCATTGGGTATTCAATAAAATGAATATGCAAAAATATCTCACTGAATCGCTCAAAAAGGAGATCAATTTATTTGTAGAAAAACAACAGAATGTCCCATTCACCATGAAAAACATTTACAAGATGATGGAATTGGTAGTTGGCACACATGGGAGCAGAATGGATCGCGCAATGGTGGAGATATTCGACAAATTGACCATGCACTACCACGAAAATAGATACAGCGTAGAGGGGTGGAAAACAAATAGTCACTATTTAGTAAACAAAAAGTTCATTCTCGAATACGTGGCCAAGCATTATTACTCAAATGGTGCTCCAAACATTCGATACGGAGGCAATGGAGACAAGATGAATGACCTTCAAAAAGCGTTGTGTTATCTTACTGGGCAACCGTACAATGATCAAAAGACATTACATCAGTTTTTTGATGCTACAATCTACGTAGATGGGGTTCGGCATTACGATTACAAAAGCTGGGGAGTATGGTATGATTGGGGATTCTTTACAATTAAGGTATTCAAAAAAGGGACCATGCACGCGAAGTTCAAAGATGATAAGGTTTGGGAGCTATTTAACCGTGCAGTTGCAAGGGCCAAAGGCTATCCACTACCCGATTCTGTAAAAATTTAAAAAAAATATGTAATAAATTAAATTTATTGATTATATTTGCAAAACAAAAGTCAAACATTATGAATCAAGAAATGATCAAAGCACTATTGGAATTTCAGAAGGAATGTCCAGTAATCGCCAAGGCCAAGCAAGGTTACGGCTACAAGTACGCGGAACTCGATAAGATTGTCGATGCTACACGCGAATTACGTCACAAACACGGATTAGTATTTACTCAAACATTTGAAGATGACACCTTGAAAACGTCCGTCTATCATATTACTGGTGGCGAACTTCACTCCAGTATCAAAATGCAAAGTGATGTCAAGTTGAATGGCATGAATCCGTTTCAGGTCGATGGCTCGAAAATCAGTTATTACAAGAGATACGCATTTTGCGCAATTTTCGGAATCGTATTGGAGGGTGAGGACAGTGATGCGAAAGGTAAAATGGTCGAAAGACCGAAACCTGCAGGCAAAAAAGTGTTGAACCAAAATGAGTTCATCCGCATGGTTCAGGCTATCCACAAAGGAGATTTTGCATTGGCCGAGGTGACAAAGAAATTCAACTTGGATAACGACCAAAAGTTGAGCATCGAGAACGAATTCGGGGTGAAGTTATGAGAACTTTTATAGCAAGAGCATCCAGCATTGGCGTATTAATGACCAATGATCGTTCCGGGAAAGGAATTGGAAAAACGGCATTGACACAGCTTGAAAAGATGTGCGCATTTGAGAAGTATGGTTATCAAGAGCATTTCTCGAATAAGTACACTGAAAAGGGTATTCAGAATGAGCAGTTAGGAATCGAGATGGCGAAAAGGCAGTTAGGTTGGTTTGACGTGGATCCCAATGCACCAAAGATTCGTCTATTTGCTGACTGGATTACTGGTGAACCCGATGTCCATACAGCAACCTTGGGAGCCGACATCAAGTGTTCATTTGATTGGTTCACCTTTCCAAAGTTAGAGGTCGAATGCCCGAACAAAGATTACTTTTATCAGATGCAGGCGTACATGGCCATGACTGACAAGCAGGAATGGGAGTTGGTTTATGCGCTAACCGATATGCCGGAGCAAATGATAATTGACGAGGCAAGACGTATGGCGTGGAAGATGGCATCTTTGCCTAATTACTTTAAGATGTCCCAGGAAGAGATTGAGGAGTTAGCGGAGGAAAAAATCAGAAGTCAGTACACCTTTGGTCAAATCCCCGAAAACAAACGCATCAAGCAATTTATCATCAAGCGAGACGAGTTGGCCATTGCTAACATGAAAGAACGAGTACAAGTTTTACAATCAATTTATAACCAAATTTACGAAGCAATATGAAAGTTATTGGATTCCTTTATGCCATAGGCAGTACCGAGTACATCTCGGACAAATTTCAGAAACGAGACATCGTGGTCGAGACCGATGAAAAGTACTCACAATGGTTGACTATTCAGGTAGTGAATGACCAGTGCGATGACATTGACAGATTTCAACTGGGAGACCACTTAGAAATCGACATCAATTTGAGAGGTCGAAAGTACACATCGAAAAAAGATGGGTCGGAGTGTTACTTTAACTCGATTCAGGCTTGGAAAATGAGCATTTATAGCACTCGCGGACGTGCTCACGCATCCATGCAAGATGTAAGTGCACCAGCTCAGTCAGTAAGTGCACCAGCTGAACAATTAAGTGCACCAGCAGAGGTCGAAAACGCGGAAAATGATTTGCCATTCTGATGACTTTAAGCACGATTGAAAAGGACACCCGAAAAATGATTAAGGATCATTTGTCCACAGGAGTAACACTTTACCGATTCTGCAAAGATGCTGGATTGCATCAATCTCAAATCTACGTTTTTTTGAACCACGAGGATAAGGGGTTGACGAGCAAGGCACTTGTAAAAATCGGCAAGTATTTCGGGAAATAAGAGCGTTCCAGATGCAACAGTAAGAATGACGGACGTGTTGCATGAGATGGATGTCCGTACCCACACGCTACGGGTCGAAAGGGGTCAAGAAATAACTCCAGCAAGCGCAAAACATATCGACAGCTCGGAAAGACGGCAAACATAGTCAGGTGGCGGAATTGGTAGACGCACAAGTCGGATGGGTGGAGTATCGTAGCCCAAGGTTATACTTCCTTAACAAAAAAAAGTAGGGAGATACTTATACAGGTTCGAATCCTGTCCTGACTGCTAAAGGTGCCAACCCCGAAACATTGAAAGAAAAAGTTGGTGACAGCTCGGAAAGACGGCAACCCAAGTATGGCGGAATTGGTAGCCGATGTATTCTAAGGTACGGGAATTAGTAGGTGAGTTCAAAGCTGAAAGTACATACAAAATCTACATACAGGTTCGAATCCTGTTACTTGGGCAAATTTTTAAAAGCAAACAAATGAATGAAGATGAACAAACATTCGAGGGGTCACAGCTCCAGACTGAGGTCAGAAACAAGGAAACTGCAACAACTCAATTCACCAACACAACGGAGGTAGCCATGAGTAAAAAAATTCGGGTATTAGCGATGTGGCGGATTTTCAGCACCACAGCCGATACAAAGAACTAAAGTTGATTAAAGTAAAAATGTTTAACCGGAGCACGTCAGCCGCCATATTGCTAATACCTTGTTAGCAGCTGCCCCTCTTCACAAATCAAAATAGAATGAAAATTGCAGGTTGCATAATTCAAAAACGTCAAATACTTGACAACACATTAGCCCTTTTTAATGCCAATTACAAGGGTAAGCGAATTTACATATCAAAAGACCACGGGTTTGGCAAACCAATTTACCCACAGTTGTCAAGATTCTTGATTGATGTAGTTGATATTAAAACTGGTATGTACGATGTACAAACTTATCAAGACTTTGAGCATATTGACGAAGCAATTGAATATGCTTTAAAGGGGGCAATGCTGGTGTCATAGGGTTGCCGCTAACATCAGAATAAACGCAATAATTAAAAGTAAAATGGAAATAGAAAGCAAAACAGAAATTATTAACGCGTTTGGCGAAACCTATAAGATAGAGTATTTTCCAAAGAGCAACACAGTTAAAATATCCGAATGGTTCTACAAAAAAAGTATGTGGGGCGATAAATACGGATATAAACCGATATACGAAGGTTTTGCCAGCCGAATTGTAGATATGGCAGAAGTAGTAAAAAAGTTGAGCGATGGAAAATAAAAAACAATGTTGCACTCCAGAAGGTCAAATCAAAAGATATGTTGATTGTATTGGGTGTGATCAAAAACCAATGAATACAATGAGTGACAAAAAAGAAAGTAGTATTGAGTGGTTACAATGGGCGTTTGAACATACCATTTTAACGCACGAACAAATCATGCAAACAATAGGATTATTTGAACAAGCAAAAGCAATGCACAAGGATGAGATTGAAGAGGCTTATGGACACGGGCAAAATAATGGTTATATGTATGCCAATCAACGAGCAATAACAATCAGTAAAGACAATTATTTTAATCAAACATTTGGAGGACAAGACAATGAGTAAGCTATACACAAAAGAAATGTTCTTAATTGCAGCAGAAAAATGTGAGGTATCAATGATTGATGCTAAACATATAATGCAATACATAGATGAGTATGTAACCCCAATCCAACTACCAACTGATGAGGAGATAGAAAGTAATACTTATAGTGACAGGCAGGTGGATCATTGGGAGCATGAACAACAAATAGGCTTTGAACGAGGTGCTAAATGGATGAGAGATAAAATAAAAGGAGGTCAAGGTGAGTAATGAAATAGAAAAACACATAGAAGAAATTGAATGTCCCGAATGTGGGAAAAGACAATTAGCAACAGTGTTACACACTATTCCATTTTATACTTATATTAAAAATTGCATTAGTTGCAAATATACAATTATGGAAAGCGATTGGGTATTAATTAATACAGAAGATGAACTTAAAATAAAAGGAGGTAACAATGAGTAAAGAAGAAGAACTAAAAAAGAAAGCAGAAGCATTTTGGGAAGCGTGTCACGGATGTAATGAGAGTGATAGAGATATGTGGATAAATTTTTACATCAAAGGAGCATTGGCTAACAAAATCCAACTACCAACTAATGATGAGATATATGAATTAGCAAAAGAACAATATCCTATTTCTATGGAGAAATTTGGAAATGAAATGATAGATGGAAATATCTATTTTAGAAGCATTTTTATTCAAGGTGTTAAATGGTTAATAGATAAAATCAAAGGAGGTCAAGGTGAGAGAAATAGTATTTGATTCCATTTTAATGACATCCTTGGACGAATTAGATTTAGAAATCACTAATCGAGAGGACTGGCAAAGAATCTACCATATTAACCGGTCAATTATCACCCTGAAAAACGAGGGTTTTTTAAACAATTCGCTGGTAACAAAACTCAATTTTGAGCTGTCAATCAAAATTATTCACGCTTTAAAAGGCAAAGTTGACCCTTCAAAGGCTAAATTTGTTATACCAAATAAAATCCAGATTCATGATTAAGCAACAAAAATTTAAAAAGTCAAGTACTCGATCGTTCAAAACACGGTCATCTTCTCAAAAAGCATTGAAAACAGTTTTTTCCTTGTTTTTGACCTTTCCATTAATGCTCGTTTTATTCATTTTAGACAGATTATTGCTATTGATTCTTTTGGGCATGACTGCTCCATCATTTCAAACGTGGTATGGTGACAATCGAGTTATGGCTCGTTCAGTTATCCGTGTTTTGGTTGGGTATTCACTCATCGGATTGATATGGGCGGTCGTGTGGCTGGTACAAAACTTCTTCTGATGACATATCTTTGAGAAAAAAGACCATGAGCGAACAATCTTTGGACATCAAGGCACGTAAAATCTACGACAAGTACAGACACGTGCTACTCAATTCATCATCGGAGCTGGCCGAGGACCCATTATGCCACGCATACGCAAAGAAGTTCGCAATCATGGAAGTAAACGCCAGGATGGAGGAATGGAACATGAACCCCGACCGACATCGAGCCTACAACAAATTAGTGTTAAAAATTCAAACATTGCCCAATGTCGAAAGTTAAAAACGAAAAGCGGACACCATTCCGTGTTTGGTATTTTGATGGAGCGCATAAAGAATGTCGCAGAATTGATGGCTATGATGTTCCGTATGTCATCAATAAAATGCCCAAAAAGTTCCAAAACACGATTGAAAGAATCGTTGATTTGAGTGATGGGCAAGTACATAAACCACCTTTCTCATGATTACAAAGAAAAAAGCGGTAAAAAAGCCAATTAAAAAGGCTCTGAAACGCACGTCTACCAAGCAAAGGACAAAAAATGTCCAAAACACGGACAATAAATTGAAAGTAGCAAAATCGGACGTAATAAAAAGACAGCGTTCTAGCACACTCATTTTGCAAAACAAAATGATTCAGGCAATGGAGAAAAACTTGGGTGTGGTTACAACGGCATGTACTGAAATCGGAATACATCGTTCCATGCACTACCATTGGATGCAGAATGATAAAAAGTACTACAATGCCATCAAGGAAATTGAAAACGTGGCAATTGACTTTGTAGAATCGAAATTGCATGCATGCATCAAAGAGATGGACACCACTGCAATCATTTTCTTTTTGAAAACCAAGGGCAAAGAACGTGGGTATTCTGAAAAGCACATTTTGGACGTCACAAACACGGTACGCCCAGACCTATCCCATTTATCAGTGGATGAACTTCAAAAGCTAATCAGTGAGGCTGAATAAAACGGACATACTAACCGAACTCAAAAGAGAGTTAGCCCGAAAGCAATTTTGGGCTTTTTGTCTTTATATGGACAAAGAGTTGTTTGATAATCGTCCATTCATGAAGCAAATTGCTGAGGCATTTCAGAGAATCGAGGAACGTAAGATTCGTTCATTGTCGGTATCTCTCCCACCACGTGCAGGAAAGTCATACATCACCTCTCTTTTTTGTGCATGGACAATAGGTCGAAACCCCGATCGCTCCGTAATGCGTAACACCTGCACGGCTACCTTATATCGAAAGTTCTCCTACGATGTCCGAAACATTGTTACAGGCGATAAGTTCCGAGAAATCTTTCCAAGCGTTCAACTTGCTGACGATAAATCAAACATAGATGGTTGGAACACTAAACAATCAAGACAAGTCGGTTATTTTGGAGCTGGTGTAGGCGGTACAATCATCGGATTTGGTGCCGAAAATGTGGCGATAACGGATGACTTGTACCGTGGAATTGAAGATGCCATGTCTGATACCTACAATGACAAAGTAATCCAATGGAAAGAGGCAACGCACGATTCACGTTTTGAAACAGGGTGCGCACGTATCGACATCGGTACACGTTGGTCAATCAATGACATGATAGGTCGCAATATGACCGAGAAGATTTACGATGAATCCATAATCATTCCAGCCATGGACGAAAACGGCAACTCATTTTGTGAATCGGTCATGACCACGGACGAATACTTGGAGAAGAAGAAGCGAACACCCCAAGACATTTGGCTGGCTGAATACATGCAGGAGCCAGTTGACATCAAAGGACGTTTATTCGGTGAATTGTCAGTAATTGACAAGGCAGAATTTGACAATCTTGTCAAAACCCAAATAACCCAAACAAACCCACTGGGTTTTGTGGGTTCCATTGGGTATGTCGATGTCAGTGACGAGGGAGCCGACTACACAGCGAGCGCGGTGGCGGTCTTATTGGCGAACAAAATCTACATCGTTGACTACGTTTTCACCCGAGACAACACCGACATCTCCATTCCGATGGTGGCTTCCATGATGGAACGGTGGAAAGCGTCTTATTGCCGTGTTGAATCGAACTCCATGGGGGCAATGTTTGGGCGCAATCTTCAAACTTTGACGAAAACGCGGATACTACCAGTGGCGAATCAGACAAATAAGATGACACGAATCATAATGAGGTCGGCACATATTATCAATGAGATGACCTTCGTAAACACGGGAACAATTCAGTACGAACAATTCATTGCTAATATGTACTCGTTCACAAAAGAGGGCAAGAATAAACATGATGATGCACCCGATTGTATGGCAGGATTATCTCTTTTCTCCGATTCGATGTTTAAGAAGTAACCACGTTTTGCAATTTTTTTTTATTTGCGTATACATTTGTCCATAATTGCCATTGAATGAATTTCTTTCAGACCATACAAACGGCGTTCACTGATCTTGTGAATCCAGATGACAGAATCTTTCCACAGGTTCGTTCCGTGTTTTCGAGCGGGTATCAAATATGGGGTAAGAAAGAAGCCGTATGGGTTGACATGACCAACAAGTTCGATTTGTACTTGAAAGTTCCAGAACTTCGTGCGGTTATTGACAAAAGGGCATCCATGATGCAGGCGAATACTCCCGTCTTGAAAAAGGATGGCGAGGTGGTCGAGAAACATTGGTTGGTTGACTTGATCAAAAAACCGAATGCGACCCAATCATGGCAGGACGTGATATTCACTATGGCGGTGCAAGATGGCATCTACTCAAATGCGTTTGCCTATTCTCCCAAGTTGTCGTTTGATATCCGTAAAATCATCGTTCCATTGCCATCCAGTCACGTCATAATTGAAACGAATGGAAAGCGATTGAACGCAATGGACGTGGATGGCTTGATTGATAAATACCGATTCAGGTACGATGATGGCAAGGTCGAATCTCTGGCAATTCAAGACGTGATTTACATCATGACACCCGATGGGGTGAATATCATCAATCCAAAATCTCGATTGGATGGACTACAATATCCATTGAGCAACATCATGGCATCGTATAAAAAGCGAAACATCTTGCTTGAAAATCTACCAACGCCAGGAATATTGAGCGGTGGAAAGACGGATATTGGTGGAGCAATTCCATTGACTCCAGAAGAAAAGGTGGAGTTGAAAAGGTCTTTTTTCAAGAAGCAAAAAGACGAGGTGATTGTCACTGAAAACCCTGTTACGTGGACACCGATGTCATTCCCAACCAAGGATTTGATGTTGTTTGAAGAGGTGAAAGAGGACTTTTTGAAGGTCGTGGATGCGTTCGGATTGAATATGAATATCTTTTCAAGTACGGAAGGATCAACATTCAGTAACGTGCGCGATTCAATTCGCATGGTTTACACGGACACAATCATTCCGGAAACACAGACCTTGTACGATTCCATCATCAAGTTTTACGGATTGGACAAAGAAGGGTACAAATTGGAGGCAGATTTCAGCGCATTGCCTGTACTCCAAAGCGACAAAGAAAAGGAATCTTCGATACAAAAAGTAAAGGCGGAGACTTTGAAAGCGGTTACGGAAATGGGCATCATATTAACCGAGGATGAAAAAAGACAATTTTTAGGGCTATGAAAAAAGTATTGAACTCATACGAGACAAAAGGTGCTCTCGAAATCAAGGACGTAAACACGACAGACCGAACAGTAACCGTGTATTTGTCCAAATTTGACAATGTAGATAGTGACTTTGATGTCATTCGTCAAGGAGCGTTCGCCAAATCAATCATGGAGCATGGTCCAAATTCATCCAGCAACCGAAAAATTCAATTCCTACGTCACCACGATTGGGAGAAACAGATTGGAAAGTTCTTGGAATTGACCGAGGACACCTACGGATTGAAAGCAGTTGCCCAGCTTGGCACGTCCACGGACGGAGAAAACGCCATGAGAGACTACGAGGAAGGAATAATCTTGGAGCACTCGATTGGGTTCCGTTACGTATCGGATAAAATCAAGTGGGTTGAAGATGTTTCTTTGCCCCAAGGCGGATTCTACGACATCACCGAGGTGAAATTGTGGGAAGGATCTGCGGTAACTTTCGGTGCGAACTCTGAAACAAGGGTCGTGGCAGTGAATAAAAGTGCCGAGGAAAGAGTTGCTGAGGCTCAAAAAATCAGCGAGCGCATGGACGTAATTCTAAAAGCTATTCGCAATGGCCAAGGAACAGACGAGCGCATCATGAATCTGGAAATGCAAGCCAAATATTTGCAATCTCAATTAGTATCACTCGCAAGTGCCGAGCCGTTCGTAAAAGGACACTCGAATACGACCGAGCCGAAAAAAGAGGACGTGAATTGGGCTGAAATCATCTCTAATCTATAAAAAAATGACACAAGAAGAAATCTTGAACTCCATCAAAGGAGTAATTGCCGAGAAGATGCAGGGAGTTGCATCTGCGGAAGAAATCAAAGGGTTGAAAGACTCTTTGGAAGCGTTGAAAGCATCAGCTGACACGACTGAATTGAAAACAGCTATCGCTAATTTGGAGGCTCAATTGGGTCAAATCAAAGAGGCAGGAGCCCAAATCGAAGAGAAGAAATTGTCTTTGGGTGAGCAGGTTGCTAAATCTTTGAAAGAAAATATAGAAGGCTTGAAAGAAGGTCGTGGTGTTTCTTTGGAAACAAAGACAACCATCACTGATGACTACTCAGGTACTCAGGCGTTGACCAATTTGGAGCCCGGTGTGAGCAGAATTGTTCGCAGACGTGTATTGCTTCAAGCAGTTGTTAGCGTTGCTGCCACTGCAAGCAAATTCATCAAGTACATCTCTCAAACTTTCCAAGCGGTTGCTGGACAAGTAGCAGAAGGTGCATCAAAAGGACAAACCAACGTTCAATACGAGGAAGTGTCTGTTGAGGTGAAGAAAATCGCTGCGATGATTAAAGTTTCAAAGGAGATGTTGGAAGATTTGGCCTTTGTTCAAAACGAAATCAACACAGATTTGATGGATGCAGTACGTGAGCAATTGGAGGATCAATTGTTGAATGGTACTGGATTGACCACCAATATGAAAGGTTTGTTGGCCTTCGCTCAGGACTTTGACCCTGGAGTATTTGCTGCTGCAATTGACAACGCAAACATCACTGATGTTATCCGTGTTGCCGTTGCTCAGGTAGAAGAAGCGAACTTCACTCCAACTCACGTTGTATTGAGACCTTCTGATGTTGCTAAAATTCAATTGACCAAAACGACTACTGGTGAATACACTTATCCAATTTTTGTTACCGATCCTTTAACCGGAACTCAATCGGTTTACAATTTGGTTGTTGTATCATCCAACTTTATTCCAGAGGACACGTTGTTGGTTGGTGACATGAGCAAATCAAACTTGCGCATCCGTGAAAACATGAACATCACAGTAGGTTACAATAACGATGACTTCCAAAAGAACATGGTTAGTATCATCTGTGAGGCTCGTGCTGCTCACTATGTGAAAGACAATGAGGTTTCGGCTTTCGTAAAAACGGACATTTCGACTGCGATTGCAGCTCTTGAAAAAGCGTAATCATGGCCAAAAAAGAGAAGTCAGTTAAAGGCAGTGTTGACAGTAATGTTGACACTGCTTCTATTCAAACACCTAGTGTAAATATCGAGGTCGAAAGAACCAGTGATGGTGAATTGAACATTGATATTGACACGGAAAGAGTTGATGTCGAATTCAGTAAAAAAGGTAAAGCCTTTAAGCTAGATATCGAGATTAATGATAAGCAGGTGTATGAAGTAGTTTCCAACGGAAAGTCGAAGCACTTAAAGAATGGAAAAGTGTTCAAAGTAATTGGAGTTATCGCTCGAATTCTTTTGAAAAAAGGAGTTGTTACATTAAAAGATTAAGACATGATTGTCACCATAGCTGATTTCAAAGGAAAATTTGCCGTATCAAATGGCACATACATAGATGATAATTTGACCGAGTATATTACCCGGTATGAGCGCATCTATTTGCTGAAATTGCTTGGTGCAAACATGTACAATCAATTCATCTCAGATTTGAGCAACGGAGTGCCTCGGTCTCCGTTGTTCTTATCTATTTACAATGAATTTGCCACGCAAGTATGTGGTCAAATATTGATTAGTCAGGGAATCAAAGACATGTTAGTGAGTGCTATTTACTTCGAATGGCAGAGAGACTTGATAAATTTACAGACCCCTAATGGTGGGGTTATTCCAAAATCAGAGACATCAGACGTTGCATCCACTCTTTACTCTACCATGTGGCAGAAATACAATGAGGGGATAAGGACGTTTCGGGCGATTCGCCAATATATAATTGCCAACTCAAATGCGGTAGGCGGTCAAGTCATTTTAACATCAATCGTTGATGGTGGCACTGGTTATTCAGATGCTACAGATGTGCCGTGTTTGGGAGGCTCTGGAACAGGGCTAAAAATCGACTTAACAACAGTCGATGGGGTAATCACTGAAATTGCCATAAAAGATGCAGGAATTGGCTACAAGGTCGGAGACACGGTATCAATTGAAGGTGGTAATGCGGATGCATCGTTACAAATCACTTATGTGGGTTTGGATTATTCAGCATACAACGGAATCGAACTTGAATTTGCTTACTGGCTATGATAGATATTCTTTCGACATTCAATTCCATTGTCAATGAAATGAGCAATGTTGTTGTCGTGGAATACGATGAGTCAACAGGCAAATCTTTCACGTGCAATACCAAATGGGCAAGGCCTTTGAAGCATATTGTTGACGTCAACGATATGATATACAAGGTGACAGAGGTTGTCCCCAATGTTTACATCAAAGCGGAGCCAGTAGGTCACGAAAATGTACTCGATGGTGCGGTGTTTTTGCCCAATCCATTTGCGTTGTTAGGCACTCAAATTGCCACCAATATGGAATGGCAACGTACATCAAATGACATTCGTCAAAAGACACCATTCATTTGGTTGCTTGATACGATTACATATACTCAAAATGGTGCTGAAAGTTCAATCGAATACGATGTTCCGTTGCGCATTTTCTTTCTGGATGAGACCAATTCAGTCAACTACAAGACAAAGGATCATCAAGAGAATGTTGTTCAACCCATGAACGCACTCATAAACGAATTTTTAAGGGTCGTAAACACGAAACCAATATTCAAAAAGGTACGTAATGCACAGCGCAAGACATTTTCACGTTTTGGATCTGAGAACGCCCAAGGCACATTCAAAAACATCTTGGATGCAGATTTCTCAGGCGTGGAGCTACGAATCAACTTGGTGAAGTATAAAGAGGGGTGCGCATCTTCGTGCAATGGGAATTTATTTGAGTACATAGTCGATGGCGGAAGCGCAAATACTGACTTTTTTGGCACAATAGACGGAGGACAACTATGAACAATCGAAAGAAATATCGCATTTTAATTCGCCGAGCAACAGCCGAGCAATGGACGTCCTTTAATCCATTGTTGATGGAAGGAGAATTGGGTTTGGAATTGGACACATTCGTCATTTCGGAGGGTGTGAAGTTGTACAAATTCAAGGTTGGAAATGGGGAAACTTATTGGAATGACCTCGAATACTGCTCATTTGGAACAAATAACGGAGGCGGAGGCGGTGGAGGCACTGTGTATTGGAATGATGTCCAAAACAAACCCAC
>VFQS010002566.1_pt1 | contig 14727 bp, 13 predicted proteins | sample 3512361 | NCBI WGS metagenome assembly VFQS01 (sample SAMN10412375, study PRJNA504923) | tailings metagenome | isolation source: Relicate 1 Philex TSF3 active mining | place: Philippines
CAACTGCGAGCTCGATTAGATGATTGTCATCAAGTGAGCTGACGGGATCATCGATAAAAACGTACTTTAAATTATTAAAGTCGGTGGTACTTCTATTTTCAATTGTCTCGCTTAACTCCTCTACAATCAAATACAGGAAACTATAGAAGATAGCCCAAATTAGATTGCTTTCCTCACCTTTTGAGATCTTAATTGGTGCACGATATGCATCACCTCGTTTTTTAAAGTAAATCTCTGTGAAATCTGTACTAAAATCTGGCTCGATACTGCTGTTCGTAAGCTTCTGAAAGTAGTCAATAATTGCCGGACCTTGACCTTGTTCTTGAAGTGCCCATTTTGTGAAAGCGTTTGGATGAATTTTTAATTTTCTATCCTCGTCGCCGCTCAAGTCGTTGTCCCAATAAAACAAATCTTCGGTGAACGCGTTGTAGTAAAGAACGTTTTTACGCGCCAACTCTGATGTATTGGCATCCGCGTCTAAATCTTGCTCATTTATTTCTGCCTCGAGCAGATCCTTAAATTCCCTAGAAAGTCTGGTTTTCCCAGTGCCATTAAACGCGTAGATTAGCTGCACTTTTTTGTCGGAATTTCTCAATTGCGTTGCAATCTCTTTGAGTGTATGGCTCATATTAGAGGGGGATCTCCTCTGATTGGGGGAAGCTCAATAACAAATCGCGGTAATACTCGTATTGCTTTTGGCGTAGTTCAATTTCGCGAGGTAGGCCCTCGGTTATCGAATTTGTTAGTGCATCGAATTTATCGAGTATGGCTACGATACGGGCTTGTTCTTCTGGTGAAGGTACTGGAATTAATATTTTTGCCAAGTCATCAGCGTTCACTCGCCGTACTTTGGTGCCTGTAATGAATTGTTTTTTTTGTTTTTGAAACTGTTCTGTTTGTAGAAAGTAAGAGACGTATTTCGGGTTCAATTTGTGCCGATAAATGCATGCATCACTACTTACAGCAATTTCTTCAATCCCAAGCCAAGCAACTGCTTTACAGACATCTTCATCATTTTCACTTGTTGTTGCAATGACTAAATCGCCTGATTGAGCTTTGCGAGCTTTTTTGAAAAATTCTTTTGACACAAAAGTTTTAGTCTTGTCTGCAAATGTGCCAAAGTAAGTATAAAGTTGTCCGTAGTGAATGCAACCGACACCTGAGTCTGTAAAATCTTTTTTCTGTAATCCACCACCACGAATGAATTCACCCATTCCTTCTTGTCCCATGGGTAAGTGATCCACAATTTTTTCATCAAAACTAAACAGCTGATCGCGATAGTGTTTATATTGTTTTTTCCGAGTGTTAAGCTCTGCCGTAAGCTCTGCTGTAAGTTCTGCTTTGTGGAAGGTAAATGAGTCTAGAATCCGGACGATTTTTTCTTGGATTTCGAGTGATTTTTTGGGATCTTCTGGGCATGGGATGGGGACAGGTATTTTTTCGACCTGATGACTCATTAACTTCGGGTTCCCCATACCAGAGTATACGTACTTCTGTGCTTCCGTTTTTAACCAATGAAATAGAAATTTGTAATTTAATTGCGCCTCATTTTTTATCGAAATTAATCCGCAAACATTGGTGATTGAGAATCTACCTTTTCGATAAAAAATAGTTCCTGCGTTTGCACCATCGGTTGTCCAGCTAATGTATTCACCATCAAAATCGAATGTATTTATACTCCCAATTTCACCATTGTTTGCGGTTTGAGAGCTATAAACTGGATAGTCACCAAAGTTATCTGCAAGATATTCCTTTGACATGACACGACCGCGCCGTAGAGTAACGACGTCCCCTAGTGCACACCACTTCACACTAACTCCAGCAAGCAGCTTATCTGAGAAGTGCCCGCTGCTCATGCCCCCAACCTCTCGCCTTCAATCACCGCAACAATGTTGTCGATATCTTTTCGGAGTTTATCGATCTTGATGACTGTGGTTTTCAACTCAGCGTTTAGTATCTCAATATCCACCACTTCGCGCTTGTCTTTGGCTTCAACATAGCTGCTAACTGAAAGGTTGTAGTCATTAGCTGCTACCATTTCAAGCGGGATGGACTGAGCAAAGTGATCAATATTTTCCTTGCTGTCGAACACCGCCATGATTTGTTCGATGTGCGTTTCCAGCAAAGCATTGTTATTGGTTTCTTTCTTGAACAAAGCACTAGCATCGATGAATTGAGTAGTTGTGTCGGTTTTGCGTTTCGATAACACCAGAATATTTACTGCGATAGTGGTGCCATAGAACAAATTGGGGGCGAGGGAAATCACGCTCTCCACATAGTTATTGTCCACCAGATATTGACGAATTTTTTGCTCAGCACCACCGCGATAAAAAATACCAGGGAAGCAGACAATCGCCGCACGCCCTTTGCTAGAAAGGTAGCTAAGGGCGTGCAAAACGAAGGCAAAGTCCGCTTTGGATTTGGGAGCGAGTACACCAGCTGGAGCGAAGCGCTCATCATTAATCAAAGTAGGATCGTCGCTACCCGCCCATTTTACAGAATAGGGAGGATTGGAGACGATGGCGTCAAATGGCTTGTCGTCACCAAAGCAAGGATCGATTAGCGTATTGCCGAGCTGAATATTGAACTTGTCGTAATTGATGTTGTGCAAGAACATATTCATCCGCGCCAAATTGTAGGTGGTGTGGTTGATCTCTTGCCCAAAAAAACCTTCTTCAATGATGTGGTCGTCAAACTGTTTTTTTGCTTGTAAAAGCAAGGAGCCGGAGCCGCAGGCGGGGTCATAGATTTTGTTGATGCTGGTTTGCTTGTGCATCGCAAGTTGGGCAATCAATTTCGAGACCTGCTGTGGCGTGAAAAATTCGCCACCAGATTTGCCTGCGTTAGCAGCGTAATTGGAAATTAAGTATTCATACGCATCGCCGAATAATTCAATATCGATACTGCCGAACTCGCCAAATTTGAGTTCTGCAACACCTTTTAACACTTCGGCTAGTCGAGAGTTTTTATCTTTTACCGTATTGCCTAGGCGATTGCTAGTGGTGTCGAAATCGCCGAACAAACCGATGATGTCTTCTTCTGAGGCATAGCCACTTGCTGATCCTTCGATGGATTTAAAGATTTCCGCTAGGCGAGTATTTAGGTTTTCGTCTGTATTTGCATTGGCAGCCACGTTAGCGAATAATTGACTTGGCAGAATGAAATAGCCTTTCGTCTTGATTGCGTCGTCTTTAGCGCCAAGGATAGCAGGGTCATTGTCTTTCATGCCCGCATAGTTGACCGAGGGATCACCGCCCGTAATGTAGTCGGTAAAATTTTCGCTGATGAAGCGGTAAAACAAAGCGCCAAGCACGTATTGCTTAAAATCCCAACCATCCACTGCACCACGCACAGCATTGGCGATTTGCCAAATACGGCGTTGTAATTCTGCGCGTTGTTCTGCACTCGTCATATTGAAATCCTGTTATTTTGATTTGGTTTAAAAGCTGCTTATTTTAAGTTACGCATTATAGAGAGCTAAGCCCCGTTACGGTATTTTCTGCTTGTGTGGGGGGCAAATATTTTCTCTTACTTGATTATGTTCAGTAATTGAGAAAATAGTCCGTTAGCTAAGCTAAAAAATGAGGCTGATTAAATTTTGAGCAAAATCAGTATTTCACGATCCTATGTCAAATCACCAAATTCGATACTGATTGCAATTGGACATCTGATATTTCGCTCTCAACTTACGTTGGTGAACAACGGCCGAGATCATTGTTCTTGTTGAAATTTTGGCTTTTCATGACATCTCTTAGCTCACGTTCTGCAACGATAGTGATTGGCCTCAACTGTTCGCTTTTGCTCGCTTGCCTGCGTGTTCCATAATGGCGACGCGTTTTTGATGACAAGTGGCCTAGGCCAAAGCTTACATCGTTGGCATCGAAACCAGCCTTCGTATCGGCGGCAAATTGATGGCGAAAACAATAGGCGGTAACGGAATGTCGGTGATTTGGCCAAAGTTTTTTTGCGATGCGCCGAATCTCGACAGTGAAGTTCACTGCACTTTCAATTTGTACCGTCTGATTAAAATCAGCTTCAGATCGTATGTCTAATTTTTTTAGTAAGGCCAAGATTAGTGGGTTCTCACTGTTAATTTCATATGAAATTACACGATTGGGTTGACCTTGCGAAGGCTTTACCTTGGCTCCTTTGATATTAAATTGGAGTAGATGCTGGCATCGTTCTTTAAAAAAACGAGCGCTTATTTGAACACCATATTGCAATTCTTTTGGCCTGGCTCCAGTTAAAGCGCAAACTAGGAGTGGCAGTGCATATTTGCCGCTAGTACCTTCGCTGCACAACAATGTTCGCCAATGATCAGGCAGGCGAGCTAAGGCCTTTCTTTTGCTTCTGCGAGCACTTCTGTGACCTTTTAGCCCAATTTTTCTTATCTCAATATATTCTTCCAACTGTTTGGATAGTGTGTCGAATTTGGAGCATAGTTCTTTGCGAATGCCTTCATCAGTTGCGCTCGGAAGTCGAGCCGAGAGCGAACGCATTTTTTCGAATAAATAATATTGAAGCGCTGCAACGCGCTTGTAAAATGTCGAAGTACCTGACGCACGCTGAATTACTTCAATGAGTGGGGTATTGGTATTCACGGAGGTCCCAATAAGGTTCAGCCCAAGCCTGAGATATTCTGTTCGAGTTGTTTCAGATTTTGATGTCTCGTCCTTACCTGACTTTAATTGTGAGATAAGCGCGATGCATTGCTCAACATTTGTCACTAATGTGTGAAAATCGCTGTTCATGATGCTTCTCTCTCTATGATTTTATAGAGGTCATCTGGCGAAATCTCTCGCGCGTATTTGTTCTCGAAGGCTTCTAGCAGATCGAAATTCTTAAGATGTCCAGTTCGTCTCAAGAATTGACCACGTTCAAGGCCATATAGTTCGAATTCTCCGACGCGGGCATAATTGACCGGATCGTTGGCTGGCCACGCAAAACAGCGACCCCGAAGCTTTTCAATTGCCTCTAGATTTACATTATTTATCGAATTAATTGCCGGGGGCGAGTCTAAAATCTGTGCAAGGTGATACGCCAAACCTCCAGGTGATTTTGGTGGGTTTTTAGAATCAAACTTTTGCGATATCGCATTGACGACTTCTTGCGGGTTCGCTTTGGCTACGCCGTCTTGAAAGGCTTTTGCAATTGCTTTCGTTATTTCGCTGCGATGTGAGATTGGTATTCTTGAGATATCCACATTTCCTAGTGGTCCCGCATCAGTTGTTGTTGAAGTTAAGATAGGGTTATTTGTATAGTTGCAGTTATCTGTGGAAGACGCGGATATGATATCGATACCGTATTCGTTGCTATCGGCCGAAACTTCACTGTAGTTCTGAAGTGCTGTATCCAACCATTTTCTGTGTACATCGCTGATGCGTTTTCTAAAATCATTGAGAAACTCTTGTCGACAAAATTCCGGTAATTGTAGAATCTGCGCTAACGTTTTATTCCGAAGTTTTGGTCCAAGAGTTTGGCTAGGGTTGTGGTGATCCCACCAATTTTTTACCCAAACAAAACTTATCGTTGCATCGAAATATGCAATACCTTGCTTTTTTAAGCGCTCGAGTATTTGTCTCCATTGATCCTGAGTCCAGCCAATTTCGGCAGCGGCAATGCGCGGAACTAAGCTAAAACCGCCAATGACATTTGAATCAGGGCATGTCAGAAGGTGGAGGGCGGCGACTTTATCCTCGGTCGTTGAATTTTGAAGCTTCGCGCTGCGCCAAAAATTCTGATCGTTGATTGTTCTTTGGCGGCCCATTTTAATTCCTCTCAATATGATTGTTGCGAGTAGCAGCCTGTGCATTGATCCATTCGTCAATTTCGTGTTCGAGAAAGCAAACGGCTCTTCCTCCAGTTTTAATCGGTTTCGGAAAGTCTGGACGTTGGCACATCCGCCAAAGAGAGGTTCGGCTGACGCAAATTTTGTCGCAAACTATTTGTGAACTAAGAACTTTCATGAACTCCTCCTAAATGTGTGGAAACGAAGAGGAGTATGAGTTTTAGTGCGCTATTTTTTAAGGGAGTGAAAAAAAAGACTTACTCCCTATTGCGAATTTGGGGGTATGTGGAGCGGCCTGTTAACAATTTGGGGGGGAGTTTGCTTTTTTAGCAAATCAAGAACAAGCTTGTGCTTTAACCCGATATCGCTGGCATTGCAGTCTGATTTCGGAATTCGATTAATTAGTGATGACATCTCTCTTGTCCGTAGCAGTTCGAAGAATTCGGGGACAAAAGTTTCGGGTATCAGTTTTAGACCCTTGAATGAAACGAGAACAGTAATTCCAGCGCTGTCGCATATGAAACCTGTCCTTTCCTCGCCAAGATAATAATTTGCGCTCTTGATTGTTGTTTCATCCCCATCGGTTTCCATCCCAATTGCCTCGAAAATCGCTCCAAGCACGTATGAAGATGAGGTTTTAGAACAATTTAGATAATCATTGCTCCTTCGAAGAGGTATGCCAAATTCTAAGCATATCACCATAAACTTGCGTGTTATTTCTCGCTTTATTCGAGTGCTGTGAGCCTGATTGTTTAAGCTTTGGTTCACACATGACTCTATCGTTCCAAGTAGTAAGGGTAGCATCAGAAGCTCTTTTTGGATGAAGTCTGGAAAGCGAACCTTCTCTTCGTTCCTGATGGATTTGAGCGAATCTCTCAACTGGGCAGCAGACGTTCTTATGCTCTTGAGATGCCATTCGGTATCACTAGAAATCTCGGAGTGAGTGGTGCTAAAGTCATTTCGATAGTATCTAGTGAGTCCTAAAAAGCGTTCCCAACATTCCTGGGTTTCGTTCACCTTATATTTTTTGCATACCTCAAGAATTAAGTTTTCAAGTTTAGTTATGTCAGGATTACTGACATTCGAGTGATCATACTGGAAGTGACTCATATCAAATTCTTCCAAAATTCGAGTTTGTTTGCCCACTCTTGCATCATAATGCGCCGTTCTTCAAAATAGGTTGCATGGTTGTAGCTTCTTCGAACATTGTTTTGATCAGCATGCGCCAATTGGGCTTCGATTGCGTCGGGTCGATACCCCATTTCATTCAGCCTAGTGCTGCCAGTGGTGCGTGTCGCATGAGGACTAAATTTACCGCCCCATTTCAGAGCGTTTAACGCTTGCCTGAGTGAGGCTGTTGACATCGGCATATTGCGATCATCACGTCCAGGGAAAAGGTGAGTACGTTTCCCAGTAATCCCGTGAAGATTTTTGAGCATTTCAATTGCTTGCGTCGGCAGGGAAACAACGTGTTCTTTCTTGCCTTTCATTCGCTCTGGTGGAATTTTCCACGAGCCTGCTTGTAAGTCAAATTCTTGCCATTGCGCTTCGGCGACTTCGCTGGGGCGTGCTAGTGTCCACCACATGAGTTGCATACAGTAGTTGATTTGAATCGTGCATCGATGATTGTCGAAATCATTCAGCAATCGTCCGATTTGCTCTCCAGTTAATGCGGTTTTGTGTTGGGTTTTATTTGTGGGGATCGATTTTCTTACTGGCCAAACAGGGTCACTGTCGGCCCGTAAAGTTGCGACAGCGAACTCGAATATTGAAGACATAGTGCGTTTCGCCTCTTGTGCTACCGTCGGTGCACCTCGTTTGTACGTAGCCTGTAGCACCTCCAAAACGTTCGCCGGTGTGATCTCTCGAATTGGTAGGGGGCCGATGGTGGGGAAAACTACTCGTTGGAGCATATCCAGTCGTCTATTTTTGGTGATGTCTTTCCAATCTTTTGTTTGCAGCCATTCTTTTGCAACTAATTCAAAAGTGTTTGCGATATTTCTTGACTCTTGAATTCGATCTAGTTGGCGTTGCTTTGCGGGGTTAATTCCAGACTTCACGAGTTTGCGAGTGGCGTTACAAAGTTCTCTCGCTTCGGCCAACGTTACTTGCGGGTATTCGCCTAAAGCGCACATGCTGGCTTTCCCATCAATCGTGAATCGATAGCGCCACGCTTTAATGCCACTCGGTTTCACTTCGAGATAAAGGCCTCGGAAGTCGAGTAATCGGTAGAGTTTGTTTTTTGGTTTTGCATTCTTGCAGTGACTATCGCTGAGCATGATGAATTTTTTCTGAGAATTGATCTACATAATGTACTCATCATTTTATTTGAGCGCAAATTTATGTACTCGTACGTATACTCACTTTTTGCTTGAATGCCTTTGAAATGAAATGAAACATTTGGAAATGAAAAAACCGCGGAGAGCCGCGGTTTTAAAGGGGTTTTTAAGACTATTTGATGTTTCTTGAAGTTTCGTGAAACATCAATTTTGGTTTAGACGTTGAACAAGAAATTCAAAACATCGCCATCTTTGACGACATATTCTTTACCTTCGGCGCGCATCTTGCCCGCTTCTTTGGCACCTGCTTCGCCTTTGTGTGCGATGTAATCTTCAAATGCGATGGTTTGCGCGCGAATGAAGCCGCGCTCAAAATCGGTATGAATAACACCCGCTGCTTGTGGTGCTGTGTCGCCAATATGAATTGTCCAAGCGCGTACTTCTTTTACGCCTGCGGTGAAATAGGTTTGCAGGCCTAATAGCTTAAACGCAGCGCGAATTAAGCGGTCTAATCCTGGCTCTTCCATTCCCATGTCTGCCAGGAAAGCGGCTTTGTCTTCATCTTCTAAATCTGCAATTTCAGATTCGATCGCGGCACAAATTGCGACGATAGGCGCATTTTGTTTAGCTGCGAATTCGGTCAATTGGTCTAACAAAGGATTATTGGTAAAACCGTCATCCGACACATTGGCTACATACATCGCTGGTTTGGCTGTGATCAGGCACATTGGCTTGATCAATGCCATTTCTTCTTTGTCTAAGCCCATCGCGCGAATTGGTACCGCGTCATTCAAGCCTGGCATGATTTTCTCAAGCAAGGTCACTAGCTTGAGCGCATCTTTGTCGCCAGAGCGTGCTTTTTTATTTTCGCGATGAATTGCTTTTTCTACTGAGCCCATGTCAGCCAAGCACAATTCGGTTTGAATAACCTCGATATCGTCGAGCGGACTTACTTTGCCGGCAACGTGAATCACGTTGTCGTCTTCAAAACAGCGAACTACGTTCACAATCGCATCGGTTTCGCGGATGTGTGCAAGAAATTGATTGCCTAAGCCTTCGCCCTTGGAAGCACCTGCAACCAAGCCGGCGATATCGACAAACTCCACAATCGCATTTTGTACGCGTTCTGGTTTTACGATTTCAGACAATTGTTTGAGGCGCGGATCAGGTACTTCGACGACGCCAACATTTGGTTCGATCGTGCAGAAAGGATAGTTTTCGGCTGGGATACCTGCTTTTGTTAAGGCATTAAAAAGCGTAGATTTGCCGACATTGGGTAGGCCGACGATGCCGCATTGAAGACTCATAATGAACTTTGCTTAAAAATATTTACGCAAAATCGGGATTGCGCAAATGGAAAGATTATTGGATTTAATCCGACATTTTACACTATGTGCTTTTCAGCGCGACTAGTTTGCGCCATTGTATGCTTCGTTGCGTTATGGGTTGGTGCGTAAATGATAAGCGATGCGTGAGGTGGATAAACGATGTAGAAAGATACCCAACATAATTGCAGCCACCGTTAATCCGAGCACTAAGCCAATCCAAAAACCGCTGGCTTCCATCGGTTTTGCTGGGTGCCATGGCATCCATTCTGGCGCCAATCCCAAAACTAATCCTATCGGCATTGCGAAACCATAAAACGCCATGATGTGAATGAACATCGGGATGCGCGTGACTTTGTAGCCGCGCAGTGCGCAAGAGATGGTAATTTGCGCTGCATCTGAAAGTTGGAAAATTGCAGCAAGCAATAAGAGATTTGCGGTGACTTCTTGAATCATCGGATCTGAAGTATAAGCCGCGACAACTTCATAACGTAACAGCGTCATCATGCTCGCTGAAATGACGGCAAAAACTAAAGAAACACCAACCCCTGTCCACGATACAAAGCGCGCATGTACAACATCACCTTCACCTAAAGTTTGGCTAACGCGGGTTGTGAGCGCAATACCTAAACTCATCGGCACCATGAATACCAGAGACGAAAAATTCAAAGCAATTTGATTCGCTGAAATCGCTACAACGCCAAAGCGTGCCACTAGCAGCCCGACAGCGGAGAATGCCGAGACCTCGGCAAAGTAGGTGACGCCAATTGGTAAGCCTATGCGCAACATAGAGCGAATTTCTACCCAGTTTGGTTTTTCTCTATGTGTGAAAGGGAAGGTTCGTTTATAGATTGGTGAATGGTGTATCCACCAAAGCATGGCTCCCAACATTAGCCACATCGCAATCCCGGTTGCCATTGCAGAACCCGTGGAGCCAAGCTGCGGTAGTCCAAATTTACCGTAGATGAACAGGTAGTTGACGATTACATTGAATATCAAACCAAGGATCGCAATCATCATAATTGGCTTGGTTTCGTTCAGACTTGTGGTGTAGCTATACAGCGCTCGGTACATGGCGAACGCGGGCATGCCTATGCTGATCACGCGCACAAATTCGGTGGCTTTTTTCTGAACGAATGGATCAAGCTGCAAGTAATTAAATACATGCGTTGATAAATTGAGAATCAGGCAGGCAATCATGCCAACACCAAACGCCATCCACATCGACTGGCGCATGATGTGGGGGATTTTTTCGAATGCGCCGGCACCTACCTCGTGTGCAACCACGGCGTTAATTGAAATCATCACGCCCATGACGGTCACTAAGATAATAGACCACAGCGATGCGCCGAGCGCTACCGCGGCTAGGTCTTCTGCGCTTAGATGCCCAGTCATGGCGACATCGGCAACAGACATACCAACTGTTGCAAGTTGACCAATGAGTACAGGCCATGCAATTTGCCAAAGCTTCGCAAGCTCGGTACGTATTTTGGTTTTCATGGGTGGGAAATGAGATTCTTCTAGTTCGAAGCATCTTACCTGATGTGCCAATTTTGTTGGTTGTCGGACATTGAAAAATTTTGATAAAAAAACTTGACTTCTGATTAGAGTGAAATTAAAGTGATATCACTTTGATTTCGTATGAATCGTTTTGTAATTTCATCAGATCACTTAATCTAACGGAGAAAATGATGGTTCAAGAGAAGCAGTTATCGACAAAAAAGATTATTCAAGAGCGTCAATTACAATCAAAAAATGGTTATGCAATGCTGGGTTTGGGCTTGTTTTTGCAAGTTGCTGGCGTTGCCTTATTACTCAACGCCAGTGAGCACACACTAGCGAGTGTGGTTGTAAAGTTGTTATTGAACGTGATTGGCGCGATGATTTTTGCAGGCTTGTATATGCTGCAACCGAATGAGGCGGTGTTACTTTCTTTGTTTGGTGATTACAAAGGAACTGACCGTAGCGAAGGTCTGCGTTGGGCAAATTTCTTGTATACCAAACGCAAGTTAAGTTTGCGTGCCCGCACTTTGAATACGCCACCGCTTAAAGTGAATGACAAGCGTGGTAATCCGGTGGAGATTGGTGCTGCAATTGTTTGGCGCGTTGAAGAAACAGCTTTAGCAATTTTTAACGTGGATGACTTTGAGCGCTTTGTCCAAGTGCAGGCAGAGGCGGCGATTCGCCATCTTGCGGCACAATATGCTTATGATGATGGTGAAGACTTGGCGACTGGCGAAACTACCTTGCGTGCAGGGATGGATGTGGTTGCCAACGCAATGCGACAAGAATTGCATAACCGATTTGTCGCTGCAGGGATTGATGTAGAAGATGCCAAGCTTACGCACTTAGCGTATGCGCAGGAAATTGCGCAAGTCATGCTGCGTCGTCAACAAGCTGAAGCGATTATTAGTGCGCGCAAGAAAATTGTGCAAGGTGCTGTCAGCATGGTGGAAGAGGCACTGCAAGGATTGTCGGAGCGTCAAATTGTTGAATTAGATGACGAGCGCAAAGCGGCCATGGTGAGTAATTTATTAGTGGTTTTGTGTTCTGATAAAGAAACGCAGCCGGTGATTAATACGGGTACTTTGTACAACTAAGATCGGTTTTGAGTAAGATTTGAGAAAGAGGAGTGCATGATGCAAGCTGTGATGATCATCGTTTTTATTGCCGTATGTGTTGGTATCGCTGCCAAGAAAAAATCTGTTGCAAGGACCGCAGTAGTCGAATCTGCAAACAATGAAGAGTAAACAAATGCCTCAATATGCATCGCGACAATACTTGCTGCTGTTATGGTTGATACTGCCAATCAGCACGGTCGCGGTCGCCTTGTTTGGTGTAGATGCGCCGCCTGAACAAAGAGCAGCGCAGATGATTCAGCTCGTGGTTTTCATGAGCTTGATCAATTTGATTGCTTTGCTTATTTTCGGTCATTTCACGGTGCAGCTTGACGAACAAACTTTGCGTTGGCATTTTGGGCTATTGAAATGGCCAAATTGGTGCTTGCCGATCTCGCAGATTCAACGCGTTGAGCTTTGCCGTACACGCTGGTATGAGGGGAAGGGAATACGCCTTACCAGAGAAGGTATGCTGTATAACGCGGCTGGCAATGGCGCAGTACGAATCTACAAGAAAGATGGCAGCAAAATTCGTCTAGGTTCTGCTGAGCCTGAAGTGCTTTATGCAAAATTGCAGGCACGCCTCACTCAATTACAGTAAATTGCCATGGCTAGTCCCGGTAAAAAATCATTTCCACTTCGTATCGACCCTGTGCTTTGGGCCGAGATTGAACGCTTGGCAGCGCAAGAATTACGCAGTGCAAATGCGCAAGTCGAGTACTTATTGCGTCAGGCTCTGCAGCAACGAGGCAGAAAGCTTGATGCCAAGACGAGCGCTGAGCACGATACTCAAGGCGACTTATAACTCCCCACCGCGCTCAAGAGATCGTTCTCTCTTATCGAAATTTCGCAAATAGTCCCATCGCGCAAATTAATTTCACTTTGTGCAACTTCATACCCTGACGGTTTTTAATTTCTATTCCGCTACCCAATCCTGTTGATCGTGCTTTTGTTTTTGAAGTTCGGCGATTCACTGCTCAAATTTGCAATTTAATTTTCATAATTTCAAGTGGTCCCCCTCAAAACTAGTTGAAAATGTTGTGGTAACTAAAATATTTATAGATAGTTTCCGGTTAAATCTTGTATTATTTCAAGTTGCTTCATTTTTGATTGTGAAAAATAACTTTCATAATTGGCAGTGTCACCTTTGCCTCGTACGCTAGGGTGATTACAAAATAGTAGTAGAATTTCAACAAACACAAGAGAGAAACTATGAAACTCAAACAGATGACTAAGGCCTTAATGGCAGTTGGCGTCGTACATGCGATGGTTAGCATTGCGCCAGCTTTTGCTCAAGATACTGCACCAAAAATTCAAAAAATTGAAATTACTGGTTCAAGTATTAAACGTACAAATATTGAGACATCTGCATCCGTGCAAGTGTTAACGCGTGAAGACATCGAGCGTTCTGGTGCAACGACTGCACTCGGCGTTTTGACTGATTCTGTTGCTGTTGGCACGAGCTTGAATGCAGCATCTAGTTCTTCTGGTAGCTTCGCGACTGGTGCATCTGCAGTCGGTATGCGTGGTTTGGGTAAAGTAGCGACTTTGGTACTGGTTAATGGCCGCCGTATTGCTCCGTACGGTTTGTCCGATGGTGCGCAAGACAACTTCACCGATTTGAACGCAATTGCTGCGGATTCTATTGACCGTGTTGAAATTTTGAAAGATGGCGCATCTGCTATCTATGGTTCAGACGCGATCGCAGGTGTTATTAATATTATTTTGCGTAAAACCTACCAAGGCGCGCAAATTAAAGCAGGTTACACAGGCACAGAAAATCTTTCTGACCGTCGTACACGCAATGTATCCGCAATCTATGGATACGGTGATGTTGCAAAAAATGGCTTCAATACTTATTTGACGATTGAAGGCAATAAGCGTGATGGTTATACAACTGGTGAAATGCGTAACTTGTACCCAGATTGGCATCGTTTAACACCAGGTCGCTCGACTTGGGATGCAAAGAGTTCTTTCTCTCCAACTGGTAACTACTTCTTAAGCAGTACCAATATTGTTGCTGCGCCAGGTTGCCCAGCGGGTGATATCGATCCAGTTGATAAGCAATGTAAGATGGATATCTTGCCGTACTCTGGTCAAACCACTAATAGCGAACGCTATGCTTTAGCAAGCAATACACGATTCAAAATTGGTTCAGAAATCGATGCAAATTTCGAAGTTACTTACTCTAAGTCATTCGACTCTTACATTTTGGCACCATTCAATGTAAGTAATGGTTCAGCAACTTCTTCTAGCAGCATCTGGTACAACGTGTATGGCGGCAAGATGGTTGGTCCATTCAGCTATCCAAAACTCCCAGTTGGTCATCCAAATAACCCATATTCAACGCCAGTCGAATATCGCGCACGTATGATGGATACTGGCGATGGTTTTAACTTCAACAAAACCAATTCCGATCAATTCCGTGTGATGTTGGCATTGGATGGCACATTGGGTAACTATGATTGGAAGTCTGCATTCGGTCATATGGAATCGACTGCTGACAAAGTAACCCGTGCTGTTAGCGCAAAAGGTTACACTGATGCAATCATCAACAAGACCTATGTTTTCGGCCAAAAGAATGATCGCGCCTTGTTAGAAACAATGTTCCCAATTCGTACGACAAAAGGTAAATCTGCGATTACCTTTATGGATGCGACTTTGACTGGCGAATTGATGCAATTGCCAGCTGGTCCATTGTCATTTGCGGTTGGCGC
>VFQS010002569.1_pt1 | contig 14720 bp, 12 predicted proteins | sample 3512361 | NCBI WGS metagenome assembly VFQS01 (sample SAMN10412375, study PRJNA504923) | tailings metagenome | isolation source: Relicate 1 Philex TSF3 active mining | place: Philippines
AGCATATCTAGTGCCAATTTGGACTCCTCGAGTTCTTGCTAAAGAACGAATAAAATCTTCATCGGAATAAGGTCTATGAGCTTGTGATTGATATGCTTTTAATGCAACTACTTTCGTTTTTATTATTTCTTCATCGAGATGAATAAAGCTAGAAGTAGTAAATGAAAAATTATTCCAAGGTAGTTCATACGATAGAATACTTGAAAATTTAAATGCTCTCAAACCTTCTTCAGCTATTGTATGGTGGTCTTGATGAATATCTGAAATTGTTGGAATAAATACTAAATCAGGATTGATCTCTGACCTTAATCTAATTAAATCGTCTAAAATTTCTTGTCTATGATAACCAAAAGTTCTAACATCATAGTCAAATAAAATAAGATTTTCGGGTTTTATTCCGAGTATCCTTGTTGCTTCCTTAACTTCTGTGATTAATATATCAGATGGAAATTGTGGCAAAACAGACTGTTGACAAGCAGAAAATGCAGCATAATAAACATCATGCCCTTCCTGAATGAATTTAGCAATTGTTCCTCCACAACCAAACTCACCATCATCGGTATGTGGTGCTAAAACTAGAATTTTACTTTTTTTTACTAACATAATGAAAAAAGCCTCCTTTGTAGGAGGCATGATTTTATTTAGCGTAGTTTACAGATCTTTTTTCACGTATGACAGTTACCTTGACTTGACCAGGATAAGTCATTTCTGTTTGAATTCGTTGAGAAATTGAGAAAGAAAGCTCGTCTGCTTTTAAATCTGAAACTTTTTCACTCTCAACTAAAACTCTTAATTCTCTTCCTGCTTGTATAGCATAAGCATTTGATACTCCATCATATGACAACGCTAAATTTTCAAGCTCTTTAATACGTTTTATATAGGATTCAACTATTTCTCTTCTTGCTCCTGGCCTTGCTCCTGAAATAGCATCACAAACTTGAACAATAGGCGCGATTAAGGTAGTCATTTCAATTTCATCATGGTGGGCACCAATTGCATTACAAACATCAGGCTTTTCACCATATTTTTCAGCAAGCTTCATACCTAAAATAGCATGTGGTAATTCTGGTTCTTCATCAGGAACTTTTCCTATATCATGAAGCACTCCCGCTCTTTTCGCAATTTCAACATTTAAACCTACCTCAGAGGCCATAATTGCACACATGTTTGCTACTTCTCTTGAGTGTTGTAATAAATTTTGACCATAAGACGAACGATATTTCATTCTTCCTACCATTCTCATTAATTCAGGATGTAAACCATGTATACCTAAATCAATACACGTTCTCCTTCCAGTTTCTGCAATCTCTTCCTCTAATGATTTTTTTGTTTTAGCTACAACTTCTTCAATTCGTGCTGGATGTATTCGACCGTCTGAAACTAATTGGTGTAAAGATAAACGAGCAATTTCTCTTCTTACTGGATCAAAACAAGAAAGAATAATCGCTTCTGGTGTATCATCAACTATGATTTCTACTCCAGTAGCTGCCTCTATAGCACGAATATTTCTACCTTCTCTACCAATAATTCTACCTTTTACTTCATCAGAATCAATATTAAATACAGAAACTGCATTTTCAACGGCTTGTTCTGTTGCGACTCTTTGAATGGTCTGTACTACGATTTTTTTAGCCTCTCTATTTGCATTCAATTTAGCTTCTTCAGTAACCTCTTTTATGTGAGCCATAGCTTGAGTACGTGCTTCGTCAACTAAAGCTTCCATCATATGATTTCTAGCTTCATCCACAGTCATACCACTAATTCTAGACAATTCTGCAACTCTCTTTTGTTGGATTTTATCCAACTCAATATGTTTTGCTTCAACTGAAGCAATTTTATGTTCATAATCAGATTGAACTTTTTCAAGTTCCTTTTCTTTGCGTGCAACCTCTTCAGTTTTTTGTGATAAAGACTTTTCTTTTGCTTTCACCTTATCCTCATTAGATTGCATTTTACGCTCCCGATCACGAATAACTTCTTCATGTTCTTCTTTAAGTTTTAAGAAACGTTCTTTAGCTTGCAGAATTTTTTCTTTTTTAACGGATTCACCCTCATGTTCTGCATCAGAAAGGATTTTTTCTGTGCGTTTTTTTAACAAAACATTTTGTATGATAACAGCAACTATTCCACCAATTACCAAACCAATGATACTACCCAATAATATCGCCATAACTCTCCTTTTTAGTACTATTTAGTTTATTTTTAAAGGGAATCTAGATCTTTAAGAAGATTTTCAAGTTTATTTTCAACCTGCTCCATCTCTGAAGTTGAATTTTGAGTTACAGAATTTTTTGTAGCTAATTGAAGTGCTGTCATTGCAAGTAAATCTTGCATATCTTTTACAGCATAATTCTCTTGCAACATCTTTATTGCTCTATTTATATCATCAGCTGCTTTAATAATTTTGGCATCCTCACCCTCGTTCACGGTAAGCGGATAAGTACGGCCAGCAACAACTATTTTTAATGATAATTTACCCATTATTACTTCTTTAGAAGGCTGATACAATCATCTATTTCTTTTACCAATTCTTCAATTATGGCATCATTATTTGATGAATGTACCTGTGGTTGATTTAATCTATTTTTTAAATCTTCTATTTCTGAATGTAAAGAATCAATCAATTCATCTTTTGATTTCAACGCATTGACCAACTCGATTTTTTCTTGATTTAATGACTCTACTTTGTTCAAAAAAACACTATTATCATTTTTTAAAATTACAATTTCCTCTTTTGCAATTTGAAATTTCAAATGTATTTCTTGAATTATTTGTTCTATACGTTCAGACATCTAAACTAACTTTTGTACAAAAATAATATTTGTATTTCTATAAATGATAAGAATAATAGATTTTGTTTATAATTGAACAAAAAAGGCCATCTTAAAGATGACCTAATTTCTATGCTTGAGTAGTTGGTGTGCCGAAATTTACTGGTGGTAATTGTTGATCTACATCATGAATTACTCCATTTTGTAGTTCATATTTTTGCACATTTTCCATTAACGCTTTTAACAATCTTTTTGCATTATGTGGTGTCATAATAACTCTTGACTTAACTTGTGCTTTTGGCATACCTGGTAACATTTGTACAAAATCGCAAACAAATTCAGCATGCGAATGTGTAATTATTGCTAAATTAGAATATACACCACCTGCCACTTCCTCAGTTAATTCAATAGCAATTTGGTTTTCATCTTCGATATTTTCCATATTATTTTTAATTAAAAAAGGGGGCATTCACATACCCCCTTATTATCATTTTTGAAAATTAATTTTCTTGTAATTCCTCAATCGCTTCTTTTGAAGAAACTAGTACTTTTTGGAATTTACGGCTACCTGTACCTGCAGGAATTAAATGTCCAACGATTACGTTTTCTTTTAATCCTAATAGGTGATCTTCTTTACCTGATATAGCAGCTTCGTTTAACACTTTTGTTGTTTCCTGGAAGGAAGCAGCTGAGATAAACGATTGCGTTTGTAATGAAGCTCTAGTAATACCTTGTAACAAAGGAGTAGATGTTGCAGGAATTGCTTCTCTTGCTACAACCAATTTTTGATCTGCTCTTTTCAATTGAGAATTAACATCTCTTAATTTTCTAGCAGAAACAATTTGTCCAGCTCTTACATCTGTTGCATCTCCAGCGTCCTCGACAACCATCATTCCATATAGTGCGTCATTCTCTTCCATGAAATCTGCTTTATGAACAGACTGGCCTTCTAAGAAACGAGTATCACCGCCATCTACAATCTCTACTTTCAACATCATTTGACGTACTATTACCTCAAAATGTTTATCGTTAATTTTTACCCCTTGTAAACGGTAAACTTCCTGAATCTCGTTAACGATATACTCTTGAACTTTAGTTGGTCCCTCAATGTTTAGAATATCATTAGGGGTAATTGCACCATCAGACAACGGTTGACCAGCTCTAATGAAATCATTCTCTTGTACTAAAATATGCTTAGAAAGTGGAACTAAATATCTTCTTTCTTCACCTGTTTTAGATGTAACTATGATCTCTCTGTTTCCACGTTTGATTTTTCCAAATGTAGTGATACCATCTATTTCAGAAACAACAGCAGGATTAGAAGGGTTACGTGCTTCAAACAACTCAGTAACACGTGGTAAACCTCCTGTGATATCCCCTGTTTTTCCAGAAACTCTTGGTATTTTTACCAAAGTGATACCAGCCTCTACTTTCGCACCATCAGCAACAGAAATATGTGCATCTACAGGTAAACTATATTCTCTTAGTACTTCTTTCGTTTTAGGGTCAATAATATGTATAGCAGGGTTTTTCTTCTTATCTCTAGATTCGATTATTACAACTTCTGTAAATCCAGTTTGCTCATCGACTTCTTCTCTGTAAGTTACACCTTCAATAATATTGCTATATACAACTTTACCAGCCACTTCAGAAACAATCACTGCGTTGTATGGATCCCATTTACAAACTACATCACCTTTTTTAATTTTAGTACCATGTTGTACTAAAATTTCTGAACCATAAGGGATATTAGCTGTCATTAAAACAACTCCAGTGTTTTCATCTGTAATTTTCATCTCAGCTGAACGACCAACAACGATTCTCTTAACACCATCATTGGTTTTCAAATCGATAGTTCTAAGTTCCTCAATCTCTAGTAAACCTGTAGATTTTGCTTTCAAATCAGAAATATCAGTAGTGTTCGAAGCAGTACCCCCAACGTGGAAAGTACGTAACGTCAACTGAGTACCTGGTTCACCGATTGATTGTGCTGCGATAACACCAACTGTATCTCCTTCTTGAGCAATTCTATGTGTTGCAAGGTTTACACCATAACACTTAGAACAAACTCCACGTCTCATTTCACACGTTAAAACTGAACGAATCTCAACTTCTTCAATTCCAGCATCTGTAATTTTATCACCTACGGCTTCTGAAATTAATTCACCAGAACGAACAATTAATTCATTAGATTCAGGATGGAAAATATCATGAACCGAAGTTCTACCAACGATACGATCAGATAGTGGCTCAACAATTTCATCATTTTTCTTAAGAGCAGTAGCTACTAAACCTCTTAATGTACCACAATCCTCAGCGTTTATAATAACATCTTGAGAAACGTCAACCAAACGTCTTGTCAAATAACCAGCATCCGCTGTTTTCAAAGCTGTATCCGCTAGACCTTTACGCGCACCGTGAGTAGAGATAAAATACTCAAGGATTGATAAACCTTCTTTAAAGTTAGAAAGAATTGGATTTTCAATAATTTCTTGAGAAGAAGCGCCTGATTTTTGAGGTTTAGCCATCAAACCACGCATACCAGTTAACTGACGAATCTGTTCTCTTGATCCACGAGCACCAGAATCAAACATCATGTAAATAGAGTTGAAACCTTGGTTATCGTTCTTCAACTGTTCCATTAACGTTTCAGTTAACTTAGAGTTAGTATGTGTCCAGATATCAATAATTTGGTTATATCTTTCGTTGTTGGTGATAAGACCCATGTTATAGTTGTTCATCACCTCTATAACTTCTTGCTCAGCCTTATTAACTAATTCTACCTTTTCAGAAGGAATGATAATGTCATCTAAGTTGAATGATAATCCACCTCTAAATGCCATTTGGTATCCTAGTTCTTTGATGTCATCCAAGAATTGAGCTGTACGAGCTGTACCAGAAACTTTTAATACATTTCCGATAATATCTCTCAAAGCCTTTTTAGTAAGTACTGAGTTAACATAACCTACTTCTCTTGGAACTTGTTCGTTAAATAAAACACGTCCACATGTAGTGTCAATCATTTTTAAAACAGGAACACCGTTCTCGTCTAAATCATATGATTTCACTTTGATTTGAGCATGTAATTCTAACTTACCTTCGTTATATGCAATAATAACTTCCTCAGGAGAATAGAAGATACCACCTTCACCTTTTACGATACGTTCAGCAGTAGAAACTCTCGCCTTAGTAATGTAATATAAACCAAGAACCATATCTTGAGATGGTACAGCAATTGGTGCACCATTCGCAGGGTTCAAAATGTTGTGCGAAGCTAACATTAATAATTGAGCTTCTAATATCGCAGCATTTCCAAGTGGTAAATGGACAGCCATCTGGTCACCATCAAAATCGGCGTTGAACGCTGTTGTAACCAATGGATGTAAACGAATTGCCTTACCTTCGATTAATTTAGGTTGGAATGCTTGAATACCTAATCTATGTAGTGTAGGAGCACGGTTTAATAAAACTGGGTGACCTTTCAATATGTTCTCTAAAATATCCCAAACGATAGGATCTTTTTTGTCAACAATTTTCTTTGCAGATTTAACTGTTTTAACAACACCTCTTTCAATCATCTTGCGAATGATGAACGGCTTGTATAGCTCAGCTGCCATATCTTTAGGTAAACCACATTCATGTAACTTTAAATCTGGTCCAACAACAATTACTGAACGTGCAGAATAATCAACACGCTTACCTAATAAGTTTTGACGGAAACGACCCTGTTTTCCTTTCAATGAATCAGATAAAGATTTTAAAGGTCTGTTTGATTCCGTTTTAACGGCACTTGCTTTTCTTGAATTATCAAATAGAGAATCTACCGACTCTTGTAACATACGTTTTTCATTTCGTAAGATTACTTCTGGAGCCTTTATTTCAATCAATCTTTTCAAACGATTGTTTCTAATGATTACTCTTCTATATAAGTCATTCAAATCCGAAGTAGCAAAACGACCACCATCTAGTGGAACTAAAGGGCGTAATTCAGGTGGAATAACTGGAACCACTTTGATCACCATCCACTCAGGTCTGTTCTCAATTCTTGTTTGAGACTCACGCATAGCTTCCACAACTTGAAGTCTTTTTAATGCTTCATTTTTACGTTGAACAGAAGTTTCGTTGTTTGCTTGGTGTCTTAAATCAGCTGATAAATTTTCAAGGTTTAAACCTTTCAATAGATCATGTAAAGCTTCTGCTCCCATTTTAGCTACAAACTTGTTAGGATCATTGTCGTCTAACAAATGATTGTCTCTAGAAACAGTTTCAGAATCTAATATATCTAAATACTCTTCCTCTGTTAAGAAATCCATAGTTCTGATTGCTCCACCATCTAAGTGTGTAGCTGTTCCAGGATTGATAACAACGTATCTCTCGTAATAGATAATTTGATCTAATTTTTTAGTAGGTAAACCTAATAAATAACCTATTTTGTTAGGTAAAGATCTAAAATACCAAATGTGAGCTACGGGAACCACTAATGAAATATGTCCCATTCTCTCTCTTCGTACTTTTTTCTCTGTTACCTCTACACCACATCGGTCACAAACGATTCCTTTATAACGGATTCTTTTGTATTTACCACAATGACATTCATAGTCTTTTACAGGTCCAAAAATTCTTTCACAAAACAAACCGTCTCTTTCAGGTTTGTAAGTTCTGTAATTTATTGTTTCTGGTTTTAATACCTCACCACTTGACTGCTCCAGAATTACTTCTGGAGAGGCAAGAGATATAGTGATTTTATTAAAACTACTTTGTTTTTTTGGAGTTTCTTTTCTAAAAGCCATCTATTTGCTTATTTTCTAGTTTGACAACTTGATAATTAATCCATTGAAATGTTAAGACCTAATCCACGTAATTCGTGAAGTAATACATTAAAAGACTCAGGAATTCCAGGTTCAGGAATATTGTCGCCTTTAACGATTGCTTCATAAGCTTTAGCTCTTCCCATTACATCATCAGATTTAACCGTCAAGATTTCTTGCAATATGTTAGCTGCACCAAATGCCTCTAAAGCCCAAACTTCCATCTCTCCAAATCTCTGTCCACCAAACTGTGCTTTACCTCCAAGTGGCTGTTGCGTAATCAATGAATAAGGACCGATTGATCGAGCATGCATCTTATCATCAACCATGTGTGATAATTTCAACATATATATTACCCCAACAGTAGCTGGCTGGTGGAAACGATCACCTGTACCTCCATCATATAAATATGTTTTACCAGATCTAGGTACACCTGCTTTATCAGTCCAATCATTAATTTCATCTGGTGTAGCACCATCAAAAATTGGAGTAGCAAACTTAACACCTAATTTTTCACCAGCCCAACCTAGAACTGTTTCATAAATCTGACCTAAGTTCATACGCGAAGGTACCCCTAGTGGATTTAATACAATATCAACCGGTGTTCCATCTTCCAAGAATGGCATATCTTCAGCACGTACGATATTTGCTACAATACCTTTATTACCGTGACGACCCGCCATCTTATCTCCAACTTTCAACTTACGTTTTTTAGCAACATAAACCTTAGCCATTTTTACTATTCCAGCTGGCAATTCATCTCCTACTGAAATGTGAAACTTCTTACGTTTGTATGTTCCTAATAAATCATTAGCCTTAATTGTAAAGTTATGAAGAACTCTACCCACTAAGGTATTGATTTCAGAATCAGCAGTCCAATTAGCAGGATTTACTATAGTGTAATCAATCGATAATAATGCTTTCTGAGAGAATTTACTTCCCTTCTTGATAATTTCCTCTCTAAAGTTATTGTAAACTCCATTCGATTTATGTTCACCAAGAATTTGTAATAATTTCTCAACTAATTTTTCTTTTAAATTAGCAAAGTCTTTATCGTAATCCGTATCTAATGCTTCTAAAATTGGTTTATCTTGAGCTTTAGATTTTCTATCTTTTATAGATCTCGAGAATAATTTTTTATCAATTACTACACCTCTTAATGATGGTCCAGCTTTTAAAGATGCATCCTTAACATCACCCGCTTTATCACCAAAAATTGCACGTAATAATTTTTCTTCTGGAGATGGATCAGTTTCACCTTTAGGAGTGATTTTTCCGATTAAGATATCACCCTCTTTAATTTCCGCTCCAATACGAATTAAACCATTTTCATCTAAATCTTTAGTAGCTTCTTCGCTCACATTAGGGATATCAGAAGTTAATTCCTCCATACCACGCTTTGTATCACGAACTTCTAATAAATACTCGTCAATATGAATTGATGTAAAAATATCGTCACGTACCACTTTCTCAGAAATTACAATCGCATCCTCGAAATTATATCCTTTCCAAGGCATGAAAGCAACTTTCAAATTCTGTCCTAGAGCTAATTCACCCAATTGAGTTGCATAACCTTCACATAAAACTTGTCCTTTCTCAACTCTATCCCCTTTTTTAACAATAGGTTTTAAGTTGATTGTTGTACTTTGGTTTGTTTTGCGGAATTTAGTTAATGGATAATGTTTAACTTCACTATCAAAACTTACTAATTTGTCGTCTGCATTCCAATCGTAACGAATTACTATCTCATTTGCATCAACATACTCAACTACACCAGAACCTTCTGCATTAATTAATACACGAGAATCTCTCGCAACTAAACGCTCAATTCCTGTTCCAACAATAGGAGAGTTTGGCTTCAATAATGGAACAGCTTGACGTTGCATATTAGATCCCATTAAAGCACGGTTAGCATCATCATGCTCTAAGAATGGAATAGATGACGCAGCGATTGATGCAATTTGGTTAGCACCAACGTCCATAAGTTGTAAATCATTTGGAGACACAACCGGGAAATCACCTTCATATCTTGCTTTAACAGCATCCGTTAAGAAATTTCCTTTTTCATCTAATCCTGCATTTGCTTGAGCAATCATTTTTGCATCCTCTTCCTCTGCAGTTAAGTATAAAGGTTCTTTCTCAACCACCACTTTACCATTTACAACAGGTCTATATGGAGTTTCGATAAAACCTAATTTGTTCACTTTTGCATATACACAAAGAGATGAAATCAAACCAATATTTGGTCCTTCTGGAGTTTCGATTGTACACAAACGACCGTAGTGCGTATAGTGAACGTCACGAACTTCAAAACCTGCTCTTTCTCTAGATAAACCACCTGGTCCTAGTGCAGATAATCTTCTTTTGTGTGTAACCTCAGATAATGGATTAGTTTGATCCATAAACTGAGATAATTGGTTTGTACCAAAGAATGAATTAATAACTGACGATAAAGTTTTAGCGTTAATCAAATCGATTGGAGTAAAGACTTCATTATCTCTTACATTCATTCTCTCACGAATTGTTCTAGCCATACGAGCTAAACCAACACCAAATTGAGCATATAATTGCTCACCTACAGTACGAACCCTTCTGTTAGATAAATGGTCAATATCATCAACATCAGCTTTTGAGTTAATCAACTCAATTAAATACTTGATAATTGAAATAATGTCGTGTTTTGTTAAAACTCTAGACTCTTCTGTTTCGTCTAATTGAAGTTTTTTATTTAATCTGAAACGACCAACTTCACCTAAATCATATCTCGTATCAGAGAAGAAAAGTTTTTCAAAAACACCTTTAGCAGTTTCGTAATCTGGTGGTTCAGCATTACGTAACTGTCTGTAAATATGTTCAACAGCCTCTTTTTCAGAGTTCGAAGTATCTTTTTGTAATGTATTATAGATAATCGTAAAATCAGCTGTATTTACGTCTTCTTTATGTAAAATGATTGTTTTAACACCAGATTCTAAAATCAAATCAATATGATCCTCTTCGATAATAGTTTCGCGGTCTAGTAAAACTTCATTTCTTTCAATAGAAACAACTTCACCTGTATCCTCGTCTACGAAATCTTCAATCCAAGATTTTAATACACGAGCAGCAAGTTTTCTACCAGTTGCCTTTTTTATTGTAGATTTAGAAACTTTGAATTCATCAGCTAAACCAAAGATTTCTAAAATATCTTTATCAGTTTCATAACCTATTGCTCTGAACAAAGTTGTAACAGGCAATTTCTTTTTACGATCGATGTATGCATACATGACATTATTAATGTCTGTAGCAAACTCAATCCATGATCCTTTAAAAGGAATTACACGAGCTGAATACAATTTTGTACCATTAGCGTGTCTACTTTGACCAAAGAAAACACCAGGTGAACGATGTAACTGAGACACTATAACGCGTTCAGCACCGTTAACAACAAATGATCCTTTTGGAGTCATGTACGGAATAGTCCCTAAATAAACATCTTGAACTATAGTTTCGAAATCTTCATGTTCAGGATCTGTACAATACAATTTTAGTTTAGCCTTTAGTGGTACACTGTAGGTCAAACCTCTATCGATACATTCCTCAATGGTGTATCTTGGTGGATCGATAAAATAATCCAAAAACTCTAATACGAACTGATTTCTAGTATCCGTAATTGGAAAGTTTTCAGAAAAAACTTTAAATAGTCCTTCGCTATTTCTATTTTCAGGAGTAGTTTCTAATTGAAAAAACTCTTGGAAGGATTTAAGCTGTATATCCAAAAAGTCAGGATATTCAACTGGGTTTTTGCTAGATGCAAAATTGATTCTTGTCGATATATTGTTTGATGTTGCCAAGGCTAAAAGAATTAATTGTAATTGAACTTTTATGCGCTTTAATATAAAATAGGAATAGGCACAAGCTTTTCAGCAGTGCCTTTCCTATACAAAAATTAAAATATTATTTTACTTCAACTTCTGCACCAGCTTCTTCTAAAGCTTTCTTAAGTGCATCAGCTTCGTCTTTAGCAACTCCTTCTTTCAAAGTAGATGGAGCACCGTCAACTAAGTCTTTAGACTCTTTCAAACCGTTACCAGTTAATTCTTTAACTAATTTAACAACTGCTAACTTGTTTGCACCACCTGATTTTAAAATCACGTCAAACGCAGTTTTCTCTTCAGCAGCTTCACCAGCACCAGCACCTCCACCAGCTACCATAACAGCAGCAGCAGCAGCAGGCTCGATTCCGTACTCATCTTTTAAGATTGCAGCTAATTCATTTACTTCTTTAACTGTTAAGTTTACTAGCGTTTCCGCGATTTGCTTTACATCAGCCATTTTATTTCAATTTAAAATATTATACAATAATTATTAATTTATTATCCTCTTTCTTCAAGAGTTTTAAGAATTCCAGCAATTTTACCACCTTGGCCTTTAAGTGCTGAAATAACGTTTTTAGCAGGACTTTGTAGTAATCCAACGATATCACCAATAAGCTGATCTTTGCTTTTGATGTTCGCCAAAGTTTCTAAATTATTATCCCCAACAAAAACTGCTTCTTCAATAAATGCACCTTTAAGTACAGGTTTATCAGATTTTTTACGGAATTCTTGAATGATTTTTGCAGGTACGTTTCCAACTTCTGAAAACATAATTGATGTTGGTCCAGATAGAACAGTTGACAATAAACCATAGTCAATACCTTCTACTTTCTCAAATGCTTTCTCTAATAGAGTATTTTTAACAACTTTAAGAGTAACATTCGATTGGAAACATTTTCTACGTAAATTGTTGATAACATCTACTGTTAAGTTAGATGTATCAGCCAAGTAGAAAATACCAGCATTTGCTAATTCTGCAGTTAAATCATCTATGTATTTAGCTTTTTCTTCTCTTGTCATAATTTACTAAGTTTTAAGCTAACACAGATTTAGCATCAATTTGAATACTTGGACTCATAGTAGAACTTACATAGATACTTTTAATGTAAGTACCCTTAGCTGCAGAAGGCTTCAATTTATTCAAAGTACTAATTAATTCAGCAACATTGTCTCTAAGTTTAGCACCTTCGAAACTTGCTCTACCAATACCAGCATGGATATTTCCATACTTATCTACTTTGAAATCGATTTTACCAGCTTTCACTTCTTCTACTGCTTTACCAACTTCCATCGTAACTGTACCAGTTTTTGGGTTAGGCATTAAACCTCTCGGTCCTAATACACGTCCTAACGCACCAACTTTTCCCATTACAGATGGCATAGTGATAATAACATCAATGTCAGTCCAACCACCTTTGATTTTTTCGATGTAGTCATCTAAACCAACGTGATCAGCACCAGCAGCTTTAGCTTCAGCCTCCTTATCAGGAGTACACAATACAAGAACTCTCACATCCTTACCTGTACCATGAGGCAAAGCAACTGTACCTCTTACCATTTGGTTCGCTTTTCTTGGATCTACTCCAAGTCTTACACTTACATCAACAGAAGCATCGAACTTCGTAGTTGTGATATCCTTAACTAAATTACAAGCATCTACTAAGGAATAAGCTTTAGAAAAATCAACTTTTGCTAAAACTTCTTTTCTTTTTTTAGAAATTCTTCCCATTGTTAATACTATTTAGTCTTTGGAGCATCACCTCCTTTGACAGTTACACCCATACTTCTTGCTGTTCCTGCTACCATAGACATTGCTGAATCAATTGTAAAACAATTCATATCAGGCATTTTGTCTTCAGCAATTGTTCTCACTTGATCCCAAGTCATCGTACCAACTTTGCTTTTGTTAGGCATTGCTGATCCTTTTTTTAACTTAGCGGACTCCATGATTTGAACTGCTGCGGGAGGAGTTTTGATAACGAAATCAAAAGATTTATCACTGTAAACAGTAATAACACATGGTAAAACTTTTCCAGGCTTATCTTGAGTTCTAGCATTATATTGCTTACAGAACTCCATAATGTTAACCCCTTTAGCACCTAGAGCAGGTCCTACTGGAGGCGCTGGATTAGCTGCACCACCTTTGATTTGTAATTTAATCAATGCTGCTACTTCTTTAGCCATTTATTTGAAATTATGTAGTCAACGTGGACAACAAAAGGGAAGCTTTATTCAGTTGGTCCACTCCTACGGTTAATATACTAATTATATTTCCTTTTCAACTTGCATATAGCTAAGCTCAAGTAGATTTTTTCTACCAAAGATCTTAACCATAACTTTTAATTTCTTTTTCTCTTCATTAATCTCATCAATTGTTCCAGAGAAATTATTGAAAGGACCATCTATTACTTTCACAGGTTCTCCTACAACAAAAGGAATTTTCATTTCTTCTTCTGTTTCAGATAGCTCGTCAACTTTGCCAAGAATTCTATTCACTTCAGCAACTCTCATAGGTACTGGATCACCTCCTTTTTCTGTACCTAAGAAACCTATTACATTAGGAATACCTTTAATAACGTGTTCAACTTCACCTACTAAAGAAGCTTCAACCAAAACATATCCAGGTAAATAAGATCTTTCTTTACTTATTTTTTTTCCATTTCTTATTTGAAAAACCTTTTCTGTAGGAATTAATACTTGAGCTACATAGTCGTTCAACTTCAAGCGAGATATCTCTAACTCTAAGTATTCTTTAACCTTCTTCTCCTTACCACTAACAGCACGAACAACGTACCATTTCTTTTTGATATCGCTCATTGGTTGTTTAATTAAACATATGATAAATGAAACCCATTAATCCTTTCCAAGCAGACTTACTCTCTCCTGAGATACCAAAAGAGAAGTCCATAAGAAATATTAACAATGCAAAAATTACAGAAGCAACAACTACTATTATAGTGTTATTCTGTAACTCTTTCCATGTCGGCCATGAAACATTATGTCTCATTTCATTGACTGTTTCGTCAATATACTCTTTAAATTTAGACACAGTATGTATTTTATTTGCACGGGCGGTAGGGTTCGAACCCACGACCAATGGTTTTGGAGACCACTACTCTACCAGCTGAGCTACGCCCGTGTATAGGGAGACCGAAGTCTCCCTTTGGTTAATTATCCAACGATTTCAGTTACCTGACCAGCACCTACTGTTCTACCACCCTCACGGATAGCGAAACGTAAACCTACTGATAAAGCGATAGGGCTTAATAATTGAACATCAATTGTTA
>VFQS010002573.1_pt1 | contig 14713 bp, 15 predicted proteins | sample 3512361 | NCBI WGS metagenome assembly VFQS01 (sample SAMN10412375, study PRJNA504923) | tailings metagenome | isolation source: Relicate 1 Philex TSF3 active mining | place: Philippines
TGCTGGGCCAGCTGCCCGAGCTGCAGGCCCGCGTGCTGCGCATGCGCTACGGCATGGAGGGCGAGGAGCCGATGAGCCTCACCGGCATCGGCCGCATCCTCGGCATCAGCCGTGATCGGGTGCGCAACCTCGAGCGCGACGGCCTGGCAGGCCTGCGGCGCCTCAGCGATGCGGTGCAGGCCTACGTGGCGGTGTAGGCCCGGCCGATCACGTGGCTCTGCCAGTGCCGGCGTTCCGCCATGGCCAGCTGGCGACCCAGTTCGCTGAGGGTGGTTCAGCGATCGTTGCTGGCCAGCCAGGCATCGGGAATGGTGATCAGCAGGTCGATATCGGACTCAGGCCCGGCAGTGCCGCAGGCGCGGGAGCCAAACAGGCGCACCTCGGCTCCGGGGATCCTGGCGCGGATTTCAGCCGCCAGCAGGGGCGGCCTGGCTTCGATCGCAGGAGCGGCAGCCCCGGATCAACCCTGCTGAGGCTCATCCTCCCCGGCGAGTTCTTCGAAGTAGGCGGCATCCACGGCGCCCCGGCGTGGGCGGCCCTGGGCGCGGATACGGCCGACGCCCGGATCCTGCGGGGGCTGCTGAGCATCCTGCTGGGCCGCTTCCTGGAGAGCCTGGAAGGCCTCCAGCTCCTCGAACTCCTGCTGCTGGAGCCGCTCCTCCTCGCGGCGGGCCAGGGATTCAGCGCGGCGGCTGAGGCCCGCCTCGAGGAGCCCCTCCACGGCCTGGCGCCATTCGGCGCGAAGCGAGAGGGCGCTGCCCTTGCGCTGGGCGGCAGCGGCGAAGGCGAACGCCAGACCGAGGGAGAGGAGCACCACCCGGAGGGTGTCCTTGAGGAGCGGGAGCAGGCGATTTCCCCCTGGCCCGCTGAGGCCTGCCGCAGCCCCGGCCTTGGCGGCGGCTGGGCGTGCCTGCTGCTCGGCCACCTGCAGCTGGGCGAGCAGGTCGGCTTTGATGGCCGCGAGCTCCTGGCGTTGATCCTGCGGCCCGAGCGGCGGCGCCTGGATCGCTGCGAGGTTGGCCTGGAGTGCGGCCACGCTGTTGGCGCTGACGACGGCCTGGCGGAACTGGGCGATGCGCTGCAAGCTCTGGCTGGCGCTGCGGCTTTCGGCGGCCCCGGCCCAATCGAGGGCCCGCCACGCCGCCAGACCCTGCAGCGGGATCAACAGCAGAAAGGCGAGTGCCACCCAACGGCACAGGCCACCCACCAGTTGCCGGCGCCCCACCAGCCACTCGGCCTCTGGCAGCAACGCCGCCGCCAGATTGAGCAACAGCACCGCCAGGAGGGCGAGAAAGCCATTGGTGCAGAGCGCACTGGTGAAGGCCAGCTGCCAGAAGGGATCGGTGAGCCGGGGCGGCAGCAGCGGCAAGGCCACCGCCATCTGGAACACCAGCAGCAGCAGGGTGGCGGTGGCCGCCAGGAGGGTGGCCAGCCGCTGGCGTTCTGGGGGGGAAAGGGAGAATTCCACCGGCGGGCCTCAGGCCCGGGGCTGGCTGGAGCTCACCTGCAGCCGCGCCCCCTGGATGCGCTTTCTCAGCTGGCGGCTGAACCCGAAGGCGGCACCAGCGCCGAACAGCGGCAGGGGGCCGGGGGCTTCTACTGGAGAAGCGGGGGGAGAGTACAGAGTTGCCTGGGCAAAAACCCCAGTGTCAGCTTTTAGCCATTGAGTGTCCGATATTGACTGGGTCGAATCCCTGATAGTAGCCATGCTGATAACGGCTCCGCTGAAACTTTTGTAGGCAAATATTGGCCCTTGAAGAGTCCCGAAGTTGTTGTTCTGCGTAGATCCCAGGCTGTTTCCCACTGCAGTAGCAAAAGCGATGGCCGTAGCACTACTGCCACCGGTCCACCAAGGCATCACACCACCATTGGCCGCAGTGGCAAATTTGCTGGTGTTGTCGTTGTACTTCCCCGTGAAAAGAGTAACGTCATACTGCAAACCGCCCACCGTCACCCGACAGAGGGTGTTGGCGACACTACCGGCCTCGCAGGCCGCATGGGCCGAACCGGTGCTGAGGCTGAGGGCGGCCAGGGCCACCGCGGCCCCGAGGGCGCCCTTGAGCAGGGGGATGGGGCGGCCGCCTGGGCGGGAGGTTTGCGAAGGCGGCATGGCTGGCTGGTGGTTGCCTAAAAATCTCCCCAATGTTTTCTCCTGCCAGCGGTCCTTTCCGGCCCGTGGCTCTGAACTCCACCCAATTGGGGTGAACTTCGTTGGCCCCTGTGGCCGGATGCCCACAGAGGCGGCGCAAGCGGGCCAGTTCAGCGACCACCAAGGCGTGCCAGCCCCAGCTGCAGGGCCTTGGCCACCGCCTGGCCGCGGCTGCCGGCGCCAAGCTTGCGGCGCAGCGACTTGCCAAGGCTGCGGGCGCCTTCATAGGTGATGCCCAGCTGCTCGGCCACCTGCCGATCGCCGAGGCCCTGCACCAGCAGCTCCACCATCGCCCGCTCGCGGGCCGTGAGCAGCGGTGGCTCATCCCGCCAGGGCTGCCGCTGCACCGAAGCGGCCTCCATCGCCGCCAGCACGGCGGCGGAGCGGAAGCGCTGGCCGATGGCGATGCTGCGGCTCATCGTGACCACGGGCCTGTCGGCGGTGAAGCAATCCGTTTCCGAGAGCACCGCATCGGCCCGGGAGCGGCCCGCCGCCACCAGATCATCGAGGCGTGGATCGACGATCAGGATCGAGCGGATGTCGTCCACCAGATCGCGGGCCGCCTCCACCAGCGCCAGGCCGGAGCCCTGCTCCAGCTGGTTGGTGGTGATCAGCAGCCCCGGCCGGGTGCGGGCCAGGCCCTCGAGGGCCTCGGCTTCCGTGGTGACCATGAAGGCCAGCCGCTGTCGGGACAGGGCCATGTTGTGGAAGCCCAGCAGCATCAGCCGGCTGGCCGAGGCCAAGCCCGCCTGCAGGCGGATCTCACTGCTGAGCACCCAGGTGGCCGCATTGGAATACCTCCTGGTGGTGCGCGAGAAGGTGGGCAGCAGTTCCAACGAGGATGCATGGGCAACCGCGGTCGCCAGTCTGGCGGGTGAGGGCCTCACCCGGCTCAATCGGCGGCGGGGAACCCATGAGCAGTTCAGCCTCAGCCCTGGCCAGACGCTTCAGGTGATTGTTTTGCCGGGGCGCATTGAACTGGTGCCCACCGCGTCTCCCGCTGAGCTGCTCGGTTTTCTGCAGGGCAGGAACACGTTCCAGATCGACACCTGGGTGGTGCTGGGGGTGCTGCGGGGCTTTGAGCGCAGCCTGGATCTGCCTACGGGGGCGGCCACAGCCAGCGGCTGTCGCGGGCGAGGGCGGCGGCCATCGCCGACCCATTCGCCAGCAGGTCGGCATGCTCCGCAGGGGTGAGCACCAGGGCATCGCAACTGAGCGGCAGCTCCGCCAACGGCCAGACCAGCAGTCGCTGCTGCTGGGGGCCCACGGCCTGGCTGTCGATCAGCAGCAGATCAAGATCACTCCCCACACCAGCCTCGCCGCGGCCGTAACTGCCGAACACGCCCACCCGCTCCAGGCCCCGGTGTTCCGCGGCCATCCGCATCGCCCAGTCCGTCACCTGGCGCAGCACCAGCTCAGGCTCAGGCCAGCGCAGCACGGATTGCGTCAACGATCGAACGGGCATGGTGCAGGGCGTCGTCGCTCTGGAGCCGGCCGAAGTGATCGCTCGGTGCCCCATCGGGAAGACTATCGGGGTAGCGCGTCGGGATGTAGAGCGCATCGAGGATCCGCAGGCGATCCTCCAGATCGCTCACAGCCGCAGCCAGGGCAGCGCCGACGGCCGGCGGCAGATCCCGAAAGGAGCGGCCGAGGCCATGGCCCCAGGTCTGCTGGCCGTGCTGCAGGTGCAGTGCCTTCAGTGCCTTCTCCACCCCCTGATGGCAGGCGAAGCAGGCCCATTCGTGGTGACCCGCGGCGGCACTCACCACTGCCAGTTCCAGATCGGCGCAGGCCTGGTGGAGCCAGTCGGCGGAGCGGTTCATCGGACCATTGTGGCCACAACCCAATTGTGGCCACGGCTCACTCGATGTCATCGGCGTCGGCGCCGCGGTTGCGGGTGTTGGAGCGGGCGCCTGCTGGAGTTTCCGGTTCTGGCGTAGCAGCTGTTGTTTGTTCTGTTGCTTGCGAATCAGGCGGCGGCCGCGAAAGCCAGGGTCAGCAACCTGGCGGGATCGAGGCCCTGGCCGGGCAAGGCAGATGCTCTTTGGGGCGGGACCCATGGCGGCTGAACGGTGTCTCCCTGGCGGAATTCGTCAACCTGTTCCCCGGCGTAACCCAGCAGGGTGGCTGTGGCCGCCAGCAGCGACGCCAGCCGCTGGCGTTCCAGGGGGGAAAGGGAGAACTCCACCGGCGGGCCTCAGGCCCGGGGCTGGCGGGAGCTCACCTGCAGCCGCGACCCCTGGATGCGCTTCCTCAGCTGGCGGCTGAACCCGAAGGCGGCACCAGCGCCGAAGAGCGGCAGGGGGCCGGGGGCGTCGACCGGGGTGTAAAGAGTGGCTTGGGCGTAGGTGAAGGCTGTACCAGTATTCAAGCCTACGTTGAAGGGTGTAACTGATGAGTTGCTAACGCGGAAATTTTGGATCGATCCAAAATTACGATATGCAAAGGCTGGCCCGGTAGAAGTATTTTCTGCCCCTGTAGAAGGATTGGGTAGACCCAATCCAATGCCCACTTGGGTAGCGAACTCATTTGCCAGGGGACCCCCTCCTGCCCCATCCCACCATGGCATCACGCCACCATTGGCCGCAGTTGCGAATTTGCTGGTGTTGGCGCTGTAAGTCCCGGTGAAGGTGGTCACGTCATACTGCAAACCGCCCACCGTCACCCTGCAAGTACCGGCCGGCGTACCGGAAGCGCAGGCCGCATGGGCCGAGCCGGTGCTGAGGCTGATGGCGGCCAGGGCCACCGCAGCGCCAAGGGCGCCCTTGAGCAGGGGGATGGGGCGGGCGCCTGGGAGCGAAGCTTGGGAAAGGGTCATACCCAGCGCGTGGGAAGCAAAGCGTCGTCCGATTTTCTCTGGCGCCAGCGGTCCTTGCCGGCCAGGGGCCCTGAACTCCACCCAATTGGGGCGAGCTTCGTTGGCCCCTGTGGCCGGATGCCCACAGAGGCGGCGCAAGCGGGCCAGTTCAGCGACCACCAAGGCGTGCCAGCCCCAGCTGCAGGGCCTTGGCCACCGCCTGGCCGCGGCTGCCGGCGCCAAGCTTGCGGCGCAGCGACTTGCCAAGGCTGCGGGCGCCTTCATAGGTGATGCCCAGCTGCTCGGCCACCTGCCGATCGCCGAGGCCCTGCACCAGCAGCTCCACCATCGCCCGCTCGCGGGCCGTGAGCAGCGGTGGCTCATCCCGCCAGGGCTGCCGCTGCACCGAAGCGGCCTCCATCGCCGCCAGCACGGCGGCGGAGCGGAAGCGCTGGCCGATGGCGATGCTGCGGCTCATCGTGACCACGGGCCTGTCGGCGGTGAAGCAATCCGTTTCCGAGAGCACCGCATCGGCCCGGGAGCGGCCCGCCGCCACCAGATCATCGAGGCGTGGATCGACGATCAGGATCGAGCGGATGTCGTCCACCAGATCGCGGGCCGCCTCCACCAGCGCCAGGCCGGAGCCCTGCTCCAGCTGGTTGGTGGTGATCAGCAGCCCCGGCCGGGTGCGGGCCAGGCCCTCGAGGGCCTCGGCTTCCGTGGTGACCATGAAGGCCAGCCGCTGTCGGGACAGGGCCATGTTGTGGAAGCCCAGCAGCATCAGCCGGCTGGCCGAGGCCAAGCCCGCCTGCAGGCGGATCTCACTGCTGAGCACCCAGGTGGCCGCATTGGAATACCTCCTGGTGGTGCGCGAGAAGGTGGGCAGCAGTTCCAACGAGGATGCATGGGCGACCGCCGCTGCCAGTCTGGCGGGTGAGGGCCTCACCCGGCTCAACCTCAGGCTCCCGCCGGAGGCGACCCCTGCTGAGGCTCCACCAGAAGGCGCTCCAGTTCAAGCCGCAGCTGGCGGATCCGGGCCAGGAGCTGTTCTCTTGAGGCGGGCAGTGGGGTGTCTTCAGGTGAGTAGCGTGCCTTGACGGCGAAGTCCTGAAGCTCAAGCAGTTCTTCTGGCAGCTGGGTTTGGGCCAGGAGCTGCAGACGCCCCAGATCGTGCGTGAGCGGGGGCTGCTCATCCGCCAGGACGATCAGGCCTTTGAGCAGATTCTCCACGCACTGCTGGGCCAGAAATCCCCAGTTCTCCTGGGCAAAGGCCGGATCCAGGCTGGCGGCCAGCGAGTGTTCATGGCGCAGGGCCAGCCGCAGGATGGCGCGGGCGTCCTCTTCAGGAGGCATGGCTTCCAGTGACATCAAGATGCACCCCTTCGCGATGCACATGGCCGAGGACATGCCACCGAGAGCCGGCCCAATGGGCGGCCGTGGCCGCATCGCTGATCAGCAGGTCTAGGTCGACCGGCAGCACAGGCAGGAGCAGGGCCCGGGCCCGGGCCCGCCAACGGCGTTCCCGTTCGGGCGTGTGGCTGCCCTGCAAGATCAGCAGCAGATCGAGATCTGATGTGGGGCGAGCCTGCCCCCGGGCGCGTGAGCCGAACAGCACCAAGGCCCTCACCTCGGCATCGCGACGGAGCTGCGCCAGGGCCTCGCGGATCTCCGCAGCCTCCAGCCCCGGGCCCAGCGACCAGGCCTGCTCTTCCAGGGGCGGCCCAGGGTTACCGGCCTGCCAGTCAGACAGACTCGTGGGAGTCAGGATTCCCATAGCAGCAGCGTAGGTGGCTGAGATCGGAGCGGCTGGAGAGATCGATCATCCAAGGCAGCAGTAGATCATCCAGGTCGGCCTCGATGGCGGCCAGGGTGAAAGCCAGCACGTGTTCATGGCGCAGGGCCAGCCGCAGGATCGCGCGACGGAACTCCGCTGCAACCGACCAGTGGCATGGACACCATCCGGGCGTTGCGGGAGCTGCACTCCGCAACGCCAAGTCGGCAGCGATCGCGGTCTGAAGCGGATGGTGTGGAGGCTGAGTCCGCGATGGGGCCTGGCAGGCACCACCCCCAGGCTGGACATCGTCAGCCCGCGGCGCGGCTGGCCGCTACTGCGGCATCGATCTCCGCGAGACCCTCGGCTTCCGGCACCTCGGCGTAGCCAGCCTCAATCCGCTCGCAACGCCCGTCAAAATGCGCCTGCAGACGGCGGATCCGCCCAAACAGACGGGCATCCACCTAGGCCGCCACGGGCTTGCCGTCACGCTTGATCACGATGCTGTCGTGGCGGAAGCTGACGGCAGTGGCTTCACTGATCATGGCCCGACGGCGCCACTCACGGCCGCGGCGGGTGTCCAAATCACCAGAGCACTCGGCAGGGGAAGGTCGCCAGCGCAGGATCGAGGCTCACCAGTTGCGGGCCCTCCAGCTCAGCCTGGGCCGCCAGCAGCCGATCGAAGGGATCCCGGTGGGCTTGCCTGTAGGCACCGGCGTGGATGCCGTGATGCAACTGCACGGCCAGCGGCTGGAAACCCTGTTGTTACAACAGGGAAGGCAGATCCTGCAGCAGCCGTTCGGCGCCCGGAAGTTTGCCGAGGCGACCTTTGGTGGCGAGCTCCCAGCCGGAGGCGGCGCTCACGAAGATCATGGCCGCTGGATCGCTGATGGCCGCCAGCGCGAGGTTGGAGAGCTTCTCGGGTTCCACCAACCACCAGAGCAGGGCATGGGTGTCCAGCAGGAGCGAGGGGGGCATCAAGAGGGCAACGGGGCGTCGAGGGCGTCGAGCTCCTCAGGGGGCAGAGGGGCGAGAAGCACATCGATGGGGGGAAGCTGCAGCTGACCCCGAAGCAGCCCGAGCTGCCGCCGGGGCCTCAGCGGATGCAGCGCCGCTCCCACTGGCCGGGCAGGCTTACGTTGCCCCCTGAGCGGATTGTTCAAGCCCGTGATGCAGCCATCGATGCCGCCGCGCCGGGAGGAGTCCCCAGCCGGGCTTCCGCAGGAGCTGGAGGGGTCCATGGAGATGCGCGAGCTGTTTCCCCGCTACCTGCTCGAGGGTCGGCTGCCCGCCGCCCTGCTGGCCGATCTGCAGGCGATGGCCGCTGACGTGCTGGCCAACCCCGAAGCCTGTCCCGATGCGGCCCCGAAGCTGGCCGGCCAGCTGGCCCTGCAGCGGGAGCTGGGGCCCGACAGGCCCGCCGCCGCCGAGCTGGCCCGCACGGTGATCCTGCCGGCCTGCGAGCGCTGGATCCGCCACGTGATCGATCGCCAGCCGCCCCAGGGCCGCGGCCCCTGGATCCCCGGCCGCTACAGCCTGCAGCTGATCGACCTGTGGCTCAACGTGCAGCGCGCCGGCGATTACAACCCCGCCCACACCCATGGCGGCAGCTTCTCTGGGGTGCTCTACCTGCAGGTGCCGCCCCAGATCCGTGCCGAGAGCTTCGATGGCCAGCTCTGCCTGCATGGCCCAGAGGAATGGCACATCCAGAGCTTCCGCACCGGCATGGCCCACTACCTGCTGCCCGCCCCCGGCGACTACTACGTGTTTCCGGCCTGGCAGCCCCATTCGGTGGCCCCGTTCCGCGGTGAGGGCGAGCGCTGGTCGATCGCCTTCAACGTGCTGGCGGTGCCCACACCGTCGCGGCCGGCGCCGCCCCCAGCCGCCGCCCCCAGCGCCGGCCCCGCCCCTGGGGTGGCCGGCGGCAACGTGTCGCTCTCGCTCGCGCGGCCCCGCCCCGGCGGCTTCGCCTGAGGCATCCCGGCGCCAGCCCCACGCCGGCGCCGGGGCTGTGACCATGAACCGCCTGCGCCTGTGATCTGGATCAACGGCCTGCCCGCTGACCCCGCCGATCCTCGGGACAGATCAGGCCAGGGGATCCATGACCACGCTGCCGCTGCCCACCCGGATCAGCACCCGAGCGGCCTATCCCAATCCCTTCGGCAGGCGGCTGCAGCTCTGCCGCGATCCGGTGGAGGTGGCCCAGCGGCTCTCCACCGGTCTGCCCCTGCGCGAGCACGGCGTGCGCAGCGTCTCCTCCCGGGGCTGGTGGCACCGGGCCACCGCCCTCCCCCTCGGGGCGCTCAACCTGGCGGCGGGCATGTCGTCGCCCTTCGTGATGCAGGTGGAGGAGCGCCAGGGGCCCACCCTCTTCCTCGGCTATGGCGGGATTTGCCGGTTTGAGCAGGATGGCTCCCAGTGGCTGATCGGAGCCGGTGGCTCCCTGCTGCTCTCCGGTGCCGCCTATCGCATGGAGGTGCTGGGTGAGGGCGCCAGCGGCGTGTGCGTGGGGCTCGACGCGGAGCGGCTGCAGCAGCGGGCCCGGGCCATGCGAGGGGCGCCGCTGCCCGCCTCGGCGATGGCCGAGCTGCTGGCCCGGCCACGCCTGCTGCCCCCGGATCCGGTTGGGGTGCTGGGACTGCAGGGGGCGCTGCGGTCGCTGCTGGAGCTGGCGAGCGGCCTCGAGGGCAGCCGCCCCGATCTCGTGGCGATGCTGCAGTTCGACGACCAGATCGAGCGGCTGCTGCTGGCGATGGTGCAGCCGGAGCTGGAGGCGATCGACCGCGCCGCGGGCCGCCATCCCCAGCGGGCCCAGGATGCCCTCGATGGGCTGATCGACTGGATCCGCGCCCACCTGGATGAGCCGATCAACCTCACCGTGCTGGAGCAGCGCAGCCACTACTCCCGCCGGGCACTGCAGTACGCCTTCCAGGATCGCTTCGGCTGCGCCCCGATGCAGTGGGTGCGCCGCGAGCGGCTGTCCATGGCCCGCCGGCGGCTGGAGCGGCCCCTGCCCGGGGAAACGGTGAAGACCATCGCCATGGCCTGTGGCTACCGCTCGCCCGGGCTGTTCAGCAGTGATTTCCAGCAGATCTTCCAGGTGCGCCCCTCTGAGCTGCTGCGTCGTGGCAGCAGTCAGGCCTCATGAAGCGTGAGCTCCGGCAGGCGCTCGCAGAGCAGGCCGGCCCGCCGCCGCAATGCCTCGCGCAGGGCGGCCATGCAGCTGTGCTCGGCCACATCGCGCCGCATCACCAGCGCCTCGCCCCGCTCCAGGTCGAGATCCCAGTCGAGGCGGCGCAGCGGGCTGGGTGAGAGGCTGAGCCGCTGCGGTGTGGCGTAGCCGAGGGTGCGGCGGTCGCCGCTGCGGCCCTCCAGCTGGTCGTGGTCGAAGCGGCTCAGCCGCAGGGGATCGCGCCACAGGCCCTGGGCCTGCAGCCGTTCGGCCGTCACCGGGAAGCCGTTGCCGCGCAGCGCCAGGCTCGGAAAGGCGGCCAGATCGCTGCTGCGCAGTCCGCTCAGCCCCACCAGGGGGTGGTCGGGAGCGGCCACCAGCCAGGTGGGGGCTCGGGTGAGCGGCACCACCACGCAATCCTCCCGGAGGCTGGCGGGCAGATCGATCAGGCTGCTGGTGATCCAGGCGTCGATCACCCGCTCCCGCAGGAAGCGCAGCGGTGTGGCCGGTTGCAGATGGTCGAAGCGGCCGCCGATCCAGCCCTCCGGCAGGGGGCTGGCCAGCAGCGGCCCCGCCACGCAGCTCGCCTCCAGCCGCAGCGGCGCCCGGCCACTCAGCCGGAAGAGCTGATGCAGCTGCCGCTCCATCGCCAGCAGCACGGTGTCGCCCTCCACCTGCCATTCCCCCTGGCGGCGGCGCAGATCGAGCGCCAGGGTGCTGGTGACCTGGCGGGTCTGGCGGCTGATCGTGGGCTGGCTGCACCCACAGCGGGACGCCGCCAGCTGGCCGGTGCCCAGCCAGATCAACAGATCGAAGGCCTGAAGATCCTCCGCCGTGATCATGGGCGCCTGTGGCAGGGCGCGGTGGTGAGGCTGGCCCGGAAGGTTGCCAAGGCAGGCGGTTCCGAAGGGACCTGACGGCGAAAGTATCAGCAGGTATGCCCAATTGTGATGATCCCCTTCGCTGGCTTAAGCCCAGTGATCGCAGGGGTTCTGGGTGGATTTCCGGCGGTGCGGCCCCGCCAATCCTGCGCGTTTTTGGCTGTCGAATCGGCCATGACTGCAAAAATCCGCAAGTCCTGGCCCCCTGCCGCTCCTCGCGCCAGACTCCGCCGCGCTGCGGAGATCGCCATCGCCCGGACGCGTGCTGCCGACATCGCCCTCGCCGGTAGCCCCGGGCCGGCCATGGATCCAGAGGGGGGCTTCAGCGCCGCCGTGCCCGAGCTGCGCCGCCAGTTGCTCGCCTGGTGGGAGCGCAACGGCCGCCACGCCATCCCCTGGAAGCTGCGCCCCGATGGCAGCCGCCCCGCCGACGGCGAGGCGCTCGATCCCTATGGCGTGTTCGTGGCCGAGGTGATGCTGCAGCAGACCCAGCTGCAGGTGATGTGGCCCTACTGGCAGCGCTGGATGGCCGCCTTCCCCCAGCCCGCCGCCCTCGCCGCCGCCACCGAGGCGGAGGTGCTGCTGCTCTGGCAGGGCCTCGGCTATTACTCCCGCGCCCGCCGCCTGCAGCAGGGGGTGCGGGCCCTGCTGGGCGCCCCTGGCTCAGCGGGCGGCGACGGCGACCCCTGGCCCCGCAGCCTGGAGGGCTGGCTGGCGCTGCCCGGGGTGGGCCGCAGCACGGCCGGCAGCATCCTCTCCTCCGCCTTCGATCAGCCCTGGCCGATCCTGGATGGCAACGTGCGGCGGGTGCTGGCGCGGCTCACGGCGGAGCCCCGGCCGCCGGCCCGCCGGCAGGCCCACTTCTGGCGCCTGAGCGAGACCCTGCTCGACCCCGCCAGCCCCCGCCACTTCAACCAGGCCCTGATGGATCTGGGCGCCACCGTGTGCACGCCGCGCCGACCGGCCTGCGATCGCTGCCCCTGGAGCGGCCACTGCGCTGCCTACGCTGCCGGCGATCCCGCCCGCTGGCCCGTGAAGGACGAACCCCGCCCCCTGCCCTTCCACGTGATCGGCGTGGGCGTGGTGCTCGATGGCGAGGGCCGGGTGCTGATCGATCAGCGCCTGCCGGAGGGGCTGCTGGGCGGGCTCTGGGAGTTTCCCGGCGGCAAGCAGGAGCCCGGCGAAGCGATCGAGCTCACGATCCTGCGCGAACTGCGCGAGGAACTGGCGATCGAGGTGGAGGTGGGCGAGGAGCTGCTGGTGTTCGAGCACGCCTACAGCCACCGGCGGCTGCGCTTCGTGGTGCACCTCTGCCACTGGCGGGCGGGCGAGCCCCAGCCCCTGGCCTCCCAGCAGGTGCGCTGGGTGGATCCGGCCGACCTTGAGGCCTACCCCTTCCCCGCCGCCAACACCCGGATCATCGAGGCCCTGCGCCGCCGGCTTGCCGCCGCGGCCTGAGCGGCCCGCCTGACAGCGGCGCGCCCCGCCGCCACCCTTGGGACACCTGCTGCCCTGGGGTGCGATCGATGAGCGAGTTCAGCCTCCGCCCCGCTCCGCCCCTGGTGCTCTGCTTCGGGGAGGCCCTGGTGGATCGGCTCGGTCGACCCGGCGAGGATCCCGCCGCCCCGGGCGCCGCCGGTGATGATCGGCTCGGCGGTGCCCCGGCCAACGTGGCCTGCGCCCTGGCCCGGCTCGGCACCGCCTCCGCCTTCCTCGGCCGCCTCGGCGAGGACGCCATCGGGGCGGCCTTCGCGGCCCTCTTCCACGAGCGGGGGGTGGACACCCGGGCCCTGCAGTGGGATGCGGAGCGGCCCAGCCGCACCGTGCTGGTGCGCCGCGATGCCCTGGGGGAGCGCAGTTTCGCCGCCTTCGCCGGCGACCGCGGCCAGGGCTTTGCCGATCAGGCGGTGGCCGCCGATCCGCTGGAGCGGCAGTTGGAGCTCCTGCTGGCCGAGGCCCGCTGGCTTGTGGCCGGCACCATTCCGCTGGCCTCGCCCGCCTCGGCCCAGGCCCTGGAGCGCCTGCTGGAGCGCGCCGCCGCCGCCGACCTGCCGCTCGCCCTCGATGTGAACTGGCGCCCCACCTTCTGGGGTCTGCCGCAGGAGGTGCCGCCGCCTCCCCTGGTGCGGGCCCGCCTGCAGCCGCTGCTGGAGCGGGCCAGCCTGATCAAGTGCGCCGCCGAGGAGGCCGCCTGGCTGTTCGGAGCCGGGGCCGATCCGGCCGCCATCGCCGCCGCCCTGCCGCGCCGGCCGGCGGTGCTGATCACCGATGGGCCCCGGCCGGTGCGCTGGTGGATCGGTGGCCGCAGCGGCGTTCAGCCCCCATTCGCCGTGCCGGTGGTCGACACCACCGGTGCCGGGGATGCCTTCACGGCCGGCCTGCTGCACCGCCTGGTGCGTCGACCGGAGATCCTCCAGGCCGCCGCGGCCGGCGAGGCTGAGGAGGTGGTGCGCTTCGCCAGCGCCTGCGGCGCGCTCGTCTGCCGGGAGGCCGGCGCCATCGATCCCCAGCCCACGGCCGTGGAGGTGGAGCTGCTGCTCAGCCAGGCGGTGGCGACGGTGGGCTGAGCCGCGCCAGCCGGCCGCACTCGGGGTTGAGGGGATCGGCCGGCGCCAGCTCCAGCAGCCAGGCCTCCGCCGGCGGCAGGCTCAGCCGCTCGGGCCATTCCACCGCCAGCACGGCCCCGAGGGCCGCGGCCTCCTCCTCCTCCTGCTGCAGCAGTTCGTCCGCGGCGGCTGGCTGCTCCAGCCGGTAGAGGTCGAGGTGGACCAGGGCCGTGGCGCGGCCATCGGGCAGCAGGCCGCTGTAGTGCTGGGCCAGGGTGTAGGTGGGGCTGGTGATCGGCTCCTCGATGCCCAGGGCCTCCGCCAGCCCCTGCACCAGGCAGGTCTTGCCGGCCCCGAGGGGGCCCCGCAGCAGCAGCAGTGGCGGGCTGCCGGCGGGGGTGCGGGCCGTGAGCAGCGCAGCCAGCCGGCGGCCGAGGGCCGCGGTGGCCGCCGCGTCGGCGAGCCGCAGCGGCCCGGCCTCGATCGCATCAATCTGTGACATCCCTGTAGATTCTCTCCAAGCGAGCCCGAAGCCTCGGCGTCTCTGCAGATATTTCCATCCCATCGCCCTCCCGTCAGGGAGCCTTTCTTCATGGTGGCAACGCCCTCCAGCCCTGCGGCTGAGCTCGCCGGTCTCCAGGCCACGACGTCCTATGTGATCGCCGACATCGGCCAGGCCGACTTCGGCCGCAAGGAGATCGCCATCGCCGAGACCGAGATGCCCGGTCTGATGGCGCTGCGGGCCCGCTACGGCGCCGAGCAGCCCCTCAAGGGTGCCCGCATCGCCGGCAGCCTGCACATGACGATCCAGACGGCCGTTCTGATCGAAACCCTGGCCGCCCTCGGCGCCGAGGTGCGCTGGGCCAGCTGCAACATCTTCTCCACCCAGGACCACGCCGCCGCCGCGATCGCCGCCGCCGGCATCCCCGTGTTCGCCTACAAGGGCGAGACCCTTGATGAGTACTGGGCCTTCACCCACCGCATCCTCGAGTGGGGCGATGGCGGCACGCCCAACATGATCCTCGACGACGGCGGCGACGCCACCGGTCTGGTGATCCTGGGCACCAAGGCCGAGAAGGACCTCTCCGTTCTCGACAACCCCTCCAACGAGGAGGAGACCGCCCTCTTCAACTCGATCCGCCAGAAGCTGGCCGCCGAGCCCGGCTTCTACTCCCGCATCCACGCCGCCATCCAGGGCGTGACCGAGGAGACCACCACCGGCGTGGCCCGTCTGTACCAGCTGCAGAAGAGCGGTGAGCTGCCCTTCCCCGCCATCAACGTCAACGATTCGGTCACCAAGAGCAAGTTCGACAACCTCTACGGCTGCCGCGAATCGCTGGTTGACAGCATCAAGCGCGCCACCGACGTGATGGTGGCCGGCAAGGTGGCCCTGGTGC
>VFQS010002576.1_pt1 | contig 14699 bp, 9 predicted proteins | sample 3512361 | NCBI WGS metagenome assembly VFQS01 (sample SAMN10412375, study PRJNA504923) | tailings metagenome | isolation source: Relicate 1 Philex TSF3 active mining | place: Philippines
GTGTATATATGCATTGGAGAAATATTCATTTAACTTTAAGACCAGAATATTTTCATACAGCTAGTGAAAATTATGATTACTTTAGAAATCTTTGGGGAGAACGCACCCCAGGTCTGTCAAAGATCATACTTGGACAATCATCTTTAAGAATTGATTTTGGGCCAACAGGTTTTTATGTTGGTTCAAATAATATTTGGAGAGGTCCTGGTGTAATTAGTTCATTATTAATGTCTAATAATGCACAAGGCTTTAACCATATTGGATTTAACACAATTAGGCCACTAAAAACACTTCTTGGAAATTTTGAATTTTCAATATTTGGTGCTCAACTTACACAAAATCCAACACAGGGATTTGAAAATAAAAATCTTAGAACCTCTTTAATTAATTCAAATAAAAGATACATCAATATGTTAACTTTAACATATAGTCCATTTGGTTTTAAGAATCTTTATTTTGGAGCTAATAGAGTTTTTCATCAATTTTCAAGATCTACACCTAGTAATAATTTCACACGAGATTATGTACCTGTGTTTTTGCCATTATTTAGAAATGTATATCAGGATAATGCTGAAGCTATTGACCAGTTGATAAGTGGATTTGTGAAATATACATTTCCAAAAGAACATGCTGAATTATATTTTGAATATGGTTGGAATGATGGATCTTCAAATTTTAGAGATTTATTGTTAGATAATTCTCACTCATCTGCTTCAATTTTTGGATTTAGAAAGCTTCAATATTTAAAAAAAGATTCTTATTTAAATATTGAATTTGAGGCAACAAGAATGTCTCAAACACCAAGTTATTTACAAAGAGATGCTGCAAATTGGTATATTCATGGCTTAATAACTGAAGGTTATACAAACGAAAATCAAATTTTGGGTGCAGGTTCTGGCCTTGGCAATAATTTACAAAGCATTCAAATTGGTTATAACAATAAAGTAAATAAAATTTCTATTAAATTTCAACACATTTCACATAATCCAATAGGTTTTGTTGATTTATTTGATTCAAAAGGAGGTTTGCCTAATTGGAATGATTATACATATGGAATGAACTTAAAATCTAAAGTTAAAAATTTGATTTTTAACTTTTCAATTGATTACATTAATTCCAATAATTATACTTGGATAGAAGATAAAAGAAGAGAAAATTTTTATTTCTTATTAAATACAATTTATTTATGGTAATAAGAAAGATTTTATTTTTTGTTGCCTTTCTTTTTATTTTTAAATCGAGTAATGCACAGAATAGTTTTTTTGATGAAATTCATTTGATGGATTTCCAGAGAAATGCCCAATTAATCAATGATTCAAATAGAAAAATTGAATATTCTTTCATGATTAGATCTACGAGTCAATTTCAAAATTTACAATCCAAACAGAATAAAAAATCGAAAGAGATAATTCAATCTTTATTATTAAATTATGATTTTCAGAATAATTCTTTGTTGCCCCAAAGTATGAATGATGGATTGATGTATCCTGCAAGAGGTTGGCAGGAGCGGTATAGTATAGGAATAAATGCACAATGGGGAATTATAGATATTAATTATCAGCCTGAAAAGTTAGTTGTGCAAAATACACCACAAGAATATTATGCTGGGAATCCCGATGATGGTAATTTTATGTTTAAATATTTTGGTATGGTGGCCAACAATATAGATCATTTTAGACAGTTTGGATATGATAGGATTGATACAACTAGTTTTGGACAATCTAGAATTGGAATCAAAACAAAATATTTAAGTTATGGATATTCAACTGAAAATATATGGTGGGGTCCCGGCAGAAGAAATAGTTTAATTTTTACTAATAATGCAGGAGGATTTAGACATTATTATTTAAATAGTGTAGAACCAATCAAATCGAGTATTGGCAGTTTTGAATTTAGTTTAATTTCTGGTATTTTAGATACCACTAAATATACCGATATTGACCATGATTTATTAAATGTCTGTCAACCTTGTAAGGTGTTTAAAAATTTAGATGAAAGAAAGATAGATGCTATTACTGTTAATTGGCATCCTAAATGGATACCCAATTTATATTTAGGTTATGCATTTTCAAGGCAATATTATGCTAATCAGAAAAATGAATATGAACAACAATATAGTTTCTTTAGTAAAGACAGATATCAACAAATATTAGGTTCTTTTATGTTTAGATTTAATTTTCCTAAAGACCATTCAGAATTTTATGGAGAAATTGGTTTGCCTGATGAAGCAGCGTATCCTTGGAAATTTTTTAAGGATAAAAATCCTAGAACTGGATTTGTCTTTGGGGCTACTAAATTGGTTTTAATTAATAAAGGAAAGTCCTATTTAAATTTAAATTTAGAATTTACTCAATTACAACTAATGAATCCTAAAAATATTTTCTATTTAGGTTCTCCGTTTGAAGGTGGACAAGCTAATAGTTGGTATTTAAACACAAAAATAAAGCAAGGCTATTCTAATGATGGTCAGCTTTTGGGGTCTTTTTTAGGTCCTGGGTCTAATGGTCAATCTTTTGGCATAAGTTGGCACAAAAATTATAACAAAATTGGCATATTTGTTGAAAGAATTGTACATAATAATGATTTTTATTATAGCGTTTATTATAATCCATATGCTGGTGGATTTGGGTATGGTTATTACAATAGGTATTGGGTAGATATTAATACAAAATTCGAGATGCAAATAATGCCAGTAAAGAATATATTATTATCAGCTAGCTTTGGTAATACTAATGCCATGAATTATAGATGGGTTAGATATGAAGATGGATCTGCATATGATGAACCATCTAAGCTTTCAGATAAATTTAATCAGCAATTTCAATTATCTATAAAATATTTGCTTCATGCAGTTGTTAAATAGAATTTATATAAGAACATATTTCATCATTATGATGTTTTATGCTTTTTTTAATAAAGGAATTGCTTATTCTTATTTGGCAGAAATTTTACTGATTACAGGGGTGATTTTAATATTTTTAAATAGAAAGCATTTTGAAATACATCTTGATAAAAAACAAATTATCATTATTATCTTAATAGCTCTTTTGTTTATTTATATTCTATTTGGATTGATTAAATATAATGCATTTAATGTAATTAGAGATTCTTTAGCCTTTCAGTATGCATGGTTTACTTTAATATTATTTTATTTCAAAGATGAACGTAATTTTATCTGGGATACTTTAATTCAAATTTATAAATGGATCCCATTAGTCTTATTCTTGAATTTTATTTTGTTTTATTATGTATTTTTAAATTTACCTCCAATTGAGATTTTCGGAGGACAGCATATATTACTTTATAAAAATGGAGATAAATCTCTTCACTTATTGATTAGTTCAATTTTAATGATACTTTTTACTGAAATGTATACTAGGAATTGGTTAATCTTAAACTCGATTTTAATCTTCATCAATTTATTAATTTTATTAGCTTTTACAAGGTCTGGAAGTGTTGCATATTTAGCTGGCATTTTTTGTTTTTTCTTTTTCTCCAAAACAAGTTTTATAACTGATGGTTTAAGAAAAGTACTGAAATTTATTCCTTTGCTTTTAATTGTCGTTTTTGGTGTATTTGCTGCAATTGAAATTGAGGGTGATGCTCAGGGAAGAATGATTAGCTTATCACAGATTACTGATAATTTTAGTTCTATTGTAAGTAGTGATATTGATGGAAGTTTAACTGATAATAAGGTTTGGCGTTTGGTATGGTGGGCTAAACTGTTGAATGAAAGTTTCACCCTAGAGCATTTTTTTATTGGCAAGGGTTTGGGAATGAGTTTAGCAGGAAATGATTTAACTAGTGTTGATGAAAACCTAAGATCACCTCATAATTTTCATTTAACTATTATTGCCAGGTTTGGATATATTATATTTTTTATTTGGTTGTATTGGTTATGGTTATTATTTAAACCATTGTTTACCAAAAAACTATCAGGCAAGACATTAGGATTAACCTGTATTTTGTTAGCTTTCATTATCAATGGAAGTTTTGATGTGTTTTTTGAAGGTCCCATGGGAGCTTTCCCCTTTTGGACATTAGTTGGTCTATTGTTGATTGAAGATTATTATAGTGCTTATAAGCCAAACGAAATCCCTAATTGATAATTGTTTTTATTTAATCTTTTTTCAATTGATGTATTGATATAGAGATTATTGATCCATTCATATCTTAATTGAATAAACCAATCTGTTCTATTGTATTGTAAATTATTTAAAAAAGTAGGTTGTGGTTGGATTACGTATTGTTCATAAATGGTTCCTGCTCCCCCCTTTCTAATTTGTTGAATTCTTCCGTATAACTGTAATTTAGCCATTGGGTTATATCTAGCATATACAATTGCTCTATCAAAATTATTTCCCATCCAGTCGCCTAAGCTATAATTATAGGATGTATAGGTTTGTGCGGGTATAAGATTATTGTATACAAATGGGTTGACTCTTGTATATTCAGTACCAATTGTTAAATAAGGTATTAAAATATCTGTTATTGATGCACCAAGGGTATATCCAATTTGATTTCTTTTTTCTTTTTGATTGAACAGTGCACTAACTTTAATTTCATCAATAAAGAGCGTTCCATAAAAATGTGTATTCTTGATTTGATTACGAGAGTTGATGGAAAAAAAATATTGTCCATTAGAACCTGCTTCTATTAAATAATTGCTTCTATTATTATCGTAAAATTTAAATAAGTTGATAGGAATAAGAAATCCCAGGTCCATTTTGTCGCTATAAATAATTGATTCACCAATAGCCAAATTTAAACCCTTTATTGGTGTGATTTGTAAACTATGTGTTGCAAGGTATTTTTGTACAAATAGTATTCTTTTGTCATTATCTAATCTCCCAGAATTATTTAGATAAGATAAACCTGAATCGGTGATATTAGAGTTCAACCAAGCATGGGTATAGTTAAAACTTAACCATTTTATTGGATTATAATCTAATCTGAAAAATGGATAAGAAGGCACTTTATTGGACAAAACAATATTACCGTTTTCTCCATAGCCCCAAATTAAATTATCTTTTCCCACACTGATATTTCCATTTTTCCATTTATAATTTAAACTGGCTTTTAAATCAGTATAGTTGATTGAATTGATTTTTTGAGTTCCAACTAAAATTCTTCCAGGCAAAGGGGATGCTTCTGGATTGTTTGAAATTAGATTACCATTTTCAGTATAGTCTCTATAGTAAATTTGATATCCCCAGTTTTTGTTTTTTCCGATAGCTCCCCATATTTCAAAACCACTAGATAGTATATTAGTTGATTTATTATTATTCGAATAACTATTTACACCTATTAATGGGTCTGCATGTAATTCAAAATCTGAATGTACTATGTTGAAAAACCTCCAACGATTATTGGAATCTTTTTTTAATAAATCCAAAGTTGAGACATTATTGAAGATAGGTCGGTATTCTTGTAAATAAAATTCAAGTTCATTGTTCTCTATCAATGTCAATGCCTTTTTTTTAGTGGATAATTCAAGCAAGGCTGTTTGAATTTGATTTCGATTAACTGGTTTGATTAAATCATTGAATTCAATTAAACCTTTTTGAGCCATTCTATTTAAATAGGAATAAACAGGACTATTGGGATTCTCCCAAATATTTTGAGCATTTGTATTGTGCAATACAAAAAAGAGAAGAATAAAAAGAAATATAAATTTCTTCAAGATGGTGTTTTTAATAAGCGTTTTGATCCCCTCTGAATATATTAATGACTGTTTGAATGATGATCTGTAAATCTAGCCAGAAATTCCACCTTTGGATGTAGTATAAATCAAAGTTAACTCTTCTTTGCATATCTTCAGTTGTTTTGGTCTCCCCTCTACATCCATTCACTTGAGCTAATCCTGTGATACCTGGAATTACTTTATGTCTTAACATATAGTTGTCGACAGTTTCCATGGATTCTAGATTTAATTGAGTGGGATGTGGTCTTGGGCCTACAACTGACATATTACCAATTAATACATTCCAAAATTGTGGTAACTCATCCATATTGGTTTTACGTAAAATTCTTCCAATCAAAGTAATTCGAGGATCATTTTTTTGTGCTTGGTTGAATTTACCCTCTTCATCCAAATCGCTACTCTCTTTGATCATGGATCTAAATTTGTAGCAAATAATTTTATTATTATTGATTCCCCATCTTTCTTGTTTGAAAAACACAGGGCCCTTGGACGTTAATTTAATGATGATAGCTATTAATGGGAAAATCCAAAACCCAATCAATAAAAAAAACATAATAGAGAAGAAAATATCAAAACCTCTTTTTAATAATCTATTTTCTGGTTTATCTAGTGGCAAATCTCCCACATTCACAACTGGCAATAAGCCAATGTTATTGATATATACAGAACTAGATGTAATTTCTGTTAAATTAGGCAGAATTCTAACTTTAATATTGTTTTTATCACAAATAGCTATAGTGCTTTGAATTTTTTCATTTTCATTGGTAGGTAATGCAATGAAAACCTCATCTATGTTTTGAGACTTAAGAATTTCTTGTAAATTATTAAGTCCTCCCAGATATTCACTATCTAGATGGGAGTTTTTAATTTCATCAACATAGCCAATACACTTATATCCATAATAGTAATATTTTTTGACTGCTTTAATAAAATCGTCAGCAGCTTTTGTAGAACCTACTAGTAATACATAATCATAGAAAATACCCTTATTCAAATTGGCGTGGATTCTTTTTCTGATGCCGTATTTAGTTAGAATGGCTAGAAAAGCTAAAATATTGATATAAACAATTATGAATTTAGATGGAAATTTATGATTTAGGTTTAAAAAGAATAATAAGGAGGTTAGGCTGACTACAAATAGTATCGAATGGTAAATAATTTGAACCATTTCTTCCGAAAACTTATTAGATCTTTTCTCAATATAAATTTTTGAAAAGAAAGACATTGAAAACCAAAGTACTATAGATAACAATAAAAAATTATAACTAAATATTTGATAATCAATATTTAATACCAATTTTTTAGCAGTAATATAAGCAATGAATATAATAATAATATCTAATGCGTATCCAATATTTCGTAGAAACTGTTGTTGTTTCTTCATCCCTTTTTCACGGTTTAATAAATAATTTAATTCAAAGTTATACAAAATTGGATTACTAAAAAATTCCTAAACAAGTGTCTCAAATCCATCAATTTACGAATAATATTACCTATTTTTGTTATAAATTATTCCATAATTATTCCATATGGAAATACTAGGTCTACATATGTGACTTAGAATGCGTTAGCAGTATTCAAATTTTCAAATAGTTAAATTTTTAACATGAAATCAGTAAAGTTCTTACTTTCTTGCATTTTTTTATTTTCATTTACTTGTGCAATACATGCGCAAGATCCATTAGGTGGTCGTGATCTAAGTCAAGTTAGAGTGGACAAATTAACAGAAAATCAGATTAATTTAATACAACAAAAATTAAATCAGTCTGGAATGACAATCGATCAAGTGGAGTCTCAAGCCACTGCAAAAGGTATGCCTTCCGCAGAATTCGCTAAATTAAAAGAAAGATTAAATAATCTTTCTGGAATTGTGACTGCAAAAACAAGTAGAAAAAATATTTCAGGAAATGAAAATAGTTCAAATAAAGTTTCATCTAAAGACAGTACAAATGTCTCGATTAACTATACCTTAAATAGTTTACTGTATGGATCAGAGTTGTTCATGCCAAATACTTCTGGCAATGCTTCCAATAGATCATTGGCAACACCCACGAATTATGAAATTGGGCCAAATGATGTATTGAAATTGGTGATTTATGGAGTACAAGAATATTCAGCTGATCTAACAGTTTCCAAAGAAGGCAAGGTTTATGTAGATAATGTTGGAAATATTAAAGTTGGTGGATTAACAATTGAAGCTGCCAAAACAAGAATTAAGCAACAAATGGCTGCCACTGCTTATTCTAGTTTAAGTAGAGGCGAATCAAAGATTGATTTAACACTTGGTGATATAAGAACAATTCATGTAAATGTGATTGGAGCATATAAGAGCGGTACCATGAATGTTTCTTCTTTATCTAATGTAATTAGTGTTTTAACAGAAGCAGGTGGCCCTAATAATATTGGCTCATACAGAGAAATTGAAGTGATAAGGGATAATAAGTTATTTAAGAAAGTAGACTTGTATAAATTTATGCAATATGGTGATCAGTCTCAAAATGTTGGATTAAAAGACAATGATATCATTAGAGTGCCTGCTTATAAAGCTAGAGTAGAAATTAAAGGGGAAGTTAAAAGACCAGGCATTTTTGAAGTGATTGGAACAGAAAGTTTTGCTCAAATTTTACAATACGCAGGTGGATTTACAGATAATGCTTATTCAGCATGGGTGAAAATAATTCAAAAGAATGATAAAGAGAAGTCTGTAAAAGATGTTGCAAATTCAGAATTTTCAAAATATATACCTAAGGGTGGAGATGAAATCTCGGTTTCCAAAATAATCAATCGTTTTCAAAATAGAGTGACATTGTCCGGTGCTGTATATCGACCTGATGTTTATGAATTAACTCCAGGAATGAGAGTGGCAGATTTAATTAAAAAAGCAGATGGTTTGAAAGAAGATGCTTTTATTGGTAGGGCGCAATTAATTAGAGCAAAGCCTAATTTATTGAAAGAAATGATCAGCATCAATCTTTCAAAAGCGCTAGAAAAAAATACAGCTGACAATATTGAATTACAAAGAGAAGATGAATTATTTGTAAATTCTATACTAGACTTGAGAGATTCTTTAACAGTGGATTTATTAGGAGAAGTGAGAACATCAGGGAAGTTCAATTATATTGATAGCATGACTGTAAAGGATTTAATCTTAATGGCTGGTGGCTTTACTTATGCTGCGAATAAAAATATTGAAGTTGCAAGATTGGTAAAATATGGAGATAGAGTAGAGAATACAGAAGTTACTCAAATCTTAAAAACAGAGATTAATGGTGACTTAAGTTTTAATCCAGGACAAGAAAATTTTGTTTTACAACCTTTAGATGTTGTAACCATTACCAGAAAAGTCGGTTATACTTTACCAGAAGTGGTAACTATTAGTGGCCAAGTTCAAAGCGCAGGCAAATATACTTTAAGTTCTAGAGTGGAAAGAGTAAGTGATATTGTGAAAAGAGCTGGAGGTTTAATTGGAGAAGCATATGGAGAGGGTGCTTTTATTAAAAGAAGAAGATTTGATATAGATTCATTAAGATCTGATGAAACAAAAACTTCTATTGAGTTGGCGTATACCAGAAAGTTTAAAGCTAAACAAGAAGCGGATAGACAAAGTGTTTTAAATACAGCTAATGCTGCAACTATCACTTCTGCTTCAGATATTAATTTAAATCCTGAATCTAAAACAATCAAATTAAAAGATACACTAAATGCATTGTTTAAAGAGTTAGATGAAGATTTTTATCAAATTGCGATTGATATCAACTATATTATGAAGAACCCAGGTTCTGAATTAGACCTAGTTTTAAGAGGTAAGGATGAAATTGTTATACCTAAAATGGACAATAGAGTAAAAATTAGCGGTGGAGTATTAAGACCAACTAACATTGTATATAGAGATGGATTATCAGTCGGTGAGTGTATTAGTGCAGCAGGTGGAATCTCAGAATATGCTAAGAGAGGAAGAGCTTATGTGATTTATGCTAATGGGAAGTCTAATAGAACAAAAACATTTGGATTATTCAGAATAAACCCAAGAATTAAGCCTGGTTCTGAGGTGGTTTTACCAGAAACTGATGCTAAGAAAGATAAAGCTATTACAACAGTTATTCAGTTTACAACAGTATTAGCTCAAGTTGTATCCGCATTGGCTACAATTAGTTTATTACAAAAATAACCTAAACTTTTAATTTATTGCCAAATGGGTATAGAACAACAAAATAGAGAACTTCCATCTTTTGATAACAATGAAATTTCAATAAGTGAATTGATAGTTAAGATGAAATTATGGTTAACTTATTTGAGATCAAAATGGAAAACATTATTTATTGCTGGAATTATTGGTGGAATAATTGGAATTTTTTTTTATTGGTTTGACAAACCCACTTTCAAAGCAACATTGACTTTCGCAATGGAAGAAGATAAGGGAGGAGGTTCTGGTGGATTAAGTAGTGCTTTAGGTTTAGCGAGTAGTTTTGGTATAGACTTAGGAGGTTCTGGTGGAGGAGGGGCTTTTGCTGCAAATAATTTAGCAGAATTAATGAAAAGTAGATTAATAGTTGAGAAGGTACTTCTAAAACCAATAAATATAAACAAAACCTTAACGACATTAGGTGAATATTATATAGATATAAATCAACTTCGCAAAACCTGGTCGGAAAATCCTAATTTAAGGGATATTCATTTTCTTCCAAATGCAGATAGAGGTTTATTTAGTTTACAGCAAGATTCAATTCTTCAGGAAATTCATAAAAAATTAATTGACAAAGATAATCTTAGTATAATTCAAAAGGATAAAAAAGTAACTATTTTATCAATTGAAGTAATAAGCCAAGATGAATTTTTTTCTAAACTTTTTTGTGAAAATTTAGCAAAAGAAACCTCAGATTTTTACATTGAAACTAAAAGTAAAAAAGCCAAATTGAATGTTAGTGTTTTACAAAAGCAGGTTGACAGCGTTAGGGCAGAATTAAATGGAGCAATTACTGGAGTTGCAGCAGAAATAGATAATGTATATAATTTAAATCCCGCCCTAAATATAAAGGGCGCACCTACAAAGAAAAAACAAGTTGATATTCAAGTCAATACTGCAATAATAACTAATCTCGTTGTACAATTAGAATTGGCAAAAATTACATTGAGAAAAGAGACACCACTAATTCAACTAATTGACAAACCGATTTTACCTTTAGAAAAAGATAAATTAGGCAAGTTTAAATCATTAATATTTGGCATATTATTATTTGAATTTATAACAATCTTATTCTTGATTTTAGGACAGATTTTCAAAAAAAGATAATTTTTGTAAAACCGAGTATTTCTCAATCAAAACAGTCTAACTCTTAAATTTTATTTTGTTATAATTTTAAATTAATGAATCCATTAAATTCAAATCTGTTGTTTTTAAAAAGTGCAACTACTTTTGACAATCCATATAACTCAACCATAGAAATTGTTGAATGGGTTAAGGCACAGAATGAAAAAATTAATGTTGAAATTAATAAAATCTCCTTCGACAAACTCAAGCTTTGGGGTTTTTACGAAGATTTTAAATCTTTAAAACATAAAACTGGAAAATTTTTTTCAATTGATGGAATAAGAATTCGAACAAATTTCGGAGATGTTTCCAATTGGGATCAACCCATTATTAATCAACCTGAAATTGGATATTTAGGATTTATTACTAAAGAATTCAATGGGGTTTTGTATTTTTTATTACAAGCAAAAATAGAACCTGGTAATGTCAACTTTGTTCAATTATCTCCAACACTTCAAGCTACAAAAAGTAATTATTCAAGAGCGCATGAAGGAAAAGCGCCAGCTTATTTAGAATATTTTGTTAATGCAAAACCTAACCAGGTTTTGTTAGATCAATTACAATCAGAACAGGGCGCTAGATTTTTGAAAAAGCGAAATAGAAACATAATTATAAAAATTGAAGAAGAGTTAAATCTGTTAGATAATTTTATTTGGGTAACATTAGCACAGATCAAAGAATTAATGAATTATGACAATTTGGTAAATATGGATACCAGAACTGTTATTTCAGGAATTTCTTACGGAAATAACTTTGGTTTGAATATTGATATAAATTCTTTAGTTCATTATAAAAGACCAGCTAATGATTTTAATGTTAAAGTTCTAAAATCCATATTGACTTCAGAGGGGGCACTTCATAGCATTGACAATATTTTAAGTTTTGTTACAAAACTTAAGTCTAATTATGAATTGTTTGTTGAAAAAATCCCATTAAATCACGTTCAAAATTGGGTAATTAAAAATGATACAATTGAACATTTTCAAAAAAAATATTTTAAAATAATAGCTGTTGAAGTAACTATAGATAATAGAGAGGTTATTAGTTGGACACAACCCATGGTTGAACCTGCACAGGAGGGTTTGTGTGCATTTGTATGTAAAGAAATTAATGGAGTTTTACATTTCATTGTACAAGCAAAATTAGAATGCGGAAATTTCGATATTATAGAATTTGCCCCAACTGTACAATGTTTAACTGGAAATTTTAGGACAAATGATAATCAAATTAGTGATTTACCCTTTTTAAAATACATTTTAAATGCACCTAAAAAACAAATAATTTTTGACACTTTACAGTCAGAAGAAGGTGGTAGATTTTATAAAGAACAAAATAGAAATGTTTTGGTTTATGCAGGAGATGAAATACCAATTTTACTTCCAGAAAATTATATATGGATGACTCTTAATCAACTTCAGACGTTCATAAAATATAATAACTATATCAATATTCAAGCAAGAAGCCTACTTGCATCATTAAGCATTAGTTAAATAGAATAATGGCGAATAAAATTAAAATTGGAGTGATAGGGGCGGCCAACATAGCAATACGTTCAGTTATTCCTTCAATAGCATCACTGCCCGATTATTATCAACTAGTAGGTATTGCATCTAGATCATCAGATAATCATAATTTTTTTTTAGAACAATATAATTGCATAATTTACGATGATTATGAAAATCTTTTAAACGATGACAGCATAGATGCTGTATACATTCCATTGCCAAATGGACTTCATGCTGAATGGATTGAAAAGTCATTAAAAAGCGGCAAACACGTACTTGTGGAAAAATCATTAGGATGCACCCTGAATGAAGTTGTTTATCTTAATTGTTTAGCAAAAGACTTGAAATTGGTATTATTTGAAAATTTTCAGTTTCGTTTTCATCCTCAAACTAAATTATTAATTGATTTACTGAATAATGAAGAAATTGGTGAAATTAGATGTTTAAGAGCATCATTTGGCTTCCCTCCATTTTCAAATCCAAACAATATAAGGTATAATAAAAAATTAGGAGGCGGAGCATTGTTGGATGCTGGAGCTTATACAACAAAAATTTCTCAAATAATACTTGGATACGATTTGCAAGTTAGTGCCTCAAGTTTATGCAAATTTTCGAATAGTGAAGTTGAAATTTGCGGCGGAGCTTATTTACAAGACTTAAATACTGGTGTTTTTGCAGAATTAGCATTTGGATTTGACAATTATTATCAATGTGGTGTAGAAATTTGGGGTAGTAAGGGTAAGTTAATTACAAATAGGCTTTTCACAGCTCCATCTGATTTGAAACCGGAAATTATTATTGAAAATAATTTTGGGAAAAAAGTTATTAATGTTGATGCATCTAATCATTTTAACTTAATGTTAATGCATTTTCATAATCTAGTACAAAATAAAATAAATTTAGACATAGAGTATCTACAGAATATTGATCAAGCACGTTTATTATTTGAAATCAAAAAAAATGCATATGTTAAATAAACCAATTTTTGTTACACAACCATCATTAGCCCCTCTAAATGAATTTTCTGAATTACTTAAAGGGGTTTGGGAGCGTGGCGTTTTAACACATAATGGTCCTTTAGTTCAGCAATTTGAAACTGATATTGAAAACAAATTAGATTTATCTCACTTTGTTTCTGTCAATAATGGAACTATGGCGATACAAATGGCAATAAAAGCCCTAAATCTAAAAGGAGAAATTATTACAACACCATTTACTTGGGTAGCAACTTTAAGTGCCATTCAATGGGAAGGCTGTACTCCGGTTTTTTGTGATATTGAAGAAGATACTTTAAATATTGATCCTAAAAAAATTGAAGATAAAATAACTGAAAACACTGTTGCAATAATGCCAGTTCATGTTTTTGGAAATCCTTGTGATATTGAAGCTATTGAGCTAATTGCAAAAAAATATAAATTGAAGATTATTTATGACGCCGCTCATGCAATAGGTTCGATATTTAATGGGAAAAGCGTACTTGAATACGGTGATATATCTGCGACATCATTACATGCAACAAAATTGCTTAATACTGCTGAGGGTGGTGGATGCGTTTCAAAAAATATTGATTTAATAAATAAAATTAAAAGAATTCGTTTTTTTGGACATGACGATTCAAAAAACATTATTGAACAAGGATTTAATGGCAAACTTACTGAAATACATGCTGCATTGGGTATCGTTAATTTAAAATATTTTGATCAGGTTCTAGAAGATCGAAAAATCAAATATTTCTTATATAAAGATAATTTAAAAAATATCAATAGTTTAAGCTTTCAAACTTTGAAAATTGGAAAATCTAATTATTCATATTTCCCTGTTATTTTTGAATCAGAAGAAAAACTTTTAAAAGTTGAAAAAATTTTAAATAGTAATTTAATTTTTCCTCGCAGATATTTTTACCCATCAGTTAATACATTTCAGGCAATTGTAAAATATGATTATATGCCAATAGCAGAAAATATTTCAAAAAGAATATTATGCTTACCATTATATAATACTCTTAACATGAAAGAAATTAATTTAATTACAGATATTATTTTAGATACCATAAACGGTAAATAATGATTATTCTAGTTTATTAATAAAATTATTTTTGGAATTTTCTAATTTTAATCATTATTCAATTGAAAAAGAACATATTAATTACAGGAGGAGCGGGGTTTATTGGGTCGCATGTAGT
>VFQS010002577.1_pt1 | contig 14692 bp, 12 predicted proteins | sample 3512361 | NCBI WGS metagenome assembly VFQS01 (sample SAMN10412375, study PRJNA504923) | tailings metagenome | isolation source: Relicate 1 Philex TSF3 active mining | place: Philippines
CTGTTCGAATTCGATCTCAAGCTTGTTGCCTTCGATCTCCGCGATTTCGCCATAACCGAATTTCTCGTGAAAGACGCGCAGGCCGATGCTGAGGTCGCTTCGCCCTTTATTGCCAAGGCTGACCGCGCTGCGGGTGTTTTCAGCAATGCGCTGTGGGCGCGGGTTAAATCCGCCGGATGTGGTTGCCCTCTGCCAGCCGGGACCACGCGCATTGCTGCGGCCTTGGTTGGCTGCGGCCAGATGGGCAAACGGGTCCGTTTGTTCGCTCCAGTTGGCACGCCAAAGTGATGCGCCGCCCGTCATCGTCTGCTCGGCCTCGATATGGTCAAGCGGCAGTTCCTCAATGAAACGGCTGGGAATGCTGCTGGTCCATTGGCCATAAATGCGCCGGTTGGCGGCATGGATGATGGTGCACCGGCGTTTCGCGCGGGTTATCGCGACATAGGCCAGCCGGCGTTCTTCTTCCAACGATGCAAGGCCGCCTTCATCAAGCGCACGTTGCGATGGGAATATCCCTTCCTCCCATCCGACGAGGAAGACATTGTCATATTCAAGGCCCTTGGCGGCATGAATGGTCATGATCGTCACGCTTGCGCCGGTATCGCCGCGGTCATTGTCCATAACCAGGCTGACATGCTCTAGAAATTCGCCCAGCGTTTCATATTCTTCCATCGCGCGCGCAAGTTCGCTTAGGTTTTCGAGGCGGGCCGATGCTTCGGTGCTGCGTTCTGCCTGCAACACCGCCGTGTAACCGCATTCATCCATGATCAGCCGCGTCAGGTTCGCTGGCGACATATGCGCTGCTTCATCGCGCCAGCGGGCGATATCGACCACCAGATCGGCGAGCGATTTGCGTGCCTTGCCCGTTAGCTCATCGGTTCCAACCAATCGCGCTGCGGCGACCGATAGCGGCGCGCGCTCGGCGCGGGCAACAATGTGGATTTTCTCGACCGCTTTGTCGCCGATACCGCGTTTGGGCACGTTGACGATACGTTCAAAGGCCAAGTCGTCAGCCGGCTGGTTTACGATACGCAAATAGGCAATGGCATCACGAATTTCGGCGCGTTCGTAAAAGCGAAAACCACCGACTATCCGATAGTTAATGCCGATTTGTATGAAACGGTCTTCGAATTCGCGTGTTTGATGCTGCGCGCGCACGAGTATCGCGACGCTGTCGAGGCTTTCGCCTTTATACTGCAACGCTTCAATTTCTTCGCCGACGCGGCGGGCTTCTTCCGGACCGTCCCACACACCAATGATGCGGACCTTTTCGCCATCGTCGAGTTCCGTCCACAATGTCTTGCCGAGCCGCGTGCTGTTGGCGTCAATGAGGCCAGAGGCCGCCGCCAAAATATGCGGCGTGCTGCGATAATTTTGTTCGAGCTTAATCGTCTTTGCGCCCGGGAAATCCTTTTCAAAACGCAGGATGTTGGCAACCTCTGCGCCGCGCCAGGAATAAATGCTTTGGTCATCGTCACCGACGCAGCAAATATTTTTGCGCTTCTGGGCGAGCAGGCGCAGCCAGAGATATTGGACGGCGTTCGTATCCTGATATTCGTCGACAAGAATATATTTAAACTGGGCCTGATATTTTTCGAGGATGTCGCGGTTGTTCTTCAACAGATTCAGCCCGTGCAACAGCAAATCGCCAAAATCGCAGGCGTTCAGGGCAAGCAAGCGCGCCTGATAGAGCGCGTACATCCGTTGGCCCTTACCATTGGCGAAAGCTTCATTATCGGCGGCGTCCAAATCTGCCGGTGACTTGCCCGCGTTTTTCCATTTGTCCAACAAAGCAGCAAGCCCGCGCGCCGGAAATCGTTTCTCGTCCAAATCTTCCGACTGAATGAGCTGCTTGAGCAATCTGATCTGATCATCGGTGTCGATAATCGTGAAATTGCTTTGCAATCCGATTATTTCGGCATGGCGGCGAAGCAGCTTTGCACCAATGCTGTGGAACGTGCCAAGCCATGGCATGCCTTCCACCGCGGAGCCGACCATAGCGCCAATACGCTCACGCATTTCACGCGCGGCTTTGTTGGTGAAGGTCACGGCGAGAATTTCGGACGGCCATGCAAGGCGCGTGTACAAAATCTGCGCCATACGCGCCGTTAATGCGGCCGTTTTGCCTGTGCCCGCTCCGGCCAGCAGAAGCACGGGGCCTTCAGTGGTTAAAACGGCTTCGCGCTGCGGCGCGTTCAAACCGTCCAACCAAGGCGGCGTCGGGGCGGGGGAGGGATGATTCACGTGCGAACGATTAGGGAACAGATCATCGAAGGGCAATGCACTTTTCCGCTTTCCTTTCGCCGCCGTCGGTGCCAGCAGAAATGTAGCACAAGGGGGCCGCACAATGACAACCACCAACGCAGGCGAAGCCGCAACCGCGCCTGAACCGTCGCATCGTCGAATTCTTGGCGCGGCCATGGCCGGAACGGCTGTCGAATTTTATGATTTTTATATTTTCGCAACGGCGGCTTCGCTGGTCTTTGGCCCGCTATTCTTTCCGCAATCGAGCCCCGAGGCTCAGTTGCTGCAAAGCTGGCTGACCTTTGCGTTGGCCTTTATTGCCCGGCCGGTTGGCGCGCTGGTATTTGGTCATTATGGCGACCGCATCGGGCGCAAGGCAACGCTTGTCTGGTCGTTGATGATCATGGGCGTATCGACTTTTCTGATTGCGCTGCTGCCGACCTACGCCGTTGCCGGTTGGATCGCGCCGGCGCTGTTGTGCCTTTTGCGTTTCGGTCAGGGCTTTGGACTGGGCGGCGAATGGGGCGGAGCAGCGTTGCTTGCGGTTGAAAATGCGCCGAAGGGCAAGGTCGCGCGCTATGGCATGTTCCCGCAACTCGGCGCGCCCGTGGGTTTCATCCTTTCGAACGGCCTGTTCCTGATACTTGGCCTGATACTGAGCGATTCCGAATTCCGTGAATGGGGCTGGCGCATTCCGTTTGTGTTGAGTGCGCTTTTGGTCGGCATTGGTTTGTGGGTCCGCCTTCGTTTGACCGAAACGCCAGCATTTGCCGCGGCACTCGAAGAGGCTCCGCCGCCGCGCGTTCCCATGGCAGAGGTTGTGCGCACCCACCCACGCCAACTTTTCGGCGGCACATTTGCGGCGATCGCCTGCTTTGCGATCTTTTATCTCTCGACCGCTTTCGCGCTCGGCTATGGCACAACCAAATTGGGCATCGCGCGCGAGGCTTTTCTGGGCATCCAGCTGATCTCGATCCTGTTCATGGCCGCTGGTATCATTGTTTCGGGTTACTGGGCCGATCGGACCAGCCCGGCCCGGGTGCTAGCGATTGGATGCGTGGCGCTGGTTGGCGCAAGTTTCACAACCGGGCCATGGCTGGGCAGCGGTGATCTGATGCTCACCGGGATGTATCTTTCGCTGCTGCTCTTTGTGATGGGGCTGGTTTACGGACCACTTGGCGCATGGCTGCCGAGGCTGTTCGCTGCGCGGGTGCGCTATACGGGCGCATCGATCTGCTTCAACGCAGCGGGGATATTGGGTGGCGCGCTGGCCCCTAACATCGCTTTGAAACTATCGGAATCAGGCCTCGAATATGTCGGCTATTATCTGGCTGCTATTGCGCTGTTCAGCCTTGCCGGGCTTTGGATGCTACGCCCGGCGAAATAGCCGCCCGTCCAGGATCACAAAGCCGGTAGCAATCAACATGGTGCCGCCGGCTTGGCGCGGCGTTCATGCCTGATCATGATCCGGACGCAGCAATGTGATCTGTGCCTTACCGACATTGCGCACAGTATCGACGGTGAAGCCCTTGACCTCAACATCCTCTTTAATGCTGGTCTCAACGCTGATCCATGCGGAGGGTGCAAACCATCCAAGGCGGCCAAGCTTGTCGAGCGCGACAGACCCAGCACCGCTGAGATAGGGTGGATCCATCAGGACGATGTCCGCAGGCCTTAAAGCGCTGCCCATCGACAGTACCGATGATTTGCGGACATCGCATCGGTCTTTGCCGCCAAGCTTTGCGATATTCTTTTCAAGCGCATCAAGTGCGAGATGGTCCTGCTCGACAAAGGTGCAATGCGCAGCACCGCGCGACAAAGCCTCAAGCCCCAGCGCGCCTGAGCCTGCAAACAGGTCCAGCACCCGCAAATCTTCGAATGAACCCAACCGACTGGTGAGCATGGAAAACAATGTCTCACGGGTACGATCGGCCGTCGGCCTTGTCGTATCACCCTTTGGCGCCACCAACGGACGTGAACGCCACTCCCCAGAAATGATACGCATTATTTCAATGTCTTTCGAAATTCGATGAGGTCAACGCGGCGCACTTCGCCGACAGCGCCCGGTGCAAGTTCACCCAATATAAACGGCCCATAACGCGTGCGGATCAGACGGCTGACTTCAAGTCCAAGATGTTCAAGGACACGGCGCACTTCGCGATTCTTGCCCTCGGTCAGCGTCATTTCGACCCAACCATTGCGGCCTGTCCGACGCTCCAGATTGGCGTCGATTTTGCCATATTTGACGCCTTCAATTTCAATGCCGTGGATCAGCTCTTCCAGCTGCTCCTGACTGACGTCACCAAAGCAGCGTGCGCGATATGTCCGCTCCACGCCGGTTGACGGCAATTCCATCTGGCGTTTGAATTCACCATCATTGGTGAGCAGCAACAAGCCTTCTGTGTTCAAATCCAACCGCCCAATCGGCATGAGGCGCGGCAGGTCTTTGGGTAGAACGTCGTAAATCGTCTTGCGCCCGCTAAAGTCGCGTTCGGCCGTCAGGCAGCCTTCCGGCTTATGGAACATGTACAATTGCGTCGGCGCAGGTTGGCCCACGGCCTTGCCATCAACAGCCACACCGCGCAGCGATTTTAGCAATGTTGCAGGGGTTTCGACCTTCACATCATTCAACGTCACACGGCCATCGGCAATCATGCGTTCGATTTCGCGACGCGACGCGACACCAGCGCGCGCGAGCAGCTTTGCGATACGTTCTTCGCCATCCTTACGCTCCAACGCACCCTTGCTCGGCGCGGCGTTCGGGTTGGGTTTACGGACAGGTTTGCTGTCCCAACGCAGGCGCGGTGGCTTGGCTGGACGGGCAGGGGCTTTTGAAGGAGGTTTTACCATAAAGCGCCTTTGACGCATGTTGCTTCAAAAGTCACTGGCCATTCAGGAAAATGCCGTTAGTCATCTGCGCAACACGCTCGGAGGGGTCCGTATGTCAGTTGATTTGCAACGTTTTATCATTTTTGCAGCTATTTTGATTGCATTGCCGGTTATCGCAATGCTGGTTCCGGCGTTTCGGCCCTATATGCGCAAAAACCCGGTGATTACGTTCCTGCTGGGCATTTCGAGCGGCTTTCCGTTGACGTTGCTGGTGGCGACAATGACATTCTGGCTGGCGAAGGTCGGCATCGACACCGCGACCATCGGTTTTGCCGTGGCATTGGGCATTCCCTACACGATCAAATTCCTGTGGGCGCCATTGGTGGATAAGCTGCACTTGCCAGTGCTTACCAAGATATTCGGCCAACGCCGCAGCTGGCTGTTCTTCATTCAGACATTGCTGTTTGTGTCGATCTGGCAACTCGGCGCCAGCAACCCGCAGCCGGGCGAGATGGGCTTTTTCGCGATTTGGGCACTGATAACCGCCTTCCTTTCTGCGACACAGGACATCGTCATCGACGCCTACCGTATCGAGATTTTGGAAGAAGAAGAATTCGCCCATGGCACCGCAACCAACCAGTTTGGCTATCGCACCGGCAATCTGATCGCTGGCGCAGGCACCATCTATTTTGCCTCTCAGGAAGGGCTGGGGCTTGGCTGGGCAACCGCTTATGGTCTGACCGCCTTTTGCATCATCCCTGCCATCATTGGCGCGCTGTGGGCCGGGCCAGGCAAGTTTGTTGACCGCTTTGCCCATGTGGAGGGCATGAAGCCAAAACAGTGGCTGACAGAGGCTGTGGTGAACCCGTTCCGCGAGTTCCTGACGCGGCACGGCGCGTTCCTCATTCTTGGTTTTGTGCTGGTCTACAAGGTGGGCGACGCCATGGGGCAGGCGATGCTGAGCCCGATGATCGTAGACCTTGGCTTTTCCGATCTGGATTACATTTCGGCGAACAAATTATGGGGCTTTGGCGCACTGATTGTGGGGTCCGCGCTTGGTGCGCCATTCATCCTATGGCTTGGCATGGGCCGCGCGCTGCTGATTTCGGGTCTGTTGATGATGTTCTCCAACGTCATGTTTATGATATTGGCGGCGACGGGTAACAGTTATTGGATGATGGTTGCGGCCATCTGTACCGAGAATTTGACCAGCGGTATCGGCCTGACGGTATTTGCGACCTATTTGTCGGGACTATCGAGCATCGCCTACACCGCAACGCAATTTGCGCTGCTGTCGTCCTTCGCGGGCGTTGGCCGTACGTTCATGGCGGGGCCAGCGGGGATCGTTGCGGAAAATGTCGGTTGGGTGGGCTTTTGGGGCTTCACCGTCGTGGCTGCTGTCCCGGGCATGGTCTTGCTCTGGCTGTTGTGGCGCAAGGGCTATGTCGTCCAAAGCATTCATCAGGTTGAAGCGGTGAACGAGAAGGCTTTGAAGGAGCCCGTCGGGCCATTGCGGATCTTCGGCTTCTTGCTGGTGGTGGCGGGCCTCATCGGGCTGTTGCTGTCGCAGCCGCTGGAATTCGCAACGAACCTTACTTTGGGATTTGCTGTGCTGTTAGTGGCGGGTGGATTGCTGGCGTGGAAGGGCAGCCTAAGAAGGTGACGCAGCCTTAAAGTCAGTCTGGACTTTGGTCGTTCGCGCGTAAAACTTCACCGGCGAGATAGAGCGAACCGCAGATTAGAATATTCGCGGATGCTTGCCGTCCCGCCAATTGCTCAATCGCATCAGTGACACTGTTTGCATGACGTGCATCGGCGATTTTAAAGCTGTTCTGTGCCCAATCGCACAGCTCCTTGGGATCATGATGGTCATGGCCCGCAATCGGCACGGCGAATAGCGTTTCAATTTTGTGTGCGAACGGCGCAAGGAAACCAAGCGCATCCTTGTTCATCAACATGCCGATGATGACGTGAACGGGCGCGCCGTCCTCAAGCGTTTTGGCAATCGCCGCCCCGGCATCGGGGTTGTGCCCGCCGTCGAGCCAGACAGTTGAACCCGTCGGCAGTTGGTCCGTCAGCGGCCCTGCGGACAATGTTTGCATCCGCGCCGGCCAGCGTGTCCATTCCATCGCGGCAGACAGCGCTGCCTCCGGAATATGGATCGCCGTTTGATGGCGCAGCATTGCAATGGCCAAAGCCGCATTGTCGGCCTGATGCGCGCCCGTCATGCGGGGAAGGGGCAGGTTGAGCTTTCCGGTGGCGTCGCGGTAATGCAGGCGGCCATCATAGACGGCCGCATCCCAGCTTTCGCCGCGTGCGTGCAACGGTGCGTTGTGCAATATGGCTTGCGTGGCAACGGTGTTGGCCATCGATGCTGAATATTTTTGCGTAAGCAGAGGTGATCCGGACTTTGCAATTCCCGCCTTTTCAAAGGCGATGCGGTCAAGCGGCGGCATATCGGGAACACCGTCCTCCGCCGCCAACAAGAAGCCTTCATGATCCAAGCCCAAGGATGCTATCCCGCACGCCACCGGCTGGGCGAGCACGTTGGTCGCATCCAACCGGCCACCCAGGCCGACTTCGACGATGCACGCATCGGCTGGCGTCCGCGCAAAGGCGCAAAAGGCAACTGCGGTGGTGACTTCAAAGAAGCTCGCTTCCAGCCCCTCGGCATGGTCCAAAACCTCTGATAGCAACGCGGATAAGCTCACGTCATCAATCAACTTGCCCGCAACGCGGATGCGCTCGTTGAAACGCACCAGATGCGGGCTCGAATAGACATGCGTCGTCATGCCCGCCGCCTCAATCGCCCCGCGCAAAAACGCGCAGGTCGATCCTTTGCCGTTGGTGCCAGAGACATGGAACACCGGCGGAAGATTATGGTGCGGATTACCGAGGCGTTCCAGTAACGCCGCAATGCGCGTCAGTCCCAAGACATCCTTGCCGGGTGACAACATGGTCAGCCGGTCCAATTGCGCCTGAACAGCAGGGTCGGAGGAAATGGCGTGGTCAGGCATGCGGGAATGACAATTTAGATTGGTTGTCGTTTACTTATGCCGCCTTCTTCTCGGGCGCGAGGTAGCCGACGAGCTGCGACAATACGCCGCGCAGGTCGTGGCGGTGGGTGACCATATCGATCATGCCATGTTCCAACAGATATTCGGCGCGCTGAAATCCTTCGGGCAGTTTTTCGCGAATTGTCTGCTCAATCACCCGCTGTCCGGCAAAACCGATGAGCGCGCCGGGTTCGGCAATCTGGACATCGCCCAGCATCGCGTAAGACGCGGTGACACCGCCGGTGGTGGGGTCCGTAAGCACCACGATATAGGGCAGTCCCGCATCATGCAGCATCTGAATGGCGACGGTTGAACGCGGCATCTGCATCAGGCTCAATATGCCTTCCTGCATGCGTGCGCCGCCTGCCGCTGTGAAGATGATGTACGGGCATTTCGCGCGGATCGCGGCCTTTACAGCGTCAATGAATGCCTCACCAACCGCCATGCCCATGGAACCGCCCATGAAGGCGAAATCCTGAACACTGACAACAACAGCTTGGCCGTTGATTTCGCCGCGTGCACTCATCATCGCGTCTTGCTCGCCTGTTGCGAGGCGGGCGGCTTTGATGCGGTCGATATATCTCTTGGTATCTTTGAACTTCAACGGGTCTTCGCCGACAACGGGTGGCTTAAGCACCTCATAGCTGTCATCATCGAACAAAGCGGCGAAGCGTTCGGCGGGGCCAATGCGGCCGTGATGGTCACATTTTGGGCAGACAGACTGGTTTTCCTCAAATTCCTTGAGGAAGATCAACGCCTGACAGCCCTTGCACTTGTGCCAGAGTGTTTCAGCCGTTTCGCGCTTGGCGATGAAGGGAATGGCGTTACGAACGCGAGTGACCCAGTTCATGTTTTCTGTCCCTGTAAAATACGCAGTGTAAAATATACCGAAGTGCTGAGCCTGTCGAAGCACGCTTCCCAGGCAAAAGCTACACCCGAGAGGCGCCCATCGACGGACGCAGTCGCTGGGCGACTGCTGCTCAGGGCTACGGTTTTGTAATCAGCCACGCGCCGAAATGATAGCCGATTTCAACGAAGCCACATAATCGCGGATGGGACCAGCGGCGTTGACGCCATGTGTGGCGACGAGTTCGACGATTGCGGAACCAACAACAACGCCATCGGCAACGCGCGCGATGTTGGCGGCTTGTTCAGGTGTGCGGACGCCAAAGCCAACCGCGATGGGCAGATCCGTATGGGTCTTTAGCCGCGCCACAGCCTCATCAATGCTGGTCTGCGCCGCGACTTGCAGGCCAGTGATGCCGGCGACCGACACATAATATACGAAGCCAGATGCGCCATTGAGGACGGCGGGCAAGCGGGCCGTGTCTGTGGTAGGCGTGGCGAGGCGGATGAGGTCAATGCCCGCGCTGCGCAGTGCAGGGCCAAGCTCAGGGTCTTCCTCTGGCGGAATGTCGACGCAGATGACGCCATCGACGCCCGCTTTGTTGCATTCGGACGCGAACCAGTCACCGCCACGGATCGCCATCGGGTTGGCATAACCCATCAGAACCAAGGGCGTGTCGGGATGGCGTTTGCGGAAGGCTGAGGCGAGCGCGAAGATATCCGCCGTCGTGGTGCCAGCGTTCAGGCTGCGGATGTTCGCCTCTTGAATGGCGGGGCCGTCGGCCATTGGGTCCGTGAATGGCATACCAAGTTCAATAACATCCGCGCCACCCGCGACGAGCGCATCGAGATTGGCTGCGGTGTCGCCGTCACCCGCAGTGATGAAGGCGACGAGCGCGGGGTGAGGCTTGGAAAAGGCGGCGGAGAGGCGGGTCATGCAACCAACCCCTCGTCATCCTGAACTGGTTTCAGGATAACCAAAGTCGAGCCGTTCATATCGAAGTCCCCAAAGCCTCAGCGACGGTGAAGATATCCTTGTCACCACGGCCGCAGAGGTTGGCGAGGATGATCTGGTCACGGTCCATTTTCTTGGCTTCGCGTTCCACCGCGGCAATCGCATGGGCAGGCTCCAGCGCGGGAATGATGCCTTCGGTGCGGCAGAGCAATTGGAACGCAGCAAGCGCTTCGGTGTCGGTCACGCTGTCGTAACGCACGCGGCCAATTTCCTTGAGCCAGCTATGCTCTGGGCCAATGCCGGGATAATCGAGGCCAGCCGAAATCGAATGCGCTTCGGCGATTTGGCCGTCGTCATCCTGCAACAAATAGGTTTTGTTGCCGTGCAAGATGCCGGGGCGGCCGCCTGCAAGGCTGGCAGCATGTTCGGCGTCAAGACCATGACCGGCCGCCTCAATGCCAAGCATTTGAACGTCTTTGTCGTCCAAAAACGGGTGAAACAGGCCAATGGCGTTTGATCCGCCGCCAATGGCTGCGACCAACAGGTCGGGCAGGCGGTTGATGCGGCTCAGCATTTGTGCGCGCGCTTCCTTGCCAATGACGCTTTGGAAATCGCGCACCAATTCGGGATAGGGGTGCGGGCCAGCGGCCGTGCCAATGATGTAGAATGTGTCGTGGACATTGGCGACCCAATCGCGCAGCCCTTCGTTCATTGCGTCCTTTAACGTGCCAGCGCCGCTGGTGACCGGAATGACTTCCGCGCCCAACAAGCGCATGCGGAAGACATTGGGCTGCTGCCTTTCGATGTCCTTGGCGCCCATGTAGATGAAGCAGGGCAAGCCAAAACGTGCGCAGACGGTTGCTGTGGCAACGCCATGCTGGCCAGCGCCGGTTTCCGCGATGATCCGCGTCTTACCCATGCGAATGGCGAGCAGTATCTGGCCGATGCAATTGTTGATCTTGTGTGCGCCCGTGTGGTTCAGCTCGTCGCGCTTGAACCAGATTTGCGCGCCTTTGCCTGCGGGTGCGTTTTTACGGACTTCCTCGGTGAGGCGCTCGGCATAATAAAGCGGCGACGGACGGCCGACATAATGCTCCAGCAAATCGTCAAACTGCGCTGCAAAGGCCGGGTCCTGTTGGGCGGCGCGATATTCGCGTTCCAGGTCGAGCACGAGCGGCATAAGCGTTTCGGCGACATAGCGGCCGCCGAACTGGCCGAAATGGCCGCGATCGTCGGGTTGGTTGCGGAATGAGTTTGGTGTGGGTTCAGCTGTGGTCATGGTTGCGGACCGCTTGGCAGAAGGCCGCAATCTTGTCCATATCCTTGATGCCTGGTGCGGATTCAACGCCAGACGAGGTATCGACCAATATCGCACGTGTTTGCCGCAGGGCTTCACCAACATTGTCGGGGTTCAGGCCACCGGCAAGCCCCCAAGGCAGCTTGTGCTTATGCTGGCTGAGCAAGGACCAGTCGAACCGCGTGCCCGTGCCCCCGGGCAATGCTTGGGCCGGCGCGTCAAACAGAATGAGGTCCGCCGCGCCTTCATATTGGTCCGCATTTTTAAGCGTTGCGGCTTCCTTCACGCCAAAGGCTCTCCAGATTTCGATGTCGACCGCGCTTTTCAAGATACGCAACCATTGATGCGTTTCCGATCCATGAAATTGCACGATATCGGGTTTGACAACTTCAATTGCCTTGGCGGTAAAACCGGGCTCGGCATTTACGAGCAGCAGGACGATCTTTACACCGGCGGGTGCGCGCATCCGCAACGCAGCGGCTTGGTCAAGCGCGACATGGCGCGGGCTTTTTTCGAAATGGACAAGGCCAACATGAGTTGCGCCAGCTTTTGCCGCGGCATCAATGCTTGCTTCGTCTTTCAGGCCACAGATTTTAATTTGCGTTTGCATGCTGGCTAACTAGCGAACCCGAAGGCTTTCGTCATGCTGAACTTACGCATTATACCATCGTCTTGCTTTACAACGTGCCCATAATGGCCCGTGCTGCATCTTCCGGGCTTTCGGCCTTGGTAATGGGCCGCCCGATAACCAAAATGCTTGCGCCGTCGTCGCGTGCCTGACGCGGGGTAACGGTGCGTTTCTGATCTGCGCTGGTGCCGCCGGCGGGGCGAAGACCGGGAACAACGAAAAACCCGTCCTTCCAATTCTTTTTCACAGATTTCACTTCGTGGCCGGAGCATACGATGCCATCCAGCCCGGCTTCCTGCGCCAATGCCGCCAGTCGGGCGACCTGTAGATCCGCGCTGTCGGACACGCCGACGCGGTTAAGGTCATGGTCGTCGAGGCTGGTCAAAACGGTGACGGCAACGACTTTGGTATGCGCACCGGCCGCTGCCTTGGCGTCTTCCATCATCGCGCGGCCACCGGCTGCGTGGATGGTGACAATCGCTGGTTCCAACGTGTTGATCGCCTGCATCGCCTTGGCGACGGTATTGGGAATGTCGTGCAGTTTCAGATCAAGAAAGATCGGCAGGCCGAGCTTTTGCACTTCGTGTACGCCATGATGTCCGTTGGCACAGAAAAATTCGAGGCCAAGCTTAATCCCGCCGACCTGGTCCTTAATACGCCGCGTCAATTCCAGCGCGTCATCCAGATAGGGCGTGTCGATTGCGACGAAAATTGGGTTGGTCATATCATATCCACAGCGGTGTATGCAGGGGGAGGGGATACTGGAGGCGGTGGCGGCAAGGCCGAGCCGCGCTGGTTCCCCTCATGCGTCATGATGCGCCTTTTCATGCGCCACACCTGCGTAAGGTGCAGGAAATACAGCGGTAAAAAACCAAGCAGAAACGCCGCAATGACCAACGCCGGCAATTTGGTGTCTAGGCGAAGGCCACCCCATAAGCTGACCGACACCGGCACCCAGTTGTTTGTCGCAAACACGATAAGCCCGATAATGATCGTTACCCAAATGAGCATCTTCAAAAATCGCATCGGTCCGCCGCTCCTTCTTGTCTCGCCACCTTATGACAAGATTTTGCCTTTGGGTAGCGCTATCCGCCAAACCTAGCCGCCGCGCGTGTTGGCGGCGGCCAAGGCTTAACCAAATACCCGTTCGAAAATGGTGTCGATATGTTTGAAGTGATAATCAAGATTGAAGCGGTCTTCGATTTCTTCAGCAGACATTTTCGTGCGCACATCCGCATCGACCTTCAAAAGCTCCATGAGCGATTCTGCGCCGTCGGATTCCCAAACCTTCATCGCGTTGCGTTGAACGATGCGGTAGCTGTCCTCGCGGCTGATGCCAGCCTGCGTGAGCGCCAAGAGCACGCGCTGGGAATGCACAAGGCCGCCCATGCGGTCGAGATTCTTCTGCATCCGTTCAGGATAAATGAGGAGCTTATCAATCACGCCCGTCAGTCGGCCAAGGGCGAAATCGAGTGTAATGGTCGCATCGGGTCCGATATAGCGTTCAACGCTTGAGTGGCTGATGTCGCGTTCATGCCACAAAGCGACATTTTCCAGAGCAGGCGTCACATAGCCGCGCACCATACGGGCAAGGCCAGTCAGGTTTTCGGTCAGCACCGGGTTGCGCTTGTGCGGCATGGCGGAGCTGCCCTTTTGACCCGGCGAGAAATATTCCTCCGCCTCAAGCACTTCGGTGCGCTGCAAATGGCGCACTTCGGTCGCGAGGCGTTCAATGGACGAGGCGATCACGCCAAGCGTTGCGAAATACATGGCGTGGCGGTCGCGCGGGATGACCTGCGTCGATACAGGTTCAATCGCAAGACCAAGCTTTGCCGCAACATGCGCTTCAACGCCCGGATCGATATTGGCAAAGGTGCCGACAGCGCCGGAAATGGCGCATGTCGCGATTTCCGCGCGGGCGGCCACAAGGCGTTCACGACCACGTGCGAATTCGGCATAAGCTTGCGCAAGCTTCATGCCGAACGTCACGGGTTCCGCATGAATACCGTGGCTGCGGCCGATGGTCGGCGTAAATTTGTGCTCCATCGCGCGCGTCTTAATCGCGGCAAGCAAGGCATCCATGTCCGCGAGCAAAAGATCGGTCGCTTGCGTGAGCTGAACCGCCAAGCAGGTGTCGAGAACATCGGAAGATGTCATCCCCTGATGCATGAAGCGGGCTTCGTCGCCCACTTGCTCTGCGACCCATGTCAGGAACGCGATGACATCATGCTTTGTGACCGCCTCAATCGCGTCAATGGCTGCAACATCGATAGTGGGATTGGTGTCCCACCATTTCCAAAGCGCTTGCGCGGCAGAGGCGGGAACAACGCCGCGCTCGGCAAGCGCATCGGTGGCATGTGCCTCAATTTCGAACCAGATACGAAACCGGTTTTCAGGCTCCCAGATCTTCACCATGTCGGGGCGGGAATAACGTGGGATCATATTGTTCGCTTTCTGCTGCTATCGGGAGTCGTCGCCCCGTTAGCAGGCAGACCGCAAGGCGTCAAAAATGGCGCGCCTGAAGCGCACAAAAAAGAAGGGCGCGGGTTTTACGCCGCGCCCTTGCTTCTCAAAAAGTCGTCACTTTAGAAATCGATAGAGACACGACCATAGACAAACCGTCCGCTGAAACCAAATGGCGACTGCGAGCTATAAGGCAGGAATGAGTTGTTGAAGCCATAGCTGACACCATCAACCGTTCCGAATGGAAGACGATCTGGATACACGTCCAACACGTTGTTCGCGCCAAAAGCAATTGAGACGGACTCAACGGGTTTGAAACGGAATTCAAGGTCGGTAATCCACTTGGGCGACAGGAATATATCGCCTGGGACAGC
>VFQS010002578.1_pt1 | contig 14685 bp, 4 predicted proteins | sample 3512361 | NCBI WGS metagenome assembly VFQS01 (sample SAMN10412375, study PRJNA504923) | tailings metagenome | isolation source: Relicate 1 Philex TSF3 active mining | place: Philippines
CTGCTGCGGTTGCTGCTGCGGTTGCTGCTGCGGTTGCTGCTGCGGTTGCTGCTGCGGTTGCTGCTGCTGCTGCTGCGGTTGCTGCTGCGGTTGCTGCTGCGGTTGCTGCTGCGGTTGCTGCTCCACGGCCGGTTCCTGACCGCTAGACGTGGAGCACATGATCTTGGGCTCATTAGGAGGTGCAGGTAGCAGTAAAGGCGATGATTGTACATCTTCTTGCTTGTGTAGTTCTTGGTTTGGTTCACTTCTTTTGACTGCTGCTCCTTGTTTTTTTTCAAAAACAAAAAAATCAAGATTGATTGCGTCTTCACAACGGAGTTCAACACTATACGAATTCAAACATAGTTTTTGATCTTGTAGGTTCAATTTTGTTGCTTGAATCTTGTTGTGTGGCAAGTCACAATCTATGTCATGATCAGGTTCTCGGTCAAGAAACAGATTTTCCATTTGAAGTTTTTTTGGCGCAGCATCTCGTTTCATCTTCTTGCTAGGTTGGCGGCCAGATTCGATGTTAGCACTAAAAGATGTCTCCGACAAGTTCCCGGAGTTGTCCAAATTTTCGAAAACGTTTTTGTCGCCTATGAAAAACAATGAAGGGATGGCCTTTGCAAAGGTGATCAATTCAGCTTCCAAACTGTCAATCTGTCCACCCTTAGCGCATATAACTGCAATTTCCGTCGCAGCTGCAAGTAATGCTATCCATCGGGATTGGCACAAATGTTTTCTACAAAAGCGCTTCAAATTCGAAAAAATCGCCAGCATGTCAGCCTCTGGTGAAGGCTTAGCAGAATCCAAAAAATTTTTGTAATTGAGAATGCGGGGATGACAGAACATGCGGTACACCCAAATTAAACACCTGGTTTGAGCCTTTGGATGTTCTGTGTACATTGAACTCGTAGAATCCAAAACAGTGACATCGTTTGTGTTACCAAGTGTCGGGAACAAAAAGGCAAAGATGGTATCTTTGAAGCGCTTCGCAATGTTGTCACCATCAGCTGTGTGACCGAGGGCGACTGGACTGCAGTGACCTTTCAATTTAATAATATAATCACCGCAAGTGAATGTCAGTGTCTTTTCTTCTGGGGAACGGCTCGGTTTGTGAGAATGGGGGTAAAACTCAACCGCTTCTCTTTCACAACCTGCTGCTGAAGATTTCTTCAATTTCATTTCACTAATTTCAAAATTGAGTAGACCGCTCTGATTTTTCAACTTGTAAGCGTTGTCACATATGTGTATTTCATTTCTTCTTGTGATCGTCGTAACAGTAGCGAACACAAAGTTTTTGAAGGCAACAAGATTGAATCTGAAGCGATGTGGAAGCCGAGTCAAAAAAGAATGGGAAGCAAACTGCTGACTCTCCATCGCTTTTTTGATTGCCTGGATATACGATTGAAGTGCCTCATTGGATGATGGGGTGCCTTGAAAAGACATGGGCTTTTCCCATACATGAATAAAAATGACTTGGTCAGTTGGATCCAATAAGGATAATACGGTTGGCTTAAAATTCATTCCTTCCTTTGCTAAAGTTGCTAAAGACGGTTGTCTTTTTCTAGTCCTCTTTTCCATAATTGTGGAATTGGTGGCACTGTCTTTATCAGCTGAAGAATTTTTTGCAGAACTAATGTGTTTGATTGATTGAGAATCAAAAGACTCGACAACGCCACTAGGTTTAGCTGCAGTTGTTGAAGGGGCTCGAAAATCAGTATCAGTGATTGTTTGCAAAGCATATTTTTTAATGCTTTTCCCCATTTTTTGGAGACAACAAAGCAAAGTCGTCAAATTGCCAAACATTTCACCTGGAAATAACTTTTTGAAATCCTGAAACCAAGTATTCCCTTGGAGATAAGCACTGTGCCAAAAAGAAACAGTTTTTGTGAAAATCAAAGAACTAAGATCTACTCCTTCAGTTTTTGGACGCTTTGGTTCGGATTCTTTCAGTATTTTTGGAGGGACCACTGCAGCAAAATTCAATGCGAGGTCGTTCCAAAACCCGTTATCTTTGCTGGCGTGACCTGGTTTTGGCAATGATTTCATTTGCATCACATTTTGGCGAAATAGTTTAAAATCCCTGTCTTCAGGAGATTCAGGTAAGAGTAATCCACATCCTTTCACACTGAAGTGGGGCACAGGTTTTTCAAAATTCATGCAAACAGGCGGTTGTGTTTTGGCCAGGATCAATAACTGTGTCCAATGCTCTGGAGCTAAAGCCTGAATAAAATCCCTCGATAGAGTCTTGGCATTTTCTCTTAATTGACAAAAACTGAAATGAAAGAAAGCCCACAAAATACTTGGAGGCATGTCATTAAAAATAATGAAATTACACTCCGGCTGTGTCATTTTTTTATCTTTGACATCTTTTTGGTAGACCTCTCGGATCGCTGCTTTGACTTCAACTACCACTTGCTGCTGCAGCGTCAGTGAAGCTGCTGCTTGACCAGATAATAGGTGGCCATCGGCCATATCCCGGATATTGGCAAAAAAAAGGTCCAAAAATGATTTTGCTTCAGCCTTCCAAGATGCTTTTGCTTGCAGTTTGGCTAGGATGCTGTTGAAAATTTTCGTCTGTTCAAATCGCCTGTTGCAAAATAAATGCACAGATGCGGCAACTCCTTTTTCGTTATTGAATGTAGCGACAGACTGGAATTCACGCAAATATTGGAGCGGTGTCTGAGCAACCAAATCCGAACGCAACATTGCTGGGTCTAAAATGAAAACATGCACATTGTGCGTTGGTGATTCCAATTTAAGAAAATCCAGCAAGAATTCTCTCTTGAATGTCTCGTCGCCATTTCGGTTCCATGACCAATTGTTGAAAAAATAGCAACGGGATGGGCCCCATTTATCGTCAACCCTTTCATACATGTCGGTTTTGATTTTTTCGATATGTTCTGTAATCTTTGCAGTCACAATATTTACAGTGTGATTGCCAACCAACGACAACATCTGTCTACACGTAGACAGCAATTTGCGAGCTTTTTGTGTTTGACTTTCTATCATGTCAAACCCTAAAAAATGTTGGACTGGGCCCTTCATGACGAAATTGTACACCATCACCAGCGACAGAATAATTCCAGCACCGCATCCGCCATCAATCCAAGTCGTCGACTGAATTCCTCCATCGTTGGTTGCCTTCAGCATTTTGAAGAATGGCAACGATTGCATCGTGCCTGACTGTGATTCACTATCTCCTGCGCTTGACCATCCAGTGCCCTCATAACCTCGGGCCAGAATATCGACTGCAGATGACAACTCTTCGAGGTGGTCCTCAGAAAAGCTACTAGTTGGATATGCTGCATCGAGTGAAAGTAGGAATTCTTTACAGCGATTTTCTTTGTTTGGAGGAACCTTAAATTTTGAATTTAAGAAGATTTTGAAAACCCTGTATGCACACGACCTTGGATCAAGTTCCTTCAAACGGTTTTGGATAAAATCTTGAATTGGTATTTTGCTGTCATCATAGCTTTCAGTCATTAACACTGAAAAAAGATAAATCAGCATTTTGCGCAATTTTATCGAAAAAGAAATCAAATTGATCAATGGTTGATCATCGTTCGAGCCTGGTTCTTGATTGAACTTTTGAAATTTGGCGTTACTTGTTGCTGCAAGAAAGATTTTCACTCCAGAAGATCCTCCCATCAGGCGCGACACCAACAAAAACACCCTGCTCTCATTCTTGATGTTGTAGTCAGCAAGGGTGTGGCCGTCCTCCAGCTGCTTGCCCGCGAAGATGAGGCGCTGCTGGTCGGGGGGGATGCCCTCCTTGATGTGAATCTTGGCTTTGACGTCATCGATGTTGTCAGAAGGCTTAACGAACAACGTTATAATGTTGCGGGCTGTTTGGATAAACAACTGCATGCCAACATGATTCTTCGCAGACAACTTGGACTTGGGCGTGGCCCCTTGGTTGGCGGCAACAGCAGGGGTCAGCGTGAAAAGCTGCTGCACGGCTGCTGCAGTGTCCGTGCCCATTCCGGCGGGAGTGAACCTAAACATTTTTTCCGCAAAGCTGACGACATTTAGCCCGTTGGAAGACTCTCTGTTGATAATCCAGCTGCAACTTTGGCCTTGGGGATCAATCATGAGGGGCCAACGAGCAGCACCAAGGGTAAGGATTCCGTTCTGGGTGGAAAGATCATCAGTTGGAAGGCCTTGAATGTTCCACTCTCCGATTTCACCGTCAGTTGCAAGCATCTTGATGACATTGAGATTTTTGGTGACAGACACTTTCTTGGATTTCAAATCAGCCTCAAAGTATTCGATGAGCAGCTTCTCACGGAATTTTTTCTGCCTGGCTCGAATTCGGATTGTTCGACGCAAATCCACGGCGGCTTTGACGATGTTCGGAGTTTTGGCAGAAATATCTGGGGTGAAAACGCTCAAGTGATCTAAGATTGACGAAAAAATGACATTTACTTGTTCAATGCTGGGGGCCAAAACGGCAAAAGTGCAGCACTGGCGTTGGCAACGATGATCGATTACAAAAGAACCAGCAGACGGATTCAGACAAGAAATGTACTGGACACCTTGAATTTGCTTCAGAGTGAGTTTCGTTCGCTCATACCACTCTCCATAGTCCATGTGCTGAAGAAGCAGGGCAATAGGCTGCTGAGTTCCATATTTGTCGACTAGGGGCATATTCAAATCATCAATAAAATAGATGAGCTTCTTGCTCCCTGGAGGGCCAAACAGTTTGCCAGTTTTCTTTTCAACCATTGACTCCATGCTGGTTTGCAATGAGAGCGAATCCGTGTAATAATTCAAATTCATGCTGAGGAAGAAATACTGGTCAGGGTCGAGGCTGCGAAGCTTGTCCTTCACAATAGTTGTTTTGCCCGTTCCGGAACCATCCACAAACATGACTCTTCTCTTGAGGTCCATAAGAAGCGACAGAAAGTAAGTCAAACGAACAGTGTCGACAGTCGAAACGGAAATGTTGCCAAAAGGAATGTCAGGAGCATGAGAGTACGTGGGAACTTGAGAAGTCCAGGGGCTGAAAGCTCCAGTGTCCAGATCAACGCAGTGGTCATACACAAGACCTCCTTCTGGAAGTTTGATGGTCTTGTGCTCATCTCGCCAAAACTTGTCGAAGACTGTGCGATAAGCGTTGGATTTGTCAGATGACAGGGCTCCACCAAGGCCCCAGATACAAGTATACACAAAAACAGATTCGAACAACGCTGCGGAGTCTTCCGGAGCCATTGATTTTTGGGTGGAGGCCATCATTTCGCCAGAACCCAACAAGCCGTCCAGAACATAGCAACCTGTCTGGGAAAGGTTGATTTGAGGCAGTGGTGAGATGGTTTTGACATTCTTGCGCATCCAGTCCATAGTTTTTAGAAGATAAGCCTCGAATAATCTGGTTAACTGCTGCTTCTCCGATTCGATTTTTCGATTTTGAATGTTGGTTTTGTTCTTGTTAGATTTTCGCCAGAGAACACTAAAAATACCTTCAGTCCAATCATTGGATACAGCGTCGAGACGACCAAACATCTGAGGCGCAGTGATGGCCTTGGGATTCATTTTCAGAATGACATGCTTTGTGCCACATTCTGTGAGAGCCAGAGCGAGGGTGTTGAAGATGGCGGTCTTGCCTCCGCCAGAGGGCCCAATGATCATGATACCGTGACGCACCAAGTATGTTTCGTAAAGCTGGACAACTTTGCTCTTCCAATCATTGACTTGATTTGCAATTGCTTTTTCGACATCAGGAAATTGGGCCTTGTCAGCCTGAAGACCAGGGAACAAGTCTCCGATGAGGGACGAAAACAACGGCACGTCTTCTGCGACGAACTTTGACATGTTCATGTCACGCAAGCACCTCATGAGCAGCAGATTCTCCGTCATGTCCGGATTATCTCGCTTTTGACCACCAGCGGTACGCAGCACTATGCTGTCGTACCTAGTACGCAACTGCCACCACGAGGAGGAGAGGGGCTACACGGACACACGGGACTCGTGACGGGAGTCAGCGTGACACCAGAACACGCGCCCGTTCTCCGAACTCGAACAGTTTTTCTGTTGTAATTAAAATTGATGCGCGGCCGCCGGGCCGCGCGGTGGGAATAGACAAGCCAAACGGTATTAGGGTGTATGCGCAACGGTTCTTCAGGTAGTTCGTAGTGCTGAGTCATGATTGTGTCACATGTCAACTCCAGTGTAAAAATTTAAATTTTCGTCCGGGGGACATGAGTACCTGGCACGGTACTACTGTGAGGACCGGAGGGGACAGGACCATAGTTTGATTGGTACTTCGGTCCTTTTTTGAAATCGAAACACCCCTAAAAAGCCTAATGGTTTGGTCCTATTGTTTCAAGATCGTCTGAAGGATTGGCGATTCCATCTCTTTCATTCTCGCCAAAGACAAGCATGCCTCCAAAGCGTGCTTCCAAGACTTCGGCAAAGGCGGCCGGCGGCAACGCCCCCCCTGAACCTCAACAAGAGCAGCAAGAGCAGCAGCAGCAGCAGCAGCAGCAGCAGCAGCCCCCGGCCCCCGCTCCAGATGCGGCAACGACCGCACTTCTCCAGATGCTGCAAGTCATGCAGCAGCAACAGCTGCAACAGCAGGAGCTCATCAGCCAGCTGCGCCAACAATCTGTTCCTCAGGCGCCTGCGCCCGCAGCTCCTCTCACTCTGGCACTCCACACGGCGCAGGAGATTCCGAAGCTCAAGGTTTTCTCTCGTGAGGCATTTCTGGTTTGGAGCAGGGACATTGACGCCTACTTGGGCCGCTGCCAAGCCGATGGCCTCAAGCCTCACCACATCCGCCTCGCCTTCGTTGACACGATGGTGTCTCAAGTTCTCTCGGCGCTCGGCAAACCCAGAGGCGACGCCCGTTCAACGCACTGGATCGCCCTCCAGGCGGACGCCATCATTCCCGGCTTGGAGCAGCATTTCTTCAAGGACATCACCCCCGCCCAAGTGCTTCAAATGTACAAGGGCATGGGGCTGACAGTCTCCGGATCGGGCTACCCGGCGGTCAAGGCGGCGTTCGACGCGTTTGCCCACGAGGTGGTGTCTCTCGACAGCGCTCTGGAGCGCGTTCAGAAGGGCGCACTCCTTGAGAGGAAGGCCCACTGCGATGTGGTGTTGTCCACGCTGCGCTCCAACGCAATTCTGGCAGCGAGCACCGCTCAATTCCGCTTCGAATCTGCGGGCGCTCTCTTCGACCACGTCCAGGCGGACCTGGATGCCATCATCGCCTTCATGGGGCGGTACGCCCACTTCCCAAATTTGTTCGCCTCAGCCCTGGCCTCATCGCGCACCCCGGATGCCACGAAAGTGGCTCTGGCGGGCGCGACTATCCCGGTGTGCGAGCACTGCGGCAAGCAGGGGCACACTCAGGACAGGTGCTGGTTCCTGCACATCAAAAAGAAGCCGGGGCAGCGCTTCATCGTCATCTCCAAGGAGGAGCGCGAGCGCAAACTCCGCGAGAAAGGCATCAAGCCTCGCCCGCGCGGCTCATCCCGCGGCCCCTCCCAATCTGCCTCTCCCTCTTCCTCAGTAAACGCTGCCAATTATTTATTGTGTGGCGCGCACAGGGGCACTGGAGCGAGCAAGCGCACTCGCGCGCAGCGCGGACATCAACAGCGCAAGCAGCAAACACAGCAGCCGCAGCAGCAGCAGCAGCAGCAGCAGTTGCAGCAGTTGCAGCAGAGCGCAGTGGCCGTCGCAGCCTCACTCCCGGAACCTGCAGTAACAGAGTCAGACGGGCCGAAATTGGAAGTGGGCTGGGCGAGCTTGGTTTTGGACGGCCACCTTCCAGTGGGCGCGTTCCTGGATTCGGGGTCAGTCACACACAACTTCGTCAGCAAGAAGGTGGCGAAGGCGTTGCACGAGCGCGGCGTTGAGAGCTCACCTGCAATTTTTCGAGTGACGGGCGTGGGCGCCATCTCGGCAGGCACGGCAGCGGAAACAATCTCGTGCGCGGTGAAGCGGTGCAAAGGCGGTGTGGTGTCGGCGTCCTGGGAGAGTTTCCTCGTGTTCGACACGGGCTTTGATGTGCTCGTCGGGCGCGCCACTCTGCGGGGATGGGGATGGCTGCGTGAGTGGGAGGACGTGGAGCGCAGCGAGTGGTCGCTCGATGAAGAGCTCAAGACGGCGCTGCGGGAGTTGCGGGGTGGCAAGCGCACCTCGCGGGGGCGAAAGCGGTCAGCGGTGCTCGCCGTGGAGGCGACTGCGGGGCCGGCGCCCGAGCTGGCGGACGAGCTGGCCACGAGGGTGTGGGCGGCAGCTGGTCAGCGCGGAGGGGCGGGACGAGATTGCGCTCAGGCGAGCAAGGAGTGGCAGCGGGAGCTGGAAGCTTCGCTGCAGTTGCGGGCGTCACCGCTGTCTGAAAAGGCGGTGAGGGCGAATGAGCGGTGGCGCGCGTTTTACGGCGCGCGAGAGCGTCAGGCGGAGGACGCACCGGTGGCGTGGGCGGTGGACGATGCGGGGAAGCGGCGGCGACAGCTGAAGCGGGCACGGGCTCGGGGAATGACGCTGGCGCAGTACCTGGTGGGAGCGCATCAGGCAGCGGGGCGAGCGGAGCAGCAGGCTGAGAAGCAGCGGGCGGCGCGGGGGCGGTGGCACAAGCTGGCGTGGCGGCTGCGACGGGCGGCGACGGGCGTAGACCTGCCGGTTCAAAGGAGCCAGCCGGCGACAGCAGCAGCAGGGCTGGAGGCCATCAGCGAGCGCCGCGTGCATTTCCTGCTCTTTCATCCTGAGCAAAGAAAAGCCGCGAGCAAGGGCAATCGGTTCCGCATACCTGGCGTGGGGAAAGTTCGGGCAACGGCGCTGCGGCCGGCTCCCTGGAGCGGCAAGCGGTCGGGCGGAAGTACGGCGGCGGCGCAGAACTTCGTCAGGAGCTGGCGCCGGCGAGTGGTGACGCTCTTGGTGGTGGAAGCAGAAAGCGAGTTGGATCCGGCGGCGGCCAAGTTTCAGGAGCAGCTGGCGGCGCTCAAGCGCGAGTTCGGGGGCTTCGACGAGACGGGCATCTTCTCCCCGGACATCTCGGAGCCGTCCAAGATGAAAGCCATGAAGCTGCCCCTGGTGCCAGGCGCCGATCCGCACTCCATTCGCCCCTACCACAAGCGTTTCACTCCACCGATGAAGGAGGAGATGCGGGCGCAGGTGAACAAGATGCTCCAGTATCAAGTTTGCCAGCGGGGCGACGGAAACACGGTGGTCAGCAACGTCCATCTGGCGCCGAAGCCGGAGAAACCGCCAGCCCCCCCGGGAGCAGGAGCACCACCACCGCAGCGCGGCGGCGGCGGCGGCGGCGGCAGCAGCACTGGCGGCGCCTATCGCCAGTCAACACAGCACTCCGGCCGGGCTCTGCTTCCACTGTTACCCGAAAATGTTACAGTTTCTCACAGTGGCTCGGGGAAAATTTTGACTGATGACTGCCTTCCTCACAAGGAAATTTTGAGTCGCAAGAGGCTGACTGGGGCCCGGGCTGGGGCGGCGGCGGCTGGAGCAAGACCGGGGACTTCAATTGGACCATCCAACCTTTCGGGCGCGCTTCCTCCCGCGAAGAAGCGCTGGCGTTTCTGCATTGACTACCGCAAAATCAACCGCATTCTCATTCAAGAGCAGTACCCCCTGCCAGAGACGCGGGAGTGCATCGAGTACTTGGCGGGCGGTGAGATATTTGGCAGCGCGGATTTGTCGGCGATGTATTGGCAGATCGAGTTGGACGAGGCGAGCCGCTATCTCACCGGATTTCAGACGGAGGATGGCGTCTACGAGATGCGGCGAGTGCCATTCGGGTTGAAATCGGCCGTCGCGCACGCTCAACGAGAGTTCAGAGCTTGTCTGCGCTCAGACCCCAGGCTGTCGCGGATTTACAACTACATCGACGACTGCTTCTGGAGCGCGCGAGGCCCGAACAAGTACGAAGATTTCCTCAATCAGACGCGAGCATTCTTCGAAATGTGCCGCAAGTTTAACATCAAACTGTCGGCGGAGAAGACCGTGCTGGGCGGCTCAAGCATTCGAGTGCTGGGGCACGTTGTGGACCGCGAAGGTGTGCGGATTGACCCTGCTAGGAGTGCCGCTCTCACGGCCATGCCGGAACCTACTTCGGTGAAGACGCTGGAGGCGGCTCTGGGCGCTATGGGCTACGTGCGGTCGTTTGTGGACGGCTTTAGCGTGCTTGCGGCGCCTCTCACTGGCATGAAGCAGTGGTCGTGGGGGAAGGAGCATCGGGATGCGTTTGGCGCTTTGAAGGAGGCAATCGCACGCGCGGGCACTCTCTCTAACCCCGACTACAACAGCCAGTTCTTTATTCAGGCGGATACGTCGAAGACGGGGACTGGGGGCACGCTGTGGCAGTGGGGAAAGGACGAGGCCGGAGCGCGGGTGAAGAAGATCATCTGCTACTGCTCCAAGAAGTTCAATTTGCAGCAGAGCCGCTGGAAAACTATCGAACAGGAGTGCTTTGGGCTTGTGTTTGCATTGCAAAAGTTTCGACAGTTCGTCCAAGGCTGCCCGGTCACGCTGCTCACCGACCACCGCAATATCAAGTGGCTCAACTCTAACGAGACGAGCAGCAAGATTATCCGGTGGGCGATGGTGCTGGACGAGCACGTTTACACCGTGGAGCATGTGCCGGGCAAGAGCATCCCCGTGGAGGATTGTCTCTCGCGGCTCTCAGCTGTGGCGGATGCATCGGAGGGGCTCTCGGCGGAAGAGTGGGCGGCGATGTCCCTGCGGGAGCGCGGGCTGCTGGAGCGCGAGGGCATCCAGGTCTCAGTGGCGCAGGCGGAGCGAGCGGAGGCAGGGGAGACTTTTACTTCGCGCGATGGCGATTGGCAGGTGCGGGTGCATCGGGGCACGCCAGTGCGTGAGCACGCACGCGTGCTCGCCTACGTTTTGGCGGCGGCGCGGGCGGACTCTGCGGAGCTGATGCCGGCGGAGGCGCGCGGGGCGGAAGACGCTTTGCAGGCGGCAGAGCAGAGGGCAGCCCGGGCTGGCGAGGCAGGAGCTAGGGCAGCGTCGGAGCAGGAGCTGGCGGCGGCGAGCAAGGCTATGCTGCGGATGGCGAGGAGGCTGGCGGCAGCGGCGAGGCCCATAGCGAACACCAACGCGCGGTGGCGGCAGGCACGCGAATCGGCGGCACCGACGTCATACGGCGGACAGAGGGGGCTGGCGGCGGAACGGGCGGCGCAGGAAGCGCAACGTCGGCGAGGGCAGGACGTGGCGGCAGATGACCCGGGCCTGCTGGTGTGGAGTGAGCTGGGGGCGGAGCAAAAGCGGGCGCACCTGGAGAAGCTGCACTCCTTCCCGATGGGGCACGGTGGCGTGGGCGTGACGGTGCAGCGGTTGCTGCGGTCAGGGAAGTTTTCAATGCGGCGCGGCGAGGTTGAGCGGATGCGCGAGGACGCAGCGGAGTTTAAGCGGGGCTGCCCGGCGTGTCAGCTGCTGCAGGATGCTCGTCGGGGCGGCCTCACCATGTCGTCGGTGCCGGCGCGGCCGTTTGTGGATTTGTCGGTGGATGTGCTGACTTTGTCGCCGGCGGATGAGGAGGGCCATGATGCGGCGGTCGTGATCGTGGACAACTTCTCGGGCTGGTGTGAGCTGGTTCCGACCAAGTCCGTTACGTCGGAGATCATCGTGCGATACTTGGTGCAGTACTTCGGGCGCTATGGGGCACCGGTGGTGGTGCGCTCGGATCAGGATTCCACGTTTGTCTCGAAGTTGGTGGACGGGTTCTACGCGGCGACGGGCATCCGGCCAAATCGTACCATCCCACATCATCCGGAAAGCAACGGCATCGTGGAGCGCTGCAATCGGGAGGTGCTGCAGCTGGCGTCGGCGATGACGCTGGACGAGCGGGTGCCCGTCGACACTCTCTCGGGCTGGTCGGACGTCCTTCCCTTCGTGCAAAGGATCATAAATTCATCAGTGACACGGAAAACCGGTTTTAGTCCCTCCCAGCTAATTTTTGGGGATGCCGTCGACCTTGATCGACTGATTTTTGACTCGGAGGGCGATCTGCGGCGACTGGAGGCAGAGGCGGCGGAGGCGCCAGGGCGACCGCGGAGCCGGGTGGGCGATTACATTCAGAGGCTGATGGACACGCAGGAAGCGTGCTTGCGAGCAGCAATGGATCACCAGCGTGAACGTCTGGCGAGAGCGCTCGCGGGCAGACAGATTACACCCGCGACGGTGGTGAATCCGGGGCAATGGGTGCTGGTGCGTTTCCCGGAGGATCAGAATCGCGACAAGCTGGTTGCCAGGTGGAACGGGCCGTACCGCGTGCTCAAGGTGGATTCGGAGTCGGTGATTGTGGTGTATGACACGGTCAGGGAGGAAGTCAAGACTGTGCACATTGACGATCTCGTGCTTTTTGACTGGTCGTGGTGGCCGAGCGACACGGCGGAAGACGTGAAGGTTGCGCATGCGGAGCGGTTGGCAAAGCGTGGCGCGGGAGGTCCCCGCCGTCCTCTTATCGTTCGCATTTTGAATATGCGTATCAAGGGGCAGCAGGCTCCGGTGCCTCCAGATTTTTCACGCAAGGTTGGGGGCAGGGTGCGGCCGTGGGGGGATTTGGAGTTTTTGGTGGAGTGGTCTCGGGAAGGGGCCGCTCCAAGCTGGGTTTCGTTCGAGCGTGTGACGCGGACGGAGCAGCTGGAGGAGTTCAGGAGGCAACACCCGGAATGGTGCTGAGGCGGTGTGGCGTTTGGCTGCACGATTTTTTTTGTGATTCGTTTGTGTTTATTTCGATTACGCGCTTTGGCGCCCTTGTTTTGTTCTTGATGGTTGCTCTGGTGGTGAGGGTGGCTTTGCGGCTTTCTGGTGTGCTTCTTCGCGTTGCTCTGAAGCACAGGGGCAGTGTAGCCGCTGGTCTCGGTTGTGGCCTGTGGCCAGCTAACTCAGTGGACTGTGGGGACTGTGGGCTGGCTGGCTCTACCGTTAGAGGCCAGGGTGGGGGGGTCACCGTTGGCACTTTTGCCTCGGCGACCGCTCCCACACGGTGCCGAGAAACTCCCCGCGCAGCCGCAGCTGCCGTTAGCCGCCACGCGGCGCGGCTCGCCTATTTAAGCGCGCGCCCCCCACCCGAGTAAACCAATTCCCATCACTGGTCGCGCGCGTGCGTCAGCGAGTGGGTCTTCTACTGGTTTCGAGAGTCACATCGAGTCATATACGAGCGTGTGTGCTCGTGAGTGATCGCAGACTACACATGTGACACACCCCTAGGACCACAGTACCATAATTACCGGAGAACCGTTGCGCATACACCCTATTAGTTAAGGAGTTAGCTAGGCCCCCCCCCTAGGACAGAACCGGCAGCGACTCATGAAAAAGCGGTTCTGTATGAACCGGGGAGTCACTGTGTCTTGGAACTTTACAGAAGCAATGCTTGATACTGTTCCTCAGCAATGAAATCACTGCAATTTTAAAATCAACCCAAAAAATCTTCCTCACTCTCCCTCTAGAGTTGTGCAACCGAAAATGGCTTTCACCAAGTAGTGCAGCAGCAGCAGCAGCAGCTGCAGCAGCAGCTGCAGCTGCAGCACATTCAGCAGCAGCAGTGGCGGCGGCAGCGTCTCCCCGGGCCCCACAGCACGAATAGTTAAAAATGGACGCAACACCTGTATCAGTCTCGCCCCGCAGCATGTCCTGCGGTGCAAAACGTGCTGCCAAGCTTCCAGGCTATGAAGTCATTTGTTTGGGACCTGGACGGAAAATGCACCTGTATTGTGAGACGGAGTGTTTTCAACAGATTTGTAATTATTACCGATTGCATACAGCCTGTTTTTCCGAGGTTCGTCTTGGCAGACGTGTGAATTTGAAATTTCGAGAATCGGTACCTCATATTGGCGCGCATCTGGGCTTTCTTGTTTGTATTGTTGACATTATTCAGTGCTTTGCGCTGCAGCTCAACCAGAAAGTGTTCGAGAATGCTCCAATTTCAACGCTTTTTTCATTTGTTGTCTCTTTGCATGTCAAGTGATGTCTTTTGCAGGTATTTCAGCATTTGCTCCAACATGACGATAAATGTGGTCCAGTCACTCCAAAATTTGTCCAACAAGTAGCTGAACACGTTGCGAGACAAGCCCCGTTTGTAGATGACCCGCTTCTTCAACGCATGAAATTTTCCCCTACCTGGTGTGGAAAAATACTACGTCAGTTCCTTAGCTCGGGAATGCCGGACGCTGCGACTCGTCCAAGGGCACCAGTTGTAAAATCAGTTTCTCTGGAAAACATGTCTCTTGAGAAAGTTGAGTTTTGCCACTCAAATAGGGCACTCTCTGGAAATGTACAGCCGGCGTTGTTCTTGAAAATTTCAACCAGTCTCTAGAGATTCATGATTTTTCCGGTGTGAATCTCGTCAAGCTGGAGGCATGAAAATGTTGGCAACAACGGCAGCGCCTCACGTCCCTCGCGCCAGGTTCGAGTTTTGAAACGTCTGCTTGTATCTCTGCTGCACCTGCGCGAAAAGGCACGTCAAAATCAAAACTGCCGCTGTCGGCGTTCTTCGCAGCCGCTCCTGCGTTCCGCAAGCCCACGCCCTCCGTCCAAATAGACTGAGGCGCGGGAGTGTGTGCTGCTGCAACATGATGGGAAAATAAATGAAGTGGGCAGCGCGTCGGTGTGTGCAGTGAGGGATGGGCGTGGGCAAGCGGGATCTCCAGCGGGCATGCGCGTTGGTGTGCGCAGTGAGGAGTGAGGATGGGCGTGGGCAAGCGGGATCTCCAGTGG
>VFQS010002580.1_pt1 | contig 14681 bp, 13 predicted proteins | sample 3512361 | NCBI WGS metagenome assembly VFQS01 (sample SAMN10412375, study PRJNA504923) | tailings metagenome | isolation source: Relicate 1 Philex TSF3 active mining | place: Philippines
CATCTTTATCAAATACACGCATCCATTCATCGTTGCCGTGAGCATCACCGACACCAGAAAGTAAGAACTTGTCGCCTAATTGAAGCTTGTCGATTTTGGTCGTATCTTTCACAGTTGCTCCTTTGTTGACGTTCAGACCACCCTTGATGTTGAGAGTAGGAGGCGAGGTCTTGGTTGGACCGTCGTTGATTTCCATGGCTGAATTCCAACGATCGAGACTTTGCCCAACTGTGTCCTTGATCTGGTTATCGGCTTCGCTTGTTTGAGCAATGATTGCTTCGTCATGAGCTGCACGAGTTTCCGATTCTTCCGCAATGCGTGTATCCTTCGCCTCCAGTTCAGTGGTTACTTGTTTTTGATAATTTTGCATATCAACCATCATGTATGTGACAACACCAGTCAATACAACTACAAATATACCGATGATGGCTACAACGATCATGTCACTACTTATTGCTGCCAAAAAAACTTACAACCATCTGTGCAAAAATGATATAAGGCTTTGCGCATTCTAGTAACTGTACGTCATCAATAAGGGATATACCGTAGATTGTCCTTGCGGTAGATGTTCGCTGCAAAGTCCCTGTTATAGGTGGGAACACTCACTCGATCTCCCTCGTAAATCTCGTCGCAACCATACTCCTCCGTGCAATCTTTGCCTTTGAACATCACTGGTATACGTGACATGTGTACCTTGTCGCTTGCACCATAATATTGATACTTTTGAGAGCCTCGGTAGGTCGGCCTTCCATACAGTGGCACAATAATCGGCTCATCCATCCCATCCTTACGCTCAGACGTTAGAATACCAACTTGCTGATAATCCACCACCTCACCACGTGTCGGCTGGTTAATAGCAACTGACGATCCAGTCGGTGGAATGCCCAACGTAGACACATCCCTTGGAAGCGTACTCGGCTCTACACGAGACGTCGTTTGCACTACAAATACTGGTTTCTCGGATGCATGATTACTGCCAGTGGTTGGACGAATGTTATAATGATACAAGTACGCTAGGAAAAGTAGACCCGCTAAGCATATTCCTGCAATCATGCCAAAGGTGGCATGTGTGGCATCACCACCCTTTGCCTTCCAACGCAATGTAATATTAGGCTTCTTTATGCGCGGCGCCATCTACTATGTACCCGCAAATTTATACATTTGTCGGTCAATGTTGCTGAAAAAAATCAAAAAGTTGATCAGTCATTTTTGTTTTGACATGTACAAGGCAAAAATGATCGTTCCTCTGATGGCCGTTACGCTAGTTGGTGTGAGGATGTTACAAAAGGTGTTTGTGCGCACCCCTGTGACGAAAGCCAAACCCACCTATAAGGATGTTCTCCTTCGTGGCTTGTAAAGCTCTCACAAAAACACCCCAGCCCTTTTGGGCATTACTTTTGCTTATGTGACTCAGTTGCCATCCGCCTTGTCACGATGATATCCACCAACCCTTTCTTGTCAAGTTTCGATTTGTTATGTTTTCCTTTTGTGATCTCTTTGTAAATATCCGTTTGTTTCAGCTGTCTGACCGTCATACGAGAATATGTATTCACATACATGTCACGGTTTGACATTAGATTCGGGTTCGGCACAAACGCTTGCTTTTCCTTGAAAAGTGCTTCCGTTGTCATCCAGTTTTCGACAGGTGACCTTGAAAAACGTGGGAGAAGCGATCGATCCAACATTTCGATGGCTTCACTGATCGTCCAGCGTTTCCTAGGATCCGCTTTCATCATGTGGTAAACAAGACGGTTATAAAGTTGGAGAATTTCAGGATCTTCAATCGACGCATCAACCAAGTATGGGCTCAGACACAGAAGAAGGAAGCCAAGCCCATAGACATCTGCCGCAGTAATAGGCACGACATCTTTGAATGTGGTAGCATCAAACTGTTTGTATAGCCTGTCCATCAAGACATGTTGTGTGGCGTTCTTGAGTTGGTAGTATGAGTACCAACCGTCTAATGGTCTTGATACCCACCTTGCAGCATAGATCATCTGTTCTTCAATGTGTAAAATGGTTGTTGCTATTTCAGAAGCTTTTACTTTGTGAGCTTGGATATATTTGCGGTAGTCCTCGATACGGTATTCGGGAGGACTGATACAATATACCGATCCAGGAAGACCGTCTTCCTCTTCGTCGAATCCAGCAGGGAGATACATATTGTTGTCGTCAGAGTAAACCATCTCCATATCTTGTATAGCGGTTCCCCAGTCAATCAAGCGAATACGGTTCCTGTCATTGATAACAATATTCGGCGGTTTTATATCTTGGTGTACCATCCCATGTTCTTGGAGAAGACGGACACCGTAAAATAGTGGGCGAACTAATTTCAGCGCATGCACACGAGTCATAGGTCCCGTAAGTTCTCTCAAGTACTGACTCAATGTCTTTCCCCCGTTTGGCATAAGAAGCTGTTCAAGAGAACGTGGAAGCTCTCCGTGCACATCATCCATGTATTTAACACACTTCATGCCTTCTTCCAGCAGTGTTTCAAGCGAAATTGTACACCTGTCCGTAGGATACAAGAAGAACTTTTGTTCTGGATCAATGTTTTTCAAGATTTTTGCTTGTGTCATCTCGATATCTGCTGCATCTTCATCATAGAAAACCTTTCCAACTACCGCACGACGATTCTTGTTCGGATCCAAGCAAGTGATAGCAGGATAGAATCCACATCCGTAGCCTCCTTTGCCGAGGAGGTTTTTTCGTGTTGCCATCTATAATCAATATATGAAAAAATGACATGTGTATATTGATATGAATGGTGGTAATCATTATCAAATCATATGTCATTCACAAGTAAGGTATTCTGTGCAACTTACTTCGATGGGAAATTTGTGTTCAAAAGCGAATAGTGTAGTCCCAGTGATTGCATATGAACAATCTAGCTCTATGACATGGGTGCATGGTTTACACACAGCATACTCGAAGCCCATCGTGGCCCCGATTCCTAGAGCTGAACTAACTAGTTCAAAACGGGGCACCAAAACGTCTTGTTCGTCTCGTTCGAGCACAAGGCGAGGTAGTTATAATGCAATAAATGGCGAGTCATGTCGTGATTTTACGTATGATGAAATGATAGAAAAGTTGCGTCGAACGCAACGTAAACTTGTTAAATAGTTTGGGGATGTAGATCGTGTGCAATTCTTGGTTCTTTTCCATTATTTGGGCTGTGTTTACCACCATGGTCTTTTTGGTATTTCACTGACGACATAGCGTATTTTGGCTTGACGAATGATATCATGTATAGTTTGATACACGTGTGGTGTGATGGGTTCATTTTGTGAAATCATTAGAGATAATTCAGTTCTTTGATACTCCAGGGCTAAATCAGAGTTTTCCATGTTGCATGTAAGCGTAAGTAAGCGGTCGATATCTCGATAAACTTGACTGTACGCGTCCGTAGCAGTGGACGACTTACCAAAATCCATAATAATGGCATATAAATCTTGTAGATGCATGCTTTGCATGCCTTACTGTAGTTCTTGTTTTTTGGTGGACCTGAGTAGTACATTTCCGACATGCATATCTCCGTGTACAAAGCCGAACTGTTCATAAGCGTACAAGAGACTCCAGCAAATTTGTTGCAAAACGTTCTGCAAAACCTGGAAGTTATTTTTATTCCAGCGATACTTCTCTAGACTACCCATTGAATAAAATGGCATAATGATCATGCCAAGTGTCTCACCAGGTCCATTACATATGTACTTTCTCGTTGCAAAGTCTTGTCGTTTAATCTTTGTTTCGTCATCGTTGCAGGAAAATATGCATAGATACTTGATGAAGTTGGGGATTTTGTGTTCATGTGCCAAGTGGCAAATGTTATATTCGTTTAACATCAGCTCTGTTCGACCAAACTTCACAACCACGTCTTTAAGGTTTTTGAATGACGCTTTCAGGACGTTGAACTCGTTGCCTGCCAGAAGTCCTTCTATCGTTAACCATTCCTCTGTTGTGTGTGATTCATTCAGTGCATCTTGACATGGTAGTTTACATTTCATTGATTCTGAGGGAGTAGACGCATATATTGTTTTGCGTAATCGATTCATGTTCTTGTACTAATATTATCTTTATGTTTGTGTGTTTGGAATTTCTTCTAGATGTTGTTCTACACTCCGAGAAATGAATAATAAAACATCACTTTACAATGCAAAATAACAAAAAGCAAAATTACTATTTCCAAAAATAAAAAGGTTTTTGAAGACATTTGTTCATGTTCGAACAACACTATCTTATTACTTCTTTCCAATACGCCTAATTACTCCAGAATTTGACTAACTTATTTTTGTTTCAAACTGATCGATGAGCTGTTTATACCTTTCACGCTTAACAACTAAATAAGACCCGATATGTGTCCATAGCAAAACAATATCTTTTTTACTATGAAATACCAGCCTATGTGGCTCACTCGGTGGGATTTTGCCAAAGTTCAAGAATGTCTGGATATGCTTCAGCAAAAGTGGATCTGCCTTTTGTGTAATTTTAACGTAGTATCTTTGCTTGTTTTTCACAACAGAATTGTATACGTTACCTTCTGCGTCAAACAGTCCTGCTATATATGCATAATTGATCACTGAATAGTTCTTTGTATAGCTCTGTTTGTTAGCATTGAGTGCTTTCATTTCATGAAATATTTGCTCTCTCATATCAAATTTATCTCGCTGTCTATACATACTTAGATACTCTAATGCCATTTCCGCCTGTTTTTTCTTGATAACAGCATGCTCTTTCATAATGTTCAGGATTGGGACTGCACTGTTACCACAAAATCGTAATTGCAACGCATTCTCATTGGAGTATTTATCATGGCGTGTGTCTACGTACACCCTACCACCATAGTACGTTTCCAATTTGTCTATAAACGCTTTATGACATTGAGTAAACTCAAGTTTACACTGAAATCCTCCACGACATTTGCCTATGCAAATCGTCCCATCTCCATCGCAAAATCCCGCCAGATAACTTCTATCCATAACTCGTAAGACTATCGTCAACTTTTAACATCAATTTTTAATATCTGAGATGTTTGACATTTTAGGCTTACACACTAGGGTACTAGTAAATATTTAAGAAATATTAGTATTTAAGAAATATTTAGGCTCGACCCAATGTTGAAAAACACATGCTTAAAGCCATGATTTTAACTGGTTTTGAAACTATTACTCTGTGTGAATGAAGTAAAGCAAAAGTTTTCTCATCATTGCACCCATAAGGGCTTTGGGTACTTCTCAACGCTTTTGTGACTCCTTTGTTGCAGTTCATATGACGAATCGCCCAAGAAAGCGCCGCGCTTATTATTCAAACTACTTCACAATATCGGATAATTTTACAAGAATTGTTTTTGTATTTAGTACAATACTGTATGTAGTGTTAGAGTAATGTAGGGGGGGTATGAACGCGAGTAATACCCCCCCCTCTCCTGATCCATTCTGGAGTAAGTAGCGTAGTAATATTACAGTGGTGTTGTTCCACCATCAATATATGTGATATCACACTTTTTTCGAATTGTTATAAGAAGGTAAAGTTTAGCTTTACTGCACACGATGAAGAGAATGAAGAATCAATGCGATGGATATCATATAACACTATGTACTGAGGTAAATGTTGTGTTTGCCGCGAGTTGATCCAATCGTAGGTAGTCTATGAGGAAGTGTTCCATTATCCATTTCTCGGAGTGTAAGTAGTCAAATTCCGATATAGTTTTTGGTACTTAAAGTAGTCAACATGCACAAGTGTTTTGTATTACAAAAAGGGTGTAAGAATTTCTTACACCCTTTTTATTCGAGCACGTTCTCGGCGGCTTAGAATCGTGACCTGGTAGTGTCATACGCTAATGAAACTTTGAAAAATGAACTGTTTATTTGATGATGTTCTATATGGTGATCAGTTAGAGTAAGCAAGACCTCCCATCGATTCAATTTCCCATTGTTTCCAAATGGGCACGGACTGTATCTTACTAGGTCGTTTTTGAAGGACCCAGGAATCCCGTTCAGTCTCTGTCGGCGTTCCATAGACAATGTTGATGTGTCCTTAGGATCTAACCATGCGGATTGCCCAATCCCATCCATTATTACCATACCCAAGTTATTTTCTTGGCCAGGTTGAGTTTTCACATCAACCCTTGGTAGGATAGGCTCTAAGGGGGTTCCCGCAACAAGGATTCTCGCAGGAAGTGTTTTCTTCCTACTAGCTGTGTGAATTTTGGACACACAACTCTTAGCGGCATGGTGGGGTCTACCGCTCATGATGCGGAGCACGTTGTAAGAGGTGGCGAACACCTTGATCTTACCAACGGCGGAGGAGGTAACTGACAGAACCGCGGTATCAATGCGGGACATGTTCAGAGTACCAGAAGGCTGGTGCTCCTCGGGCTTGAGCGCGAAGGAGTACACAGAGATACCCCTGTTGCTGGGGGTATTCTCGTGGTGCTGGAAAGGCTGAACCAGGTTGAAGTAATCTCCCTTGCGGGCCGCGAAGCGATCGTGGCCGTTCAATTGGAGTTTAGCTTCGGTGGTCAGGTTAGCACCATCAGTGACAGAGGCGTTGTCAGTGAAGTTGAACCAGTTGGAAGCGGTGGCGGCCATGGTATCAGACTGGATAACCCAAACCAGCTCCTTGACGGGGTGGTTGAAGTTCAGCTTGATACGGTTGTTGGTCGCGGAAACGGCCTCCTCACCAGTGAACTGCAGCTGTTCAATGAGATATTCGTGGGACAGCTGAGCGAAACGCCTACGCTCATCAGTGTCCAGGAAGATGTAATCAACCCACAGAGAAGCATTGGTGAGGTCAACAGCGGACTGTCCAGGCTTGACGCAGTTAGCGAACTGCTCGAACTCGATGTTGATCTTCACCTCGTGGTATTGCAAGGCGATCAGGGGCAAGGCAAGCCCGACGTTCCTGCAGAACCAGAACTCGAGAGGGACGTACAGAGTGGTGGCAGCGGCCAGAGAGCCGTCGGCACCAACCATCTTGGCATAACCGTCGGTCTTACCCTTGGGCAGAGACAGGTCATTCCAGATGTACATCCAGTCAGAGTAGTGCTTGTCGCAAAGCACAAAATACCTTGATTTTCACCAAGGATTAGATCATATCTTAAGCAGCTCGCTTTCGCTCACTACCCATTACCGTTTGATCGTTGAACCTTCTCCATAGAACATCTAGTTCCTTAGGAGCTTGGCTGCGGATTTCCCATTTCATTATCCTCTGGATTATTACCATACCTGAGTTGTTCTCTCAGCCAGTTACATGTTTCTATGCAACCTTGGTACCATATAAGGCTTTAGGGGGTTCCCGCAAGTTGATAATGTCGCCATTCGGCTTGTTGCCTCATGACTAGCATCTAGAGCATCCCTTTTCAAGTTGTCTGGAGGAAAGACAAGGGGTTGTGTACTCTATAATGGTTTTCCACATCTCTACACAACCAAGATGTGGCATGATGCTTTTCCGTACCGACAAATTTAATACGCTGACCTCCAATTTCGATCTCAACGTTCTTGATCAGACGCAGACCGATGTAGTCCACCCACTCAGCAGCGGGCAGATCGACCTGCAGGTAGACCTTGTGGATGAGATCACCATTACGGGAAATCTGGCAAGTAACACGCTTGCCCAGCCCCGCACTGCCATTGACCGAAATACCCCACCATTTCAGTGTACTTGCGTGTGACTTTTTGTCACACAGGGCGTAGACTATATCTTAAGCAGCTCGCTTTCGCTTACTACCCATCACTGTTTAGTCGTTGAACCTTGTCCAAGGCATAAAGATTATTGAGATACTCTATTGCACATTTCAGGACATCATCATCTGTTTTCGCATCATGGCAGTTGTTCAATGAAAAACGTTTTTCCTTGAAAGACGGATGCGTCACGCGATACCCTTGATGTTCATGAGTGCGAGTATTGTTATATGTTATGATGTACATCGGCAAATGCTTAGCAGTCTTTTTAGTTCGTGAACGTCTTTCAAGCGATTCTACACTTTTCCGACGACCAACTAACGATTGTGCAATTTTTAACTTAGTTTCCTCTGTGTGCTGACATACTGAACCACCTGGTTTCAAATTATAGCCGTTTGGCTTCATCGTGCCGAACAGTTGTATGAAATACTCTTCGTAAGCATTCAAACGTTCGATATCTGTTTCAACCAAGACTTTCTTTTCAACCTGCTTTTCACCGTATTTGCATATGGCTTTATTCAACAATTTGCAATGGTTCTTTTGTGGATCATAACTGTCATACACATGTTCACGAAACCTTTTTTCAATAGTATGTCGTGTTTGCCCAATATACTGTTTACCGTTTGGAAACGTTAGTATATATATCACGCCCATAGTTCATTTTACCATATACTCAATTCTTTATATGCCTTTCGGACCTTGGCTGCGGATGATCCATTGTTACATACTTATGATTTTTACCATACCCAAGGCTTTCTCTTGGCCATTACATGCTTTCACAATGCAACTTGGTACATAAGTCTTTAGGACTTCCCCGCAATTTAGTGATGTTGCCACACGACTTTACGCCGTCTGACTAGCAGCTATCACATATTTCTATGGCTGCTGTTAAACCCTTCAATTTAGGTTTGCTCGATGGCTCTTCTACCTCTTGATTTCTCAAGAGGGATGGACTGTATCTTACATCAACTCAGGATGTCTACTCCTTCATTGTTGACGGATCTCCGTTCAGTCTCTGACGGCCAACCGTAGTCTTGACATAGCGACGTTAGGTTGTTACCAAGCGGATTGCCCAATCCATTACGCTTTTACCATACCCAAGTGTTTACTCTTGGCCAGTTTCTAGTTTTCACTGGAAACCTTGGTGGTAATGGCTCTAAGGGTGTCCCCGAACTACAAGAGATCTTGCTCTCATGTTTACACACTCGAACTAGCTAATGGCGCATGCATTTCTTGAGACGCCTAACAGGTTTTTTACAATCTATCTCATGTCAACTGTAACTGTTAGCTTTTCTGAGCCTAATTATGACTCCATCGAGAAGTTAGTCGCGATTTCGTATTCTTTCAAATATCGCGCGGATCGTACCTTAAGAAACAGCTTTTCAGCATTCCCGACAGCTTTCCGATCTCTGAAACGCTTCCATATTTGTATAACAAACTTAGGAAGTCGCCTGCGGATTGTCCAATCCTATTGATTTTTACCATACCCAAGTTTTACTCTTGGCCAGAAGCACGTTTCCGTGCGTCCTTGGTACAACAGGTTCTAAGGATGTTCCCGCACCCAGCTTGTCTCGCTAGACAACCAAAATTGCCTAACTAGCTACTTGCAATGCAAACATGGTGGGTTTGCCTAGGTGCATCAACGGTTTTACACATAAAGAGCCTAGATTCATGTGTCGTGTAACTTTTCATCACACTTTTACATATGACGACGATAAACTCAGTTTCTCTTCTAAGTTTCCCTAGAAGCTGGACCATATCTTAAGCCTTCATTGAGAAATGGTTCGTTTCTCTCCAGCCCATCACCATTTGGCCTCTGAACTTCACGCATAGGTCATAACCAAAAGACCCTTAGCGCTTCGCTGCGGATAACCCATTGTTACATGTGGACGATTTTTACCATACCAGAGGTTTTTCTCTCTGCCAGGAGCGTGTTTCCACGCACCCTTGGTACGACCACCTTTAGGATGTTCCCGCAATTGGATGATGTTGCCATTCGGTATTTCACCTCATGACTAGCAGTTGCTTTTAACAACCACTAAGGCGTTTTTTCGTTCACCTTGAAGACGCTTAATCCTCCATGTTTCCAAGGAGGGCTGACTATATCTTGACCAGCCTTACGGCTAGCCGCTGTCATTTAGTCGATGAACATGTTCCTTCGCAACTATTTAGATATTCATATGCATTTTTCAAGTTTTCTTCATCTGTGTATTTTTACTTGTAAAATACTTGGTACGTAATTTAGGGTGATTTACCACAGCATAACCTCCTCCTGCGTTTGTACGAGGTTTGATGTACACTAAATACATCGGTAAGTCATATGACTTGCGAGCATGTGAAAGTGATAAACGATGTTCATACGTAAGAGTCTTACCAAAGAAGTGATGGTTTTCACCCCGTTTAGCCTTTGATATGTTTTCCTTCGCTGTTTCAGTTCGCGGCTTGCCAAAATTATGATTTTTCTCTCCTAATTTTGCTAGACGCATTCGTTCTCTACTTTCTTCGCAATGTAAGCCATTTGATCCACCAGTACGTATATTGTATCCGTATGGACATAATGTGTTGTATTCTGCAATGAACACTTTTTCAAGCATGTCCAAGTGTCTATCATCACACTCACATAAGATCTCAACTTTGAATGATTCAATACCATACTTCTGTATGGCTGCATACAACGCTACGCAGTGCGGTTGTTTTGTGTGCTGTTTGATTCGTTCGTCAAGCGCTTGTTGAGTTTGTCCAATGTATTCCTTACCCGAGGGAGATGTTAGTTTGTAAATTGCACCCATTGTTCATATGATAATATGAATATATCCTTAAGTAAGTTGCCTTAGGCTTTAGCTGCTGATTGTCCATTTCAGCTATGTCATAGCTTCATCATTCAGATTGTCACCTTACCATAGTTTACTCTATGCCAGTGTCCACTTTCATAGACCCCTTGGTACTGAATGCTTTAGGAGTTTCCAGCAATTTGACAGCGTCGCAAGTAGGAATCCTACTCACTAGCGAAATCCCGTTCTTTGCGGAGGAATTACAGGTTGTTCCCAGAGAAGTGTCCGCATTCTCTAGGCTGTTCGCTTTTCAACCCTTCTTCATTAAAAGGTAATCTGCGGATTGCCAGTTCGTTGTATCCCTATGTCTTTCACATAGGGACGGACTTTATCTTAAGCCGATCAACAAGGTTGTCTAGACCTCTCCCGACCCACTAGCATAAAGTCTCTGCACTTTCTCCATAGTTCTCGACATATCGAACCTTAGGAGTTTGCTCAGCGCTTACCAAATCCTTTTCATTTTTACCATACCCCTGTTCATTACTCAGGGCCAGTACTCCGTTTCCAAAGCACCTTGGTAGAAAAGGCTCTCATGGCTTCGCCTGAATCAGCTAGTGTAGCTACAAGCACCCACCGTGCAGTAACTAGTATCTGTCTTGAATGATCATGGAGCCAAACGGGGATTTCTCTCCAACGTATTGCATTTACAGCAATTATACATGATCATCCTTGAGCGACTTAGGGGTTTCCACAATGCAGAGCTCAAATACACTGTGCCCGATACTTTTCAACCCGAATTACATCTTCAGGTAAACATCCTGAGCGCCGTAAGCAACGAGTTGAAGAAGACCGCCTCCCATTTGTTTGGCTACAAATAGCAAAGAAAAAAATTTCACAACCACCCATCCAACGCACCTATACGCACACCCTCCCACTTCCATCTGAATAGTACAACACCACACTCTCCTCCCGCTCTTCCTCAACACCCACATCCATCTTCACCTCCCGATCTCCCTCTTTTGCAACTTCATCCTTCTTCATCGCCACTTTTTTCATACGTCGCTGTGCACGTACAGTAAGACAACCCCGACAAATATACCTGTTTTTATAGTACTCCGATTTTTCCTTCTCCTCCCCACAATTACTGCAAATAATCGTCAACAGTTGAGGCCATGACTTATTGGCATACAACCGCTTCCGCACACCTTTCATCTTGAAACGTATTCTATCATACCCTTATTCTTATATCCATACTACATTGTTGGCATGATCTTCGCGCCCCGCGACCAAAAGTACAAACACGGCAACCTCTCCAACAAGAAACAATGATGCGTCAAATATGGCATCCCAGGACGTGGCTTATCCAATTCATATTTGGAGTCTGCATGCAACTCTTCCTGAATAGTCGGATCGTCCTCCAAAAACTGATGCGCCTTCTTGATGTGCTCCAAATATCCTTTCATCCAAATCGGCTTGGCCAACCAATAGTTATAATAGAAAGCGGGAATCTTCTCACTCATCGCATCCGCTTCACTATATCCAAGATGCTCAGTCAACTTCCCCCACAAAATCTTGAAATTAGGATGACATTTCTGAGCCCACTCCACTAGTTTACTATTCGCTCCCGCCCGATAAAAACTCAAGGGAATCACATCCGCACCCTGAATCATCCGTAATAACATGTTTTGTTCATTCACCCGAATCTTCTGATCCGCCTTCCAAGTCATCAAACCCACATAATCGAGATCTTTCCAATCGTCATACAACTCTTGCAATGTCTCAATCAAGAAGATGGACTCAAAGTAGTTGGTCGTTGGAATGAACACTGGTTTCACCCACGAAAAAGGATAATGTTTTAAAATATATTCCCGCGATGCGTCATCGTGAAACAACACATATATGATAAACCTCATTTTGCTTGTGTATGGTACACTACCTTTATATGCGATTTACGCATATCATCAACTCAAGTAGTACGCTGTTATCAACGTTTGACGGAAAACCCTCAACTCCTCCAGCACCTCCATCCGCACTTTGTGATCATCCATATGGCTGCGCCAACGATCAAAAAGTCGACTGTATACTCCTTCGGCTTCTTCCATATGCGGGTACTTCTTGATGTTATGTCCAGCCATCCATATGGCCTCCATAATTAGGCCTTGAATATGCAAGAAATGTTTCACAATACACGACTTACAATACTTCTTGTCTTCCGCCAAATGTTCTTCCAATAAGATGGTTTGTGTAATTACGTTTTGCATATTATACCCAGGTTCATTCACAGGATCGATTGCTCCACATGTTTGTGCACTACACATGCCTGTAGCAGGTTTTCTTGGTCTGGTACTCGCTTGCTTCTTCGATACCGTACTTCCAGCCATGATTTCTACAACAAAGACACACAAAACTGCAAACACGGTTACATACATGGCATTCATTCTCCTACAATAATAAGGGCATATAGATTTGATTCGGATATAAAGAACTACACGAAACGTCAATTATATGTTTAAGGAGAAGAGTAGCAAAAAAAGATTACCTGTATCACAAAATCCAAAAGATTGCTCTACGCTTGACGCGCAACATCAGTGTTTTGTACAGCAGCTGCAAGATCAGCAGGCAAAACTGCATGTTTATCAATCCGATCGGGAAGATCTCTGCAAAGAGCTGGCGAAATGGAAAGCTTTTATTGAAGACTGCTCGAACACCGAATCAGCAGACTATAATGCCGCCTGGTCAAGTAACCTGAACCTGCAACAACGTTTGAAGGAACTAGACAAAGTCATTCATAGATTAGAGTCGTGTCAAGATGAAATCGAATACTATGAAAACACGGGCAACATTTTGTTCCAGTACTACAACCTTTTAGAGAATCAGAATTGTGCCAATGCGCCTACGCAAACCATCTCAATGACCCCATCTCGGGCCACAAAAGGACGCAAAAAACTTCTCCCTGTAAGTTCACGAAGTATATTGGACGCCCTTTCCTCGGCGGATGCCGCCTCCACGTCGCAGGCATCTCTCATTGACAATCAATCCACTCCTTCTACAGTCGCACAAGGTCTAGATAAGGCAACTCTAGTAGAAGAGTATCTTTCAGTCATTGATCCGAACCATGTCGCTAATAAACCAATGGAACCAATTGGACTGTGTGAAGAATGCGATGCACCATTGATTTGTCTTCAACAAGATGGTATTATGGTCTGTGGTGAATGTGGCTATCAAGAACTCCTTTTGGTGGAACAAAACAGACCCATCTTACGTCAACCTACAAAAGAAACTTCTCATTTCAGTTACAAACGTATCAATCACTTCAAAGAATGGATCGCTCAGATTCAGGGCAAAGAAAGTACGGATATACCCGAAGAAGTCTTTGAAAAGATCCTGGGCGAGATCAAAAAAGAAAAGATCACAGATCCGAAGAAGATCACCTACAACAAAATGCGAGAGATCCTGAAACGACTACGAATCAATAAGTATTACGAACATATCAACTACATAATGTACCGCATTAATGGTACTCCGATGCCGCATTTCAGTCCTGAATTAGAAGAGCGCTTGTGTTCTATGTTTAAAGAGATACAAGGGGCTTTTTTGAGACATTGTCCGCCTACGCGCAAGAACTTTATGAGCTACAGTTATGTGCTCCACAAGTTTTTCCAAATTCTTGGCTTAGAAGAGTATTTACCGTATTGTTCCCTATTAAAATCGCGCGAAAAGCTTCATATGCAAGACATCATTATGTCTAAGATATGTGATGACCTCGGCTGGTCTGGTTTTAAACCAAGTGTATAATTTTGTAGCTACAAATAAATATACAAAAATCAACTTTCAGAGTCTATTTAGTATACCACCTTCGGTACAATTCAAATGAATTATGAAATATCTTTTTTGAGGTAGAATTTGTAGCTACAAATATTGACTTCGCATCAAAATATTTTGATGCTTTGTTGTCTGTTGTTTACTTGAATATAGATCGAATCCAATTACCTGACTCCCACTGAAGCAGTTGATACAGCTTGGTATCAGCAATCACTTTTGCTAAAACAGAAGTCGGCTTGGGTAGATTCTCCGCATAGGTAGATTTATAGTCATTCGCCAATTTTTGTATCTTCTCAATGAGAATTTCCTTGGTTAAGCCTTTCTGCATTGCCTCCACAATTTGCTCTTCTCGTAATACTTTGTGATTAACAGTACCTGCTATACACCTGCGATGATGGTGACCCTTTGG
>VFQS010002582.1_pt1 | contig 14676 bp, 14 predicted proteins | sample 3512361 | NCBI WGS metagenome assembly VFQS01 (sample SAMN10412375, study PRJNA504923) | tailings metagenome | isolation source: Relicate 1 Philex TSF3 active mining | place: Philippines
CACAGCTGGCGGTCAAAGGCGAAGGTCATCTATCGCTGCACCCCGCAATGGTTCGTGCCGATGGATAAAGCGACGGCTGATGGTACATTGCGCGAAAAGGCAATGACCGCGATTTCGGACACCCGCTGGGTTCCGGAAAAGGGCCAGAACCGCATCACCGCAATGGTCGAAGGGCGCCCCGACTGGGTGCTGTCCCGCCAGCGCGCATGGGGCGTGCCGATTACGCTGTTTGTGGATCGCAAGTCCGGCCAATATCTCTGCGACACGGGCGTGAACGCACGTATCATCGCGGGCATTCGCGCACATGGCGTTGATGGCTGGAGCGACGAACGCGCGCAGGAATATCTGGGCAGTGACTATGCGCTCGCCGATTATGAACGCGTCACGGACATTTTGGACGTCTGGTTTGATTCGGGCTGTACGCATGCTTTTGTCCTCGAAAGCGGACGTTGGCCCGACCTGCAATGGCCCGCGGACCTTTATCTCGAAGGCAGCGACCAGCATCGTGGCTGGTTCCAGTCCAGCCTGCTGCAAAGCTGCGGCACGCGCGGTCATGCGCCCTACAAGGCGGTGCTGACCCATGGCTTTACGATGGATCAAAAGGGCATGAAAATGTCCAAGTCGCTGGGCAACACGATTAACCCGCTCGACCTGATGCGCGACAGCGGCGCGGATATTTTGCGGCTGTGGGCGTTGACCGTGGACTTCACCGAGGACCATCGGATCGGCAAGGAAATCCTGCAGGGCGTTTCCGACCAATATCGCAAATTGCGCAACACCTTCCGCTATCTGCTCGGCGCGCTCGACGGCTTTTCGGACGCGGAAAAGGTTGAGGTTACCGAGATGCCGGAGCTGGAGCGTTACATGCTCCATCTGCTCGCGGATATGGACGAGAATTTGAATGAGGCGGCGAGGGCTTTTGACTTCAACACCTATGTCCGGTTGCTGACCGAGTTTTGCAACGAAGACCTGTCGGCATTCTTCTTCGATATCCGCAAGGATTGCCTCTATTGCGACGCACCGACCGATCCCAAGCGGATGGCGTATCGTACAGTGCTCGACATTTTGTTCCACGCATTGGTGCGCTATGTTGCGCCGGTGCTGGTCTTCACCAGCGAAGAGGTGTGGCAGACGCGATTCCCCGGTGAAGACAGCGTGCATTTTTCGGATTGGCCCGAGGTTCCTGTACTGCCGGAGGATGACGCATTCCCACAGACAGTGGTCTTTGCAGGATTGAAGGACACGTTTGATAAAGTCAGACAATATCGAGAAGCGATCAGCCGTGTGATTGAGCCCCTCCGCCGCGAAAAGATCATTGGGTCCAGCTTGGAGGCTCAAGTCGAGATCTCTCTGGCGTATTTGAGCGATCATGAACTGTTTGAATCGTTAGACATGGCTGAGATTGCGATCTGCGCCGCGGTGCAGATTCGCGAAGTTGCTACACTTGATGGTGAAACTTTGATCGGCAATGATAGCGTGGCAGATTTGATTCACCGAACGATTGTGACGAAAACCACCAACCACAAATGCGGTCGGTGCTGGCGGCATCTTCCCGAGGTTGTGGAGGATGGCGCGTTGTGCGGTCGCTGTGCGGATGTTGTTGGTGGGTAATAACCTTCTTCGTGCCTTCGTGCCTTTGTGCGAACCAAAAAGCATGAAATGCGCGCACAAAGGCACGAAGGCACAAAGATCGACTAAAGCCCGTCGTTCTGAACATGTTTCCGCATCGACCTTTTCAACGTCGACAATTAAGACCCTGAAACACATTCAGGGTGACGATGCAGCTTTGCTGGGTTAGGACGCACGCATGAACCCCAATCCGAAATTCCGCCTTCAGGGCATCATGCTGGCCAGCCTTGTGTTCATCGCGGACCAGATTGCGAAATATGCGATGCTTGGCCCGCTTCAGCTGAAAAGCCGCGGTGTCATTCACATCATTTCGTTCTTCGACCTGCGCTATGCCGAAAATCGCGGCGTTTCAATGAGCTTTTTGACGGCGGATAGCGATGGCGAACGCTGGGCGTTGGTGGCGCTGACCGCGGTGATTGCGATCGGGGTGGCCGTTTGGATGTGGCGGGAGAAACTGCGCGGTGATGTGCTGGCCTTGTCGCTCGTTTTGGGCGGCGCGCTCGGTAATATCGTGGACCGCGTGCGCTATGGCTATGTCGTCGATTATGCAGATTTGCATATTGGCGCATTCCGGCCTTTTTACATATTCAACCTTGCCGATGCCTGTATCAGCATTGGCGTGCTGATATTGCTTGCCCGCGCCTTCCTGATAAGCGACAAGGAAGCGGTAGGCGGGACTGACGTTCAGCAACCCGAAAGCAGCGCTGACATAGTGGAGAAATCATGAAGCGGATCAATATGTTTGCAGCGGCGTCAGTTGCTTTGCTCGCGCTTTCGGGCTGCGGCACCACGAGCGTGTTTGACCGTGACCGGCCAGATGAATTTGCCGTAAGCCGGGCAAAGCCGCTTCAGCTTCCCGCCGAATTTACTTTGCCCGCGCCAACAGCCGACGCGCCGCGCCCACAAGATGGCGATACGCAGGAACAGGTTTTGGACGCCATGTTCGGCGGCGCTGCATCTGCGCCCCGTCCGCAGTCTGCCCAGTAAATGGATAGCTATATGAAAACGAAATCAGCCCTACTCGCCATAGCGATTGCGACCCTGCCATTATTGGCGGGTTGTTCCTCGGTGGGCGATAAAGCGCCAACGGTTGGCCGCGCTGCGCCTTTGGTCGTTCCGCCGGATTTCGCGTTGGAGCCAACCGCGGTAACGGCAATCCGTCCGGCCGAAGGTGGTCAGGAACAGGTGCTGGACGCGTTGTTTGGCGGCGCCGCGCCGCGTTCTGCCGCTGAATGGGCAATCTCAACGACTTCGGGCAATGCCGAAACGGGTATTCGTTCCTCGGTTGGTGATCCGCAGACCAATACGGTCAACAAAGGCAGCATCACCCGCGACATCATCGCCGCGCCCGAAGGCGACGGCCAAACCGCGCAGGCTGTTATTCCGGATTAAGCTGACGAGAATTTCTTTATCGCGTCCCGAAGGTTAGGCGCTTTGGCTGCGCCGGAACGCGCCCGTCCTTTGACCTAAAATTCATAAAACGTCCGCGGTTGAACCATATTTCGTACCGCCCATTCGGTTTAGCGGTACACGCCATCGTAAAGCTGCGGCCATCGGCTGAAATTTTGGGTGTGTTGTCGCACAGCGGATAGGTTTCCGGGTTCGCTTGAACGAAGGAAAAACTTCCGGGAGCCATCGGACGGTCAAACGTTACCTTCAGGACATAAGGGCCGGGCGGTATCACACTGCCATCGGTGGGGTAGGTCGCTGTGACCGTTGGCGGGCCTGCAGGAGTTGATGACGCGGCATAGAACAAAGCTGATCCTGCAAGAAATATGGCGGCGATGGTTGTCACAATCAGTCCTTTCTGAATGGCCCGGTCGCGTTCGTTGGCGTTGGGTCCGACGTCATGATCCGTCGATCGAGGTGCTGAAGAACGTGTTTCTCGCGCTCGGGTAAATCCTGCGCTGCTACCGTCATCAGGCCCGAACGCTCGCTTCCTCCACGCCGGCGCTGTTGTGGCGCAGCGCCTTTAGCACGGTTTCGACGATCTGCGGGGCATTCAGGCCCGCTTCGTCATATTGCTTTTGCGGGCTGTCATGTTCTTGGAACATGTCGGGCAGGCGCATCGTGCGGATTTTCAAGCCAGCGTCCATCAGGCCAGCGTCGCTGGCGAGCGTTAGCACATGCGCGCCAAGGCCGCCGACCGATGCCTCTTCGACCGTCACGACAACCTCATGCGTGGCGATCAGCTGGCGAATCATTTTTTCGTCCAGCGGCTTTGCAAAGCGCAAGTCGGCGACCGTGGTGCTCAGGCCCTTGGCATCCAGCGTCTCTGAGGCCTTCATCGCTTCGGCCAAACGGGTGCCGAGCGAGAGAATGGCGACCTTCTTACCTTCGCGGATGATCCGGCCTTTGCCGATTTCCAACTGCTGCGGCACGTCGGGCATCGCAACCCCTGTGCCATTGCCGCGTGGGTAACGGAACGCGATTGGCCCGCTGTCGTGCAAGGCGGCGGTATAGGTCATGTGGACCAGTTCCGCCTCATCAGCGGGCGACATGACGACCATATTGGGCAAGGTCGCCAAATAGGTAATGTCGAACGACCCGGCATGCGTACTGCCATCGGCGCCGACGAGGCCAGCGCGGTCAATGGCGAAACGCACAGGCAAATTCTGGATCGCGACGTCGTGCACGACCTGGTCATAGGCGCGTTGCAGGAAGGTGGAGTAAATCGCGCAGAAGGGGCGCATCCCTTGCGCCGCAAGGCCAGCGGCAAAGGTGACGGCATGTTGTTCGGCGATGCCGACATCGAACGCGCGTTCGGGGTGCGCGGCCGAAAATTTGTCGACGCCGGTGCCGCCGGGCATTGCGGCGGTTATCGCGCAAATCTTGGGATCGGTTTCGGCGAGCTTGGCCAGTGTTTCACCGAAGACGTTTTGATAGGCAGGCGGACCGCCACCGGGGCCCTTGTCCTGCTTGCCCGTGACCACGTCGAATTTGACGACGCCATGATATTTGTCCGCCGACGCTTCGGCAGGGGCGTAGCCTTTGCCCTTTTGCGTGACGACATGGATCAGCACAGGGCCTTCGGCATTGTCGCGGACATTTTCGAGGACAGGGATGAGCTGGTCGAGATTATGGCCGTCGATGGGGCCGACATAATAAAAGCCGAGTTCTTCAAACAAGGTGCCGCCCATCGCCATGCCGCGGGCGAATTCTTCCGCCTTTGACGCAGCCGAATAGATGCGGCGCGATAGCTTTTTGGCGACTTTGCTCGCAAGGCTGCGCAGGCCGAGATATTCGCTGGAGGACACCAGACGCGACAAATAGGCCGACAGACCGCCAACGGGCGGCGCGATCGACATGTCATTGTCATTCAGGATGACGACCAGACGGTTGCCGGCGGCTTGGGCGTTGTTCATCGCCTCATAAGCCATGCCGGCCGACATCGAACCATCACCGATGACGGCTATCGCTTTGCCCGGCTTGCCCGCAATCTTGTTGGCGACGGCAAAACCCAAAGCGGCCGAAATAGAGGTTGAGCTATGTGCCGCGCCGAACGGATCATATTCACTTTCGCTGCGCTTGGTGAAGCCCGAAAGCCCGCCGCCTGTGCGCAAGGTGCGAATGCGGTCGCGGCGACCCGTCAGGATCTTGTGCGGATAGCATTGGTGGCCAACGTCCCAGACCAAACGGTCATCCGGCGTGTTGAAGACATAATGGATCGCGGTCGTCAGTTCGACGACGCCCAAGCCAGCGCCCAAATGGCCGCCCGTCACGGAAACTGCCGATATGGTTTCAGCGCGCAATTCATCCGCGAGCTGGCGAAGCTGCGACGCGGCAAGATTGCGAAGGTCCGAGGGCACTTTAACCGTGTCGAGTAACGGCGTGTCTGGGGTATGTGTCATGACGTCAGCTTAGCGGCCTTTTATCGGGGTGTCGAACGGGTAATTGCGCCAGCGCTACCCGCAATCGGCGCATTTTCCGCGGACTTCGATCACGGGGCGAACCTCGGCAAAACCGGCATGTTCCGCCGCTGCGCGAACGTTCATGGTCAGTGTGTCGTCATCAATATGTGTGGCCGTGCCGCAGCTGTCGCAGATCAGGAAAATGCAATCATGCAAACAGCCGGGATGCGAATTGGCGAGATAGGCGTTCGCGCTTTCGACGCGGCGCGCAAGGTTGGTGGTCACGAACAGATCGAGTATCCGGTACACGCTGTTGGGCGCAACGCGCTTACCGCGCTTTTGCGAAACAAGATCAGCGATGTCGTAGGCCGATGCGGGTTTTTCAAAGGTGGCGAGCACGGCGAAGATATCCGCGCGCATATCGGTCCACTGCTCGCCCGCCTCCACCAACGCCGATTCTGCGGCTTGGGCAAGCGACGCGCCTGCATGCTCGTGATGATGATGAACTGCCATGTTGATAATGTAGGCTTTGACAGCCAGCCGGTCAATTGCCCGTCAGGCAGATGCGCGGTGGTTCAGGAAATGCCCCAGCGCGAGGCAGATGACGCCAAGGACGGTCCAGACGATCTCCATCCATCCATGGGGCAGCGTCAATGCGCCCGCCATCATGCCGATGCCGGCTGCGCCCACGATAGCTGGCGTAAACAGTCCGTGGTCCCAAAAGCCCTTACCAAGCGCCAACACGCCGAAGAGAATGGCCAGTAACAGGCCGGTTTCATGAATGACCGAGTTGAGTAAAACACCGCTCGCCGATGCCAGAAACGCCAGCAAAAGCATGGTGACAAGGCAATGCACAAGGCACAGGCCAGCGATGCTTAAGCCCAGCCCGTCCCATCGCCATTTTTTCCATGCCTGCGTCATTGAGGGGGCACTACACTGATTCGTTGGACGTTACAACATTACATCGCATGAATTGCAGCCATGTTGACCATTTTTGCAACCTCTGTGCGCTTGCAGCTTGCTGAAATCAGGGGCATATCGCGGCTTATGGATAAAGCTCTTCATTCTGACACCGCATCCGGTGCGCGCCCGTCGCGCCCTCAGGCGCTGATTACATGGCTTATGGGCGTGGCGGTTCTCGTCTTCGCGATGGTGGTTGTGGGCGGAATTACGCGCCTGACCGAATCGGGCCTGTCGATTACCGAATGGAAACCCATCACGGGCACCTTGCCACCGTTGAACGAGGCGAGCTGGCTTTCCGAATTTGAAAAATACAAACAGATCCCCGAATATACTGAGATTAACGGCCCGGCGGGCATGACGCTCGCGGAGTTCAAATTCATCTATTTCTGGGAATGGGTCCACCGCTTGTTGGGGCGGGTTATCGGATTGGCATTTGCGTTGCCGCTGGCATGGTTCTGGATCAAGCAGGCGATCCCGAGTGGCTACAAGCTGCGCTTGCTTGCTTTGCTTGCGCTGGGTGGTCTGCAAGGGACCATTGGCTGGTGGATGGTGTCATCGGGCCTGTCTGCGCGCACCGATGTCAGCCACTACCGGCTTGCCGTCCATCTTTTGACGGCCCTCACCATCTTGGGTGGCCTTGTTTGGACCGCGCTTGATTTACACGCACTGACGAAAAATCCATCGGCAAAGCCCGCGCGTATCACTGGCTTTACGGGCATTATCTTGGCGATATTGTTTATCCAATTGCTCTTCGGCGCATGGGTTGCCGGCTTGAATGCCGGATATGTTGCCAACACATGGCCATTGATGAACGACCGCTTTTATCCAGATGGCGTGGATACCGCCAAGGGCGCATTTTATGCTTTGGTGAATGACCCCTATCTCACCCATTTCGTCCACCGCTGGTGGGCGTGGGTCGCGGTGATTGCGCTGGTCCTGATGGCACGGCGGGTCAAGAAAGCAGGCGTTCGTGGTGCATCAGCCGCTATTCATAGCGCGTTCGGCATCCAGATCCTGCTGGGCATTGCGACCGTGATGACGGGGGTCAACATCGTCCTTGCCGTTGCGCATCAGGCGGTCGGCGCCCTTTTGGTCGCGGCGACGGTCTGGGGTGCGCATGTCTTGGGACGCGACACAGTCTAAACGCCGACAGGTATTATTATACCCGTCGTAAAACCCTTGCTTTTGCTTGACTATTGGCCGGTTCGTCGCCATTGGCACCGCTTCGCGTGCAGGATCCTGTGTGATTCTGTGCAACACTAAAATTTCGAAAGGTGCGATTAGCGATGAAAACGCTATCCAGAGTTACGAAATCGATCCGTCCACAGGACGTCGAGAAATCGTGGATCCTCATTGACGCAGAAGGTTTGGTTGTTGGCCGCGTTGCCAGCCTTATCGCCAACATCCTGCGTGGTAAGACCAAGCCAAGCTACACCCCGCACGTGGATTGCGGCGACCATGTTGTCGTCATCAATGCCGACAAGGTGAAGTTCACCGGCAAGAAGTTGACCGACAAGGTTTACTATCGCCACACCGGTTACATCGGCGGTATCAAGGGCATCACTGCGGGTAAGGTACTTGATAGCAAGTTCCCTGAGCGCGTCCTTGAAAAGGCCGTTGAGCGCATGGTTCCACGCGGTCCTTTGGGTCGTGCCCAAATGCGCGCGCTGCATCTGTATAATGGTACCGAGCATCCGCATGCCGGCCAACAGCCAAAGACGCTCGACGTCGCTTCCATGAACCGCAAGAACAAGGTGGGTGCATAATGTCTGAAACTGCAAATTCGCTCGCTGATCTCGAAACCCTGGGCGCCGACGTTCAGGCACCAGCACAGATTGCTGCTGTCGTTCGCGAACAGGAAATTGATGCGCAAGGTCGCGCTTATGCAACTGGCCGTCGTAAGGACGCAGTTGCCCGCGTTTGGTTAAAGCCAGGCACCGGCAAGATTGTCGTCAATGGCCGTGATCAGGAAGTTTACTTCGCACGTCCTTCGCTGCGTCTCGTCATCAACCAGCCGTTCGGTGTCACCGAGCGTACGGGCCAATATGACGTTATCGCAACCGTCAAGGGCGGTGGCCTTTCGGGTCAGGCTGGCGCAGTCAAGCATGGCATTGCGCAAGCACTGTCGAAATATGAGCCACTGCTGCGCAGCGCTGTGAAGTCGGAAGGCTTCCTGACCCGCGACAGCCGCGTTGTCGAGCGTAAGAAATACGGCAAGGCCAAGGCGCGTAAGAGCTTCCAATTCTCCAAACGCTAAAACCGAAAATTCGGTTTTTCCGAAAAAAATCAAGGGCTTGTGAGACATCGCGAGCCCTTTTTTTGTGTTATATCATTGGCCCGGGGGCGTGCTGAACGCGGCCGCCTCGATATACGCCTTACATCGCGTGCACTAACGACCACCGCATAGTGCCGTGTAACTTTACGCGAATATGAGTTTGTAGAGGTTGACGAAATAATCCTTTCGGTCGGCAGTGCCGCCATATTGCCAATACACGGCCTCAAAACTCCCATCGCCGTCAAAATCATCGAAACCGATCAGCTTCCCGCTACCTTCAGAAGGCGGAAGGGACACGTTGAAGTTACGGAATGACGCACCATTCTCATTAATGAAAATCCTGAGCGTGCCGTCCTGCCGGGCAAAGACTATATCGTCTTTGCCATCTTTGCTGACGTCTTTGATATAGAGCGCTGGAGACCATTGTAAGAACCCTGCGTAAACATCAGAATTGTCCTGCCTGATGGCTGTACTGGTGATATCGACGAATTTACCAGCGTCGTTTCGGATAATCTGGAGATAGTCCCCGCCATAATAAGGGGAATATCTGGAGTGGGAGATTATGAGGTCAAGATCCCCATCCTTATCCATATCCGTGGTTCGGGTCTCCATATGGAGAGTGTTTTCTGTACCATAAACCGTTGCGGGCAGCGGCGTCTTGTCATCGAAACTGAAATTACCCTTATTGTTCCAGAAAACATAACTGTACGCCGAACCGTGCCCAAACCCGGCAACAATATCGTCGTACTTGTCGCCGTTGAAATCGGCGAGATGTACATCCAACCACAAATTATTCTGCCCGTTGGGGATTTGGGTTGGGTTTAGCAGCGGAAGGGAGTTCAGTTGATCCAGAAAGCTGCTCGACCTGGAGGTGAAGGAACCTTCGGCATTTTGAAACAAGAACAAGGGTTCAAACCCTTCCCTGTGGCGCCAGTTGGCAATCAGGATATCATGCTTTCCGTCACCATTAATGTCCCCTGTTGCCATTGCGTGGGCATCGGTTCCATTCGCCGCAAGACCCGGTTGCGTAGTCAGGCGGGGGATAAGGTCTGCCCGTACCCTCGTCCCACTTGCACCGCCTAAAGCCAATACTGCCGTGCCATATGCGGTGGGATCATTATACACCCCAGACACGTTGTGCGCGACGAAGAATGCTGCCGGCGTTCCGTTGACGGTTAAAGACGCAGATCGCCGTGCGCCAAAAACGGACGGAAATTGGTCGTTAACGGCCTGCCGAAACTCTAATCTACCGTTATCATTGGAAAGGTAGATATATGGTAAGCGCGCAAAAACCGGCGTGCCATATGCCTTGTTCAGCGGAATGATCAGTTCGGGGAACCGATCCTTCTGGAAATCTATAGATATGCTCCCTTGAGGGAAAATGTCCGCAATACCTCTGGGGTTCGTCACGCCACCGTAAACATATTCGGGGACCACGTCAGATGAGGATGCAGTGTGGATTTGGTAGGATTTGCTGAGCGTCGCACTCGTGTAAGTAATCGCCGTTGGCGGTGTTGCGGGGTTCGAGGGTATCGTGATGATCGGAGAACTGGGCGATGTGCTGCCACCGCCTCCACAAGCGGAAAGCAACACGCATGCCGCCAGCGCCCCAAGACGACGTAGTTTCAATCAACTTCCCCCCAGAATAAATGCGTGCATCACTTCCCCGCAAATATGCTGGAAATTTGGCGACCCTTATGATCGTACACGTAGATTTGACTGCCTCTACGCACACTGACCGTGTTGGATGTATATCCTTTCAGCCCGTCATTCGGTCCAGTGCCGGCAAATACGGAGCATAGCTGACGCTGTCCGGCGCCATAGACATAAACCTGACTGCCTCTTTGGACAGCTGTGACTATCTCGGACACATTCCCCCCATTGTCTGCCCTTGAATTACAATGCGTTGAACCAAGAGGTTAGGCAAGCGGCGATGTTGGCCGAAGGCTTATGCAATGCTGTGGGTAACAGGGGTATCGCAACGCCCGTTTGTCATTGTGTTTCCAATGGTTAAACGGCACATAGCGCGCATGATCAAATATATCCTCATGGCTTTGCTCCTTGCGCTCGTTGGTTCCGGCTTATGGCTCTGGAACAAAAGTGACCCACAAAAGCTTGATTTTGCGGACCGTTGGGCACCGGGCGCGGCCGAGTTTGATGGCACGCCCGTCACGGCAATCGCTTACGGAGCCGACGCGCGGCAGAAGCTGGATATCTATACGCCTGAAGGCAATGCATCTGCGCCTTACCCCGTCCTCATCTTCTTCCATGGTGGCGCGTGGCGCGATGGTGAGCGGGAAGGCTATGGCTTTTTGGGCCGTGCCTTTGCATCGCGCGGATATGTCACCGTCATTGCCGATTATCGCAAATCGCCAAATGTTCGCTTCCCCGCATTTGTGGACGACACAGCGGCGGCCATCGCGTGGGTGCACGCAAATATCGCCAAGCATCAGGGCAACAGAGACCAAATCTTCCTGATGGGACACAGCGCCGGCGCGCATATCGCGATGATGACGGCGCTTGATCCGCGTTATTTGAAGGCGCAGGGTCTTGGGACGGACGTTATTAAAGGCGTGATCGGGCTAGCCGGCCCTTATGATTTCTTGCCGTTCACGACCGAGTCATCGAAAATTGCCTTTGGCCAATGGCCCGACTTAACCGAGACCCAGCCTATTACATATGCGCGCGCCGATGCGCCGCCATTGTTGTTGCTGACGGGGGACAAGGACAGCGTGGTGAAACCACGCAACAGCAAGGTCCTGTCGGAACGGATCGCGGCGCTGGGTGGGAAACAGCAGCTGAAAATCTATCCCGATGTTGGCCATTCCGATATCATCATGGCGGTCGCACGCCCCTTTCGGGACAAGGCGTCTGTCATTACCGATGTTACGACCTTCATAAAGGCGCACGGGCCGCGTTAAGCCGCGTCTGCGGGTTTGGGGGCCAATATCTTTTGCCGATAGGAAATGACCAGCAGCGCGGCGTTGACCAATGCTGCGCCTAACATCGCAAATGCTGCACCAACCTCGGCATAAATGGGCATAAGCCAGATCATCATCAGCACCACGACAATAGCGCCGGCAAGGCTGCACAGCATCACGCGGCCCGCCTTGCCCGCGGTAAGCAGCGCAGGCTCCAGCCCCAAGGTGGCAAATTGGACGGCGGTGGCCGTGCCCAAGATCAATACCAACGGATAAGCGGCGACAAACTCTGCGCCAAATATCCATATCAAAGCCGGCTTTCCGGCAAAGCCAACAATCGCCAATACGAGCACCGCCGCAACGCCGGACACTTTAATCATGCGGCTGAGCAAATTGCTGGCATCTTTGGCGTCGACGGTGTGCGCAACGCGGGCATATTCGGTGAATAGCGCCATCGATATGGCATCGCCGACCCGCGCAAACACCTGACCCAATTGATAGCCAAGCCGGAAAAATCCGGCAGCCGCTGCACCGACCGAGAAGCCGACGACCACTGCGACCATTTGCTGGCTGGTCAGCTTAAAGCTGGAACCCACATTCGACCATAACGCGAATTTGGTAATGCCGGGGAAGCTGTCCTGAAAGCCACGCAGCGTTGGCATAGTGCCGAGCCGCAGCGGCAATTTGAGCCGGCGCAAAACATTCCCCCAAACCCATATCGTTGGCACCATTTCGGACAATAACCACACCGCAAGGAACCCCCATGCCGTAGGCTGTGTCAGCACCAATATGCCGGTGCCGAGAAGGCGGATGATCGGCACCAGCATGTCCGGAATGGCGGCGTCACCAAAACGGTCGTTGATGCGCAGCAGCCCTGTCGGTGTCGAACGGGCGGACAGCACCAAAAGCGCCGTGAAGCCGACCACGGCGATTGCCTCTGAATCACTCCAGCCTTGGTTATATGCAAGCGCCCAAGCGCCGATCATCGCGACCAGGAACGCCAGCAATGCCCCAATCATATCAAGGATCAGGCAAAACCATGTGAGTTCGGCCAGCTTTTGATCCGACTGTGTGTGCACCAACGTCGTGCCATAGCGGATCAATATTTGCCATGTCTGGAATGATGTGAAGCTGGATATTGTTTGGGCAAAGCTGAAGATCAGCATGAATTTGCCAAATTCTGCCGCACCCAAGCTTTGGGTAGAGGCGGCAAGGTAAATAAGGCTGAGCACCGCCGAGGTGGTCTTTGGCAAGAACAGCCACGCGCCCGATTGCAAAATGCGGCGCCCACTCCCCCGTTTTTGTTCAGCCATTACGCCAGACCCCCAATCAGTATGCGGGACTAGTGCACTTCGGCTGTTAATCAAAGCCATGTCATGACGCGCCGGAAAAAAATTGAACGCGCTGCAAACTGGTCGCAAAAATCTATCAATGGCGATAGATGACCCGTTGTATGAATAATCCACGACACAAGAAGGCTGCGGCGTCGGTCAAATCGGACGTCATTTTCCTGTTCAACCATGACGCGGGCCACCAAGTGGCGCATTTGGCAGGGATAGCCGGCGCATTTGCTTTGCGTGAAAAAGCCTACCGGGCGATCGTCGCCTTTGGCAGTGACGTGACGCGCAAAGAGGTCGAAAGGCTGCTGACGCCTGAACAGATTGCCGCCTTGCATTGGCGGTCGCTGGCGTTACCCGAATGGCTCAAGACGCTTACCAACGGCCTGAACCGGATCGTGCCCGTTCACCGGATATTGCGTTTATATTGGCATAATGCGTTCTTACGGAAATCCGTCGCTATCGTGTCGACGGAACGCACCTGCCTTACGCTGAAACGCCATTGGACCAAATTTCGCCGCCGCAAACATTGCCCTGCCTTTGTCTGTGTGCCCCATGGGGCGGGGGACCGGAATGTATCTTTTCACCCTGCATTCCGCGACTTTGACCTGTTGATGGTCAGCGGACAAAAGGTCGTGGACCAGATGGTGGATGCGGGCGTGTCCACGCCCGAACGCTGCCGGATCATCGGTTACCCAAAGTTCGACATTTTGCGGGGGCGTACCCCCGAAACATTTTTCGACAACGGCAAGCCGACCTTTTTATACAACCCGCATTTCGATCCCCATATGTCCAGCTGGTTCGATCATGGGGCGGACATATTGGAATTTTTTTACCAGAATGCGGACCGTTACAATCTGATCTTTGCGCCGCATGTGATGCTATTTTATAAAAAGGTGCATATTTCGCCCGAATATCGCGTGACCCGCACACGGCCAGACATTGATCCCAAATATTATGATAGCCCAAATATCCGGATCGATGTGGAGAGCGCGCGCCTGTTTGACATGAGCTATACCCTGTCCGCAGACGTCTATATTGGTGATGTTTCAAGCCAGGTGTATGAATTTCTGCATCGCCCGCGCGCCTGTTTTTTCATCGATACGCACAGTGCCGCGTTGCCCGACGCGCCGCCAGAATATGATTTCTGGAACAACGGCCCGGTTGTCCGCACAGCCAAGCAATTAATAGCATTGTTGCCCGATCATGCGCAGATTGCCGCCCAATATCGCAAAGCCCAAGAGCAGCGCATGGCCTACACCGCCGACCAAAGCGATCCGCGTCCAGCGTCGGAACGCGGGGCTGAGGCTTTGGGTCGATATATTGAAAGCTTAGCTAGCTGATGAGGTCTCGTTAGGGCTGCGGAAATCGAGCACGCTCCAATTGGCCTCGGTTGCAGCCTTCATGAAGCGTTTGGAGGGGTTCACCGCATAGCCTTCGTCTGCGAAGTCTAAAGTGAACCGGTCGCTCAGATCGTCCGAATAAAAACGGATATGCGCATCTTTGCGGTTAATGCCCTGTTGCGACAGCCATTCCTGCACACGGCGCAATTTTTCTGCGGCGTAGCAATTCTCGCCATCTATGTGGTGCATCAATTGGCCGTCTGCTTCGCCGACATGATGCGTGGCAATAACCGCATCAAAACCAATTTTGGCGCCGATGTGGCCGGCATAAAAATGGGGTGCCGCCGTTGCCATCAC
>VFQS010002583.1_pt1 | contig 14676 bp, 11 predicted proteins | sample 3512361 | NCBI WGS metagenome assembly VFQS01 (sample SAMN10412375, study PRJNA504923) | tailings metagenome | isolation source: Relicate 1 Philex TSF3 active mining | place: Philippines
CTTTTTTATGGGCAGAAGATTTATCATCTTACGATTCAATACTAGACTTTGGTTATTACATTCCACTTTATGGTGATCATATTTCTTTATTTACACTTTTGATGTCAATTACAACTTTGGTATATACATACATAAACAGCGGAAATGTAACGACACCACAACAGCCTGGAATGCCAAATATGAAAGTGATTATGTACTTTTTCCCAGTAATGATGATTTTCTTTTTTAATAATTATTCAGCTGGTTTAAGTTATTACTATTTCATTTCGACCTTAATTTCTATCATTATCATGCTAGCGATCAAACAGTTCTTTGTTGATGAGGATAAATTAAAAGAAAAAATGGCTGCTAAAAAGGTGGCTGCATCTCAAAATCCGAAGAAAAAATCAGGTTTCCGAGAGCGTTTAGAGCAAATGCAAAAAATGCAACAGGAAAAGTTAAAAAATATGAAAAAGTAATTTTTACTTTTATAATTTTGTTAAACAAATCATTAAAAAGAGGCAAACTTGAGGGAATGCCTCTTCTTATTTTATAATAAATACTATGAAAAATATAGCAGTAATTGGTTCAGGAACTATGGGCAACGGAATCGCTCACACCTTCGCACAATTTGGATATAATGTGTCATTAATAGACATCTCTGAAAAAGCATTAGAAAAAGGAATTGCGACAATTACTAAAAATTTAGATCGACAAGTTGCTAAAGGTATATTATCCGATGAAAATAAATCTGCAACCCTGAATCGCATAGAAAGTTACACATCAATTCAAGCAGGTGTAAAAGATGTTGACTTAGTTGTTGAAGCAGCAACTGAAAATGTAGATTTAAAATTGCAACTATTCAGAGATATGGATGCTTATGCACCTAAAGAAACCATTTTAGCTACAAATACTTCTTCTATTTCAATCACTAAAATTGCTGCAGTAACTTCAAGACCTGAGAAAGTAATTGGAATGCATTTTATGAACCCAGTTCCTGTAATGAAGTTAGTTGAAATTATTAGAGGATACAGCACCAGTGATGAAGTTACTAAGACTATTTTCGCTTTATCGGAAAGTTTACAAAAAGTGCCTGTTGAGGTAAATGATTATCCGGGTTTTATTGCAAATCGAATTCTTATGCCGATGATAAATGAAGCAATATCTTCCTTATATGAAGGGGTAGCAGGCGTAAATGAAATTGATACCGTAATGAAATTAGGAATGGCTCATCCAATGGGACCTTTACAATTAGCTGATTTTATTGGTTTAGATGTATGTCTTGCTATACTAAGAGTATTACACGAAGGATTTGGACAACCTAAATATGCACCATGTCCTTTACTTGTAAACATGGTAACAGCTGGTAAACTTGGAGTAAAATCTGGAGAAGGTTTTTATGATTGGACTCATGGAACAAAAGATCTGGTAATTGCATCAAAATTCAGAAAAGGATAAGAAAACGTTTTATGGCTAAATCGAATCCGATGCGTGCTGTACAACGCAAAAAAACGGTTAAAACCACTAAAACGACAAAAAAAACAACTGGTAAAAAAAAATCGGCAAATTATAATTTTCTGTATATTATATTGATCGTTGGAGGGATTTTAGGTACAATAGTATTTTTACACGACAGGTATAAAATTAAAAATGATGAAAATAAAATTCACGATTTTGTATCAAATATTCCAGAAGGCTTTACTAGTATTGGAATTGATGTTTCTCATCATCAGGGTAAAATTCCGTGGACTAAAATTCTATTAAAATCACCTTTAGACACCTTAATTGATTTCGTTTATTGTAAAGCTACAGAAGGCAGTGATTTCATTGATTCTGAATGGGAAACTAATAGAAATACATTAAATGAATTAGGTGTAAAAAATGGAGCTTATCATTTTTTTAATCCTGAAACTGAAGCTATCTCACAAGCTAAACACTTTATTTCCAATTGGAAAAAAAAGGGAACGGACTTACCTCCAGTATTAGATGTTGAAACAGAAGCTGAAACAGATATGATATTAATACAAAAAATGTATGATTGGTTAGAATTTGTTGAAAAAGAAACAGGAATAAAACCAATAATTTATACAAACTTACATTTTTACGAAACCAAATTTAAACATGAGTTTAAAACATATAAATTTTGGATTGCTTCATATACATACAAACCATTGTGTATAGATGACAAACGAATTATTCATTGGCAATTTACAAATCAAGCTAGATTACCTGAAATTGATGAAGAAGTAGATGTGAATGTTTCTAAACTGAAATTCTAATTTTAGTTGCTTTAAATTGATTTAAAAAGGATAACCAATTCCTAACCTTAGTGAGTTAAATACATCATTTAGATTTCTAGGTAAAAATGGACTTACGTAAGTGCTTTTATTTGCATCAACAATCTTAAAAGTTTCCTCATCTTTCTTATTGAAAAACCATCTGGACCCCTCACTCATAGCTGGGTTTCTTAATTTTAATCCACAATCAACTCTTACAACTAAAAAATCAAAATCTGCTCTTAAACCAAACCCTGAAGCTACTGCAATCTCTTTATACCAATCAGTTGAAAACTTTGCCCCAGGCCTCTTTAAATCAGAATTCGTCGTCCAGATATTTCCTGCATCAACAAAAAATGCACCCTTAAAAGTTTTGGTAATTTTAAATCTGAATTCAGAAGAAAAACCTAGTCTTATATCACCAAGTTGCATAGTGCTGAAGTTAGTGTCTTTGTAATAATTATACGATCCTGGACCTAAAGTACCTGCTCTCCAAGCTCGCATATCATTCGGACCACCTCCAAAAAATGAATAATCAAATGGAACAGAAAATTGAGAGTTCTTGTAGGGTACTCCAGTACCAGCAAGTACTCTAGCATGCAAAGAAGTTTCCCTTGCAATTTTATGAGCAATAATAAACTCATTATCTATTCTAAAAAATTGAGAATAAGGAATACCAAAAAGTGTTCGTTGATTTACATTTGAAGTATTCGAAGGAATACTAAATAGAGAAATAAAATTACCAACTAAATCAAATGATGATTTAAAGAAAATGGAATTTAGTGAATTCTGTTGTTTTAAAGTCTGATATTGATATACAAATTTAAAGTCTTGCCAGTTCAACTGACTTTTATAATAATTTTGAGTAAATGGATCATTTTTAGAATTTATGTTATCAAAGAAAGATTTATCTTTTTTTTCTTCCGGATAGAAAACATAGTTTATTGAAGAGAAACCAGGAAAACCAAATTGAATATCGGTATTTTTTCCAACTGAAAAGTTATATAAATAGTTTAATCGAAAGGTTTGTAATGTAAAAACATTACGAATTTGATATCCATATGAAGATTGAAGAAGGGTTTTAGACTTTTGATTTTTACTAAACAAGCTTTTAGAAATTGGAAAAAGACCAGGAATTTCAAATTTGACAGATGGACCAACCTCAAATGTATTAAAGAATTCGTTTCCAACATTTTGTTTATTAGGATTAGGCATGGACTGAAACCCACCCATAAAACCAATCGCAATTTTTTCAGCTCCTTTGAATACATTCAGATTTGAAAAATTAGCATTCCCAGAAAAACCAAAATATACACCTGAGGTCTTTACGATGGGTTTTAAATTGTAAATCAATTTCTTTTTGGGAACCAAATAGTAATGAATTTCAAGTTCATTCCCTAAGTCATTTATTTCGGGTTTAATAGATTGAAAAACACCTAAATCACTTAAATTTTGTATGGTTTTATCAAAATTTTCTTCGCTATAATAAGTATTTGGTTGTAAGATATTTGCATCCTCTAATACATACGGTCGCAACCAATATGAAAAATTAAAAGTTAGTACAATTGTTCTTGTTTTTTTTAAGGAATCCGAAATTTCTTTTAAATCATGTCTATATTTTTCAGCTTTTAAACCTATGTTGTTAGTGAAAATAACTGTATCTATGGTAGAGACATACCCATTATTGATTAAAGATCTTTCGAGAATTTCAACTTTTCTTTTGAAATTATAGGGCACGCTAGAAGTATCAATAATATGAAAATATACTTCTTTTACTTTTGTAAGTGAGTAATCTTTAGTTTCTAATTTATCTGCGTTCTTGTTTTTGTAAAGTCTTGGCGTAAATTCTAATCGAAGTTTAACCGTTTTATCTCTTTGGTTTGAATCTGCAACAAACTGAATATTTGATGAATTCATACCAAATACACCATGATCCCTCATGTATTTACTTAATTTATCTCTGTATGAATTTAATCTGTCAGTATCAAAAATGGTACCTTTTACAATCTTCCCTTTTTCTTTTTCATTAAATTCTAAGTATAAATTATTTAATACTTTGTTATCTGAATTTAAGTATATTGAATCTATTTGATAAACTTTACCCGTTTTAACAGAATAAGAAACGTGAACTTTTGGTTTTCTTCTATTATAATCAACATTACCATTTATTTCAGCGTCATAATACCCTTTTTTTCTTAAATAAATTTTAAATTGAGTTAGTGTTTTATTGTAATCTATTGAATCAAAAACAATTGGTTTTTCACCAAAACGAAATTTGATCCACTCACGAAATGACATTCTAACATTAATCGTATCATAAGGAATAACTTTTTTAAATCTATAATCAAGCTTTCCTTTTTTGATCGCTCTCTCGTTCCGTTTTTTATTTATTCGCGATTGCTTTTCAAACATCTCTAAATTTTTCAAACGAAGTTTTGCGATGTGTCTTTCTCGTTTAATCGCAATTTTTGAAGAATCAATTGCATTGTAAACCAACAATCCATACGGAATACCAATAAAACGTTTATTCGGTTTTTGTCTGATATATGGCTTAAGCTCTGAAGCTAAATATTTATCTCCCTGAATTTCAAACGAATTTTTTGTTAATAAAAATTGATTTTTTTGTAAAGACGTATATTGTCCACAAGAAGTAAAAATCAAAATTAATAAAAGCGAAAAATAATATGTAAGTTTGACCTTTAACAATGGCAATTGATTAATAAACAAAAATAGCAAAATCCAATGATTTCAAAGAATCGAATTCGCTTTATTAAGTCACTAGAACAAAAAAAAAATAGACAAGAAGAGCAACTTTTTATCATTGAAGGCGAAAAAATGGTTCTTGAAGCTATTCAATGGATTCCAAAACAATTAGTTTCTGTCTATTATACTTCTGACTTTCATTTTGAATCAACGGATTTTCCATTTGATTTTGAATTAATTAGTGAAGCAGATCTAAAAGCTATTTCCTCTTTAAAAACTCCAAATAAAGCTTTAGCTATTTGTAAATTTATCCCATCAAACTCCAATGTATCATCATTCTCCATTGCGCTTGATGGTATTCAAGACCCAGGGAATTTGGGTACGATACTTAGATTGGCCGATTGGTTTGGTATTTCTCATGTTTATTGCTCTAAAGACACTGTAGATTGTTATAATTCAAAAGTTTTACAAGCAACAATGGGAGCCATTTTTAGAGTATCTGTTTCCTATCTCGACCTAGATGATTTTTTTGCTAAAAACAAAAAGCCAGTCTATGGTGCTTTGTTGAATGGAGAAAACCTATTTACGACTCAATTTGATCAAGAAGGAATTTTATTACTTGGTAATGAAGGGAATGGTATTCGGGAAACAAATCTAAAGTATATAGATCATTCCATTACCATTCCGAAATTTGGACATGCAGAGTCATTAAATGTAGCTACAGCAGGAGCGATTATTCTGGGATCTGTATTCCGAGGTATTTAATCGCTTCATCCATACATTTCATCCCGTCTATAGCAGCAGAAATTATACCTCCCGCGTAACCAGCACCTTCAGCACAAGGGAACAAACCACTTACTTCTGGATGCATTAAATTTTCTTTATTTCTCGGAATTTGTACAGGTGAACTCGTTCTTGATTCTGGTGCATGTAGTACGGCATCATTTGTCAAATAACCGGGCATTTTTCTCCCAAATTCGATAAACGCTTTTCGCAATCTTTCCGCTACGAAATCAGGTAATACAGAATCTAAATTTACACTCACGATGCCGGGTTGGTAAGAGGATCTTGGAAATGTTTTTGATATTTTTCCCTCAACAAAATCCTTCATACACTGAGCTGGAACTCGTTGTGTTTTACCAGCTGCTTCCCAACATGCTTTTTCAACTGATTTTTGAAAATCTAAACAGACGAATGGATTATTTTTATCCTTAAAATCATGTGGAGAAATACTTACTACAATTCCAGAGTTTGAATAGGGATTATTTCTTTTTGAAGGTGACCAACCATTGGTTACAACTTCTTCTTGTTCTGTTGCACAAGGGGCTATAATTCCGCCTGGACACATACAGAAAGAATATACTCCTCTACCTTCAATTTGAGCTACCAAAGAATATGATGCTGGCGGGACAAATTCATCATTTACTCTACCGTGATATTGAATCTTATCAATCAGATTTTGAGCATGTTCGATTCGTACTCCTAAAGCAAAAGGTTTAGCTTCTACTCTTATTCCTCGATCATGTAATAAATAAAAAATATCACGGGCAGAATGTCCCGTAGCAAGTACTACACTTTTTACTGCTATTTTCGAAATACCGTTTATTGTAACACCTACTAATTTTCCATTTTCAATATGGATATCAGTCATTTTTGATTCAAAATGAACTTCACCTCCACATTCAATGATCGTATTTCGAATGTTTTCAATAAGCTTCGGTAATTTGTTCGTCCCAATGTGTGGATGTGCATCTATTAAAATATCTGATTCTGCACCAAAAGCGACCAACCACTGCATAGCTTTTTCTACATCACCTCTCTTTTTAGAGCGTGTGTATAATTTTCCATCAGAATACGTTCCCGCACCTCCTTCTCCAAAACAGTAATTTGATTCAGGGTTTACAATTTGATCTTTATTTAATGCAGCCAAATCGCGTCTTCTGGCTCTTACTTCCTTTCCTCTTTCAAAAAGAATTGGTTTAATACCTCGTTGAATTGCTTGGAGTGCTGCATATAATCCAGCAGGACCAGCACCAACAATGTGTACAACTTCCTTATTATTAACGTCTTGTTTTTCAAATGTGAAAACAACTTCGTTTAGCTGTTCATTTTGTAAAAAGACTTCAAATGTCCCATTGATTTTCAACTGTTTTTTACGTGCGTCTAACGAACGTTTCTTCCATCTAAATTCAAAAGAATCTAAGTCTTTTATATTTAAAACTGAAGCTAATTCTTTTTTTATTTCAAGCTCATTTTTAGCTTGTTCAGGGGTGATTTGTATCTGAATCAATTGGCTCATAATCCTCCTTCAAATGTTATTGTAAATATCCACGCATTGTTTCGTAAACTTTGTAATGGATTTGAAACTGCTGAATTATCTTGAATTAAAACATTTTGAAATCCTTGAGAATATTTGATCTCCATACCGAATTTAAAATATTCTGCAAAAAATTCAACACCTACTCCCGCTTGCCCCATCCAATATTTTTTTTGAAGTTTTATAAAAGGATCAACGATATTTTGAGTTTTATCTGCTGTTGACTGTAAATCAATGGAATATTGTCCACCTCCAATAAAATAAGAAGTGAAATTTCCGTATCTCAATGTTCTAAATTGTAACAACATTGGAAAATCCACATTAGAAGAATTAATTCGCTCTTCGTTAAACTCTTCTTTTCCTCCTTGAACTTTTGGTGAACTGTAATAATTGATGACACGTTCTTGAAAAGAAAAAGTTGGAATAATTCTCAAACGTAAAACAGGAGAACCAAGTTTGATAGAGGTAAGCATACCAATCGTCAGACCTGGTTGTGATTTTGCTTGAATAGATCGATAACCATATAAAGAATAAGCCTCTTTAATTGGAATAAGATTGAAGCCCGCATTATTCATTCCCATTTGAACACCAAATTGCATCAGGGCTTTATCAAAATTCTTATAATTTTCAAGTCGTTGGTGTTGAGACCAATAACAAATAGGAAATAATAGAACAAAAAGAATAAGTGATGTAAAACGCATGTCTAAAACAACGTAGAAAAAGGATATTTATTTCCTACCAGTGTAAATTGTTGCAATACCACCCGAAACAGGAGTTAATTTAACATCTTTATAACCCAACTTCATCAGTATATTTTCAAAATCTTTACCTTCTGGAAATGCTGCTACTGATTCAGGTAAATAGGTATATGCTCTAGCATCTTTAGAAACCGTTTTTCCAATAAATGGCAATATATGATTCGAATACAATCCGAATAACTGTTTGATTGGAAATTTTTTAGGTTTAGAAAACTCCAAAATAACTGCCATTCCTCCTGGTTTGATTACACGTAACATATCTGACAAACCTTTTTCAAGATTTTCAAAATTACGCACACCAAACCCAACAGTTAATGCATCAAAATAATTATCGTCATAAGGGATGGATTCTGAATCTCCTAGGCGCATTGAAATAATATGATCTACCCCTCTTTTCTTCATTTTTTGACGCCCCATCTCAAGCATCCCTTCTGATATATCTAAACCAACAACTTCATTCGGTTTTAAAACAAGACTTTCTAAAGCGAAATCCCCCGTACCAGTTGCCATATCTAAAACACGCTTCGGCTGAACTTGTTTCATCAATTTTACCGCTTTTTTTCGCCATAATTTATCGATTCCTAATGATAAAAAGTGATTTAAAAAATCGTATTTAGATGATATATTATTGAACATTTCAGCAACTTCTTCTTTTTTAGATTTTCCTGAATCTCCATAGGGTTTTACATGTTCTGCGCTCATCGTATTATTCTCCGATATTTTCTGTTTCTAATAATCTTATTTCTTGTGCAAGTTGTTCTTTTTCAATACTCACTACTCCACTCTTCTCACAAACTAATCCACCAGCTAAATTTGCAAATGCTGCCACTTGAAATAATGGTAAACCAGCAGTTAAACAAAGTGTTGCAACACTGATTACCGTATCACCCGCCCCACTTACATCTGCAATGTTTCGAATGTGTGCTGGTATATAGTGTTTTTCTGTTTTTGATTTGATAAAAACACCGTGTTCTGACAAAGTAATAAAGGTATTTTCATTCTCCAATTTTGCTTCTAATTCTGCAACTGCATTCTCAAAAGCTGATTTATCCTGAATTGAAAAAGAAAGATTTAACCCTTCTTTTAATTCTTTTAAATTAGGTTTGAATAAAGTAACTCCTTTGTAAGCAAAGAAATTGTCTTTTTTAGGATCAACCGTAGTTGGAATATTTTTTTCTTTACATTTCTTTAAAACAGAAGCTATTAAAGTTGGAGTTAGTACCCCTTTGTTGTAATCTTCGAAAATAACTGCGTCTACTCCTGATTCAATTAAGGCATCAATTTTGGAAATTAAAGCAGTTTCCTCAGTTGTTGAAATATTATTAGTTTGTTCAGAATCGATACGTAACAGTTGTTGGTTATTTCCAATCACTCTTGTTTTTACTGTAGTTTTTCTATCATGACTTTGAATTATCCCCTCAGCTGAAACCCCTTCTTTTTCAAACAATTCAATTAATTCTCCTCCTTCTACATCATTTCCAACCACAGAACAAATTACAGCTTGTGCTCCCAAAGAAACTATATTCAAAGCAACGTTAGCAGCGCCACCAAGACGGTTTTCTTTTTTTGATAAACCAACTATAGGTACTGGTGCTTCAGGACTAATACGCGTTACACCACCAATCAAGTAGGCATCCAGCATTACATCACCAACAATTGCAATACGTTTATGCTTAAATTGTTCGAATAAAAATTCTATTTCCATTTATTGCAATTTAGCTAATGCTTCTTTTACTCTCTCCATCGCCTTTGTCAGAGTCTCTTCTGATGCAGCATAAGAAATACGTATGCATTCAGGCGCACCAAAAGCATCACCACTCACAAGTGCAACTAAAGCCTCTGCTAATAAGTACAAACAAAGATCTTGTGAATTTGTTATGGTGTATTCTTTATATTTTTTTCCGAAGAAAGCGGAAATATCTGGAAAAATATAAAATGCTCCTTCTGGGGTATTTGCTTTCACTCCAGGCATCTCCTTCAACATAGATAACACTAAATCACGTCTGTTTTTAAAAGCTCCAATCATATCAGAAAGCACTATAGGATCTGCGTTCATTGCAGCAATTGATGCTCTTTGAGCTATCGAACAAGTAGCAGATGTAAATTGACCTTGCACTTTGTTACATGCGTCAGCAATCATTTTTGAAGCTCCGATATATCCTAATCTCCAACCAGTCATCGCCCAAGCTTTAGAAACACCATTAACAGTGATTACTTGATCAAAGATTTCTGGAAATTGCGCTAAACTTTGATGTTTACCAACAAAATTGATATGTTCATAAATTTCGTCAGCAATCACTACAATAGAAGGATTTTTCTTTAAAACTTCAGCAATCCCTTTTAATTCATCGTGACTATACAATGAACCTGTAGGATTACAAGGTGATGAAAAAATCATCATTTTTGTTTTCGGGGTAATTGCTTTCTCAAATTGTTCTGAAGTGATTTTAAAATCTGTTTCTATTCCTGCATGAACAATTACGGGAATTCCTTCAGCTACTTTGACGATTTCAATGTATGAAACCCAATATGGAGCAGGAATGATCACTTCGTCACCCGGATTGATACAGCTTAACACGGCATTAGCAATCGCTTGTTTAGCACCAGTAGAAACTACAATTTGATCCTTAGGGTAATTTAAGCCGTTATCTCTTCTGAATTTCAACGAAATACTCTCACGTAGATCATCATAACCAGCAACAGGTGTGTACATCGTATAGTTTTGATCTAGCGCTTCTTTCGCAGCATCTTTGATGAAATCAGGTGTAAAAAAATCTGGTTCTCCTAAACTTAAGGAAATAATATCTTTACCTGCAGCTTTTAACTCTCTCGAAATTCGAGACATAGCTATAGTAGCAGATTCTTCCATGGCTAACAAACGATCGGATAACTTTATCATACAATCCTTAAATTGGTGTTAATATGCAAACTTAAAAAAATTAAGCTAGTTTTCCTTTTTTTTGACCTATAATTTAAACGCTCCTTTTTTACTAAAAAATGTCAATTTTTTACTTTGATGAAAAGAATTCATTATTTTTCAAACTTTTTAATTGCTTTTAAGTTGATGAAATACGTAATTCTTCTTTTATCTTTCTTTTTGCTTCCGGAATTATATTCTCAAATAGAAGTTCATGGAAAGGTAGTTGATTCCGCCGCTGTAAGTCCAGTTTCTGGAGCAATTGTGATTGCATCTAAAACAAAAGATTCCCTTATTGTTCAATTTACACGTTCAAAACAAAAAGGAGAATTTCATTTTAAAAATTTACCTGTAGATACATTCAAAATTACGATTGGTCACCCAAAATTTGAAGATCAACAACTTTTTATTTTTGGTAGTAAAGAGGAAAAAAGCATTAATCTACCTACTGTAAAACTAGATCATATTGCAAAAGAACTCAAAGAGATTATCATCTATGCAAACAAGAGTCCAATTTATTATAAAGGAGACACTTTGGTATTTGTGGCTGACTCTTTCAAAGTAAGAGAGAATGCAGTTGCCGAGGATTTACTACGAAAGTTACCAGGAGTTTCGGTAGATGCTCGTGGAAAAGTGACATTTCAAGGAAGAGATATAGACCAAATTTATGTAGATGGGGATGAGTTTTTTGGAAATGATCCAACGGTTGCTACCAAAAATTTAGGAGCAAAAGCCATTCAAAATGTTCAGATTTACGAAAAGAAAAACAATACAGAAAATGGTGAAGAAGCCAAACAAATCATGAATCTGACATTGAAAGAGGATGCTAAAAAAGGTTATTTTGGCAAAGTTGCTATCGCTTCGGATGGAATGAAATTTTATGAAGGAGAAATATTATTTAACCGCTATCAAAACAAAAAGAATTATTCCTTTTACTTATTGAAAAACAATACTCCTAGATTAGGATTTAATTGGCAAGACCAAAATAAATATGGTTTAAATACAGAGACAAATAACACAAGTAATGGATTTCCAGATAATTTCACTACTGGTGCGCGTTTCAAGAATTCTTATGGTAAAAACAACAAACATTTTTTTGAAATAAATTACCAATACCGAGATTTAAAATCTAGAAATATATCATCCAACAATACTCAATTTTTAGTTGCTGATACAAGTTATTACAATAAAAGTGAACAGAATAATTTCACACGCCAGCAAAATCATACGTTAACTATTGAAAATAAATGGAAACTCGATTCTTTAACGACTTTGGAATTAATTCCTGAAATAAAATTTTCCTTACAAAACTCAGATAAAAAAAACACCGCTTCTTTTTTAAATAATAGTTTCAATCCTTTCAGAAAAACAACCAATTTAGTTACTGATACTTCAACAGAAGTTAACCTTGGAAACACACTCAAATTGGAACGTAAATACATGAAACCAAAACGAGAAAGTTCTATCTTAAGTGATATTAATTATAATGATAATCAAGATAATGGAACCATTTCTTTTAATAATCAGTTTTCTAAGCCGATAAATCAACAAAATAACATCAACCAAAAAACATTGAATCAAACACTTGTCTTATTTCATACAGAGCCTATTACAAAACGAATTAACGTGAATTTTGAATATATGAATACAACTTCGAGTGATAAACAAATTCGAACTATTTATGATATTCAAACAAATAAACTTGATTCAAACTTTAGCTCCAACTTTACCAAACAAACGATCATTCATCGTGGGAAATTGAGTTTTACTCGAAAAGTAGGAGCACACACAATGATTGTTGGTTCAGCATTACGAAATCTAGATTTATCAAACTCAAACAATACCAATAACACTTTGTTTAAATTAATTGATAATCAATACCTACCTTATGCAAGTTATAGTTTCAATCAAAAAAATGCCATCCGAATTAACCTTGGTTACAATACAAGTTCACCAATTCCAACAATTAATCAGTTACAACCTATTTTAAGCAATACCAACCTCAATTATCAAACAAAAGGTAATCCGGACTTAAAGCCATCCTACAAACATACATTTAACTTTTCTTTATCTAGATTCAATAATCTAGAAAGTAGATATTATTTCATAAGAGCGAATGCTGATTACATCGATAATGATTTTGCCAATTCCCTCACTTTTGATCCATCAGGTAGAACGATTTCTAAAACGGTGAACGTTAACGGAAATCAAAGTTTCTCGTTGAATGGTTCGTTTAGTCAAGGATTTCCAAAACATTACCTTACACTTACTGGAAGATTGGATTGTAGTTATTCTATTGGTAAAAATATCATAAACGAAGTTCAATACAACACCAATCAAACCGCCATCACTCCTACTCTAAATGTTTCTTATGCAACAGATACTATAACTATTTCATTAGATGGCTCGATGTCTTATAATAAGCCCACAGGTTCATCTTTAGGATTTACTCAAAATCCGTATTACAGTTATAACAACACGCTTGACATTTCTTGGAATGTTCCAAAGCTAAAATTGTTGATAACCACTAGTGTGAACCAACAAATAACTACTGGAAGAACTAGTGGGTTTAATATCAACAGAACTATTTGGAATGCAACGGTTTCTAAGTATATACTTAAGAATAAGAAATTAAACATTGGAATAGAAGCCTATGATATCTTAAATCAAAATTTACAAATTCAACGTACAATTACTTCCAATCAAATTTCAGATATCCGAAATACCATTATTACCCAATATTTCTTGCTTCGATTGAGTTATCGTTTTGATCCACCCACCAAAGAACCAGAACTTAAAATGCCTAAAATGCATCCTTTTGGACCAGGGATGCCAAGACCACCAAGAAATGAAAAATATTAAAAAAATATTCGCACTTACCCTACTGTTAATTAGCTTTTTCGAAGCTAACAGTCAAATTCGTTCTGGAGTAATTCAATACGAACGTAGAATCAATTTATTGAAACGTTATCCAGAAATGAAAATGATGTTGGAGCGCAGAGGTGGTTCAACGATCAAAACGGATTTGTTTTCACTTTATTTCACAGATAGTTCCACGTTTTTCGTACCAGCATTAGACGTACCTCAAGAACGTGGTATGGGTTGGTTTACGACCACGAATTCGTATCAAGAAAACTTAAAAACGCAACAACGATTAATGAAATTAGATTTTCTTGGAAACTTCCTGTATGTAGAAGATTCGATTAAATCCATCCCTTGGAAATTTACAGACAATAAACGTAAAATTGCTGGTTATAATTGTCGTAAAGCTCTTTGGCAAAAAAACGATTCAACGCGCATTTATGCTTGGTACACTGAAGCGATTTATCCAACTTGTGGACCGGATGGCATTTCTGGATTACCTGGTGCTATTCTTGGTTTAGCCACTGAAGATGGAAGTTTAGTTTACTTCGCACAATCCATTGAAAGCAAAGAAATTAATTTAGAAAACCTTACTCCTCTTTTCAAACGAAAAAAAGCGCTTTCGTATGCCGAATTTAAGCAAACCGTCAACGATATGATTTCTCAAAATGATAGGTTAAAAGGGTTGTTGCGAAATTTGTTGTGGTATTGATTTATGATATGTTTTTGTAAAATATTCTTTTATAAAGCAATATAAACTTATTTTTATCGTTTAAAACCAAAAGATTTTTATTTAATCTTCTTTCATCGATTAAAACAGTACTATGATAAGATCTATTTATTTAATAATTTTAATTGTTTTAC
>VFQS010002585.1_pt1 | contig 14668 bp, 24 predicted proteins | sample 3512361 | NCBI WGS metagenome assembly VFQS01 (sample SAMN10412375, study PRJNA504923) | tailings metagenome | isolation source: Relicate 1 Philex TSF3 active mining | place: Philippines
CCCCAAAACCCCAAAACCCCATGATAATTCAAAAGAGAGAGGCGAGGGATTGAATGCATATTTAAATTATTCATAAGCAGAATGGATGAAGAAGAAATATTACTGCCTCCTCAGTATTAGATATAAGGAGGGGGTCCCGAAAGCGCTGGAGCACAGCAGTAACCATATTCAAGGAATCTGCAGCATGCTACGTCGCAGTCATAGTTTTCATAGGATGTCAGAGTAAGAACACATTTTTTAGATCTTCTTATTCGATATAGGTGAGAAAAGCTGTTTCAAAGGTTGATTTGAAAAGTCGTCTGTACGATAAAGGTATATCACAGCAAACTATGCCATCAGTCAATCGGATACCGTCACTGGGATAAGACAAACGACATTCAGCATCAGGCCAAACTTTGCTTGTTCCAAAAGCTAAGTAAAATTCAACAATTGAGTCTTAACAAAAGCACAATGCCCCTAAAATTCCACCACCAATGGGTCATGTTATTCAAAAATTACCACCAAGTTCATCTCAAGGGAGCGGAAATCTGATAAGAAAGCAACAAATGCTTGGTGCTACGTCGAAGAATATAGCTTCTTCAACGATGCTAAGTTCCACTGCAGCTCTTCCAAGCAATAATTAGGCTGCCTTGCATACAGCAGCTTTGTTATCTAGAAACCAGCCAGGAACAGCATCTCAGTCATCATTTTCAAATCAAAATCTGAGAACAATTCAAACTCCCACTTTGCTCGCATAGAGGCATAGCTATGTCAATGCAAACAACAATCTAAGAAGTTTCTAAGAATAAGAAATAATCATTGAGAAAACAGATGAATAAGTACCTCAGACTTACCTTTAACACATGCAAACTTTGGAAGCTTAAAGGCCTGGAACAACGATGTCTTAAATGCAGAGTCAAATGTCTCGAAACCCCAGCCATCTTGCAATCCCACAGAGCGTAACTGCTCACGTCAAAGCTTAACAGTCTTAATCCAATCCTTAGTTTACGACTTTAAATATGGCTCCTTACAATCGACCCTAGTCTCAGGCTTTTGGTTATAGAGGAGGAACAACTTTGGTCCGTGACCCTTCGAAAAAAGCTATCAGAGCCTCAGAAGAGATCACTTCGATTACTGGTCTCAAAACGATGTCGGCGCTTGGTCCAAGCTCTCAGCAGGACTTGGCAAAGAGTAGAGCCACTGGTTACACCAAAGCTGAGGATATTATGAGGAAGCGTGCAGAAAACACGAAGCATCTCAAACGGATGATAATCAATGCTGCCAACGTCAATGAAGAAGATGAGTTTCAAGAGTAGAAGAGAGCTCTGATCAGTGAGCGACTGAGGCAAGAGGATGAGGAAAAGATGTATCAGCATATTATTAACTCGCCGGTAAGAAAAGGAGATCAAGGGCCAGTCACGTTCATCGGGAAGGCTGAGCATGAGGACGAGATGTTGAGGCAACACTATTTGATGAACAAGATAAGAACAAAGGATGAGCATGTGCCTCCTATTGAAAGAGACAACCCAGCTCTTAGAAAAAGAGAAATTCCTCATATAGCTCCTCATGCAAAAACGATGACAATGAAACCTAATGATATGAAAAATTTGGTTGACAAAAATTAGGGGTTCTCAATTGGCAAAAGATTTTCTGCAATTGGTAATTGGATCATATCTCATTTTATTTAGGTGGATAATCATTTATTGGTGGACTCTAACTTCAAAGTGCCCGTGAATCCGATAGAATTGAAGAAGAGGATTAAAATGAAATTCTTGCCTAAACATATAGGAATGTTTAAAATGATGGAAAATCAGAGAAGTTTTCTTAAGGTTTGAATTCATAGAGAGATCCAGAGAAGTAATTGCCACTTATGACATAAATTGAGCTTTCGCCTCCATCTACATGGAAGGATCTTGACAAACTAATTACTTTACTTCAAAGTTAAGCAGAAGATGATGGCTACTTTATTTATCTAAAGCCAGGTCCTGATAACTGTCCTTACGATTTGTAACCTCTCGTTGATGTTTAGGCTATACAAGCTTCATAGTAGAAAGCGGGAAATCAGGCCATTTCCAAGAAAACTTTGTAGCTTCACACTCATAAGCTAGATAAATTCTATACTCTTTCTCGCAAAGGTATAACAACCTATCAGAATAATGAGCCTTCGGACTACATCACTCTGACTGACTGGCTTATTGAGCGAAATTATTACCAGGAGATAAGAGGCAAGCGTTTTTTCCACGAATTTCGACGTTGGAAAGTCCTCCGCATGTGGAGAAGAAACATTCTCCACAAGAGACGAGAGGAGGTGCGCACCAACCTTTCAGAGAAGCTCTTCTTCCTAGACCCAGTTTTCTGCCCGGTAATTTTGTAGCACCGACGCATTTGCAAGGAGATAGAGAACTATCGCCTTGTGAATCTGTCAACTGGAGTCACATCAGCTAGTGGCAGCGAGACACTAAGTCTTTAAGAGTTCAAGAGGAACCAAGCCATTCAAAGAGAGATGGTCGGTAACAAGATTCAAGAGGCCTCCAACATATCTCGTGTGAAGTTCCGGCAAGGCATCAATGCAATTCTGGATGAGCTGAGGATGCGCATTAATGAGTTTAATAATGAGGATCCTAGTGGAGCTGGTGGTGGCAATGGAGATGACGATGAAGCCAATCATAAGACCAAAACGATGTTCACTGGTGGTGGTAAGGGCATGCTGGAGGGAGCTGCGAAAGAAAAAAGGGGCATGAACTAAGATCCAGTTTATGAACAGCTAGGATTTAAAAGCAACCTAAAGTATGGACCAAGAAGCAAGCTCAGAAAGGCTTGCACAAGATTCTTAAGGTTTTCTTACCTCCTAGATTTCGTGGCAATGGAGGCCCTCTACAATATCTTCGTTGAGTCAGTCAAGGAAACCGTGGTCAAACTGAGGGACCTAGCTGCACTGAAGCCAGACTTTGATCTTAAAACAGTCCAAAAAAATGCTCTTGGAGAATTGGTCAGCAATACAGGCCCTCAAGTTGCCTCAATCCCCACAACTTCTTCAGCAAGCAGCAAAAAGAATCCTGCAACAGCGACTCCTGATTATTTGATGGCACCTATACCCACACCTCTCTTCAAAGTTCAAGGTCACTTTCAGCCAATAGCTTTGAAAAATAACATAAACCCTGGCTTTGAAGGTATACCTTTGCATAGCTATAAGCAGATCAAGGTGCCCGCTTACATTGGAGGAGTCAGCAAGGCCAAAGATTTCGATCCATTGTGTCATATTGAGCTGCAAGAAGAGAAATTGAATGATGAAGAGGATGAAGAACAAGATGAGTTCGCTATCGATGACCAGGAAAAAGTTTATGAGAGACAGAAGGTCGATGGATTACACGAGCATTGGCTTCATGTTGAGCCATCTCAAGTTGATTTTGCCTCTATGTTGAGAGAATCTTTGCAAGATGAAGGATTAGAATGCTTGCGTCGTTTTGAAAGGTACAGTCGACATGAAGAGCTTTTACCTTATGTAAGAGTCCTAGAGTCTTGGGATGACAAAGTTTGTGAAGGTGACTGGGATCCTCCTGATGATAATCATCTCAGATGTGATGAATGGCTCCAAGACAACTATTGGTTCATTAATCTTGACTTTATCATTGATCGGTATCTCAGCACTGCCTATGTAAACATCACAGCTTTCTTTAGAAAGCTTGAGCCTTACCTTCAAGGTTTCTGGGAAAATAAGAGGTTGCTAGTTGATTTTGAAAGGATGCAAGAGTCGACAATTGCTAATGAAAATCTAAAAAATCCAACAGAAATCATTCCAGCAGTTTTGCAAAGATTTAATGATCAAAAATTCGATTCAGAGAACACAATTCCACCTTATCGCGATTTGGGGCTGGTTAGATTGACCCTGATACCCATTAAAGAACAGCTCATCCCTCAGGCCAAGGCTTGTTTCAACAAATTACGCAAGATATTCCCAATTCTGATTAGGACTAGAATAGATCACCAAAAGAAGTGGTTGAATCAGCAAATTAATGCCATTTCGAAACCACCCATCAATGTGTAGAGCTATGTGAAGTAGATATAGGCTCTGGAGTATATCGATCGCACTTACTAAGGAGTCAAGGACTAGATTGACTAAAATGTTCAGATTTTTAACATTTGCATGACTTTTGAAATTGAATCCAAGGAAGACAAAAATAGGAGGTTCGTCGACGAGATCTATCAGATAATAACAACTCTGAATCATACTATAGTTAAAGCCAATGAATAGGCTGATCAAAGAAAGGATCAAATGAAAAGCAAAATCACTTAGAAGATTCCAAAGTTGAAAGCCTAAGTAGAAGAATTTGCAGCTGAAGTAATGAGTGAGGATCTTTTGGAAATTAGTTCAAACTTAATGGAAACTTTAGCTAAAGTTGAGAGAATGGATGCACTTTGTGCTACACTACACTAAAAATCTAAAGATATCAATGAATTCCAAAAGACACTCGATATGGATGTAAGTCCATTCGGTTATGTCGAAGATACCAGAGTCGCAATGCAATATCGCTCTAAATTGTGGAGATCACTGCATGAGTGGGGAACCGTCCTTGTCGAAAAGTGGAGGACCGCACCGTTTGATAAAGTTGATGTGTCCGAAATCACTCAAAAATCTGAATACTACACTAAGATTGCTCTTTAATGTGAGAGAAATTTACCAAGCAACTCAACAGCTGTTTAGACTTTAAAGAAATTGGTATTTGATTTTAGAGAAACCATGCCAATTGTTGAAGCGTTGGGAAATAAAAATTTGAAAATTGAACATTGGACTGAGATCAAAGAGATTTTAGGCCTTTCACCTGAGTATCCAATGGAAGAGCGTTAGTTTAATCTAGGAGAATTAATTGCCTTTAACGTGGCTCAATTCTAGGAAGAGATTATCAATATTTCAGTCACTGCAACTCAGGAATTCAATCTTAGAAACCAACTTGATGAGATCAAATCTGTATGGGCTGTTACCGATTTTAAACTTGTCAGACATAAGGAGAGAATGGATGCATTTAAGCTCTCTGAGATGGACTTAGTCTAGACGGTGTTAGATGAGTCATTGACTAATATATCAAATATAATGGGCTCTCGTTATGTCAAACGACTGTAAGTCGAAGCCGAGTCTTGGCAACAAAAACTTAATGTAGTCGCTGAAACTTTAGAGGCTTGGAAAGAATTTTAAAGAGCATGGCTCTACTTGGACAATATATTTACCTCTCCAGATATCAAAAGATAGTGTGCAAAAGACAGCTAAGAATTTGAAATAATAAGTAGACAATGGAATAAAATGATGAAAATTGTAAACAACAAGTCAAATGTCTTGTTCAATTGTCACAGTGGGTAAAAGTTGGCCGAATTTCAGAGATACAACATATTGCTTGACAAGATCCAGAAAAACTTAGATGCTTACCTGGAATAAAAAAGACAAGACTTTCCTAGATTCTACTTCTTGTCAAATGATGAGCTATTGCAAATTTTGGCTAATGCAGCTGACGTAAAATAAGTAGAGAAACATATCAACAAATGTTTTGATAACATAAGTGGTCTCTTGCTTATCGACTCTGGAAGCAGCACACCAGATATTAACGGCATGATATCAAGTGAAAGAGAGGAGGTTGAATTCGGTAGAATTAAACTGAGTGGAGCAAGCCAGGGGGTTGAGAAATGGATGAAGCAGATTGAGAACAACATGCAATCTTGCCTTGTTAGAAAAATCAAAGATGCTTATCAAAATTAAAATACTGACAAGGTTCAACGCAAAGATTGGGTGCTTTCACACATTGGTCAAGCAATTGCGTGTGTTGCATAAATTACTTGGACTGAAACCTGCGAGTTGATAATTTCAGAAATGGAAATGAATCCATTCGCTCTACAAGACCTGCTTACCGACCTTAAGCTTCAACTATCTTAGCTTACTACTCACATTTAGAATCCTGCTCTAAATTCAATCAAGAGAAAAATCCTTGTGTCTTTGATAACAACCGATGTCCATGCTAGAGATATTGTTGAAACACTTGTTAATGAGGAAGTGAACAGTCTTTAAGATTTTAATTGGCAGTAACAACTCAGGTATTACTTTGAAGGTGATCATGTAATTGTGAGGCAAGTCAATGCAGTCATCGAGTATGGCTATGAATACATGGGTGCAACTAGCAGGCTCGTTATTACACCTCTAACAGACAGGTGCTGGATGACTATTACAGGAGCTATGCATATCAAGCTGGGAGCTGCTCCTGCAGGGCCTGCAGGCACAGGCAAGACAGAGAGCACTAAAGATCTAGCCAAAGCTCTTGGAATATACTGTGTGGTTTTCAACTGTAGTGAGTAGATTGAGTATAAAATGATGGCGAGACTATTCTCTGGGCTGGCTCAATCAGGAGCGTGGAGTTGTCTTGATGAATTCAATAGAATTGATGTTGAAGTGTTATCAGTTATTGCTCAATAACTTCTCGATATTAGACAAGCTAAGTTACAAAGCAAAGAAAAGAAGTCGAAATTCTTTTTTAATGGTTATGAAATGGATCTTGAGTAAACTTGTGGAGTATTCGTTACAATGAATCCGGGGTACGCTGGCAGAACTGAGCTGCCTGATAACTTAAAGGTTCTCTTCCGACCTGTATCTATGATGATACCAAATTATGGTCTGATTGCAGAGATTATGCTTTTTGCAGAGGGCTTTGAAAACGCTAAAATCCTTTCGACAAAAATGGTCCAACTTTATAAACTTGCATCCGAGCAGCTCTCTTAGCAAGACCATTATGATTTCGGTATGAGAGCAGTTAAATCAGTACTCGTAATGGCTGGTACTTTAAAAAGAGCAAATCCTGACTTGAGCGAAGATGTGGTTCTAATTCGAGCGATGAGAGATTCAAACATTCCAAAGTTTCTGGCTCAAGATCTACCTCTATTTTCAGCTCTCATTCAAGATTTATTCCCTGGTATAAAGATTCCAGAAGCAAACTACGGAGACCTATCACAGTAGGTTGCGAAATCGCTAAATGAATTAGGACTTCAAGAAGTACCAGCTTTCTCTATGAAAGTCATTTAGCTTTTCGATACTTTTAATGTCCGTTTCGGTGTGATGATCGTTGGACCAACTGGCGGTGGAAAGTCCACTTGTTACAAAGTTCTCGCTCATGCTATGTCATCTCTAAGAGCTTCTAACTCTGCTGACATGAGATACCAGGAAGTTCGTTATAAGATTCTCAATCCAAAGTCAATCTCAATGGGTGAGCTTTATGGAGAAGAGAATAGAGATACAAAGGAGTGGACGGACGGATTGGCGTCAAAGATTATCAGAAAGTTTACCAAAGACGACGATTCACAAGCTGTGTGCAGGAGGTCATGGTGCGTGTTTGACGGACCAGTTGACGCACTCTGGATCGAAAACATGAACACTGTGCTTGATGACAATATGACACTTTGCCTAGCAAACGGAGAGAGAATCAAGTTGAAGTGGAGTATGAGAATGCTATTTGAAGTGCAAGATCTAGCAGTGGCAAGCCCAGCCACTGTCTCTCGATGCGGAATGGTCTATATGACCCCAAGTGATCTAGGATGGAAGCCATATTTGCAAACATGGATTCAGTAATTCGGTATTGCGAAAGGATTACTTCATCAAGAATCTGCCAACGCTTTGGAAGAAATGTTCAATTTCTATTTTGAAGAAGCCTGGACTAAGACTAGGGCAATCAAGGATGAAGAGTAAATGCCAACTGTGCCCATTCAAATTGTTAGATGTATCTGTAACTTCCTAGAATACTTCATGACTACAGGCAAGCAATCAGTACCCATTCATGATAAGAAAGAAGTATGGCTAAAGAAACTCAACTTTTACTTTGGCTTTTCATTCATTTGGGGCTTTGGTGCAAGCTACAAAACCTAAGCACTGAGATTTATAGACAATATCATGAGAGATTACTTCGGCAAGTTGCATTTCCCAGTGTCTGAAACAGTCTTCGAGTATTACTTCAATGAAAAGGAATAGAGATTTGTGCACTGGAGCAGAATTGTGCCCGAATTCGTGTACGATCCGAAGCTGCCTTTCTTTTCAATAATGGTCCCTACTGTCGAAACTGTGCGATACTCCACCGTTCTAGAGATGCTTGTTCAGGTGAACAAGCCTGTATTCTTTACTGGAGCAACTGGTGTTGGGAAATCTATTATCGTCCAAAATTACATCACTCAAAACCAGGACAAGCAAAACTTGGCTCCTGTGATGCTAACTTTCTCAGCTCAAACCGACTCTAATGCCACTTAATAAACTATTGAATCAAAGCTAGAAAAGAAAAGGGGAAAGAAATGCATCGGTGCAAAGGGAACTAACTCATGTGTTATATTTGTCGACGATGTCAACATGCCTATGGTTGAGACATATGGAGCACAGCCACCAATCGAACTACTAAGGCAGTTAATCGATCATGGAGGGTTCTACGATAGGCCTAACTTTTACTGGAAGATCATTGAAAAATTCATAGTTCTTTGTGCCGCAGCTCCTCCAGGTGGTGGTAGATCTGCACTGACCCCTAGATTTATGAGGCACTTCCACATTTTAAATATGCCTGATCCTTCAGAGGATGCAATGAGAAGCATTTTTGATTCAATACTGAAAGAATTTTTAGCTGTTAACCATTTTCCAGAATCTGTACGAAAATGTTCTCAGATGGCAGTTGCCGCAACAATCGACTGCTATACTCAAATAACTTAAAACTTGCTTCCAATTCCTGCCAAATTCCACTACACATTTAACTTAAGAGACGTTGCCAAAGTCTTTCAAGGTATCCTTATGACAAAGACACAATCTATCACGTCGATAGACACATTTGCCAAACTATGGTTGCACGAGTGCTCTAGAGTGTTCAACGACAGACTTATCAATGAGTAGGACAGAGAATTCTTCCGAAACTTAGTCAAAGACCTGCTTAAGTCAAAATTCAAGGTAAATTGGAATACCAAAGAAATTGACTTATTCAATGGGCCTTAACAAGTCATATTCTCTTACATCCTAAAATTGGATGCGGAAGACCGCCTCTATGAAGAAATAACTGATAAAAAGAAGCTATTCAAGACCCTCGAAGATAAGCTATCAGATTACAACATCACATGCTCCAGTTAAAAGATGGACCTTGTTTTCTTCGATGATGCCATTAGTCATATAATTCGCATCTCTCGAATTTTGCGCCAGCCCAGAGGTAATGCAATGCTAATTGGTGTCAGCGGTTGTGGCAAACAAAGTTTAACGAGACTCTGCTCATCCATGCTTGAAGCTAAATGCTTCCAAATTAAGCTCTCTAAAAACTATAAGCCAGTGCATTTCAGGGAAGATATCAAGCTTCGCATGCTAGATTGTGGCTGTGATGGGCTCCCCAGCACATTCCTAATGACTGATACACAGATAATGTATGAGTCATTCCTTGAGGATATCAACAACATACTAAACACTGGCGAGATTACAAATCTTTATGTTAAGGAAGACTTCGATAGAATGTTCTAGTCATTACAAAAAATCAATCAGACACTTAAGAGGCCTGAAACAAAAGAAGGTATTTACACTACTTACATAGAAAGAGTGCGAGATAATTTCCATATTTTCTTGTGCATGTCTCCAGTAGGCGATTAATTGAGAGTCCGCTGTCGTAAATTCCCTTCACTAGTCAATTGCTGCACCTTAGACTGGTTCGACAATTGGCCTCAAGAAGCACTTCTCTCCGTGGCTCAACGTTTCCTCAGCCACGTCACTGATCAAGGTGGTATCCTTACCAAAAATACCGTGCCAGATCCTAAATTCAAAGGAGATGAATTGAAATTCAAGTTAGCCCGCATGTTCACCTTGGTCCACAAGTCTGTGGAAGATATGTCAACTCGCTTCTACGAAGAGTTGCGTAGAAAGGTCTACATCACACCCAAGAGTTACCTCGATGGTATTAACATGTACATTTCTCAGCTAGAGCGTAAAAGAGATGAAGAGAACTTGAACATGAATCGCCTCTCTAATGGATGCAAGAAGTTGAAAGACACTAATGCTTAAATCGCTGAACTGCAAATATCCCTTGCTGACTTGATCCCTCGTTTGGATGTGGAAAATGTCAAGGCTGCTGAAAAGGCAGAGATAATCAAGACTAACAAATAGATTGCCTTCCAGAAGGAGTCTGTGGTCGAAGAGGAAAGTGTGTACGTGCAAATGGAGGCTAATAAGATCGAAATTTTGAAGAAAGAGAACGACTTAGAGCTTGAGAAGTGCAAGCCAGCATTGGAGGATGCTGAGAAAGCAGTCAATTCCCTGAGTAAGGATGAAATTACAGAGCTAAGAACTTTTAAATAACCTCCAGAAATTGTGGAAATGGTTATTCGCTGCGTCTTTTTGTTCCTGGGCTATCCCAAGTAAGAGTGGAAATAAATGTAGACAGTAATTGCCGATATCAAATTCTTGGATCGACTTAAGCAATATGACAACAAAAATATCCCTCAGAAGACCTTGCTTGCAGTTAGACAGATGGTGATGGCAGAAAACTTTAATCCAAAAGACATTGTGAGTAGAAGTAAAGCAGCCGGCGGCCTTGCAAAATGGTGCAAAGCGACTTACTAGTATGCTGAGGCATGGAAAGTTGTCAAGCCTAAAGAGCAAAAGCAGAGAGAACTCTCAGAAAAATTGAGAGTCGCTGAAGAAGCAGTCGCTATCAAAAAGGATGAGCTGGGCTTGATTAAGGGAGAGATAGAGAAAATGGAAAATGAGTACAATCAGCTCATGGAATACATCTAGCAATTAAGCGACGATAAAATAAAATGCGAAAGAAGGCTTACTAATGCAGGAAAATTGATAGCTTTACTAGGAGATGAAGGAGAGAGATGGGAAGCCTCCGTTGGAGTTATGGAAGTTGAAATTGAAAAACTTATTGGAAATGTTTTTATAGCTGCAGCTTCTATCAGCTATGTTGGCCCATTCACAGGTTTCTACAGAGATATTCTCATTGATCAATGGATATAAATGTGCAAAAATGAGCGCCTACCTCTGTCAGAAAAGTATTCTCTCGTCAATACTCTTGGAGATCCAGTTGAAATCAGAAATTGGAACCTCTACAGTCTTCCATCTGATTCAGTTTCTATTGATAATGGCATTTTGGCTACCAAAACGAGCAGGTGGCCTTTAATGATAGATCCACAAAACCAAGCAAATACTTGGATCAAAAAAATGTACAAACCAAAGATCAATGAAGATGGTGAGGTTTATGGGCCCACATTGAAGGTCATTAAACTTTAAGACGGAGCTTCTTATCAGAAAGCAATGGAAAATGCCATTATTACAGGAGCTACCGTTTTGATTGAGGATGTTTCTCAAGATCTCGATCCAGGTCTAGATTCTATTTTAACCAAGGCGATCTATAGAGAAGAGGGGTTAGACAAAATAAATTTCGGCGATAGACCCATCATCTACGACAAGAACTTCAAGCTTTTCATCTCGACAAAGTTGGCAAACCCCCATTTCCTTCCAGAAATATGCATCAAAGTGACAATAATCAACTTCACTGTCACTTTTGATGGCCTGGAAGAATAGATGCTAGTTGACGTTGTCATCAATGAGGCACCTGAAGTAGAATAAAAAAGAGACGATTTGGTCCTCTAAATTGCTGGGAGCAAAAACGAACTTAAAAGACTAGAGATCAAAATCCTTAAGGACTTGGCTGACAGCAATCAAGACACGATTTTAGACAACTAAGATTTGATTGACACGCTTGAGATCTCTAAGACTAATTCAAAGCTTATTACAGAGTCACTTGCCGAGGCAGAAGTGATTGAAGAAACTATTAATGCAACAAGAAATTCCTACAAAGCAGTGTCAATCAGAGGTAGTCTCCTTTACTTTGTGATAAGTGATCTGGCTCAAGTAGATCCAATGTACCAAAATTCATTGGCCTATGTGAAAAAGCTATTCAATGATGCTATTGTCTCAAGCATGAAAAGTGACGTGTTAGAAGAGAGAATAGAAATTCTAAAAGACAAAATCACATAAACACTATATGTCAATATTTGCAGAGGACTCTTTGAAATGCATAAGCTTCTCTATTCCTTCCTTATATGCACCTCAATCTAACGCAAAGAAGGGAACATCAACGAATAGGGATGGTCGTTCCTATTAAGAGGTGCTGGAATCTTCAATAAAGCCGAATAGCCAATAAAAAAAGTCAGCTTTTTAAATGAGTCATAATGGGATCTTGCTTATTGCATCGAGCAAGCTTTACCTTAAACTTTTAGTAATCTTTGTGAGAAGATTAACAATAATGCATCAATTTGGGAAGAATATATCCTTGATAATGAAGGCTAGGATTATTTCTCTGCATTCCCTTGTGGTTATGGTGTAGATGAGAAACTAAATCTGTTCGATAAACTTCTGCTTCTCAAAATATTTAAGCCAGAGAAGTTAATGTTCGCATGCTAGAAATATGTTGAAATTGAACTTGGAAAGCTTTATGCAGAAAGCCCAGTCGCAACAATGGATGCTCTATTTGCTAGCTCTGACAACGTAACACCTGTTATATTTGTGTTAAGCCAAGGTGCAGATCCCACATAATAGGTCATATAATTCGCTCAAAAGATGAACTTCTATGACAAGTTTTACTACAAGAGTCTTGGTCAAGGATAGGAAGGAGTTGCTACTGAGATGATTGAAAAGGGTAAGAAATAAGGACACTGGGTCCTCCTTCAAAATTGTCACCTTTTCAAATCTTGGATGCCACAGCTAGAGGTAATCAGTGAGAAAATGAGAGATGAGTCTGATAAAGTTCATTCTGACTTCAGACTTATCATGACTTCGATGCCGGCAGATTATTTCCCTGCTGCAATCTTGTAAAATGGTTTGAAGATGACAACAGAGCCCCCAAGAGGTATCAAAGCGAATCTTAAGCGTTCTTACACTAATATGATTACTCAGGAAACGTACAGTTCATGCATTTCAAAATCAGGCTCTGGTATAAATAACTAGCAGAACTTTAACAAATTATTGTTTGGGCTATGCTTCTTCCATGCAACAATTTAAGAGAGAAGGAAGTTTGGTCCCCTCGGATGGAATATTCGCTATGAGTTCAATGATAGCGATTTGGATACTTCTCTTCAAATGCTTAGAAACTTCCTTATTGATGCTGAAGATATACCTTGGGATGCAATGAGATACATGACAGGCTAGATTAATTATGGTGGCCGTGTCACAGACGATTGGGACAGGATTCTACTTTTGAACATCCTAAAACGCTTCTATAACGAGGAACTGGTACCATATAGTGAAGACAGTGAAGAAGAATCATTCACTGAATCACAAAGAGAATCTCAAGAGAAGGGCCAATTTCCGATTTCAGAGTCAGGCATTTATAAAATCATTCCACATTCTGAAATTGGGCAAATTCACAGCTACATAGATAGCTTGCCACCTACAGAAGAACCTGAAGTTTTCGGTTTGCACCCTAACGCAAATATTGCTTTCTAAAAGTAGGAGTCTGAAAGACTATTAGACACAGTCCTAAACGTATAACCACGAGTAGCGACTGCCGCTAAGCAACCAACTAAGGAAGGAGAAGAGGAAAAATTACCTAAAACAAGCGAAGAAGTAATATATGAGTTGGCAGAGGAACTACTCAATGGAGTCCCCGCAATAATAGACAAAGATGAACATGCCAAGGACATATTCAAACCTAACAACAAAGGACTACTACACTGTTTATCTACAGTATTACTGCAAGAAATAGAACGCTACAATAAACTAATCAATAAAATGAACTCGAGTCTTGCACTTCTACTGAAGGCTGTTAAAGGTTTAGTTATAATGAGTCCAGAGCTCGACCTAATGAGCTCCTCATTAACTAAGAATTAGGTACCGCCAAATTGGCAAGCAGCAGCTTACCCAAGCTTAAAACCGCTTGCCTCTTGGATAAAGGATTTGAATGATAGGGTTGAATTCATGAGAAGCTGGCTGAAGCATGGCCATCCACCATGCTACTGGCTCTCTGGCTTCTTCTTCCCTCATGGTTTTATGACTGGTATTTTGCAAACCTACGCTAGGAAACATATCAAGCCGATAGATTAGCTTGGTTTCAAATTCAAAATTCTAAAGTCCTACTCTCCTGAAACAATAACTTAGGGCCCCTAGGATGGAATTTATGTATATGGTTTGTTCATTGAGGGAGCACATTGGTCCACAGAATTTAGATGCCTCGAGGAGCAAACTCCAGGTGAGATGACAAGTGCAATGCCAGCCATCCATTTCTTGCCTTTTGTCGTTCCAGTTAAGGATCAAACTTAAGGGGCTAATTCTTCTGCAATCAAGCCTAAGAAAATAAAGAGGTCTAAGAACCCCGGTGAAGAGACCTCTTCTTCTGAAGACGATGACTAAGATGTTGATGGATTAGGTCACAAAAAGTATAAGTGTCCAGTATACAAGACATCAGTGCGCGCAGGTACTCTATCCACAACTGGTCAGTCCACAAATTATATTCTTGCCATAGATCTTCCCATGGATAAACCTGGTAGGTAGTCGCACTGGTCTCTTAGAGGAACTGCGCTTCTCACTATGTTGAATGACTGATAGTTCTTGTCTCCCTGTTCTCAGTTTCTGATATATGACTTCTATATTACATATAAAACATTTTCAAATTTGTCATTTTTGAAAGATTTAAGGGGTTTTGGGGTTTTGGGG
>VFQS010002587.1_pt1 | contig 14663 bp, 11 predicted proteins | sample 3512361 | NCBI WGS metagenome assembly VFQS01 (sample SAMN10412375, study PRJNA504923) | tailings metagenome | isolation source: Relicate 1 Philex TSF3 active mining | place: Philippines
TGATGTTAGCATTGCAGTTGTTTTTGAGTTTGTCTTTATTGATTATTCTCCACGAAGGAGGTCATTTTATTCCTGCCAAATTGTTTAAAATACGAGTAGAGAAGTTCTACTTGTTTTTTGATCCATGGTTCTCCATTTTCAAAAAGAAAATCGGAGGAACAGAATATGGAATAGGCTGGTTGCCCCTTGGAGGCTATGTGAAGATTGCGGGAATGATTGATGAGAGTATGGACAAAGAGCAAATGTCCAAACCCGCTGAGGATTGGGAGTTTCGCAGTAAGCCAGCTTGGCAGCGTTTAATTGTTATGGTTGGTGGAGTTGTGGTGAACGTCATTGTGGGTATGATTCTCTATGCTGTGGTGCTGGCCAACTGGGGAAAGGATGAGTTACCGGTTCAGAATATTACCTATGGGGTACATTGTGATTCATTGATGATGTCCATCGGTTTTCAGGAAGGAGATAGAATCATTGCGTTAGATGGTCAAACGCCATCCAGCTACACCGACATTCCGAAGTGGATGTTGTTGAATAAGCCAACAACGGCGACTGTTATTCGTGAAGGAAATCAGGTTCAAATTCCATTGCCCGTGGAGTTGGGTCAAATGATGGTGGACAAAGGAGTGAAGATGCCTTTCACACCGCGCATTCCATGCGTGGTAGATACGGTTATTGCAGGAACACCAGCAGCCGATGCAGGATTGATGAAGGGAGATTCTCTGGTGAGCATCAATGGAGATACTTTGGTTTATTTTCAATCCATTCAAAAATTTTTGCAAGCCCATCCCAATCAATCAGTGGAGGTGGGATTAATTAGAGGAGGACAATGGATTACCATAAAACCGCAGGTTACTGCTGAAGGTACCATTGGATTTGCTCCAAAATCACCCAGTGCCTATTTCAATTATGTCAATCGGGAATATGGCTTTCTTGAGGCTATTCCAGGTGGAGTAGAACAGGCTTGGGAAACGGTAAAGGATTACGCTTCTCAATTGAAATTTTTATTCTCTGCATCAGGTGCTAAGCAAGTGGGTGGTTTTGCCACATTTGCTAAGCTCTTTCCTGAAGAGTGGAATTGGGCCATGTTTTGGGAGCGCACTGCCTTTATTTCTTTGATATTGGCCTTCATGAATATTTTGCCTATTCCTGCTTTGGATGGGGGACACGTTATGTTTTTGTTGTGGGAAATGATCACGGGTCGTCCAGCGTCACAACGCATCATGGAAGTGGCTCAAATGATTGGAATGGTGCTGTTGTTGGGATTAATGCTTTATGGCAATGGCATGGACATCGTTAGGTGGTTTACATCCCACTAAACTTTTTTTCTTCTTTTTAGTTTGGTTGTCCTGTTTTTGTTCTTTAGGGCAACGTGTTATAGGAATGCAACCCGGTGAGGTAAGGGCTGAATCTTATTTTTTTTTAGAAGACAGCAGCTCCACTTATTTTGTTTCCACCTTCGGAGATCGTTCTCATGAGATAAAATATGTAAGAGCAATGTCCATGAAGAATGGAAAGCATTTTGCGTATTATTGGAATGAGGATAGCCATTATTTGGGCACTGAGGTTGTTGATGGATCATTAGAATTGTTTTATTTCGAATTCAAGGAGGGGAAAGATAGCTTGTTGTTGTGGAATACAACTTTGGATTCTGTAAAGGGTTGGACTAGGCCTGAGTTAATGTTTTCTACTGCATATTCCTACCGCAATCGCACACCTCGATTACAGTGCAAGTTAAAGAATCACATGTTGGTGGTTTTTTCGGAAAAGGTATTGTATACTTCCAAAGAGCTCATGCATTGTGTTTTTATCAGACAAGACGAACAATGGCGTATAAAGGATCAAATGAATTGGAAAGTTGATCGCTGGGGGGATTACAATCGGGTGGAGCGTTGGGACATAGATGCCTCAGGAAATGTTGTCGTGTTGACAGGCAATAATCGGAGGATGGAGCCCAAGGAAGACAATACCATTTGGACGCAAAATGTTCTCTATTATTTCGATATTCAAAACACCAAGTTGAAGCAATGGGATTTGGTATTGGGAGATAGGGTGCTGAGAGAGGCCTTTTTCAAGGAGGGTAACGCTGGTATTCAGTGTTTCAGTTTGTACAGTCAGGCTGGAACGGATAAAATAGCGGGAATTGTCCAATATGATATTGATACCGCTAAAAGAGAAGTAACACATCAGCATTTGATTCCATTGGTTTACCCCAATCAGGGAAGTAAGGAGTGGATTTTAAAGGGCTATTTGTCTACTGAAGACGGATTTTGGTTATATGGTGAGGATTACTATTTCCGTGAGGTAGTCCGCAACAACGATCGATGGACCACCATGTCTCCTGGAATAGTTCAGTATTTGGAGTATTATATGGATATGTATTTGTTGCATTTTAATACAAATGGAACATGTGAGGAAGTGTTGGTTGTTCCAAAGGCCCAGGAGGTGAATATGGATGAGCAAGGTCCATCTTTTGTTTGTTTTAAAAATGGGAAAGGAATAGGGGTTCAATACAATGACCATGAGTACAATGCGCCATTGAACACGGAGCAGCGAAATTGGGGAGGGAGCAAGACAGTGCTGCGGTCGTTGGAACGTGTTGAGGGGGCGTGGAAGGTGTCTACTTTGGACAGGGAGTCGTGGAAAAAGGAATTAAAAATGAATTTGCGCTGGTGGCCCATTACCAATGGAGATGGGCGATATCAGGTGTGGGTGGGAGGAAATTCTTTGGTTATTTGCGAGGAAAGAAAAGATTGATTATATTTGCACTCCTTCAAAGGAAGGACAAGCCCGGATGGCGGAACTGGTAGACGCGCACGACTCAAAATCGTGTGTCCTCGTGACGTGTGGGTTCGATTCCCACTCTGGGTACTTAACAGAGAAAAGACAGAGCTTCGGCTCTGTTTTTTTTTGATAGCTATTTTTAATATCAAAAACGTTTGGATTACTCCGAGAATCAAATGAGTGTTTGGGTTAATCGATTGTAAACTTTGGTTAGCATGTAGCTCTTCACAAGGTTCCCGAATTCTCTGTCATCCATCATTTTGGTGAATATATCTTGATTTTGTTCCATTCTAATAATGAGTTTATCCAAGAACAGTTCGTCAAAACCAAATTTGAAGTTCTCTATTGGATTGTTCAATGCTTGTTCTTTTAGTCCTGAATGGATAACTAGTTCTTCCTCTATTTGATCGAAGAATAGTTTATCAGCTGCATTGAATTCTGTTTGGAATTTTTTGTTCAGAACTTCTATAATTTCAGAAAGATTGGCTTGTTCCTCTTTGGTCATTCTGATACCTCCTTGACCTCCTCCATCTAATTCATAAATGCCCTGACTTTCCATAACAATGCGGTGCTCTGCAATCTTTTGCAGTCTGTAGTATTCCAATGTAACCTCATCACCCAATTTAAATCTATCAGATTGCGCAGTGCGCGGGAGTTTCTTCATCAAGAATCTAGAATACGTAAAGAGCTTCTCCAATTCAACATCAGAGAATGGCATAATCTGGGTTAAGAAGCTATAGGTTCTGCAAAAGGTCTGAAGGGTATTCTTAAAATCATCCTTGTTGACCAATGTACCCATGGCATCATCTTTCTCTTCTGGAAGAGCCTTGAATCTTTCCACTGCCGGGTCTATATAGCTATTCAATTTTCCTTGGTCAACTGCACTGAGGCTTTTACTTGACTTGAAATAGATATTACAGAAGTTGTTCACCTCAGTTTCCCAAATCACGTTTGCTTTTTGAAGCTCCGCTCTTAAATCATACAGATGGTTTGGGTCTGAATTCTCTTTTATTGAAGTGAGCTCATAATACGGTTGAAACGAATCCAAAATTTCCTGTGTATCATTTGCGAAGTCGAGCACAAATGTGTCCTCTTTCCCTGCACACATTCGATTAAGTCTTGAAAGCGTTTGCACCGCTTTAACTCCAGACAATTTCTTATCTACATACATCGTATGCAACAACGGTTGGTCGAATCCTGTTTGATACTTATCAGCTACAAGCAACAGTTGATATTCATCTGAAGCGAATTTGCGTGGCAATTCCTTTTCTGAGAATCCGTTCATTTCAACTTCCGAAATCCCTTCAGGTGCATTGGCATATATGACTTTACCAGAGAATGCTACAATGGTCTTAATATCGCTATAGCCTTTCTCTTTGATATATCGGTCAAATTCTTCTTTGTATCTAACAGCATGTAATCTTGAACTCGTAACAACCATTGCTTTCGCTTTGCCACCAATCTTCTTAGATACCACTTGTCTGAAATGCTCCACCATCACTTCAGTCTTCTGCGCCAAATTATGTGGATGCAGTGACATGAATCTGGCTATTGCAATTGACGCTTTTTTCTTGTTGACCTTCGGGTCATCCTCAATCTGTTTGGAAAGTTTGAAGTATGACTTGTACGTGGTATAGTTCTTCAGCACATCCAAAATGAATCCCTCTTCTATGGCTTGCTTCATAGAATACAAGTGAAACGGTTCTGGTTTGCCTTGTTTCCCCATTGTGCCAAACACCTCAATGGTCTTGGGTTTTGGTGTTGCAGTGAATGCAAAGAAGCTCAGGTTGGTCTGCTTGCCTCTGGCTAGCATCGACTTTCTGATTTCATCTTCTGCATCTTCTTCCAATCCCGTATAAGCTTCATCTTTCTCCGCTTCTTCCAATGATTTGGCAGAAAGCACCTCTTTCATTTTCTTGGTCGCTTCACCTCCTTGAGAGCTATGCGCTTCATCAATGATAACGGCATACTTCCTTGCAGGTATATCACCAATCTTATCGAGTATGAATGGAAATTTTTGCAGTGTAGTGATAATGATGTGAGAACCTGCTGTTATTGCTTCAGCTAGTTGAGTAGAATCTTTGTCGATTTTTTGCACCACACCATCCTTGTGCTCGAATTGATAAATCGTATTCTGCAATTGTGAATCGAGCACCTTTCTATCAGTTATTACAATAACCGAATCAAATACCTTATCGTTGTGCTCATTGTGCAAGCTAGACAAACGATAAGAGAGCCATGCGATTGAGTTGGATTTTCCAGAACCTGCTGAATGTTGAATCAAGTAGTTCTTTCCAACACCATTGATTTTGGCATCTGTTGTAACTTTTCTAACGACTTGCAATTGGTGATAGCGTGGAAAGATGATGGATTCCTTCTTCTTTTTCACACCATTCATCTCAAACTCTTCTACGCTCAAATGCAAGAACTTCCCAATAATGTCCATGAAGCTGTCTTTCGCCCAAACCTGTTCCCACAAATAGGCAGTACGATACCCATTTGGATTGATAGGGTTTCCAGCTCCGTTATTGTATCCCAAATTGAATGGTAGATAGCGAGTTGCTTTACCACTTAATTTGGTTGTCATGTATGCTTCATCGGTATCAACAGCAAAATGAACCAGTGTTCTCTTCTTGAATTCAAAAATGGGTTCGCTCGGTTCTCTGTCATACACATATTGCTTTTTGGCATTCTCAACGGTCTGACCAGAGAACTGATTTTTAAGCTCAATGGTAGCCATTGGAATACCATTCAGACTCAATACCATATCCAATGAGTTCCTGCCTACACGCTCGTAATAGAGCTGTCTGGTGACACTCAAATGATTTTGTTGATACAATGCCTCGGCATCAGGATTTAATGTGCTCTCTGGCTGAAAAAAGGCCATTTGAAACTTCACACCGTAATCGGTGAATCCTTTTCGGATTACATCGAGCACTCCACGCAGGTCAATCTCTTTGAGCAAGCGTTGAAGCACTTTGGATTCAGTTTCACTTTTGTGAATGGCTTCAATTTTATCCCAAGCTTTGGGTTGTGATTGTTTGAGAAATGCAATGATGTATTTTGGAAACAATCCCAATTTTGCATCGAAGTCATCGGAGTGACCTTGAACATAACCACCATGATTCAGTAGATGATGTTCAATCGCTTCTTCAAAGGTTTGTTCTGTGTGTATGCCTTTTGCCATAATGTCTATATCATCTAAAAGTTCATCTAAAGTATATCTAATGCCACCTGATTTTAGTTAAACTTTTTCCCATTTTGGATATCTCGTAGTTCCTTTATTTACAATGGTTTTGTCTTTTTTAGACATTGCATAAATCAAATTTCTAACTTTGTTTAGCTTCCTTTTTTCATCTAAAAGTATTTCTTAATCGTTTAGAGCTATTCTATTTTTTGCATTTTCAATCGCTTGATGTAATTTCTGTTTCAATACTTCTTGTGATGGTAATAAAGTTAAATATTCGGCTACTCGAATGTTGCTTTTCTCCAATTGGAGCAACTCAACATGTTCATCGTTTTTGCCTGAACATAAAATTAAACCAATAGGGGAGTTTTCTCCATCTACCCATTCGTATTTTTCTAAATAGCGCAAATACAACTCCATTTGTCCTTTGTACGCCGCTTCAAAATTTCCGATTTTTAAATCAATGGCAACCAAGCATTTCAACTTTCGGTGGTAAAACAACAAATCGATGTAGTAATCTATTGTATCAATCGTGATTCGTTTTTGACGGGCTAAAAAAGCAAAATCACTTCCTAATTCTGTGATGAAATGCTGTAATTCAACGATTATAGCGCTTTCCAAATCCTTTTCGGAATAGGTATTTTTCAAGCCTAAAAAGTCAAGTACGTACGGATCTTTAAATACCAAATCGGCGTTTAACTTCTGATCGTTTTTGAGTAATTCTAAATCTTGTTGTATGGTTGAATCTGGTTTTTTACTGATGGCGGTGCGTTCATAGAGCATTGATTGAATGCGGTCTTGAAAAGTTCTGAAGCTCCATTTTTCCAGCTTGCACATTTCGATATAAAATTCTCTTTTGAGCGGATCACTCATGAACATAATTAAGCGAATATGTGACCAACTCAATTCTCTACACAGTGTGTATACAATTTCTTTTTCTCCAAAAGCAGAAGCAAACTGCATACATTGACGAAGTTGTTTTTCACCCCAGCCACTGCCATACCCTTCTGTCAGTTGTAATGATAATGATTGAATTATTTGCTTTCCATATTCCGCTCTTTGGTTTTGGAGTATTTCTTCATTAATACGTTTACCAACCTGCCAATATAACATACTTAAATTAGCATTAACTGCTACCGCTACTAGCTGTTTACTTTGCTCGATTAAGGCCTTAATTTCTGAAACCAATCCGTTATTTGACATTTTTTGTTTCATGGTTTTTATATAATTCTTCAAAGGTTTGTTCGGTGTGAATCCCTTTTGCCATTTTTAATTTGACTTTACTTGATCGCATTGTTTCAATTCTTTGCGCTGGCTCTCAATTAATTTACCCAATAAAAGATTTTCAATATTGATGGGAATGGTCATATTATGTTGATTTAACTGAATGAAGGATAAAATTTAGGTAATGACAAGATGAATAGTAGTCAATTTCATTTTCAATATTATTCTCCATGAAGGACAATTCTTCAAGTGCCAATGAATTATTTTGAATTCTAGTTCTTAATAATCTCCCGTAAACCGCAAAATTTCCAAATTCTCGTTTATCGAATAAACCTCCAATTTCGTAGTGATAAGGGTTAGAATTAAATAGATTATTAAATTTTGATTTTGGTACAATGCAATCGGAATTACTTATAAAGTTTTTCATTTCTGTGATGTGTATTGAAAGTTCAGAGATATAATTTTCGATAACGGTGCGATATCTGTCATGTAATTTAGCTTTGCTATGGACTTCTTGAATTTTATGTGATGAATAAAGATTGTCTTCAAATTCAAATGATTCATAATAGCATGCGACCAAATTGATAATTGCCGAAATATTTTTTGATTCGATATTTTTTTGAATCTCATTTAACTTAACCATATACTTTCTTAAGATAATTTGAATTTGATTTTGAATTACACTCAAATTCAAGTTCAAAAAGTCTTCATGTCTTTTATTCATTTCAAATGTTGAAAACTCCAATTCTTCGAATTGGTAGTTTTTATTTTTTTCAAATCTTATGTAGCCTATTGAATTGGGCTGAACTTGATATTTAAGGGTAACTGAGGAGATTAAACTTCCATTCCCCTTTTCTCTTCTGATTGGATGTCCCACCAATTCATTTCTAATATCTCTATTTATTGAATAATTTGAATCCCTCTTTAATTGGGATTTATTGATTCCTGTTTTAAAAATTCTGTGCATTTCCTCTATAAGATCTTGCTGCACATAAATAGTTTGAAGGAAGGTTATATTGAAAGCATATCTAGACAAATGTGTAGTAGGAACTTGGTAATTTTCTACAATATGAAGAGAGTCTGCAAAATGATCTAATACTTGTCCGAAGTGATTTGAATTTGGCTCTAAATTGCACTGATTACGGAAGAATTTGAGTCGAATTATATAGTTATTCCAAATGACCCTAATTTGTTCTAGCTTTTCTCGTATTTCTTCCATGTGTAATCTCAATTCAATTTTTCATCCCTAACATCCACCTTACCAGTTACCACCTCACTGATTAATGCTGTTTTGTATTCTTTTAGTAACTCGATTTCTTGTTGTGCACTTTTAATTGTTTTACCAATAGTTTGTAATTTATTTTCCAAAAACACGTAAATTGAATTCTGTTCTGATACAGGTGGCACGGGGATTTTAATAGACGTTAATGCTTCTTGTGTAAGTTTTGGTTGTGCTGAACCAGAGATGTAAATTGTGTAATCAATCAGCTCTAATAGCTCACAGAAATAATAGATGTTACCAGTATTCGGTTTAATTATGTGGGCATGATTGTTAACCCAATATTTTCCAGATGCGATAAATACAAGCCTCTTACTCCTTGTTAATAGATTTGCCCCATCCTCTCCAATCAAAATTAAATCTTCATCGAAAAGATAATTTTCAACTTTATCAATAACTCCCGAAGCACCATAGTAATCATATTCTCTAACTTCCATCCGTCCCCTTTCTTCTGCACTTAGGGGAATTCTCTTTGTGTTCAACGTTTGGAACTCAAATGCTAGCTTCTTCACCTCCCAATGCTCTGGAATCTCGCCTAACCAATCAATACCCGAATCCTTCATGGGAACGGTTGGGTCAAGTCCTTTGGTTACTGCTTGGTTGATGATGGCTGTGCGCTCTTCTTCCAACAACTGAATCAAACGCTCCTTCTTGGCTATCAAGTCATCAATCTGAGCTGTTTTTTGGTCGAGGTAGTTTGTTATTATCTCAATTTCACCTTCTGATGGAATAGGAATAAAAATATTACCAACAGTTTCTGTATTTAAATTTAACTGTGTACCAAGTTTACCAAGTCCTAAATAAGGAAGTCCTGTTTGAAAAATGTAATATAGAAACTCTGGATTAATGGTGAGATTCGGGAAGTAAACAAAACCATCATGAATACAACATTTTATTTTTGTAATCATCGGTTTTCCTACGCTTCCAGCGATACTTAAAAAGAAATCCCCTTCGTGCCTTTTAACACTTAATGACGCTCCCAATTCAGATAATCGTTGAGTTGTATTTAATAAGTAACGGTCACTAGCGGTTACATCTGCTATTCTTACCCATGCATATTCTCCATTATCATCAAAATACTTTGGGTCGTCAATTGGTCTTGGAGATGCACCTCTTTTAACTGGACTATATAGTTTGATTCTTTTAGCATCCCAATGACTTGGAATCTCACCAATCCACTCAATACCTGAATCCTTGTAGCTATCGTATCGTTTCATTGTTGTTGTGATTTATGCAATTGATCCTGCTCCCAATTCATTGGGTTGTTGTTGATGTAGTGGGATATGCGTTGGTGCTCAATCTGGTTGCGTATGATATGTTCATGGAATAAGCGTTGCCAGCCATTGGGAAATCCCAATTGGTTGGCGTATTTGGTTACAGCGGACTTGTATGATCCAACTATGGATGACACAGTGTTTTTTCCAATATTTTGAAATCGTTTGGAACCTGGTAGTTCATGCCGGTTGGTGTTATTTTGATTGTTGTGATTTCGATTGATGGGCTGTGGTTTCTGGAACGACGCCGGTCTGGACGGGGGGTTTCGTAGGGACAGGGGGTTTCGTAGGGACAGGGCATGCCCTGTCCCTACGTTCCCACGGTCGGTATCGCCATAATTTGGTTTGTTAATAATCAATATTCCATGGATATGATTGGGCATGACAACAAATTCCCCCAATTGCACAAATTCATGGTGTTTGGGTATTTCATTCCATAAAACGGTTGCAATAACCCCAGTATTGGATAATGTCATTTTCCCATTTTTAATTTCTCCAAAAAAATGTTCTCGGTTTTGGGTACAAATGGTTACGAAATATGACCCATTCCAGCCATAATCCCACCAATATGCTCGAAAGGTTCCACTTCTGAATTTGTTTTTGTATTTTTCTGTCATCAGGTCAAAACAGTTTTTAACATAGATTTTTTATTGTCAAATAAGTCAATGATATTTTACCCATGCCCTAAAAAGAAAAAACCCCCCAAGTGTGCATCGAAGAGAGGCATGGGAGGTGTATTATCTTGAATATCGTATGATCTATTTGAAGCTACAGCGTTCTGTACAGGTTCCGATTGGAAACCGGATGCTGACGCGAAACTACAATATTTTTTTTGGCTGAACATACTCATTAAATAATTTTTTTGAGTAATCCATCCGTTTCCTGCTCCAATGCCATGATATCCGCTCTAATCGCATCCAATGAACGCAATGGTTTGTATTGATAGAAATACTTGGTGAAGTTGATTTCGTAGCCCACGTTGGTCTTCTCTTCATCTATCCAAGCATCGGGTACATGTGGCAACACTTCTTTCTCCATATACTCTTGCACATCCATTAGCAATGGAATATTCTCTGTGTCTCTCAAATTGCTATCTGCTTTCGGCTTGCCTTTCTTATCCACCACAACCTGACCTTTGGCATTGCGCTCTGGTCGCTCTACAGTTACCTTGGCATATCCGAATGCTTTGTTTTCAAAAATCTTGGAATGCTCGCTCTCTTTGAAGTCACCATAAATCTTGGTGATTTCAGCAATATGCTCTTCTGACAATTCATTGCGCTTATCACCCAATGATTTGCTCATCTTCTTATAAAAGTCAACAGCATTAATCAATTGCACTTTGCCTTTTCGCTTGGCTGGTTTGTTATTCGAGATAACCCAGATATAAGTGGATATTCCTGTGTTGTAAAACAACTGATTCGGCAATGCAATCACAGCCTCCAAAAAGTCATTCTCAATTATCCATTGGCGAATACTGCTCTCATTCTTGGTTTTGCTTGGTGAACCAGAGAACAATGGTGAACCATTGAATACAATCGCCAAACGAGAACCTTCAGGCTTCATCTTCGACATCAGATGCATCAAAAACAAAAACGAACCATCACTCACAGATGGAAGTCCTGCTCCGAATCGGCCACCATGTCCCAATTGCTCATGTTCATCTTTTACTTTCTTCGCAAACTTCTCCCATTTCACACCAAACGGTGGATTGGTAATGAGATAGTCAAACTTCTCATTGGATAGTTGGTCATCAGATATGCTATTGCCTCGTTTGATATTCGATGCGTTTTGACCCTTAATCATCAAATCCGATTTGCAGATGGCATGTGATTCTGGATTCAGTTCTTGTCCAAACACTTCCAATCGAGCATCTGGATTAAGCTCGTGCAGATATTCTTCAGCAACAGATAACATTCCACCTGTACCTGCGCAACAGTCAAAAATGGTCTTGGTAATTCCTTTCTTGGTTAGAATAGCTCTGTCATTCAAGAACAGAATGTTCACCATCAACTTGATTACTTCACGTGGTGTAAAGTGTTCCCCAGCCGTTTCATTGGAAATCTCTGCAAACTTTCTGATAAGCTCTTCAAACATGTATCCCATTTCCATGCTTGAGATACGTTCTGGATGCAGGTCAATTTCTTGGAAGCGTTTCACGACCATGAACAGCAAGTTGTGCTCATCCATTTTGTTGATGTGGTTCTCAAACTCAAACTGTTCAATTACCTCACGTGCATCATCTGAGAACCCATTGATGTAGTTTCTGAGATTTGAGGCAATGTTATTGGGGTCTGCAATTAACTTGTCAAAATCGAATGGACTTCTATTGTGAAATTTATAGCCGGCTACTTTATTCAGAACCGGATCAATGTTCTGGGTATTGGTGGTTTTGATTTGCTGGAATTTTTTCAGCACATCCGCTTTGGTATTGCTTAACACGCAATCCAATCTTCTCAGAACAGTCAAAGGTAGAATCACCTTTCCGTAATCACTTTGTTTGTAATCCCCACGCAGTAGGTCGGCAATCGACCAAATAAAATTTGCAGATTCTTTTACGTTTTTCATTGGTTCAATTGGAGATATAAATTGGTTTTTTCTTTTGTTGTAATTTGGGTTCTGTAGTCTTGCTCTTCAATATATGATTACTATAAAGGGAGTTTCAAATAATGAAAGCCGTTCCCAAAAATACAAGTGTAATTTAGTTCCTGAGCGGAAATAAATGATATTATTTTACAACAAAAAAAAACACCCCTCGCGGAGTGTTTCTCAAATCTTTTATTTCAACTTAAATCGTCATGATGTCCTTGTCCTTGGCGGCTAGGACTTCTTCTACCTTCTTGTTGTACTTGTCCGTTAAGTCTTGAACTTTGGCCTCTCCTGTCTTGGCCTCGTCCTCTGGTAATCCATCTTTTTGCGCTTGCTTGATAAAGTCAATTGCATCTTTGCGCGCCGTTCTGATGGATACCTTGGCATGCTCTCCTTCTCCATGCGCCCGCTTGGACAAATCCTTTCTGCGCTCTTCCGTCAACATGGGAACAGAGATGATGATCAAATCTCCATTGTTCTGCGGATTTAATCCCAAGTTGGCTTCCATAATGGCTCTGGCAATCGGTTCCAACATGTGCTTCTCCCAAGCCTGCACCGTAATGGTACGCGCGTCAGGAGTACTGACATTGGCAATGTTCTTCAATGGCGTGTATGATCCGTAATAATCCACCTTGACACTGTCCAACATGGCCGGACTGGCCTTGCCTGCACGTATCTTATTCAATTCAAATTCCAAATGGTCTATGGCCTTGTTCATGGCTGCTGTAGCCTCATCTAACGCCATGCTAATTTCGTCTGACATATCTTTTTTATTGTATTAAAAATCAACCAATGTTCCCACAGCTTCTCCGTGTACCAATCTTTTTAGATTGCCACTTTTGTTCATGTCAAAAACAATGATGGGCAATTTGTTCTCGTTGCAAAGCGTAAAGGCGGTCATGTCCATAACGTTCAATCCCTTCTCGTATACTTCACTAAAGGAAACTTTGTCGTACTTGGTAGCTGTCGGATCTTTCTCAGGATCCGCTGTATAAATGCCGTCTACACGTGTTCCTTTTAAAATGACATCTGCCTCTACTTCAATGGCACGCAAAGATGCTGCTGTATCTGTGGTGAAGAATGGATTGCCTGTTCCGGCTCCAAATATCACTACGCGTCCCACTTCTAAATGTTTTACGGCTTTCCTTCTGATAAAAGGTTCTGCTATTTGCTTCATTTCAATGGCCGATTGCAAACGGGTGGGAACTTCTAAACTTTCCAACGCACTCTGCAAGGCCATGCTGTTGATCATGGTGGCCAACATGCCCATGTAATCACCTTGTGTGCGCTCCATTCCTCCTTGCTCTGCTTGAACACCTCTGAAAATATTTCCTCCACCTATCACAATGGCGATCTCTACTCCCTCGTTAAAAATCTCTTTGATTTCGCGGGCATATTGCATCAGACGTTCATTGTCAATTCCAAATTGCTTATCACCCATTAACGACTCTCCGCTGAGCTTGAGTAAAATTCGAGAATACTTCATGGTACAAATATAACAATCAATTTCCTGCCTCTCGGCAGAATTGACAATATTGCGATTCCTCTTGGTGTCTGAACTCCTCTCGATCTTCAATGCTTTGTAGGAGCTCCAGCAATCCTGTTTCAAAGGTGGACATAAATTCAGGATTGAAGATGCTGTTTCTGTCTTCGATAAAAACCGGTTGAGCATCTGGCTTGGCCAAAGGAAAGAGCCCCACCTCCATTTGATGATAACCCCAATCCTCTGTTCGATGAGCTAAGTAACCATACATCAGGATTTGAAGGAGTTTGGATTTTTTTCCGTTAAAGAGGTTTCGGATGTCGGGGTCAGGAAGGGTTAAATCTTTTTTCTCTGCCTTTCCTGTTTTGTAGTCCAAAATAACAATGGTGTTTCCGTTTTTATGGATTCGGTCAACCTTGCCCTGCAACATCACAGAATGACCATTGGGTAGATTGAGTCCCAGCTTGAATTCCTTTTCAGTGGCAATGATGTAGGGCGCTTTCCCGCTTTTAATCAATGCTTCGTCATAGGTCAAAACCCGTTCAATCATTTTTTTGGCCGCCTCAAAAGCCAAGAGGTTATAACCTTCTATGGTTCCATTGGGGTTTTGTTGCAGAAAGACATTTTGCAATGCCGTTTCCAATTCTTCTCTCCACAATTGGATATCATCCAAGGTCAAGGTTTGATTTATTTTTTCCTTGTGCCAATTCTCTAAAACGGTGTGGACATTAGAACCTATGGTAGCCGCATCCATCTGCTCTTCCATTTCATTGATTTCCCCCAATCCTAGTACATAACGGTAGTAGAACTCTAATGGACATTGCAGGTATTTGTTGATGGCGGATGGACTGA
>VFQS010002588.1_pt1 | contig 14657 bp, 15 predicted proteins | sample 3512361 | NCBI WGS metagenome assembly VFQS01 (sample SAMN10412375, study PRJNA504923) | tailings metagenome | isolation source: Relicate 1 Philex TSF3 active mining | place: Philippines
ACGCTCGACCAGCGACACTGACGTCGAAACCTGTCAGCCCCGTTGAACTTGCGTAGCACTCAAAGTCTACGCACGCGAGTGACGCCATTGTGATGGCGACTCGCGCCTGGCGCCGACTCGCGCCTGGCGCCGACTCTTACTCGGGCTTGCCGCGGCGCTGGCGGCCCATCGCGCGGCGCATTTCAATCTTCGACTCTTTCTCGGCGATCGCGGCGCGCCGATCTTCTCGCTTGCGACCCTTCACGAGCGCCAGGTCGACTTTCACGCGGCCACGACGCAGGTGCACGCCGAGCGGCACGAGCGTCAGACGTTCTTTCGCCATGCGTTCGGCGAGACGGCGGATCTCGGTGCGACTGAGCAGCAGTTTGCGTGGCCGCACCGGTTCGTGCGCACCGACCCCGTGGCTGAACTTGTAGGTGGCGACGTGCATGTTCTCCAGCCACATCTCACCGTGCGTGAGGTGGGCGTACGCCTCGGCGATCTGCACCTCGCCGGCGCGCACACTCTTCACCTCGCTGCCGTGCAGCACGATGCCGGCTTCGACCACGTCGAGAATGGTGTATTCGTGCCGCGCGCGGCGGTTGCTCGCCAGCACCGTGCGATCGTCGTCGTTCTTCGCCATGTCGGTGAATTGAGCCTAGGTAGCGTCATCGTCGATGAGTTCGCAGCGACTCGTGATCACCGACGACATCAAGCAACACATCGTCGAACATGCACGCGCGTGCAAGCCGCACGAGATGTGCGGGCTGTTGGTGGGGGAGCCGGGCAGCGATCGCGCGACCGAGTTTCATCCGTGCCGCAACGCCGCCGCGTCGGCGATCGTCTACACGCTCGACCCGAAGGATTACATGCGCGTCGAGCGCGACGCCGACGACCGCGGGCTCGCCGTGCTCGGCGTGGTGCACAGCCACACGCACACCGAGGCGTACCCGAGCGCGACCGACGTGGCGCAGGCGCCCGACCCCAACTGGAACTACGCCATCGTGAGCCTGAAGCACGACCCGCCGCAGTTGCGCAACTTCCGCATCGTCGACGGCGCCATCACCGAGACCGCGCTCGACACGCTCTGACCGAGGCGTGGCGAGCGGCCACGCGCGAGGCGTGTCAAACGACCGCGCGCATCACCCGCCCAACTCGCTCTTCGACCCTTGCCGCCCGCAGCGCCCACCGCTAGATTGTTGACAACTCCTATCGGGATTCAGGACATTCGCTGAGAGCCGGTCGGGGCAGCAGTCCACCCCCTGGAGCACGACATGACCAACTACATCGCGACCGACATCGCCGAGCGGTCGTCATCAAGCGTGCTCGAACTGATCGGCAACACCCCGCTCGTCGAAGTGAGCCAACTCTCTCCGTCGCCCGCAGTGCGGCTGTTCGCGAAGTTGGAGAACCAGAATCCGTTCGGTTCGGTGAAAGATCGCATCGCGAATGCGATGATCAAGCGCGCGTACGCGACCGGGCGACTCGTGAAAGGCCAGCGCATCCTCGAGCCGTCGTCGGGCAACACCGGCATCGCGCTCGCTGCAATCGCGCGCATCACCGGCAACCCCATCACCATCCTCATGCCCGAGAGCGTGTCGATCGAGCGCCGCCAGATGCTCGAGGTGTTCGGCGCCGAGATCATCCTCACGCCGGGTGGCGAAGGCTCGAACGGTGCGGTGCGTCGCGCCGAGGCGCTCGCCGCGCAGCATCCCGAGTGGTGCTTCTTGCACCAGTACTCCAACGAAGCCAACCCGCGCGTGCACTACGACACGACTGGCCCCGAGATTTGGCGCGACTGCCCGCAGGTCACGCACTTCGTCGCCGGCCTCGGCACGAGCGGCACGCTGATGGGTGTCGGTCGCTATCTGAAGGAGCAGAACGACGCAGTGCAGATCGTGGCCGTCGAGCCGCCGCTCGGCGAGTTGGTGGAAGGCCTGCGCAACCTCGACGACGGATACATTCCGCCGGTGTTCGAGCTGTGGAAGGGCCGCGAGATTCTCGACCGCAAGCGCATCGTGCGGCCGCGCGAGAGCATCGAAATGACCCGACGTCTCGTTCGCGAGTGCGGCATCTTCGCCGGCATCTCCTCGGGTGCTTCGCTCGCCGGTGCGCTGAAAGTGGCGGGCGAGGTTGCCGAGCGCGGCGAGAGCGCCAGCATCGTCTTCATCGTCTGCGACGGCGGGTGGAAGTATCTGTCGACTGGCGCCTACACCGTCGATCTCGACACTGCGGCGGCGAACGCCGAAAAGGTCATCTACTTCTAGACGATTACGGCCCGATGCGGCTCAGCCGCCGGCCACCAGGGCCGCGAGCCCGATGAGTACCACCAACGCCCCGCCGATTCGCCGTCGGTGGTCGGCCTCACCGAGCAGCTTCCAGCCGGCGAACGCAGCGAGCAGCACGCTCGATTCGCGCAGTACCGCCACGTAGCCGACCGGAGCGTGTCGCATGGCAAGAAGCACGAGGCAGTAGCTGCCGAGCGTGCCGACCGCGGCGATGCAGAACTGTCGCCACTGCGCACGAAAAGCGACGAGGGCAGCACCGCGGCGCGTGGTGAAGGTCCAAGCCGACACGCTGATTCCGGTCGTCACGAAAATGCTGAGCGCATACGCCGCCGGGTCGGCGGACTCCCGCACGCCCGTCGCGTCGATGGCGGTGTAGATGCCGATGATCGCCGCGGTCGCGAGCGCGAAGCGCATTTGTCGCAGCGAGCCGCGCGACAAGAGGAAGAATCCGACGGCGGCGACCACGATGCCGACGGCGGTGAGCGGGGAGAGCGAGTCGTCAAGCAACACGACACCGAGCACCGCGGCACCCACCGCGCCGCCGCCGCGCGCGATCGGATACGACACCGAGAAGTCGCCGGAGTTGTAGGCGCGCACGAGCAGCATCGAGTACGGCAGGTGGGTGACGCCCGACAGCAACGTGTACTTCCAGGCGAAGCTCGGCGCGTCGAACAACACCCACCATCCGACGAGCACGCCGCCGGCAACGAACATCGCGACGAAGAATTGTCCCCACAACGCAAGATGCGAGTCGTCGTTGCGCTTGACGGCAAGATTCCATCCGGCGTGCAATGCGGCGGCGCCGAGCGCCATCAGCGTCGCGGTCAGCACGGTGCGAACCTCGCCATCAGCGTCGCGGTCAGCACCGCGCAATAGCCTAAGAAACACATGGCGGATGCGCGCGAACGCCCGATCGGCGTCTTTGATTCCGGTTTCGGCGGCCTCACGGTGGTGCGTTCGCTCATCGACTTGATGCCCGACGAGTCGCTCGTCTACATCGGCGATACGGGCCGCTATCCGTACGGCAACAAGCCCGCCGATGAAGTGCGTGGCTACGCAGTGGAACTCGCCGAGAGCCTGGTGCGCGACCACGACGCGAAGATGATCGTGGTCGCCTGCAACACTGCGGCGTCGGTGGCGCTCGATGCGTTGTCAAAATCGCTCACCGTGCCCGTGATCGGCGTGATCGAGCCCGGCGCTCGCGCGTTGGCGCGCGTCACCCACAACGGCAAAGTCGGAGTCATCGGCACCGTCGGCACCATTGCGTCGCGCGCGTACGACGCCGCGGTCGAGGCGACTGGCGCCGACGTGGTGCTCACCTCTGCCGCCTGCCCGGGCTTCGTCGAATTCGTCGAGCGCGACCAGACCGACGGCGACGAAGTCACTCTGCTGGCTAAGCGACTGCTTGCGCCGGTGAAAGACGCGGGAGTCGATGCGCTGCTGCTCGGGTGCACGCACTACCCGTATCTGGCGCCGGTGATTCAGCGCGTGATGGGCGAGGGCGTCGTGCTCGTGAGCAGTGCCAACGAAACGGCATTTGCGGTGCGCGAGTTGCTCGAGTCGCAGGGCTTGGCGGCCGCAGTCGGTGCGCAGGCACGGCGGCGATTCCTTTCTTCGGGCGACGTCGACGTCTTCGCTTCGCTCGGTCGGCGACTGCTGGGGCCCGAGCTGCGCGACGTGGCGGCGTGGCATTCTGGAGCCGCATCATGAGCGGCAAACGTCCCGACGGTCGGCGCCCCGACGAACTGCGCCCGATTTCCTTCGAGCGCGACTTCACCGAGATGGCGTCGGGCAGTGTGCTCGTGTCATTCGGCCGCACGCGCGTGTTGTGCACTGCATCGGTCGACGAAGACGTGCCGCGGTGGATGAAAGGCAGCGGCAAAGGCTGGGTGACCGCCGAATACTCGATGTTGCCTGGCTCGTCGCCCGAGCGCGTCGACCGCGAGGCAGCCAAGGGCAAACAGTCGAGCCGCACCGTGGAGATCCAGCGCCTGATCGGTCGCGCGCTGCGCTCGTCGTGCGACATGAAGTTGCTCGGTGAGCGCCAAGTGCTGCTCGACTGCGACGTGCTGCAAGCCGACGGTGGCACTCGCACCGCGAGCATCTGCGGGGCCTACATCGCGTTGCACGACGCGTTGACGCGGCTGGTGTCGAGCGGTTCGATCAAGCAACATCCGCTGCACTCGTTGTGCGCCGCGGTGAGCGTGGGCATCCATGCAGGCACGCCGATCATCGACTTGCCGTACGTCGAAGATTCCACCGCCGAAGTCGACATGAACGTGGTGATGCTCGCGCCGCTCGCCGGCGGCGCCGCGCGCTTCGTCGAAGTGCAGGGCACCGCCGAGGGTCAGGCGTTTTCGCGCGAGCAACTCGACGTGCTGCTCGCCTTGGCCGAGGGCGGGCTCGCGCACGTGTTCGACCACCAGCGTCGCGTCATCGCGGTGCCGCCGACCCCGCGCGCGTGAGCGCGCACGCGATCAGCACGGTGCCCGCGTGATTCGTCTCGTCTGCGCCTCGGCGAACCCCGACAAGGTGGCCGAGATCCGCGACTTGCTGCGCGGCGTCGCCGACTTGCTGCCGCGACCCGAGTCGGTCGGTGACATCGTCGAAGACGCAGACACGCTGCTCGGCAACGCGCGACTAAAGGCGCGCGCAATCTGTGCAGCCACCGGGCTCGCAGCAGTCGCCGACGACACGGGTCTCGAGGTCGACTGGCTGCACGGTGCGCCCGGCGTGCACACCGCGCGATTCGCGGGCGAGCACGCCACTTATGCCGACAACCGCGCCAAGATGCTCGACTCGTTGCGCGATGCGCCGGCCGCGTCGCGCACCGCACGCTTTCGCACCGTTGCGTTCGTGGCGTATCCCGACGGCAGCGAGGTGTTCGCCGAAGGCGTGTGCGAGGGCACGATCGCCGAGAGCGAGCGCGGCGCGCGCGGATTCGGGTACGACGCAGTGTTCATTCCGCGCGAAGGCGACGGCCGCACATTTGCCGAGATGGAAGTCGACGAAAAGCACGCACTCGGCCACCGCGGCCGGGCATTTCGCGCGCTCGCTGCGCTGCTGCGCAACGGCTAATTGCCAGCCGCCCGTCACCAACCGCGCAAGTCGATGGGGAATCGATCGAGTACTTCGTCGCCGCGCACCAGCCAGAGATGCTCGTGCATCGCCATCGTCGGGTCGACGTGAGCGGGCAGCACGCGAATCTTGGTGCCCACCGCCGGCTGCGCGGCGCGCGTCGCGACATCACCCGCCGTGTCGCCCGATGTTGCACCCGGCTTTTCAGTCGCGAACGTCACGTGTTCGTCGGAGCAGAACCACACCTTGTGATGAGCAATCGTCGGATTTCCGTGGTCCATGCCGAGGCTCTTGAGCCCCACGTCGGCCACCGCCCATTTTTCGTGCGTCGACACGACCGTGCCGAGGATGCTGAGCGCCTGGCGAAACGGCAGCCCGAGCGTGGAGTAATACGTGTCCATCAACGCGTACGAGCCTGCTTGCACTTCAGTCACGCCGGTCTCTGCCATGTGTGCGGCATGAATGTCGTGGTTGCCGGTGCCGCCAGCCGAAACGATGTCGCCACCCACGTGCGTCGCGGCATCGCGCAGCATGTGCATCGCTGCGAGCGTGTCGCGTCGCTGTGCGTCGCGATCGCCGCTCACCATCAAGTGGCCTTCGTATCCCATCACGCCGCGCACCACGAGCCCGCGGGATCGCGCGCGTTCGGCGAGTCGAGCCGCGTCGTGCGGCGGGCATCCGCAGCGCGGCAATCCGATGTTCACGTCGATGAGCACGTGGCGAATGCCGGCGCGTGCAGCCGCGTCGACGGTTACGTCTGAGTCGACAGCCACGGTGATCATCGCGAAATCTTGCAGCGCGGCAAGTTCGCGCAGGCGACCCTCGTCGACGACTTCGTTGGCGAGCAGTAAGTCGGCGCCCAGTCCGGCGTGCGCCATGCCGATCATCTCGCGCACGGTGGCGCACGTGAAGCTGCGGTGGCCGTGGCGGCGTTGCAGGTCGGCGAGCGCGGTGCTCTTGTGGGCCTTCACGTGCGGCCGCAATCGCGCGCCGGGCAACACGGCGGCCATCGTGGCGAGGTTGTGTTCGAGCGCGTCGACATCCACCAGCACGGCAGGCGTGGGCAAGTCGTGGACGCTTCGCATCTCGTGCCGGCGGAGAGACTCGAACTCTCACTGGCGGCGTCCTAAGCGCCGTGCCTCTGCCATTGGGCTACGCCGGCCCGCTTTCGTTCAGGGTAGTAGTGACGCCGGTCGTTTGACAGAATGTAAAGGTGACGATCACCGCACCTGACGCCGCGCACGCCGCGGCACTGGTCGACCAACTCGGTCTGGCCGATCGCGTCGTCGACGAAAAAGCGCTCGCTGCGAGCGTCGCGCGCTGCCGCGAGCGCAAGGTGGTGCTGCCGACCTTCGCGCAACTCGCCGACCCGCGCACCATCGATGCGTCGATCACGCACGGCGTCGACAAGAACGCGGCCGACCCGCGCAACCTCTTCCGCGTGCACTGGTACAACGACATGTCCGGCGCGCGCGTCGCGGTGCCCGACCACGTGGTGCTGCCGTCGTCGCTCACTGGCGTCGCGAGCCCGATCATCGTCGTCTTCGGCGACCGCTTCCCGATGATCACCGCGCACAAAGTGCTCGCTGCATACGCCTGCCTCGCGCCGCGCATCATCACCGGACAATTCGACCCCACGCAGCACCGCGCCATCTGGCCGTCGACGGGCAACTACGCGCGCGGCGGTGTGGCGATCAGCAAGATCATGGGCGCCCGCGGTGTCGCCGTGCTGCCGGCCGGCATGTCGCAAGAGCGTTTCGACTGGCTCGACAAGTGGACGAGCGACCCGAGCGACGTCATCCGCACGCCGGGCACCGAGAGCAACGTGAAAGAGATCTACGACGCGTGCAACGAGATGCGTCGCGACCCGCGCAACTTCATCTTCAACCAGTTCTGCGAGTTCGCCAACCATCTCGTGCACTGGCAGGTCACAGGCAGCGCGCTCGCGCACGTGTTCGAGACGGTGCGCGAGAGCATGCGATCCACCAATCCGTCGTTGCGGCTCGCAGCGTTCACCAGCGCCACGGGTTCGGCGGGCACCATCGCTGCCGGCGACCGGCTCAAAGATTTGTACGGCACCTCGATCGGCGCCGTCGAGGCACTCGAGTGCCCGACGATGCTCGAGAACGGTTTCGGCGAGCACAACATCCAGGGCATCGGCGACAAGCACATTCCGCTCATCCACAACGTGATGAACACCGACCTCGTCATCGACGTTTCAGACCGCGCCACCGACGACCTCGACGTGTTGTTCAACAGCGACGCAGGGCTCGCATACCTGCGCGACGAAAAGCGCGTGCCCGAGCACGTGGTGCAGACGCTCGCGCACTTCGGGTTCTCCGCCATCGCCAACGTGATCGCGGCGATCAAGGTCGCCAAGCTGCGCGGATACGGCGCCGACGACGCCATCATCACCATCGCCACCGACGGCGCCGACTTGTATCCGAGCGAGCGCCGCAAGACGCTCGCCAAACGCTTCGCCGGCGGATTCGGCGCGCGCGAGGCGGCCGACACGTTCGCCCGGCATCTCGGCAGCGTCGACACCGACAACATGATCGACTGCAACGAGCGTGACCGCAACCGCGTGTTCAACCTCGGCTACTACACGTGGGTCGAGCAGCAAGGCACGCCGTTCGACGTGTTCGAGTCGCGCCGCTCGCAGGATTTCTGGCGCGGGCTGCGCCGATTCGTGCCCGCCTGGGACGCGATGATCGACGACTTCAATCGTCGCGTCGCAGGCTGAATGAGCGCCGCGGCGCGCCGCCGATCAACATGACCGCCTCGTCGCTGCCGCGCGCCAACCCGAAGGCCGTGCCGCCGATCGTGCGCGGGTTCAGGTGCGCGTCATGCGGTGCGCGCGTCGATGTGTCGACGCCGTTGTCATGGCGCTGTCCGAACTCCACCGACGACGACCGCCACCACGTGCTCCTCATCGAGAGCGACGTCGCGCCACTGCGACGCACCAAGCACGCCAACCCGTTCATCGCGTTCAGGAGATATCTCGCATGGGACGCCTTCGCCGCGGCGCACGGCATGAACGAGGCCGACCGCGACGCGCTCATCGAAGAATTCGACGCGAAAGTCGCGAGTGTCGCCGGCACCGGCTTCGTCTTCACTCCGTTCGCGCGCGCCGACGCGCTGAGCGACGCGCTCGGATTCACCGCGACGGGCGGCGTGTGGGTGAAAGACGAGACGCGCAACGTGGCGGGTTCGCAGAAGGCGCGGCATCTCTTCACCGAGTTGCTGCATCTCGTCGCCGCCGAACGACTCGGCCTCGTGCCCTGGACGTCGGGCGCGCGTCCGCCGTTGGCCATCGCCTCGTGCGGCAACGCCGCGTTCGCCGCCAGCACGCTCGCGCGCGCCGTCGACTGGCCGATCCGCGTCTTTGTGCCCGAGCACGCCGACGCCGCACTCGTGCAACGGTTGCGTGACCTGCGCGCCGACGTGGTGCACTGTCCGCGACTGCGCACCGACCCGCCCGGCGACCCGTGCGTGCACCGTTTCCGCGCCGCCACGCGCGACGGCGCGATTCCGTTCGGCGTGCAAGGGCCCGAGAACGCATGGTGTCTCGACGGCGGCCGCACGATCGGTTGGGAGATGGCCTACGTCGCCGAGCACATGGAGCCGCCGCTCATCGCGCGCCTCTTCGTGCAGTCGGGCGGGGGAGCATTTGCCGCAAGCCTCGCCGAAGGTTTCCACGCCGGCGGCACGCGCGCCGCGTTGCACGCGGTGCAGGCGGAGGGTTGCGCGCCGCTTGATCGCGCATGGCAGGTGAGCGCAAAGTATTCGACCCTGCTCGACGCAGCCGCACACTGGAGCGAGTGCATGACGCCGTGGCCGACGACTCCGCAGTCGTTCGCCGACGGCATCCTCGACGACGAGACCTACGACTGGGTGCCGGTGTGCAGAGCGATGCGCGCAAGCGGCGGGTCTCCGGTCGTGGCGAACGAGCGCCACGTGCACGAGGCATACGAACTTGCGCATCGCACCACCGACATCGACGTGAGCCCGACGGGTGCTGCGGGTCTCGCCGGTCTCATCGCGGCGCGTCGCATAGTCGCCGACGACGAGCGAGTCGCAGTGGTGTTCAGTGGCATCCGTCGCGACACGCCAAAGCCCGCGTGAGCGGTTCGTCGGGTCGCCAACCGTTAGCCTTGCGCGCATGACCTCACCGATCATCCCCGCCATCGCGCCGCTTGCCACTGCGCCAGTCGCACCAATTGCACCGATGGCGCTCGACGGTGGATTAGACCCTCGCTCCGACATCTTCAACCGTCTGCTGAAGAACCGCGTGGTGATGCTCGGCAGCGAGGTCGACGATGCGGCCGCCAACCAGATCTGTGCGCAGTTGCTCTTCCTCGAGGGCGAAGACCCCAAGAGCGACGTGTGGCTCTACGTCAACTCGCCCGGCGGCTCGATCACCGCCGGCATGGCCATCTACGACACGATGCAGTTCATCTCGTGCGACGTCGCCACGGTGTGCGTCGGGCTTGCGGCATCAATGGGACAGTTCCTTCTCACGGCCGGCACGAAAGGCAAGCGCTACTCGCTGCCCAACGCGCGCATCATGATGCACCAGCCGCTCGCCGGATTGCGTGGCCAGGCCGCCGACATCGCCATCCAGGCCGAGCAGCTCGCGTTCACCAAGCGGCGGATGTCTGAGCTCACGTCGTTCCACTCCGGCAAGCCGATCGAAGAAATCCAGCGCGACTCCGAGCGCGACCGTTGGTTCACCGCCGAGCAGGCCAAGGAATATGGTCTCGTCGACAAGGTGATCGTGAAGCGCGGAGAAATCCGCTAGACGCGCCGACGCCTTGTTCGGCGACTAGCCGCCGGCGCTCGGAGTCTCTGCGCTCGGCACGTCGATGCTGAGCCCGGTCGACAAATCCAATCCGCAGGTCGCCGCCGCGTAGACGCCGGCTTCTTCTGCGGCGAGTTCGGCCTTGTACGCGAGGTCGGCCACCGCCTGCACGCTGGCTTCGTCGTCGGCGCGCACCTGTGATGCAGCCACGAACAAGTCGCGCAGCGTGATGAAGTCGTCTTCGATCGCAAGCGGCGCCACCTCGGCGAGCCGCGTGTAGTGCTCGACGAGGCGCTCGACGGCCGCGTTGTCGGCGGGTGGCTCGACCATCTCGTCGATGCGGTCAGCCAGCACGCGGCAGAAGTTGGTGGCGGTGCGCGGCGTCTCGGCGCACGCCGACGACGCCACGCTGAGCAGCACGGCAGCGACGAACGGCATGAGGCGCCTGCGCGCGCCGAAAAAACTTGCGCCGAACCAGCCCGTTTCGTGCACACACTTGCGCGGAAGTCTCATCGTCGTCCAAGTCTCACAGGTGACGGCCTCGAAATGCAGGATTCGTCGGAGGTGTCGGATGTTCGCGTCGGTTCGATCGACCACGCTGCTGGGTGTCGTCGGTCGCGCGGTCGACGTCGAGGTGCACGTCGGTGTCGGGCTGCCCGGGTTCACCATCGTCGGTCAACCTGACGAAGTGTGTCGCGAGAGCCGTGATCGCGTGCGCGCCGCGTTTCTCTCGCGCGGGTTCGCGTGGCCCAATCGCCGCATCACGGTGAATCTCGCACCGAGCGGCGAGCGCAAAGGCGGCTCTGGTCTCGACTTGGCCATTGCCGTCGCAGTGCTCGTGGCCGACGAGCAGTTGCCCGAATCTCTCGTGCACTCCCACGCGTTTGTCGCCGAACTCGGCCTCGACGGTTCGTTGCGCGGCGTCGTCGGTGCGGCACCGCTCGTGTCGGCGGTGCGCGACCGTCGAGTCGTGGTGGCCGAAGCCAACGTGGCGGCAGCGCGTGCGGCCGGCGCTCGCGACGTGGTGGCGGCCAGCGATCTTGCGCACGCCATTGCTTGTCTGCGCGGCGATGCCGAGTGGCTCGAGCACCGCGACGACGAAGCGCCTGCACCGACCGCGATGGTTCCCGATCTCGCCGATGTGCGCGGTCAACCCGTCGCGAGACTCGCGCTCGAAGTCGCTGCCGCCGGCGGGCACCACTTGCTGCTCGTCGGCCCGCCCGGCGCGGGCAAGTCGATGTTGGCGCGCCGGCTGCCGGGCATTCTTCCGCCGCTCACCGAAGAACAGGCGATGTCGTGCACCATGGTGCACTCGGCCGCGCACGTGCCGATGCCCGCCGGCGGACGAGTCACGACCCCACCGTTTCGCTCGCCGCACCATTCCATATCTCTTGTCGGATTGATCGGCGGCGGCACCGCGGCGATGCGCCCGGGCGAAATCTCGCTCGCCAGCGACGGTGTGTTGTTCTTGGACGAACTCGGCGAGTTCGCACCGAGCGTGCTCGACGCGCTGCGCCAGCCGCTCGAAGACGGTGTGGTGCACGTGTCGCGCGCCCGCACGACGCTCACGCTCCCGGCGCGGTTCTTGCTCGTGGCCGCGGCCAACCCCTGCCCGTGCGGTGCGGGTACGCCCGGCGTCTGCGTGTGCGACGATGCGGCGCGAGCGCGATATCTGCGGCGGTTCTCTGGGCCGTTGCTCGACCGGTTCGACCTGCGGGTGAACGTCGGGCTGCCGGCGGTGCACGACCTGGTCGACGGCGTAAATGGCGAGACGTCGTCGCAAGTAGCGCGGCGCGTGTGCAGCGTGCGCGAGCATTCGGCGCAACGCAACGTCGACACGGCGGGCACGCACGGTGCGCGGCCTTCGCTGAATGCGACCATCGCCGTCGATGATCTCGACCGTGTGGCGCCGTTGCATCCGGCTGCCCGCGCGGTGCTGCGCCGCGAACTCGAAGTCGGCCGGCTGAGCGGCAGGGGACTGCACCGCGTGCGCCGCGTGGCGCGCACCATCGCCGATCTCGACGGCATGCCCGACGTGGTGGGCGAGCAGCATGTGGCGACCGCGCTTGCCATGCGCACGGGTCTTGCGGTGTTGACCGGCGGTGCACGATGAGCGACATGGCGAATCACACGATGCATGCCGCCGACGACCAGCGCATCACCGCCGCCGCCATCGCCGCGCTGCCAGGCATCGGCCCGCAACGACTGCGCACGCTGATCTCCACTCTCGGTGTGCACGATGCGTGGCGCACGTTGCGCGGCGATCTCGCTCCGCACGGCCACATCGCGGCGATGCTTGCCCACAATCATCTCGGTCGCTCGCTGCGCCGCCACGCCACCGACCAACTGCTCGAGCGCACCGCAGCGTCGCTCGCCGACCATGCGATGCGGGTGGTCTTGCGCGACGATCCGGAATATCCAGCGTCGTTGCGCGGCGACTTCGCTGCGCCAGCGGTGCTCTTTGCAATCGGCGACATGTCGGCGTTCGCCAAGCGGCGCGTCGGGGTCATCGGCACGCGCGCGGCGAGCGCAGCGGGTCGTCACTTCGCCAGGCGGATGTCGCGCGAGCTCGCGCGCAGCGGAGTGTCTGTGGTGTCGGGGCTCGCGCGCGGAATCGACGCGGCTGCGCACCGCGGTGCGCTCGACGACGAAGACGAATCGACCGCGCCGCCTATTGCGGTGGTGGCGTCGGGGCTCGACATCGTGTATCCGCGCGAGAACGCCGGATTGTGGAACGCCATCGCGCGCCGCGGCGTGATCGTGTCGGAGTCCCCACCAGGGTGTGCGCCCGACGCGTTCCGCTTTCCGCTGCGCAACCGCATACTCGCCGCTGTGAGCGAACTGCTGGTGGTCGTCGAGTCGCGCGCGTCGGGAGGATCGATGATCACCGTCGACGAAGCCGCCAAGCGCGGCATCACCGTGATGGCCGTGCCCGGCTCGCCGCACAGCGAGTCGAGCACTGGCACCAATGCGCTCATCGCCGACGGTGCGACCACCGTGTGCCACGCCGACGACGTTCTGATCGCGCTCGGCCTCGACCATCGGCGCGTGTCGGCATCGAGCGACGCGCGGGCGCGACCGTCGTCGGCCGATCGCGTGGTGCTCGATGCGCTCGCTCGCGCACCCGCCACGCTCGAGCAACTCGTCGCCGTGCTCGACTTGCCGGTGCAAGAAGTGGCGTTGCGCCTCGGGCATCTCGAGGTGCAGGGTTGGGCCGTGTCGAACGGCGGCTGGTGGGAAGCGCTGCTCGCATCGTGACGGCGGTGGCGTGAGGGTCGCATGATGACGGCTGTGGCGTATCGCGTCGGCGCCATCGGCGTTGCGAACTACCGTCGTGGAGGTGACGAGCGACCGCTGGAACGTGTCGGGCTTCGTCACGTCGCTCACCGCCTCGTCGGCCAACACAGTGAGCGCCTACGAACGCGACGTGCGCATCTTCGTCGAATGGATGTCGCGCCACAAAGTCGCGACACCCGCGCACGTGACCAAGGCCCACATCCGCTCGTACATCGCGTTCATGACCACCGGCAAGATGGCGCGGCGCACCATCGCGCGCAAGAAGGCGTCGCTCGCGCGTTACTTCGGCTGGCTGGCGCGCAACAAGAAAATCAAGGTCGACCCGACGCTCGGGGTCAAGACGCCCGCCGACAAGGGTCGGCTGCCCAAGGTGCTCACCGCCGAGCAGCTGCGCGCATTGCTCGAGGGGCGACCGCGCGAGCATCCGCGCTGGCGGCACTTGCGCGACGATGCCGTGGCAGAACTGTTGTACGGCAGCGGTCTGCGCGTCAGCGAGTTGTGCTCGCTCGACATCGACTCGATCGATTCGCGCCGCGGCATCGTGCGGGTGATGGGCAAGGGCGACAAAGAACGCCAGGTGCCCGTCAGCGCGCCGTCGCTCGAAGCGGTGCGCGCGTGGATGCCGTTGCGCAGCCAGGTAGTCGACGGCCCGGACGGCGACACGAGTCGCAGCGCGAATGTTCGCAAGAACACTTCGAACATCGACGAGCTCGCGCTCTTCCTCAACCATCGCGGCAAACGTCTCACACCGCGCGACGTGCGCCGCATCATCGACGACCGCGCGCTGTCGCCCACGCATCCGCACGCGTTGCGCCATACGTTCGCGACGCACTTGCTCGACAATGGGGCAGACCTGCGCACGGTGCAAGAGCTGCTCGGGCACTCCGATGTCGCGACCACGCAGCGCTACACGCATGTGAGCAAAGAACGATTGAAGACGGCGTACGGGGCGTCGCATCCACGCGCATGAACCCGCGGCCCGAACGACTCACGCTCGACGAAGCGTGGAAGCGCTGGCATGCCTCGCGCGACACGACTACGCGTGATATCGCTTCGCGCGACTGGCTCGTTGTGCACTACGCCTCTCTCGTGAAGTTCGTCGCCGGTCGACTCTCTGCCGGCTTGCCAAAGCGCGTCGACACGAACGACTTGGTGAGCGCTGGCGTCATCGGGCTCGTGCACGCCATCGACAAGTTCTCCCCGAGCGAGGGCGT